>Ga0335075_10013498_pt1 | contig 12295 bp, 13 predicted proteins | sample Lox_Sample_24_FD_206723 | JGI IMG/M metagenome (GOLD analysis project Ga0335075, IMG submission 206723) | Soil microbial communities from Loxahatchee National Wildlife Refuge, Florida, United States - Lox_Sample_2.4 | ecosystem: Environmental > Terrestrial > Soil > Wetlands | place: USA... | reverse complement strand
TTTCCCTCGGGACTCGACGATCCCGACCTCGGCCTCCTCGAGGTCACGGTCGAAGAGGCTGAATACTGGGACGTACCGGCAAGCCGCATGCAGCGGCTCTTCGGCCTCACGGCCGCAGCCGGCGGGCCGCCCGGGCAGCCGGGAGAGCACGGCGAGGTACACCCCGCCGGCTCCTCCTCATCCGGGACGCGGCCCGGCTGACAGCCGCTTCGTCACGCTCGCCTGAGGAACGAGATGAGGGCGAGAACCAGGAAGATGACGAAGATGACCTTGGCAATCATGCCGGCTGTGGCAGCCAGACCCCAGAATCCAAGTATCCCGGCAATGAGGGCAATGATGAGGAATACGACGGCGTAGTACAGCATCTAGGGCTCCTGTCGGTTTGGCGGCCTAGCATGGCGCAACTTTCGGTCCCGCCAACGCTGCAACGCCAGCGTGAGCGTTGCAGCAGGAAGTCAGCCGACCGCACGCGCAGTGCGTGCGTCAGGCCGGCTATGCGCTTCGTTGGGGGCGCCGCAACATTGCGGCTCATTCCATTCCGGATGATCGCAGCCAGAAAGCGCTACACCGGCTGCTCCGCGGCGGTCAGCCGGTCCCTGAGCTCCGCGAGTTGCTTCGTGATGGCGGACCTGTCCGCGTCGTCGAGTGCGAGCTGCGCCAGCAGCTCGATCGCGCCCTGATAGGTGAGACTCGCACTATCCAGGTGCCGGCGCTTTTTCTCACCCGCTTCCGCCGCGGCCGCATCGAGATGCCAGCGCACGACGGTGACTTGCGCCTTGAGATGTTCGAGGCTCCTGAATTTCTCCACGATTACCCTCGCGTACCCAAACCTGAGGTGGAGTACGCAGTTTCCGTGCCGGACCTGCCAAGCTCGATACCTGAACGCAACATGAACAGTTATGTTGGCGGTGGCGGAGGTGTCAGGAAGTTCCGCGTCGTCGCGCGACGACGGTGTTGGTCGAAGGCGACGTGGCGCGCATGCGTCGCACGCGCGACGCTACCAGCGGTAAGCCATCGACAGCGTGAGTGTGCCCTGCGCCCGGCGCTGCACCAGCGGGCTGCTGCCGGCGCTGCCCAGGAGCTCGCGCCAGGAGATGTTCATGTTGGCGAGCAGGTGCGGCGTGAAGAAACGGGTGGCGCTGAAGCCGAACCCTGCCGCCTCGAGACCGCCGTGGGTGCCGAAGACGGGATAGTCGGAGTTGAGCGACTGCAACTGACTGATGCCGTAGCCGGTCTGCAGGTGTTTGCGATCGGCGAGGGTCACCGAGGGTCCCGCAAACATCACGAACCGGCGCGAGCTACCCGGGAGCGGTGTATAGAATTCGAGGTCACCCACCAGTCCGGCGGAACCGCCCGCGATCTTGCGCACGTCGGCGCGTAGGATGATGGGCAGGCGCTTGGAGATCACGTAGGAGCCCGAGAGCTTGAAGAATGCGGCCCTGGGGATGTCTCCGAGGCCGTGCAGGCGCCCGTAGTCCCATTCCATGCGCCGGCCCAGGTCGAGACCTACGGACAGGGAGACGCGGTACTGCTTGCCCTGGAAGACGTCGGCGCCGAGGCCCTCGCCGGTGGAGAAGAAGAACCGGTCGCGGTAGCGGATGTCGAGGGCAGGCCCCCCGGCCACGCGATAGCGGCTGTCACCGCTGTAGGCGGGCGATGTCGAGACGGCCAGCCCCGTTATGATGTCCCACTGCGGAATCCGGGGGGCGTACAGCTTTTCGAGCGAGATGCCGCCGGGGTATTGCCACTCCTGCATGGGGGAGGGCGTTTGCGCAGAGGCGACGTGCGCTCCGCAGATGAAACTCGCCGCGATGACACACAGCGCCAGTATTTTCAGCAACGGGGTGCTCCTCCCCGGGTGAACGGTGGAGGAGCACGCTTGGTTCCCTTGACCTCAGGGTGTTGCGCGGACCCGACGGCTGCGAAGGACTGCCAGTGCGCCGAGAAGCAGGGTAAGCGCACCGGCGAGCGTGGCGGGGTCGAGCTCCGGCGCCGAGTGGACGCTCGGCGTCCCGGCATCCTGTCCCGGCGCGCCCGGGTCCGAATTGCCAGTGTCGTTGTTGCCGGACGGCGGGCCGCTGTTGCCGTTGTTGTTCGTCTGCGTGCCCCCGTCGGGGGTCGGGCTGGAGGACTCGTGCGTCGGCGCCCCACCGGAGGTCCCGGAGAGCGGGCGGCTCACATAGCCCGTGCTGCCCGGGGCGCCGCAGCCGGCCGGCAGCTCGCAGTCGAGCGGCGCATAGCCGTTGTTTGCGTAGTCGCCGGCGCCGTTCTGCGGCGGTGTGCCGGGCGTCGACGTCGTCGAGGGGCCGTTGCTCTGCTGCACCCCAGTCGTGCCGCCCGACGGTGAGTTGGAGCTGTTGCTCCCTGCGGCATCCGGCGCGGCGGCAGGGGGCGCGGGCGGATTGGATCTGCCATCCGTGTAGTCCGCAGGCGCAGTGTTGGAACCCGTGTAGGCCACGATCCCGCCCTCGGGAGCGGCGCCAACGGGTGTCGTCAACGTGTGCACCCCAGCGCTGATTGAGGTTGGCAGAGGCGGAGGGGCGTTCAGAGCCGGATGCGGCGCCGCGGTGTCATGGACCCTGGCGAGCCTCGGCACACCGTGATGCAGCGTGAGCGCTATTCCCGTCGCGGCCAGAATCCCGAAAAGGAGTGCGATCAGCAGCCATCGTGTCGTTTTTGTTCTTGCCTTCATTGGCCGTCCCGTGGTGGATATTCTTGTATTACCGGCCTCGGCCGGCTTCTTGAGCGCGATTGTCGCAAAGTCGCGACCCCGCCGCAAATCCGCAGCGGCTTTTGGACATAAGCTGGCAGTCGGGCGCGCCCGCGGGCTCAGCTCGCATCGTGGAAAATGACGCCGAGCGTATGCCGACGGCCGCTGCGCACACGGCTGACGCCGTGCCGCAGATTGACGCGGTAGTCACCGCGCGTGCCGGTCACTGGACGATGGTTGACGGCAAACACGACGGCATCCCCTTGCTCCAACGGCACTACTTCCGCACGTGACTGCATGCGCGGCCGCTGTTCCGTGAGCACGAATTCGCCGCCCGTGAAATCGCTGCCGGGCTGCGACAGCAACACGGTGAGCTGCAGCGGAAACACGCACTCGCCATAGAGATCCTGATGCAGGCAGTTGTAATCCCCAGCGCCGTACTGAAGCAGCAGCGGTGTCGGCTTCAGCTGTCCGACGGCATGACAGCGCTCGAGGAAGCTCTCGAGAGTCGCGTCGTAGCGGCGCTCCTCGCCGAGGCGGCGGCTCCATTCGTTCGCGATCGGAGCGAGGTGTGGATACAGCGCCGCGCGCAACTGCGCGACGACTGGCGGTAACGGATAAGCGAAGTACTTGTACTCGCCGCGTCCAAAGCCATGGCGGCTCATGATGACCCGGCTGCGAAAGCGGCTCTCGTCGGAATAGAACGCCGCGAGATCACGGCAGGCTTTAGGTGAAAGGAGGCTCGGCAATACCGCGCATCCGCGGGCGTTGAGCTCAGCCGTCAGGGATGGCCAGTCCAGCATTTTTATGTTCTTTATAATCATATGCTTGAGAATGATTTCTCAAGTAAATAATACGTATCGAGAGGCCACCTTACCGCCCCACGAGCGGCGTCACTCGCCATTTTCGGCTGGCACGCCTTCAGCGCTAGAGCGCTTTTCGCATCGTCAGATTGAGGCGCATCCGGCCGACCGTCGGATGGCAACCCTCCGCCACCGGTGCAACGCCGTGAAAGGCGAGACGATGCGCTCCGCCCCAGACCAACACGTCACCATGAGTCAAGGGCAGGCGCTGCGGCTTGTCCGAGCGCTTCGAGCCGCCGAAGAGGAAAGTCGCGTCGAGGCCCAACGAGACGGACACGATCGGCCACGAGAAATCGCGCTCGTCCCGGTCCTGGTGCAGCGACATGCGCGCTCCGGGCTCGTAGCGGTTGATCAGGCAGACATCGGGGCGGAAGGGCCCGAGTCCCGCGTCCGCGGCGGCGCGAGCGGCCAGGCCGGCGATGGACCGGGGCAGGACCGGCCAGGGACGCCCGGTCTGCGGGTCGAGCCGATCGTAGCGATAGCCCCGGCGGTCGGTGACCCAGCCCACCTCCCCGCAGTTGGTCATGGCGACCGACATGCGCTGTCCCCCCGGCGTGAGCATGTGACGGAAAGGGGCCGCAGCCGTGATGGCCGCGATGTCCGCCAGCAGCTCGCGCTCGAGCGGCAGCGCGAGGCCGGGCAGGTAGGTCAGGGGAAGCGTCAATGCCGTGAGCGCAGCGCGTAGCCCAGTCTGATCTCGGCGGGCAACAGCTTCACCACCAGGTGAAGCAGCAGCGGGACCAGCACCAGATCATCCACGATGCCGGCGAAAGGCAGCGCGAAGTTGATCGGATCGAGCGCATAGAGGCCGAGAACGACTGCCACCGGCCAGAGCCACATGGGCCGGTGCTGATGTCGCAGCGCGAACCAGAGCAGGCCGAGGTCGCCCGCCACCCATCGCCAGAGCCTGAGCAGTCGGATCATTGCGGGTCTCCTCCCGCCGTGGATGAGACTATGATGAAGATCGTGCGCGCGGAATCAAGCTTTGCAAGAATAGGCGCGCACTCAGTCCGAGCGGTACCGCTACCGGAAAGCTCGGCGGACAATAGGGGGGAGGAGAAATGCGGAAGTCTGTTGGCCGCAAAGCCGCGTCGCGGCTGGCCGGGATACAGCGGATTGGGATATCGCTGCTGACGCTCATCGGCGCGCTCACCGCGCCAGGCGCGCGCGCCGATGCGGTGCCACTTTCCGTCTACGGCGGGTTGCCGAGCATCGAGGACGTCGCGCTCTCGCCCGACGGCTCCCGAATCGCCTATGTCCGTACGCAGGGGGCCGGCGGATCGTTGCCGTCGCCACCGTCGCGGACCGCAAGATGATTCGTTGGGTCAAGGTCGGCGAGGAGAAGCTGCGCGGCATCAAATGGGCGGACGATGACAACCTGCTGATCACCACCTCCGGAACGGGCCAGATCCAGGGCTTCCGGACCGAATGGTTCCTGCTCCGGGACTACAACGTCCAGCGCAACGAGGTCCGCGATCTGCCCGGCGATACTCCAGGCTCGTACGCCCGGGTGGTGAAGATGGTGGTGGGCCCGGTGATGGTGAGGGTCATCGACGGTCACACCGTCGCCTTCGTGCCGGGGGTCTACGCAGGCCGGGGAGAGGCCCTCTTTCGCTGCGACCTCACGACGGGGCTGACGAGCGCCGTGAGAGTGGACGACAACGATTATGAGGATCAGGAGTGGCTCGTCGATGGCCAGGGTCGGCTTGCTGCTGACTGGGACTACGACAGACAGACGCAGCGCTGGTCCATCGACGTCTATCGTGGCAACACCGCTTCGGAGGTGGCATCCGGTCACGCAGGACTCGATATTCCTTCCGTGGTCGGCTTCGGACCTACTGCCGATACCCTGATCGTCTGGTCCGTCGAGAACAACAAGAGGGTCTGGCGCCTGTTGTCGATGAGTGACGGCAAGTTCTCGCCCATGCCCGCGGGCATGGACTTCGATGACACCATCGACGACCGCCTCACGGGTCTGCTGATCGGTGGCATCGACGACGGCGATGTGCCGCAGTACGTATTCCTCAATCCGGCGTGGGAGTCGCGCTGGCAGGCCATCGTAAAAGCCTTCGAGGGCAATCAGGTCACGTTCGTTTCCAAATCCAGCGACTTCTCCGAGGTCGTGGTGCGGGTCAACGGTCCCGACTATGGCTACCGCTACATCCTCATCGACCTCGGCAAGAACAGCGCTGTTCCGATCGGCAACGTCTATGCGGGTCTCGACACGTCGTTCGCGGTGCGACGGATCGACTACGCGGCGGCCGACGGCATGGAGATTCCAGCGTATCTGACCCTTCCCAGCGGTCGGCCGGCGCACAACCTGCCCCTCATCGTCCTGCCGCACGGCGGGCCCGCCGTGCGCGATACGGCCGAGTTCGACTGGTGGTCCCAGGCTCTCGCGGCTCAAGGCTATGCCGTCTTGCGGCCGAACTATCGCGGCTCGGATATCGACCGGGCGTTCCTCGCCGCCGGCTTCGGTCAGTGGGGCCGCAAAATGCAGACGGACCTGTCCGACGGCGTGCGTTATCTCGTCAAACAGGGCATCGCCGACCCCACCAGGGTTTGTATCGTGGGCGCAAGTTACGGCGGTTACGCGGCGCTGGCGGGCGTGACCCTCGACCCGACGGTGTATCGCTGTGCCGTTTCCGTGGCCGGAGTCTCCGACCTGGCGCGCATGATGAGATGGGAGGGACGGGGCGGATTGGATGCCAGGGATACCGAGCGCTACTGGGATCGCTTCTGGGGCGTCTCCGGGGCGGGCGACCCGCTACTGGACAGCCTCTCCCCGATCAAGCACATCGATGCGGTCAAGGTGCCCGTGCTGCTCATCCATGGCCGCGACGACACGGTCGTGCCCTACGAGCAGAGTCAGATCATGTTCGATGCGCTGCACAGTGCCCACAAGCAGGTCGAGCTCGTGACCCTGAACCGCGAGGACCACTGGCTGTCGCGTGGCGCGACGCGGCTGCAGATGCTGCAGGCCACCGTCGACTTCCTGCGCAAGTACAACCCGCCGGATTGATCAGGGCGCCGCGGGAGCCGGGTAACTGGCGGTCGAGACGAGATGGTCGGACTCCAGCATCGTGTCCTTGGCCTCTCTGCCGAATGAGGCGTACCAGTACACACGTTCCTCGCGGGCGTAAGGGAGCAGGGTCGTTGGATCGACGACGAGGCGGGCGAGGAGGGACGCCTGATAGTTGCGAAATTGGGGGATCGGCAGCGGACTATTGATATCGGCGAGCAGACTGCGAACCGCCTTCTCGTCGGGCGTCGCGCGCATCACGATCTCGACACACCGGGGCTCAGCTTCCCCGGTGGCGCACGGCACCCTGCGCGTGAAAGCGAACTCGACGCGCTGTTGCAGCACGATCCCCGATAGCCCTGGAAGGGCGAGCGGCGCCGAAAGCTGGTACCAGACACCCTGCTCGAGACGGGCGCCGATCCACATGGCCGTCTCCAACTCATAAGTCTCGGTCGTTTCCGCCTCGAGCATCCCCGGCGAGAGGGCGTTCGCGGCCGCATCCAGCGCATCGCTCAGGGCGCTCTTGCCGGCGGCACCGGCGGGCGCGCCGGCCTTGATGATGACGTTGGTCCGCGCGGTGAGCCGATCCGAGAACGCCTTGGAGTGCGCCACTCCCTCGAACTCGCCGGCGGCGCTGACATTGAAGTCGGTGGCGGGAAGCCGCAGGGGCGGGAAGAAGAGCTCGGGTGGATGGGAGCCCGGCTTCAGCGGCCAGACACCCGGCTCATAGCCGGTCAGCCGGTTGGTGTAGGAAACGCTCCAGCCCCCGCTCGGGGAAGCGATGATGTGCCGCACGTAAGTCGCTGTCCCCCGGCTGCGAACGATCCCGCCGTCCTCGAGGCAGTCGCGCCGCTCCTCGAGCGTGATGCGGGCATCGGTAACATGCCACCCGTACTTCAATGTCGCGCGGCGCTTCGGGAAGTCCTGCATGAGGCGCGCGACCTGCGCGGCATCGGCCGGCTGGCCCCGCCACCTGAGGAGCAGCCGGTAGTTGTCCCGGGCGTCGTCGGCGAAGCCATATTCGCGATCCATGTCGAGTGCCGACTCGAGCGCCCTGATCGCCGCGGCGTCTTGGCCCAGCCGGTGCAACGCGACCGCCGCGTTGAACTGCATGATGACCATCGCGCGATAGTCGAAAGCTCTGCGATACGCTTCAGCGGCACGGTTCGCCGCCGCGACCGCCGCGAGCAGGGCATCCTCATGAGTGCCGCCGCAGGTGGCGCGGGCCAGCTGAATGCGATACTCGAGATCGGCCGCGCTGGCCCAACCGCCGGGGTAGAGGGCGCGAGCCTTGGGGCTGGCGGCGGCACTGCCGAGCTGCTCCTGCGCCAGCACGACGCGCTGCGCGCAAGGGCCCGGCGCCGCACCCAGAAGGTAGTCGCCGTAGGCGAGGCGCACGTTCAGCAGCGCGGGGGAGCCCGGATCGGTCCGCTGCAGGCCGGCGATGGCTCTCTGGAAATATTGAGACGGCGACTCGTCAGCCGGAGCGTGCGGCCCGACTGTCGAGCACGAGCAGGCGAGCAGGCTGAGCAGCGCGCAGAGAAGAAGTCGCTGCGTCCTCATCCGTCCGTGAGGCCGCCGTCAGGGAGCGAGGGCAACCCTCATTCCAACCTTCGTACCGACCTTCGTCTTGATCGGAATCAGGCAGCCCCACTGTGCACCCATGTTCGGCCGAACGAGCGTGAAGCTGCAGGGCAGTGTGCGATACGGCTCGTATTCCCAGGGCCACGCCTCGTGCACGATGCGCGTACGGTAGTGCTTCCCGTGGTCTCCCGGACCCCAGGGGTGCCCGGGGTGTTCCACCCGCGCGGCGCGGGCCACATGGTCCACCCGCACGGCCGTGGCTGCGCTTCCCATCCGCGGCCCAAGTGCCAGGCCCGTCCGGCCACCCTGCATGCCGCGCGACGAGGCTGCGGCGCGTGCCGGACCGGCGGAATCATAGCCCACGATGCGGTAGCCGCTGCTGCCGTGGGCGACATATCCGCCGCGCGCCACGTAACTTGCACCGATGGTCGAGCCACCGTATCCACCGCGCGCGCCGCTCGCTCTGAAGCCTCCGGGTCCGAAGTGGCCGCCGCCGCCCTGGCCCCCGGCGAAGCCGCCGCCGTGACCACCGCCCCCACCGCCGTGCATGCCGCCCCCGGAGGAGCTGCCACCGCCGGAAGAGGTGCCCCCGCCGGAAGGGACTGTCGCGCTCGCCAGCGAAGCAGCGGCGAGACCGGCAAGGCTGAGGGTGGCAGCGAGCGCAATGAGGCGGGTACGCATGGCTGGTCTCCGAAATGGCGGCGCCGGTCGGTTCTACCGACCCGTAATCCTAGGCTCCGGCGCCCCGGAGCGACATTAACAATTGATTAATGTTTGATTAACAGGGTGCCGAACGTCCGAGGCACTGTTCTTGCGGCAGGCCGACCTTCGTGAGAGTGCCTCCGATTCCGCTCCCCGTGTGGGTACCGCTGGCGAGCACCGTCGCGGTCGGCGTGCCGGGTCTCATCGCCCTCCTGACGCACCACCTGATCCTGTTCGCCAGCCTCGGGCCGACGAGCGTGATGATCGCGCAGCAGCCGCTTCTCGCCTCGACCCGGCCGTACAACGCCATCATGGGCCATATGATCGGGCTCGGCGCCGGATTCTTCGCCGTCTGGGTGCTCGGCATCGCCTCGGAGCCCTCGGTGTTTGTCCTCCACATGGTCAGCGGCCCGCGAGTCGGCGCGGCGCTGCTCGCTGTCGCGCTCGCAATGGGGCTCGAGATGCTCTTCAAGGCGCAGCATCCTCCGGGCGCGGCCACGACGCTTCTCGCGGCCCTCGGCTCCTTCCGGCTCGACTGGACGGACACCTGGGAGGTGTTCGTCGGTGTCCTGGCGGTGACGATCACCGGCGAGCTCCTCCGGAAACTGCACCCCGCACCCCAGCCGCCGAGCGCGCGAGCGGCCCGCATGTCTGCGGCGCGTCCAGAGCTGAAGTAAACTCGGCTGCAACCTGCCCTGATGAAAGACTGCGATGCGAAACCGATGGCTGAGATTTGCCCTGGCGGCGCTGGTGGCGCTTTGCATTCCCCTGTGGGCCACGGCGCAGAAGCTTCCTTCCGCGCCGCAGAAGGCGGGGTCGCCCCTGCAACTGACCGCCCCCGCGTGGCAGTCCGGCCCCTATTGGGCCAACTTCGATCATCAGTTGCTGGTGGACTTCGGCAACCTCGCGCGCTTCCATGCGGCGGACCTGACGCTCGCGCGGCACGTGGACGCTGACCGGGTCGTCTTCATCGGGGACTCGATCACGGAAGGATGGAAGCTCGAGAATTCCTTCCCCGGCAAGCCCTATGTCAACCGCGGCATCAGCGGACAGACTTCCTCGCAGATACTCCTTCGCTTCCGCCAGGACGTCATCGACCTGCATCCGCGGGTGACGGTGATCCTGGCCGGCACCAACGATCTGGCCGAGAACACCGGCCCGGTGACGTTGGAGCAGGTCGAGGGCAATCTGCAATCGATGGCGCAGTTGGCCCGCGCCAATCACATCGCGGTGGTGCTGTGCTCGGTGCTGCCCTCGGTGCACTACTGGTGGCATGCGGGTCTGCCCAACCCGGCGGAGCGGATCGCCGCGCTCAATCATTGGATCGAGGCGTACGCGGCGAAAGAGCACTATCCCTATGTCAATTATTACGCCGCCATGAAGGATCACTCCGGCGGCCTCAGGCCCGACCTCAGTCCCGACGGCGTGCATCCCTCCCTGGCGGGTTATGCTGTCATGGCGCCCCTGGCCCGGGCCGGCATCGAGCAGGCGCTGCACGAGGCCCGCTGACTCGCGGGTGTCGGTCCGGTAACTCGAGGAAAACGAGCAACGAGCGTCATTCGCCGAGATCAAAGTCCGGCGATCACCGCCCAGCACGCAAATGCGCTGTTCAGCGTCGTGCAGAATTGGTAGATGCCATATATCGGGCCGGCAATGATGCCCAGCGTCTTGACGATCTGCGCCGGTGAGGTGCCCGCGGCAAATGGCGGAGCGACGACCTGCGGCTCCGAGGCATTGCGGATCGACACCCACGGCGGCTTGGGACCGGAGAGTCTGGAGATGGCATAGAAGAGGAAAGCGTCATCCGTCTCATTCATGGTGCCGAGCGCCTGGAGGCCTTCGGCGTCCTGGCTGTCATCCACGGTGAGGTAGTCGGCCGAGACGACAGCCATCGGCTGCGGCCCGGGAACGGCGGTGCCGCCGGCACTGTAAATGGCCGGCGCGGCGGTCGGGGCCCTGACAAAGCCATAACCGCTCTTGCTCTCGAGCTTCGCGTAGCACTGCTGCAGTCCCGGGACCGTGAGCCGAGTGAGATTCTCCACGGCGTACTTCACGTACTGCTGATCGATGTCCGCACTGCTGGTCAACGCGGCGTGATCGGCGCTCATCGCGTTGATCTGCGGCTCGGTGGGGTAGGTGTCGCGACAATGGAACCTAGCCGTCGTGCAGATCGCCACATCCCCGCAGTTGAGGGCACTGCCGATGCCGCCGGCCGTGCCGGTGCTGATCACCAGGCCCGGGCTCACCTCCGCGATCAGTTGCTGCAGCACCGGGACGAAGGGCAGCTTGGGGCCATTCTGCTTCGGGTGCAGCTCGCTCTTATAGAGGAGGACGTACTTGCCGCCCACCTTGACGGCCGACAGGTAACCGAAGAGTCCCTGCTCGAGGGCATCGTTGCCGGCGATGCCGTCGATGCTGGGCTTGAACTTCGCGAAGTGATATCCGTAGCCGTTCCATTTCTTCTTGCGCGCCGGCGTCCAGGTGGCATCCCCGGTAAAGACCTCCAACAGGGCGCTGGTCTCCGGGTCGGTGTACAACACGATCAGCGCATCCACCGTCGTCGGCAGGTTGAGCGGGCCGGTGATCGGTTTGCCGGGAACATACTTGCCCAGCGGTGCCGCCTGTGGCTGCAGCCCCTTCGGCCAGGGAATGGTGCCCAGCGAGACGGTGACCGGCGTTTCCTGGGCCGCGGCAAGCGCAAAGGCGTCGGTGACGGGAACGCCCGCGAAGGTGCCCGATTTGAACACCTTGGCGCCGCGTCCGGACTTCGTTGCGGCCGCCTTGGCGCGTGAAGCGGTCGGTGTCGCGAGCAGATTCTGCAACGCCGCACCCTTCACGCTGCCAAATCCGGTGCAGGCATCCCACCCGACGGCCGCCGGGTAGCCCTTCACACCGCCGAAGGAATTGTTTGCCGGGCCGGGGGCGCCCAGGACGTCGCGGCACAGAACGCCGGCATCCTGATAGAGCTGCGCGTTGATCAGACCGACCGACCGGCCGAGATTGCCGTTGATCCGCGCGATGAGGCCGGCATAGAGCGGCGCGACCGCGCTCGTGCCACCGCCGTTTTCCGGCGGCTGTCCTGCGATGACCTGCGGATAGCCGCTGTTGGGGCTGGCGTTGGCCGCGATGTCAGGGATGGCACGTCCGGTCTTGCCGGTGACGATGTTCTTGGGCGGCGGACTCAGCACATCCTGATAGGCCGGTAGCGGGAAGTGCGGGCTGACGCCGCCGCCCGTCGCACCTGAATTCTGCCCGAAGGTGTCGTTCCAGACGTACTCCTCGAAGGAGGTGCCCTTGACGTCGCCGAGGGTCGTGCCGCCGCAGGCGAGCACCCACGGGTCGGTCGCCGGGAAGCTGGCCTGCGCCTTCGTCGCGCTCTCTATCTTCGCCCCGGAGTCCCCGGTCGACACCAGC
>Ga0335075_10013495_pt1 | contig 12297 bp, 18 predicted proteins | sample Lox_Sample_24_FD_206723 | JGI IMG/M metagenome (GOLD analysis project Ga0335075, IMG submission 206723) | Soil microbial communities from Loxahatchee National Wildlife Refuge, Florida, United States - Lox_Sample_2.4 | ecosystem: Environmental > Terrestrial > Soil > Wetlands | place: USA... | reverse complement strand
CATCCGCCGAATGGACCGAAGTGTACGAGGCCGCTAGGACAGCATTCGCGTCGGCCGGCTTGGCGGCACGCCAATCCCCGGCTTACTTGTTCCACACTGGGGGAGAACTCGACTTTCTCCTTCGGTGTGAAGCGGAGATGGAAACATCTCGCATAAGCCCAACGCACGTCTCAATGATGTCGGTCGATGCTTTCAGTGACTTCGCCGCGGGCTTCGCAGCTCGTCGGCCTGAGGACGTAGCCGAACAGACCGATCTGGCCGCCAACTGGCTGGCAGGCTCTGTCGCTTCCAACGCAATCGCGCTTGCTGCGGCCGCCGCGTTGGGTGTCGGTTTCATAGTTCCCAGCAACCTGAACGTCGCCGACGGCCTCTTGCAATGATCGGACGGCTCGGCCTGGCCGAGGACCATGGTGCTGGAGCCTCCCCGTTAGAAGAGCTGTGCAACCTCCGCGCTCGCGTCGAGAAGCTCTTGAGCGCGCACTGGAATGCTGTGCTCGGCTTTGCTATCGAGAGTTCTGTACCGTCAGATGACCTGTTGGGCCGACGCCAGATCAAGGGCTTCGCGAATCTCAGTCTTATCGAGCGGGCTCCTCATTCCCACGTCAGCTTGGCCAGCACCGCGACGTGTGTGAGGTCTCTGAAGACGTGTACTGAGATGAGTTGGGCGCAGCTCGATCTTTCCCAACTTGCTGATGAGATTCGATCGCGCTACCAAGCCCGTCGACTTACCACGACTGGCCTCGCGCATCTGAATCCGTTCACTATCGGGCAGCTGGGTCCGATCCTGCGTCACGTCGGAATCTCTCGAGACGAGGAGGTCGCGACGGCGATCGCGACGAAGCTCACAGAACTCACCGCGGAGCGTGGCGTCTCAATTGGCGAGTTCCCACCGAACAGCTACCTGAGCTACTGGGTGCTTGCCGCAGCCCGCGCCCTCGATCTCGACGTCGCTTCGACTTCACCCTTGGTGGCCTGGTCTCGTAGTCAGCTGGATCGCCACCTCGCCTTGCTTACCGCTGGTGACGACGAAGAAGGTGAGGCATTCCAGCTTGCGTACAGTCTGGTGATACAGGCTGCCTTTGACCCGAAGGCCCTTCGCCCTGCCATCGCGTCAGCTGCGCTGGCAGCTCTAGCCGACTCGCAACTGCCAAGAGGGCTCTGGGAGAAGAAGGAGCCGCTCTTCGTCTGGCAGCAGCACGGTGACGCCTATTGCTTCTCATATGAGCTACTTAGTACGCTGCTCGTCGAGTTTCGCGATCGCTATCCTCAGCTCGCGCCCTTCGAGCCTGCGCTTGAGAGATCCTTGCTTTGGGCCGAGAGAAACGCTCACATCGACGGTGCCGGCCAGGCCAGTTGGCGATCAGGGCATCGGACAGAGAACAGCTCGCCCGAGTCGTGGGCTACGGCTGAGGTATATACATTTCTTCGCTACTACCTTCACTATCTGACCTTCCGCATAAATGCGGCGTTGCTCGCCAAGTACCGCGGCGGCGCGACGCCAGCGGCTCCCGATCCGCAGGCGTTCCGGCTTTTCTATCAGCCGGAGGTCCGGTCGCCGAGCAACGCGACACGTGTCAATCAGCCTAAGCTAAGCGATGTGCTGACTGATTACGTGCTGTCTCCGCTTCGACTGGATGCCGATACGCGCGAATACTCTCTATCGCGGAATACGGGTCCCCAGCATCGACTCAGATCAGTGATTCTCTTCGGCCCGCCGGGTAGTGGAAAGACGTCCATCGTAAAGGCCATAGCGAAGTATCTCGGCTGGCCGCTGATTGTACTTGACCCAAGCAACTTCGCCGCCGAGGGCCTTCACCTATTGCCGACTACAATAGGTAAGATTTTCAATGACCTGCGTGAGGCGCGTGACACGGTAATCCTCCTTGATGAGATGGAGGATCTAATGCGAAACCGGCAGTCGGAGATTCTGGCCGGTCGGGGTGAGACGACGTTCGAGCAAAGGTTGCTGACGACCGCCATTCTGCCGCGACTTGAGGACCTGCATAGCTCAGCACATTCGTTGATCTTCGTCGTAACTAATCACTTCGCCCGTATCGATGAGTCGGCGCGGCGGTTCGGCCGCTTCGACATGGCTATTGAGGTCCTGCCAGCCTGCTTCGAGGAAAAGTGCCGACAGATCCTCGATGGTCTAGCTGTAATAGCCGGGGAGCCGGGCGCAGTCTTGCCCGAAGGAGTCTCTCGCGACATGGAGGCCGCACTGCGGGAAGTTGCCGACGATGGGACGCGACTTGAAGATCGTCAGAAGTTGGAGTGGGCGACGTTTGGCGAAGTGCGTCAGATCGTTCGAGTGATCCGCGAGGAAGCAGGGAATGGAGCGCTGGCTAGCGAGATCCTGGCTACGCTTCTAAGAGGGTTTAGACCCTCGCTAACCATAGAGGATTGGCGAGACGGAAATCAATATAACAAGTTGGGCATCTCGTACTAGGACGTCACCATCAGGCTAGCAACTTTCCCAATCCGTTCTTGAGGCTGTAAGTTACGAAGTGACATAGGAGCGCGCGGGATTCTAGGCAAATATACTTGGCAGAGTCAGGCAGTTCCGCAGCCGGGAAGTCGAACGGACCGACATATGGCGCGGTGGGATTCGCGGCCGTGTTTTCGAACAACGTCGCTCCGGGTTCCGCGTTGGCCGTGAAAAGCTGCGAGAAGTGTATCTGCCACGGGTAGGGCTTGATGTCTACGAAGTAGACGTTACCGTGATCATCGGCGAGGACCTCTGCAAGGTGCCCGTCAGGAATTTGCTGGGCTGCGATTCGGACTTCGTGTTGCAGGTGCTGGATAAGTTCGGTTGCTTCCGCATGATGAATCTGATGTCGAGTTTCTGCCCCGTCACGTAGTACGATGCTGAACTTTTGGCTGCCTAGTCTCCATTCCGCTTCGGCTTCATCCGGGAAGGGCTTGTTGACGAGAGACCGCACGTAGAGGTCGCCCTTGCGCAGTAGCTGAGATAGGTGCCCGATCGCGAACTCCATGTACAGGAGCTTCGCTTTGACAAGGACGCAGCCAACTCGTGTGTCAATTACCTCATCTATTTGTGTCCGGGATTGCTCCTCGGGATCGGCGGCGCTAGATCGGATCCAGTCAAGGACCTCGGACTTACTTCGAAGACCCCGGAAGTTCATCTCCGCGGGTGCGCGCACGTACAGCCAGTCCTTGCTCGGATTGGAGGCGATGTACTGTGGCACCGTCCATGTCGCTGGCCTGCGTAGGCCGAGCATATCCAGGTGTGCATACGCCCCAGCCTCCACACTGCCAGTCTAGTTGCAGGCCGTTGCGGCCAGTCTGCCTTCTTCGAGCGGCCATCCGGCCGACGACCCTGGTCGCTCCTGCGGGAAGCGGTCCCCGATGCCGGATCTCGATATCGGCGCGCAGGCCGCCATCGCCGGCTACCGCCTGCTGACCCGTGACGTTAGCCGGGACCGCACCTGCTTCCCGACCATCGACATCATCGGCCCGACTCGGGCCGACCCCGAGACAGCTGAGTAGCCAGCCTGGCAGTTGGCCGGCCGGAACCGACGCAGGCAATTCGCCGGGCGCCACGCGCCTGCCGGTCGGGTTGCCGCACCAGCGACTGAGCCCTGGCGACAAAATGCAGCTACAGACAGTCTCCCGGCGATCCGCGGGGCGGGCATTTGCCCTGGTGGGCCTGACGTGTCAGCACCCGAACCCTCTGGTCGTCGCCCATGGCCCGGAACTCATGATTCGTGCCGTGCGCGAACGCCGCATCTGACAGGCGAGTGCCGAGCCACTGCGGTAAGAAGACGGCGCACCTGCTGTGTACCCGCCGTGGACCTCGCGTGTACCTGCCAGGTACCTCACGCACAGGCCCCCAGTCGGACCTTTGTACGGCCGTTTCGCCGACGACCCTCGAGCGCCACCAGCGCCAGGCCCGAAATGCAAGGGCCATCGGCGCAGCGCGGGCCGGGAGCGCTCGACGTGCTGCCGGCCTGCCGGGCGCGTTGACGGCTTTGGTCCGTGACTTGCAGGTACTCGATAACGACCTGCTCGAAGCCGAGCACGACTTCAGCGTCGATGTCATCATCACCCTGCCCATCCCGTGTCGCCAGCCACGAAGCCCGCGCGGCCTGTACTGGGACCACCTCGACCCTGCCAGGATCTCAGCCATACTGGCCCTGACAAAGCACCTCGCGCAGCCCGATAAGACAGGTAGGCCACGAGACGCCAGCACCCAATCTGGGTGCCAGTTCGCCAGCCATCGCGCATCCCCCTGCGCATTCCTGCTGAGACTGGTACCCCCGGCCCCGCTGTTCACGCTGGCAGACGCCACCCTGACCCTTCCGATGGGCTCCCAGACTGATACCCAGCATCTGACGATTGTCGGGCGCGGCGGGGCGCGCGGAATGGGGCAATGCGCCAGAGGATGCTTAAACGGGGTCGTGCGCTGGCCGGGTGACGACGTATTGCCGGCTGTCGACGGCCATCCTGATCTGCCCCGCTGGCGGCCACGAAATAGACAGCGTGGCCGTCACAAAGCGTGACCGGACTCGCGCGTTTTCGCGCGCCAGGCTGCGCCGAACGCCGAGTAGGTTCCTGTCAAGCAGGCGGGCGGGAACCGTCGAATGCGCTCCGAAGCCTTGATCTGTGCACCTCATGCTCGCCTTGTTGGCGGCGCGCTTGCGCAGTCCGGCCGCACAGGACAAGTTCATGTCTCCGGCTGAACAGGCCGCTGGTTCCGTACCGGGTCGGTGGCGGATTCATTGGCGCGTCATTGGACCATGCCGGGCCGCACTTTTGCTGTCTGGCTCGGGCACGAAGATGGTGTAGACCATGCGGCGGCGGCGTCCTTTGCCGGGTGCGTTGGCCAGCAGGGGCTGGACAATGGCGGCGAGGTCGCGGAGGAACCCGGCGAGTTCGGCGTCGGTCAGGTACACGCCGGCCACGGTGTAGCCAGCCCCGTCGCGGGCCAGGTCCGGCGTGCCTGCGGCGAGGTAACGGTCGAAGTCGGCGAGCAGCCCGGCGACGTAGGCCATGAAGGCGCTGGAGTGCTCCTCGGGGGTCATCGCGGCCGCTTCTCCCGGCTGGAGACGTGCCGCAGCCTGCCGGAGCGCGTAGGTGCGCTCGGTAGCGCCCCTGATCCGGTGCTCGGCGACTACGTGGAGCAGCCCGGCCCTGGTCAGCAGGGCGACGTGGCGGTACAGGCTCCCGGCGGGAACATCGTCGAGCTCGGCGGCGAGCTGAGTGGTGGTCAGCGCCCGGTCGCCCAGGAACGCCTTGATGATGCGCAGCCGCACCGGGTGCAGCAGCAGGTCCGCACTTGCCATACCGAGAAGCCTAGCCACCGGTCACAATAATGTTACTATTCACAAAAGTGTGATCGATGGATCAACGTCGCGGAGGGCCGAGATGACCGGACTGCTGGCAGTCGTGATGGCGGTGGCCGGGGGCATTGCCGCCCTGCTCCTTGTCGGCTCGCGAATCCGGTTCCAGATCTCCTGCCCGAGCCGCCTCCTGACCGCCTGCGCTGACCTAGCCCTAGCTGGGCAAGCCCGATGAACCCGGCACTGATCACCGTCATCGCCCTCGGCGTCGTCCTGGTCGTTGCCTGGGACGGCTTCTGCCTGCGGGATCTCATCCGCGCTGATCCGGCAACGGTCCGTTACCTGGGCAAGGGGACATGGGCGTTCATCTGCCTGCTCACTTGGCCCTGGGGCGGCCTGCTCTACATGCTCGTCGGCAGGGGCCCTGCGGACCTCGATCAGCGACAGGGCGGCTCCATTCAGGGATGACCGGGCAGCGAGCAACACGGGGAAGGAAGGAGCGACCACGGTGCCAGGCGGGGAAGTGACCTTCGACAGCGGCGGGTGCGCCATCGCCGGGACGTTCACTGAGACGGCCGATCCCGTGGCCGCCGCGCTGCTGATCACCGGCGGCGGCCGGACGGACCGGAACGCCGACGCGCGGCTCCCGGGAGGGCTGATGCTGCGGATCGGGTTGGACAAGGCGGTCGCCGGCGCCCTCGCCGAGGCCGGGGCCTTGGTACTGCGGTATGACAAACGCGGGGTCGGCGCCAGCGGCGGCGACTACCTGCGCGCCGGGATGGATGACCGGCGCGCTGATGCGCGCGCCGCGCTAGCCTGGCTGGCCGCCCGGGCCGGTGGCCTCCCGCTGATCGCCGTCGGGGCCAGCGAGGGGGCATGGTATGCCGCCGAACTGGCCGCCGACGGCGCGGTCGCCGGCGCCGTGCTGCTCGGATGCGGCGCACGGCCAGCCGAGGAGATCCTGTTCTGGCAGTCCGAGACGACCGCGGCCCGGCTCGCGCCCGCGGTCAGGATGATCCTGAAGATCACCCGCACCGACATCATCGGTTCCCAGCGCAAGCGGATGGCCCGCATCAAGGCATCCACAAACGACGTGATCCGCGATCGCGGCGCGGCGGGGATCCCGGGCTTGCGGATCAACGCCCGCTGGCTGCGCGACTTCCTCGCCTACGACCCGCGCCCGGCACTGGCCCGGATCAAGGTCCCCGTCCTCGCGATCACCGGCGGGCAGGACGTCCAGGTGCCGCCCCAGGACGTGGCAGCGATCGGCCGCCTCGTCCAGGGCCCCTTCGAAGGCCACGTGGCCGACGACCTCAGCCACCTGTTCCGCCCCGACCCCGCCTCGGCCGGCCCGCGGGCCTACCGCCGTGCGGTCCGGCAGCCGGTCGACGGGGAAGTCCTCCGGCTCATCACCACCTGGATCACAACCCACTGGGCCGCCTCGCCGCGCCCAGCAGCACAAAGCCCTCAGCGGCCTCCGCATGCGGACCATGTGTAGCGTCAACGGCACACCGACAGGGCTTGCAGGGTTTCGCGGCCCCCGAACGCTTTCACCGTGCTCACCGCACTGGGCTGACCTCGGCCGGAGAGTTCGCCTTGGGCACGATCACCATGCTGACCCAGACCGCATGCCGGCGAGAATGTCAGATAACCGCCGAGGCTGCCGGACTGATCATGGAGCCCTAACTCGCGGGCGCCGGCGTGGATGCTGCTCAGAACATCCCGCCATACACGGCTGAACCGTGATGCCCTCAGGCGGACCGGCGAACATAACCGCGCCTCTGTGCGCGCCTCCACCATGGAAGGCAATTACACGAAGTAATCGCAGTGGCCGGCACCGGACAGGTCGGCATGGCCGCCGCTGGGCAGATTCAGCTGGCCGTCGTCAGCGGACACGAGGGACCGTCGTGGCGCACAGCGCGAACGTGTGGCGCGCTCGGCGCGGCGGCGGCTTGTAGCCGCGTCCTGCGCGGGTGCGGCGCTCACCGGGCGCGTGCGGGCTGCGCGCGGCCTTTCGGGCGAGCGCGTGAAGAAACCGGGCCGCAGAGGGCGACTTCTCAGTTGTCAGTGAGCTGGCCAGCCCGGCCGCGTCAAAACCCGCCCCACAACCGGATTTCTTTGGTGGCGACAGTTCGGCGGCAGGCGGGGCGCACACACAGCCATGCCATGTTTCAGCGACCAGCCTAGCGGCCGGCCAGGGCGAGTCGACGTGGACCGGATCGGCACCGAGCCGATGACCAGCCAGCAGCGCGAGCAGGCAGCAGCCTCTCTCGCCATTCTCATCACCGCCTGGCAGCGCCACCTGGCTCCGAACGCGGAAAGCCTGGGCGCGGGCTACGCGATGCTGCTTCCGCTCCCTGGCGCGGCGAGCGACACTGACCACGCCCCATGACAACCCCAGGGCGCGGATCACCTTCGATGGCATCGCGCGCCGGTGCAAAAGTGCAGGCCGATGACGCTGACCACCAGAACAACCAATGCTGGCCCGTCCGGCGATGTCCGGGTCGGCGTCTACGTGCGCCGCTCGACCGACGACGAGCACCAGCCGTACTCGATCGAAGCCCAAGACGCGCGGCTGGCCTCTTACATCGGCTCCCAGCCCGGCCGGCGGCAGGCCGCCCGGTTCGCCGACGACGCCTCCGGCTCCACCACGCACCGGCCCGGCCTGCAGCGAGCCTTGGCCGCGGCCCGGGCCGGGCTGTTTGACGTGCTGCTGGTCTACCGGGTCGACCGGCTCACCCGCAGCCTGCGCGATCTGGTCACCCTGCTCGATGACCTCGACCGCGCTGGCGTGGTGTTCCGGTCGGCCACCGAGCCGTTCGACACCGCCACCGCGATGGGCCGCATGCTGGTGCAGATGCTCGGCATGTTCGCCCAGTTCGAGCGCGACACCATCATCGACCGGGTGATCGCCGGGATGGAACGCAAAGCCGCCGCCGGGAAATGGAAGGGCGGCCGCCGCCCGTTCGGCTACCAGGTCGAACCCGCCACTACCACACTCATCCCGGATCAGGACGAGGCCGCCGTCGTCCGGCTGATCTTCGGGCTCTACACGCGGGACCGGCTCGGAGGCAAGACCGTCGCCCGCGCGCTGAACGCACGCGGGCACAGGACCACCACAGGCCGAACCTGGTCCGCCCACCAGGTCCTGCGCGTGCTCTCCAACCGGGTTTACCTCGGCGAGCTGACCTTCCGCAGCATCACCGCCACCGGCTCCCACCCGGCCATCATCGACGACACCGTCTTCGATCAGGCGCAGCGGATCCTGGCCGCCCGCGGCGAGGACTACGCCAAGCGGGCCGCCAGCGGCTCGGATTACCTGCTGACCGGACTGATGCGCTGCCCGTCGTGCGGCAAGGCGATGATCGGCACCCGAGCGCACGGCCGCAGCCGCGCCTACAGGTACTACACCTGCTTCACCCGCGCCCGCTACGACACCAAGCGCTGCGCGTCCAGCCGGCTGGACGCCGACGCCATCGAGCACGCGGTACTCGGCGCGCTGGCCGCCTTCTACCGCGACCAGCACGATCTGATCGCCGACGCCATCACTCAGGCGCAGGCCAGTCACGCAGCCCAGCAGGCGTGCCGAGCTCACCGCCACCGTCTACGCTCTGGCCAGGCCCAGCGCGGCGATTGACCGCTACCTGGCCGCGTTCGAGAACGGCACCCTCGACGCCGAAGACCTCGCCACCAGGCTTGCCCAGCTCAAATCCCGGTCAGCACAGTTGCGCACCCGCCGGGACGAGCTAGCTGGTCAGGTCGCCGCCGCAAAAACCGCACCCCCAGTCGCCACACTGCGACAGGTCGCCGACCACATCACCGATATCGTGGCATCCGGTACCCACTGCCAGCGGAAGGCCCTGATCGAGCTGCTCATCGCCCAGATCAAGATCACCGGCCCGGGGCGGATAGTCCCCGTCTTCCCCATACCGCAGCAGGCAGCGGCAGACCAGCCACAGGTTCCGGCTGGCCCACCGATCACACGCTGCGCCGCCAAAGATCCGGTTTGCGCAATGACTAATTTGGTGGGCCTAACGTGTCAGCACCCGAACCCGCGGCTGCTGGTCGCCGGTCCGGAACTTTCGATCCGGTCAGTGCGGTCTCGCCGAGCCGCGACGCCATGACTCCGTTCGCCACGCGCCAACTTGTGGCTGCTGGGACCGATGGACCTGATCTTCCGCTGGCTTCCGGCCGGGGCGGTACACGCCGGGCCGCTACGCCGACAGGCGCACCGCTAGCCCGTTGCAAGCATTTAGGACGCGGCTAGTGGCCAGAATGGGGCCGGAGCTTGAAGATCAGGATGCCGAGGTACTTGTTCATCCACGCCTTCTTATGCGGGTAACGGCGCCGGGCGTCCTCGGATAGTTGAGGCTCGATCGCGGTCTCGATCCACAGCCCTGCGGCACTGAACATGTTGATCAGGTCAGAGATGGTGTAGGGACGTTTGGTGAGTGTGACCTGGTCGTTCCGCCGCTGAGGTAGGAGAACCGGGCGGTGGAGAAATACTCCTCGCCCAGGGAGGTCTCATTCTGTTCAGCCCGCTCGACGGCGTACCGGATCGGATGCGTCTTGGTCAGCAGGATGAATCCATCGTCGGCCAGTCGCGCGCGCGCCGTCTGCAGGGTGCGAACTGGATCCTTCGCGTAGCCGAAAGACTGCAGGAACAAGATCCGGTCAAACCTGCGACCGGCAAGCTCTGGCATCAAATCCAGCTCATTGAGATCGCCGCGGATGAACTCCAGGCCAGGCGGCGGCGCGCTGAGGAAGTTGCCACTGACATCGACACCTACGGAGGCGGTCGCGCCGTCCCCAACCAGCTCAGCAAGCTTGCCGCCGTTGCCGCAACCGACATCGAGCACCGACCGTCCGGTGACATCGCCTAGCAGGTCTCGCTGCGCCGGCCACTCGACAAGCCGATCCAGCGAGTCCTCCCTGTTTCGGGCCCGCTCGTAGTCAGGAGCGAGCTCGAGCCACGCCTGGCTAGGATCCCTGGGACCGTCCACGTGAGCACTCGTCGCCTGCTGTGAGTCCTCTGCCACCGCCACGAGACAGAACATAGTCGTCCCCTTGCGTGGCGGTCGGCCTGGCCTCGACCAGTTCGTCCTCGCGCCCAGGCGGCAGCTGATCCGATGTTGGCTCTACCGCCCTCCGCTGATATATACTTGGCCGACAGGGATATCCGAGCAAAGCCATATATCAGAGTCAGGTGGTTGCCAAGATGGCTAAGACCCTGCTCGACCTGGATGAGGCCCTTCTCGCGGAGGCTGCCGCGACGCTGGGGACCAAGACCAAGAAAGAGACAGTCACGCTGGCGCTCCGCAAGGTCAGCGAGGATGCCCGCGCCCGGCGGGCCAGCGCGCTCGAAGACCTGCTCACGGTAGCTGACAGCGGAGGGTTCGACTACGAGCGCCTAGCGGACCTCGATCAGTGAACTACCTTGTTGACACCAGCGCCCTGGTGCGCATCTTGCGGCGCCAGGTGGACGAGTCCTGGCATGAGCAGGTCGCCCACGGCATGGTCGCCATCTGCGACCCCGTCCTCACCGAGGCTCTCACGATCGCCAGGGCCACCGACTACGAGCGCGTCAAAGCCGACCTGCTCGAAGCCTACCCGTGGGTACCCGTTCCTGACCGCGCGTGGGAGGCCGTCTCCAGCGTGCAGGCTCAGCTGGCAGCCAAGAGCCAGCACCAAGGACTCTCGGTGGCCGACCACCTCATCGTGGCCACCGCACTGCACCATCACCTGACCATCCTGCACGAAGACGCTGACTTCGCCACTGCCGCCGGGGTCGTCCCGGACATACGGCAACAACGGATCACGGCGGGCGCCGGCTCGTAGCGAATCGAGATCGAATGCTGGGTCGATCCGACCTGACAGCATGCGACGGAGACGCACTCGGTAGACCTGCCGTGGTCCGCCAATGCACCTGGCATGCACCGGCCATGGTCCTGCTCTCGCCGGGTCGCCCGAGTTGATGCGAAGCCAGGGCAGTACGCCGCGCTCCTGCACCAGTGCTCCGATAGGGCGAGCAACCGGATCCCGTCTTGGCTGCGTGGTGGGGTTTCCGCGGGCCGCGCGTCTGGGCGCCTCGGCCTTGTTGCCACCTGCTTTGCGCAGCGGTGTACCTCCGTGCCGGGTGCGCCGCGCCCGCCCGACCGTAGGTGGCGAACGCGCCGGCGTCGTTGCCCACGGGACGTGTCGACACGCTTTCCGATCCGCCCGCGCAGTCCGGGGACCGTTGCAGGTTCCTGCTGAGACCGGTAAACCCTTCCGCGCATAGAGGTGCTGGCAGTGGCCGATCCGGGCCTTCCGGTGGGCTCCCAGACTGATATCCCCTTATGGGTATGTCGACGATCGATGCGGCGCGGCGGGCGTGAGGGTGGAGGCTGGCGAGAGGCCGCTGGTGTTGAGCTGGCCCCCGTGACCCAGCCTGTACTGGGCCTGTGCGGCGCACAGCGGCAACGTCACGCGGTCACCCGGTACTGCCAGCGCCCCCCGCCGCGCGGCGGGTGGTGCAGCGGACACCGGGCGGCTGTGCGCCGCGTGTGCCGTCATCAGCGGCCCGGCGGGAAAGCCGGCTTCTTGCCGCCGTCAAAGCGGCGCCCTGGACTCGGACTTTCACCAGTGTCAGCGAGCCGGGCGCACCAGCGCGCTCACCGCCATGCCACCACTATGACGGCACGTCAGGCAACCAGCGCCAGAGTGCGTGGAGCGCACCGTCACCACGCCGATGAGCAGCCCGCAGCACGAACAGGCGGTCACCGCGCTCGCCGTGCTGATCACCGCCTGGCAGCACGGCACGACGGCGAGCCCGGCGAGGATCCGGCTGACACGCTTCCCCTCCCGGCCCCAGGCGAGCAACTATGACCACGCCGCAACCACGCGCGCGATCATCATCCCCAGAACACGAGAGCCACGCCATGACACAAGCCCGCGACCCGCGACCGGAGACGGCCGATCGGGGCGGTGACGTGCGGGTCGGTGTCTACGTGCGCCG
>Ga0335075_10013494_pt1 | contig 12297 bp, 10 predicted proteins | sample Lox_Sample_24_FD_206723 | JGI IMG/M metagenome (GOLD analysis project Ga0335075, IMG submission 206723) | Soil microbial communities from Loxahatchee National Wildlife Refuge, Florida, United States - Lox_Sample_2.4 | ecosystem: Environmental > Terrestrial > Soil > Wetlands | place: USA... | reverse complement strand
GCCCGACTGGTAGGCGATCACGACGAGCTGGGCGCGGTCGCGGGCGCCGAGCTTGGCGAGGATGCGGCTGACGTGGGTCTTCGCCGTCGGCACGCTCATCACCAGCTTGGCCGCGATCTCGGTGTTGGACAGGCCGGCGGCGATGAGCGCGAGCACCTCGCGCTCGCGGACGGTCAGCTCCGCCAGGGCGGCCGGCGGCGTGCGCAGCGGCTCGGGCTGGCGGATGAAGTGCTCGATCAGCCGCCGGGTGACGTTGGGCGCGAGGAGTGCCTCGCCGGCCGCGATGACCCGGATAGCGGACAGCAGCTCCTCCGGCGGCCGGTCCTTGAGCATGAACCCGCTCGCGCCCGCGTGCAGCGCCGCGAACACGTACTCGTCGAGGTCGAAGGTGGTCAGGATCAGCACCCGGGATCGCGTCTTGTCGGCGGCGATCAGCCTGGTCGCGGCGACGCCGTCCATGACCGGCATCCTGATGTCCATCAGCACGACGTCGGGCGTCGTCTTCCTGGCGGCCGCGACGGCCTCCGCGCCGTCCGCGGCCTCGCCGAGCACGGTCATGTCCGGCTCGGAGTCGATCAGCAGCCGGAAGCCCGCCCGGACGATGGCCTGGTCGTCGGCGACCACGACGCCGATGCTCATGCCACCCGCCCCGCCGCGACAGGATGGCCCGCGTCAGGGTGGCCCGCGACAGGCAGGCCCGCGACAGGCAGGCCCGCGACAGGCAGGCCCGCGACAGGCAGGCCCGCGACAGGCAGGAACGCCGCGACCCGGAAGCCGCCGCCGGGCAGCGCCCCGGCGTCCACCGTGCCGCCGAAGATCGCGGCCCGCTCCCGCATGCCGGCGATCCCGTGCCCCGCACCGCCGCCGCCCGGCAGGGTTGCCGCTAGCGAGTCCCGGCCGGTGCCGGTCCGGCCGCCGGTGTCGGTCACCTGGATCCGCACTCCCGCGGGCCCGATCCCGACCCGCACGGTCGCTTCCGCTCCCGGCGCGTGCCTGACGACGTTGGTCAGCGCCTCCTGCACAATCCGGACCGCGGTCAGCGATGCCGCCGGCGGCAGCGTCGTCACGTCCCCGGTCAGCTCCGCCAGGACCGGTGTCCCCGCGTCCCGCACCATCGCCGCCAGGCCGTCCAGGTCGCCGAGGCCAGGCGCCGGCGCCAGCCCAACCGCGGTATCGCCAAACCCAGGGCCATCGCCAAACCCGGGGCCGCCGGGTTCGTCGTCGCTGCGCAGCAGGCACAGCAGCCGCCGCAGCTCGTCAAGGGCGCCACGGCTGGCCTCCTCGACCGCGCCCAGCGCCCGCAGCGCCTCGGCGGGCCGCTCCGCGCCGACCCGGCGCCCGACGCCGGCCTGCACGGTGACGACGCTCAGCGTGTGCGCGAGCACGTCGTGCAGTTCCCTGGCGATCCGCAGCCGCTCCTCCTGCAGCGCGTGCCTGGCCCGCTCGGCCTCGGCCCGCTGCCGCTGCGCGGCCTGTTCGGCCAGGCCCGCCCCGTACCTGCGCCGTTCGCGGACCCCGGCGCCCACGAACCACATCGCCGCCGCGGCGAGCATGCTGTGCAGCATGACGTTCTGGGCGTGCGCCGTGGCGGACGCGGTGAGCAGCCCGCCGAAAATCGCGGCCTCGGTCGCCACCAGGGAAACCACCGCGGGGATCCTGGGCAGCCGCACCGCCGCCGTGTAGACGGCCATCCCGAGCATCAGGTCGCTGGTCAGCGGCGCCCGCCCCACGGCGGTCAGCGCGGCGACGGCCGCGGTGACCACCGCGAGCACGGGCAGCGGCCACAGCCGCCGGACCGCGACGGGCAGCGTGGCCGCCACCGTGACGGCGGCCATGCCCGCCGTCGGCATGACGAACCGCGGACCGTGCACCACCCGCAGCCCGAACGTGATCACGAGCATGGCCGCCGCCGCGGCCGCGACGTCGACCGCCAGCCACTGCCGGGGGGTGATCCGGTAGGTAAGCGGCGGCCGCGGCGCCGCGGCGGGACGGTCACCGCCAGTCATAAGCCCAGACATGAGCACAGCGTAGGTCCAGGCCCTAGCCGACCGCGTCGGTCCCGGGACGGAGCGTGCCTACATCCAGGGATGTAGCGGCCGGGGCTGTACCGGCCGAGGACGCAGCCGCCACGGTCAGCCGCCCGTCCCGCATGATGCCGGTCCGCTGGGCGCGGGCCGCCACCACGCTGTCGTGGGTGACCACGACCATCGTCAGGTGCCGCTCGCGCCACACGCGCTCGAGCAAGCCGATGATGTCGTCCCTGGTGTCCTCGTCGAGGTTGCCGGTCGGCTCGTCGGCGAGCAGCACGGCGGGCTCCTTGACCAGGGCGCGGGCGATCGCCGTGCGCTGCTGCTGGCCGCCGGACAGCTCAGAAGGCAGGTGACCGGCCCGGTCGGCCAGCCCCACGGCGGCGAGTGCCCCGGTGGCCCGGCGCCGCCGCTCCGCGCCGTGCACGCCGAGCGGCACCAGGGCGGTCTCGACGTTCTCGGCGGCGCTCAGCGTGGGGACCAGGTTGAAGGACTGGAACACGAACCCGATGGACCGCGCCCGCACCTTCGTCACCCTGGTCTCGGACATCCGCGCCAGGTCCCTGCCGTCAAGTTCGACCGTTCCGCTGGTGGGCCGGTCGAGGCCGCCCATGATCTGCAGCAGCGTGGACTTCCCGTGCCCGGTCGGGCCGCGGACCGCCAGCCACTCGCCGTCGGCGAGGTCCAGGTCGACGCCGCGCAGCGCGAGCACCGCGCCGTGGCCGTACTCCTTGGTCACTCCCGCAAGCTTGTACATGGAACTCACTCCACCTTCGCCAGGGCCGCCGCGGGACGCAGCCGCGCCGCCCGCCAGCCGCCGAACAAGCCGGCGAGCAGTCCGCCGGCCACCGCGAGCGCCACCGCCAGCAGGATCGCGCTGATCGTGACCGGCGCGGTCAGCGTCACGTAGACCGTGTGCGTGGTGGCGCTGCTGATCTGCTGCGCGAGCTTGCCTGCCACACCGGACACGGACGCCGAGGCCGGGTTCGCCCCGGTGATCGCCGACAGCTTCGGCGCGAGCTTGTCGATCAGCGCCGCGCCCCCGTACCCGAGGGCGACGCCGGCCGCCCCGCCTGCGACGCCGATGGCGATCGACTCGCCCATCACCTGCCCGATGATCCGGCGCGACCGCCAGCCGAGCGCCTTCAGCGTGCCGAACTCCCGCACCCGCCGCGCCACGGCCGCCATCGTCAGCAGGATCGCCAGCGCGAACGCCGCCGCCAGCACCGCCGCCGACAGCCACCTGCCGAGGTTGTCGGCCAGGCTGGCTGCGCTGCCGACGGACCCGGTGACCTGGCTGGCCAGGTCGCTCGCGTCGGTCACCGTCGCGGATGGCAGCAGCCTGGTGAGCTCCTGCTGCACGGCGGGAATGTCCGCCGCGCTGTCGGCCGAGACGTAGATCGTGTTCAGCTGGTTCGTCAGCTTGGCCGTCCCGCTGGCCGCCGGAGTCGCGCCGATCCGCTCCGCCTTCGCCAGCGGGATGTACAGGCTGGGCGGGCTGCTGCCCTGCGGCACGCTGACGATGCCGACGACCGTGAAGTTCGTGCCGCCGATGTCGATCGTCGAGCCGGTCTTCAGCTTGTTCGCCGTCGCGTACCCGGAATCGGCCAGCGCGACGTCGGCCGTCGCGTCCGCCTTGCCGAGGTTCCGGCCCGCGGTCACGGTGGCGGAGCTGAGCGGGCCGGGGCTGCCGCGCGCCACGTCGACGCCGTCGACGGTGAACGTATTGGTCGTGAAGCTCGAGCTGAACGTCCCGCTGCCCGCGCTCAGCGCCGGCACCGTCCCGGTCGCCGTGATGTCGGTCAGCGATAGCGCCCCGGTGGCGGCCGTGACGTGGGCCTGCCGCGACACCGCGGCCAGCTGGCTGGCGGTCAGCGTCCCGTACTGGGTGTTCTCCAGCTCGTTGTCGTTGATCTTGGTGCCGGCCGCGATCTGGCCGCTGCGCACCTGCTTGATCTGCTGCTTGAAGCCGAACGAGAGCCCGGCGCCCGATCCTTGCTTCGGCGGCTGGGTGACCGTCAGGTCGGTTCCCACGCCGTACAGCGAGTGCAGCACCGCGGCCTGCGCGTTCTGCACCCCCGTCGCGGCGGAAGTGACCGTGATGACGAGCCCGATCCCCAGCGCCAGCCCCAGCGCGATGAACACCGCCTGGCGCATGCGGCGGCGCAGTTCGCGCCGCAGGTATGTCCAAAACATGACTCAAAGGAGTAGCCGTCAGCGACCCGGCCGCCGTCAGTCCTGGGAACCGTTTTCCGCTCGGCCCGCGGCGGTAGTCACGTCCGGCCGGCTGCGTCAGCGGATGTACCTCGCCGCGGGTGATGTGCGCCGCGGCGCGTCCCGCGAATGATCAGGTGCGGGAACTCGCCGCCACGCTCGGATATGCACCGCGCACAGAAAGGAAAACATCGCATGGCAACCCTGATCGCAATCGGTTACCCAGACGAGACGACCGCGGCCTCCGCGGCCGACGAGGCGCGAAGCCTCGCCAGAGACCTGATCATCCAGCCCGACGCGATCGCCGTGATCACCAGGGACAAGGAAGGCAGCTACCACGTCGACACGACCCATCACGCGGTCGGCGGCGGCGCGGTGTGGGGCATGTTCTGGGGCTTCCTGTTCGGCCTGCTGTTCTTCATCCCGGTGTTCGGCATGGCCGTCGGCGCGGGCATGGGCGCCCTCATGGGCAAGCTGACCAAGTCCAGTATCGACAGGGAATTCCGCGACCAGGTACGCGATCTGGTCCAGCCGGGCACGTCCGCGCTGTTCCTGATGCTGGAGAAGGCGACGCCGGACAAGGCCCTCGAGGCGATGAGCAAGTACGGCGGCACCGTCCTGAAGACCTCGCTGTCCAAGAAGGACGAGCAGGAACTCCAGGACGCCCTGCACGGCAAGGAGGCCGCCGCAGATGTCCGGTTATCCGCTGCTCAACGCGTTCTGGACGATGTTCCTGTTCTTCGGCTGGCTGCTCTGGATCTTCCTGGTGGTCTGGGTCCTGATGGACATCTTCCGCAGCAGCAACATCAGCGGCTGGGGCAAGGCCGGCTGGACCTGCCTGGTGATCCTGCTGCCGCTGATCGGCATCCTCGCGTACGAGGTCGTGCACGGCGACCACATGTTCGGCGGCAGGCGCGACACCTACCCGCCGGCCGACGTGCCGGCCCAGAGCCGCGGCAGCAGCGCCTCGGAGCTGTCGAAACTCTCCGACCTGCACCAGCGCGGCGTGATCAGCGACGCGGAGTTCGAGCGGGGAAAGGAGAAGATCCTGCAGTAAAAGGTCATCCATCATTCAGAACGGACACGTGGTTCCCCGCACCCTTACGCCGGCACCGCAGTGGGGGCGAACCCGGCGGTCTGGCTCAGGGTGTCGGGCAGCAGGCCAAGCCGGTCCACCACCCCGAGCGCCTCAGCCCTGTTACGGACCCCGAGCTTCCGGAACAGCCGCGTCTGCGTCGTCTCGACGGTCTTGGGCGAGATGCCGAGCGCCCGCGCGGTCTGCCTGATCGAGTACCCGCTGGCGACCGACTGGAGGATGTCACTCTCCCGCGCGGTCAGCTCTGGCCGCTCCTCGCGCTCCTCGCGCGCGCCGCCGACCAGCGACCGGAGCCGTGAGTCGAGCACGAGATAGCCCTGGCCCACCATGCGGAGCACCGTGGCGAGGTGGCCGGCGATCTTCTCGGCCGGCACCAGCGAGTTGGCCCCGCTGGCCAGTGCCCTGGTGAGTTCGGCCTGATCGAGCGGCTCGCTGTGCACCACGATCACCGGCACGCCGAGTTCTTCGGCCAGGTCCCAGTCCGCCGGCCCCGGGTCGACGAGCGCGGCCAGCACCGGACCGCGGTTCCATCGCGCCCAGTGCGCGTCGGCCACCGGGCCTGGGGTGCGGACAAGCACGAACGGCAGCCCGTCCGCGATCAGGGACACCAGCACCTGGTCGAGGGCGGGGGAGGGCGGACCGGACACGACAGTCAACGGCGGGAAGTCGCTGCTGGTGGTCGCGGGCTGCCGCCGCCGGGGGGGAGGGGCAGCGGCAGCCCGCTGGTCCAGCATCCCGAGCGACGCTGCCCGGGAGACCGCCTGCACGCTGCTGTTCACGCCCAGCTTCGCGTACACGCGGCGCTTGAGGTTCTCGACCGTGAGCGGGCTGATGCCGAGCAGCACCGCGATCTCGGTGACGCTGTGCCCGGAACTCGTCAGCATCACGAGCTCACGTTCCCGGTCGGTCAGGCTGCCCTGGCGCATGCTGCTGCTGCCCCTGCTGCGCCGCAGCAGCGGCAGCACGCCCGCGAGGCCATGCGACTCGGGAACGAGCGAGGTGATACCCGAGTGGTAGGCCAGCGTCAGATCCGCCGCCGAGGCGTCCCGGTAGATCGCGATCAGGTTCAGCCCGGGGAAACGCCGAAGGAGATTGCCTGCGAGCACGGCGACATCGCCCAGCTGCGGCCCGGCGTCGAGGATCACGGCGTCAGGCCGGCCGAGTTCGCACAGCGCGGGGAGCTCTTCCGGCGCCGCGACCTTGCCCACGACGGTGAGGTCCGGCTGCCCGGCCAGGCACGTGGCGAGCGTGTCGCGCAGCAGCCGCCGCGACGACTGCACGGCCACCCGGACCTCTGCCATCCGGACGTTTGGTGCCGTTCCTGCCGTGCTGTCCGAAAATCCAGCGCGCCGCGCGAGTTCGGTCATGTCTAAGACACGTGTGGCAGCGCGCGGCGGTTCACCCCCGGCCGAGAGCTTTTCCGAGGAGCGTCAATTCGGTCTGCACGGTGGCGCTGGCGGCCTGCACCCGGTGGTTGAACGACCGCATCTGGGTGAGCGAGGACGACTGTGCCTGCTGGGCGGTCAGGTTGGCGCGGGCCTGGTCGGCCTGGAACAGCGCCTTGGCTATCGGGGTGATGGCGGGCGGGAACGTGATGCCCGCCAGGCTCGTGTCGAACGCACGCTCCGTGGTGACCTCCGCCGTCAGGACGGCTTGGGCCACGGCGAGGTTTTTCCCTTCGTTAGCGGTGTAGGCGGCCGTGTCGGCGGCCAGTTGCTTGCTGTCCGGAGTCAGGATCGCCGCGTACTGGTTTTTCAGCATCGCCGTGGTCGTGCAGGGCAGTCCTGAGGGCGACAGGCTGGGCTCGCACCCGGCGGCGGCTAGCGCGGCTTCATGACGTGCGCCGGTGCCCATGGCGTAGAAGAGGCCCGCGAACACCAGCACGGCAGCGAGGGAGGAGGCGATCATCAGGATGATCCCGCCGGCTCTCGTGTCGTCCTGGGCGACCCTGGCGTACGTCGCGCTCATCAAAACCCTTTCCTGAACCTCATTCGGCGCTGGGATTCTCCGTGAAGGAGTCGAGTCCCTTGAAGATTTCCTCGGTAATGATGAATGCGAAACCGAACACGAAGAGCGCGAAAAGCGGCGTGATCGTCAGGTATACGAGCCAGTTCCTGCCTTCCTTCTGCTGGGCGGCGATCCAGCGCTTTACTGGCGGCAGCCGGAGAGTCAGCAGGAAGAGGCTGCACACCGAGTACTGGTAGAAGCGCTGATGGAAGACGGGGTCCCCGTCACCGGCGAAGCCGGAGCCGTTCTCCCCGCTCTGCACGCCGAGTCCCTCGAGCAGCACCAGGTGGGCGGCCAGCAGGCCCCAGATCACGTACGTGATCTGCTGCAGCCGCTTCCAGTACCGGCCGAGCTTGCGCTGCGCCCATGCGTTGCTGGTGATCAGGACGGGGATGACCAGCAGCACCATCATGAAACCCATGAGCTCGAAAACGTGCCCGGCGAGCCGGCCGAACACGCCTCCGGCGAAGTCGTCCGTGATGCCGGCGGCGGTCGCGTCACCGATGGCGGAGCACGCCATCATGATCCCGTACCAGCGCCGCAGCGGGACGAACCAGTGCTGCCCGGTGATCATGGCCAGCGGAGTGACGAGCAGGCACAGGAACAGGCAGATCTCGGCTCCGGTCCCTAGCGTGTCGTCCACCGACGTGGCGAAGGTGTTGCTGTTCAGCGTGACGAGCGCGGGCAGCATGAAGAACAGGGGGGCTATCGCAGGGGCGCCCAGCAGGATAAGCGCGACCGCCTTCCGCTTGATGCGGGAGCCGCCGAACTTGAAGTCCACCTCCATCCATTCGTCCACCCGGCTCTTGGCCGGCTTCTGCTTCGGCTGGTAGTCATCGTCCGCGGGCCGTTGCTCCGGCTGGTAGTCAACCGTCGGCCGCTGCTCCGGCACGAGTTCGTCGGGGTAGTCATCCGGCGGGTAGGCGTTCTGCCTGCCATACGAGGTGGGGTAGTAGTCATCCGCCGGCTGGCGTTCGTCTGCCCACCTGCCAAGAGGGCTCCTGGCCATCGTGACCCTCCTCCCTAGTGACTGCTATGCACGGTGACCGAGGCGTGCGGGCCCGGCTGCGCCTTCACCTGGCTTGGCGTCGCCTTGGGCGCGTCCGGCTGACCGGGTCCCTGGTCTTCCTGCAGGCCGCCGGCTCCTCGTCCTGTCTCGCCGGTCCCGACCGACCGGAAGACGAAGAACTGCCAGCCGTGCAGGTGTATCTCCACGGCGCCCGCGGTGACGGCAACCATGAACAGGGCAGAGGTCGCGATCACCGCGAAACGCATGGAGGCGAGCTGCCGCCCCTGGCCGGATCCGGGCTTGCCGGCCTTCCCCGGCTTTCCGGCCGGCCGCTGCTGCGGGCCGGTCGTACGCTGCGGGCCAGTGGTACGCCGTTGCTGCTGACCGGGAGATCTGTGCTGCGGGCCGGCCGGACGCCTCTCCTGCGGCCCGGTCCGCGGCCGTCCCTGCGGGCCGGTGCCCGGCCGTGCCTTCGGCTGGGCGGCCGGGCCGGTCGCCGGGCCCACCGCCGGCCGCTCGGCAGGCGGCATGACCGGGTGGGGGAGCGTGTTCCTGATGCGCTCGGCGAGCTCGGTCAGCTCGGTCTGCATGGACACGACCGCCGTGTGCACTTCGGCCGCCTGGATTTCAGCCGCTTCGCGCACCGAGGCAGCCTCGAGGCTCGCCTGCTGCATGATCTGGTCGGCTTCCCGCCTGGCCGCCTCGCGAATCTCCGTGGCCTCGTAGGCGACCCGCTGGTTCATCATGGCGGCCTGCAAGGAGGCCTGCTGCGTTATCGAGGCCGCCTCGTAGTCGGCGACCGAGAGAATCCTGGCCGCCACCGAGACCGAATCCCCGTTGCCCTGCTGCGCCTGGCGGGTGCCCTGCTGCGCCTGGCGGGGCGGGTAACCCCGCGCCGCCGGCTCATCCCATCCCGGCCGCGCCCCGTCATTTCGGTAGTCGTAGCCGTTCCCGTAGCTGCCGTCGTTGCCGTAGCCGTAGCCGTAGCCGTCGTCGTCGTCGTACGGCTCGGCGGACCGGTTCGCCGCGGGCGGCCGGGTGGCCGGCCATTGCGGCCCTGGCGCGCCGGGGTAATGCTGGCGCGCCAGGGCATGCGGCGCGGTCCCCCGGCCGGGGTGCCCGCCACCCGCTCGCGGGTTTGGGCCAGAGAGCAGCAGAGAGTCGCGCGCACCCGGTCTATGGCCGCCAGTTCCGTCCCGGGACCCGCGGCCCCTGCGGCCTTCGGATTCGCGTGGGTCCATCGGATGGCCTACCGCTGCCGGGGCAGCGCGGCCACGGCGGGGTGGTCCCCGCGTATCTTCCCGACCCTGCGCGCGCCGCCCGGTGAGCCGAGGTTCGTGAAGAACTCGGTGTTGATCCAGTAGAAGTCCTTCCACTGGGAGGGCACCTCGGCCTCGTAGGAGATCGCGTCGACCGGGCAGACCGGCACGCACGCGCCGCAGTCGACGCACTCGTCCGGGTGGATGTAGAGCATCCGCTGGCCCTCGTAGATGCAGTCGACAGGGCACTCGTCGATGCACGTCTTGTCAAGCAGGTCGACGCAGGGTAGTGCAATAACGAACGTCATGTCGGGACTTCCTCTGCTGTCAGTAAAACCAAAAAGAATCGTTTTGGTTATCGACTCGTAACATCCTCGTTCAGCAGAAATATAGGCCACATGAGTAACTGCCGGACAGAAACCGATATCTGCCGGCAGACGGAAACCCCCTAGGGGGGTAAAAACCGCAGGTCCCGCCGCGGGGGACCCCCGCGGCGGGACCTGCTGGTGGTGGCGGATCAGGCTTACATGCCTGCCGCGTTCTCCCGGTGACCCCGTCGGCCGATGGGGACTCTCGGGCCGCCGCCGCCGGCGCCGGTGGTGGGTGTTCCGCCGGGCACGGTGGCCTGTTGCTGGGTTGTGGTGTAGGTGACTGCCGTGGCAACCCCTGCGCCGTCAGTGGTGACCGTCGCCGGGTTCGTCAGGCCGAAGTTCTGGCAGTTCAGGTTGGTGAACGAGGCTGCCAGCCTGGCGCCCATGAACGTGGCCAGGTTGTTGCCTGTTGCCGGGACGGGAGTGGTGAACCCGGCCTCTTTGGCGCTGTCGAGCTGCAGCTGGGCTGGCTGGACGTTGACCATGTTCTGGCAGTAGGTCGCCGCGTTCTGGTTCTTGTTGGTGCCTGCGCCCAGCAGCGGCTGGTCGGTCAGCGCCCGGTAGGCGTTGGTCTTGCCGATGCTGAGCTGGCCTGCGACGAGCAGCTGCGGGTCGTTGACCGGAAGCAGCGCCCGCGTGCCCTGCTGATCCTGGCGCGCGCTGAGCTCGTTGAGCGCCTGCGAGGCGTCGGTGCCGTTCGGGCTCGTGGTGTCCGTCGCCATGAACGGCGTGCAGCCGAGCGCGGCGTCGACGAAGTGGGCGAGCAGCCCGTCGTCACTGCCGTTCGCGATCACAGTCGAGCCGCCCATCGCGGTCTTGTTGGCGGCTGTGTTCTGCGCGGTCTGCCCGTTGCCGTTCATCAGGTACGAGGAGATCACGTTGTCGCTCTGGTCCTGGTCGATCAGCGTGAAGCTCTCCGTGGTCTGGCATGTCTTCCCGTCGCTGGCGGTGCCAAGCGCCGGGACCTTCAGGGTGCCGCGAGCGATCTGCGCGTTCGCGTCGGCGAAGAAGCCGGCCGCGTTGCAGGCGGAGGTCTGGGCGATGATCGAGTTGCCGAACGCGTCGATGCACCGGCCCTGGGCGGCCCCGGCCCCTTCGAGCACCAGGTTGTTGCCGTTGAAGCCGACGTCGATGATGACCTGCGAACCCCGGGGAATTGTCGGTGCGGCCGGGGTCGCGGCGGCCGTGGTGCCCTCGGTGATCACGAGCGGGTCGTAGATGGACAGCTGCCCGTTGGGCGCCAGGATCGTGGCCTCGACGAACGCCTCCTCGGCCGCGTTGGCCTGCGCACAGCCGTCGCCGAGCTGCCATGGCGTGGCGAGCCCCGTGGCGCTCAGCGGGTTAGCCGGCACGGTCAGCGTGCAGTTCAGGCTGTTCGCCGCCTCCGCTGCCGACTGGTTCAGGCTGATGGCGGCGCCCGTCGGGTCGACCGGGTTCGTCTCAGCCAGGTCGGCCCGCCCGGCCTCCGGGTTGACCGCTGGTGCTGCCGCGGCGGCGCTGGCTGAAGTGCTCGGGCACGGCGCGGCCGAGGCCGGCGCGCTGGCCGTCCCCGCCGACGCTGATGGCGAGGCACAGTCGGTCTGCGCTGACTGAGAGAGCTGCGTGGCGTTGCCGCCGCCGGTGACGGCGATCATGACACCCACCACCACGGCCAGCGCCACCGGGATGGCTATGGGCACCGCGATGCGGGCTGTCCGGCTCCTCAGCCAGCGGCGCCGCCACGCGGACCGATGCCTGGTCGGCATGCAATCCACCTCCATGTCTTCGGGAAAGTCCTGCTGTCCTAGTGCTCCCGGTTCGACACGGTAGACCCGCCACATGCCCGAAATAGCTGATTACGTGAGCCGTAAGTTATGCGCCCCTTCTTGCCGCGTGACCTGGTAAAAACCTGCGAGATTCCTTACCGGAAAATAACGTCGCGGCACAGAGATGAAAGCCATTCCACCGGGCGAGTCAGGAAATCCGGCACTGCCGCGGTCAGCGTGCCCGCGGACCGCCGCGGCAGGATGACGAGTTCGTCATCGCCGCCGCCATGCCCGCACCTGCCCGAGTCCCGCGTCGACCGCGACGCGCAGCGACGCTATGTCCTTGCGGGCCTGGCTGAGCACCATCCCGCCTTCGATACTTGCCAGCAGCCCCGTGGCCAGCACCGCGGGCCGGCTGTCCGCACGCAGTTCTCCTTGCTGGCGCATCCGTTCCAGCGCATCCGCCAGCAGCCGCTCCCAGGCGTCAAACCCGGCGGCAGCCTGCAGCCGCGCGTCCTCGTTGCGCCCGGCGACCTCGGCCGACAGCGTCCCGATCGGGCACCCGGGCA
>Ga0335075_10013492_pt1 | contig 12298 bp, 10 predicted proteins | sample Lox_Sample_24_FD_206723 | JGI IMG/M metagenome (GOLD analysis project Ga0335075, IMG submission 206723) | Soil microbial communities from Loxahatchee National Wildlife Refuge, Florida, United States - Lox_Sample_2.4 | ecosystem: Environmental > Terrestrial > Soil > Wetlands | place: USA... | reverse complement strand
CGCGCGCAACACCGCCGGAGCCATCCAGCGACAGACTTCCAAGGCCGTCTGCACCTTGAACACCGCATCGGGATCATCGAAACTCTGTCCGCAGAGTTCCATCGCCTGAGTAACCCGATACTGAATTGTGTTGCGGTGCAAGATCATCGCTTCGGCAGTCGCGACGTAACTGCGGTTGCGAGTCAAAAATTCTCGCAACGTATCGCGCAGCCACTTACTGCGCTCGTCATCGACGCTGAGCTCACCCAGAATGTCAGATATAAAGCGCCGCAGCTCTTCGATGTCGGTGGCCATCAACGCGATTGGTGCGACCTCGTTGTAGAAGACGACTCGGGAATGCGGGCGGTCGCCGCCGGCAAGGCTTATTGCCTTCACCTGTTCAGCCTGTTTCAGCGATGCGCGGAACCCGGATATCCCCTCTTCCGCGCGACCCAAGGCCAGACGCGCCCGGACTCCCGCTGCCTCGAACGCCGCCCGCACCCGCAATCGGACGAGGGCGCGTTCCCTGGGGGGTGTCGTTACCGGAAACCACAGCCGAGCCGTGCGCTCATCGGTCGGCACCATTAACGAGCGCTTCGCTGCGCCTAGTTCTTCGGCTACCAGGCAGCGCACCTGATCGAACAACCCCACCACGTCACGGGTGGCTACCGCCGCGTCCACCCACACCACGGCCGCCAGATGCGCGCCGTCGAACCGATAGCGCAACGCCTTTTCGGCCCGATGAATGTCAATGGGGGTGCCGGAGAGCACTTCGCTGACCCAGTGCTGTTGCAGCCCGCTGCGGCGGATGACCCAGCGATCGTGCTCCTGCTCGTAGGCGATGGTGAGCTGGTCTGCCACCATGTCGTACCAGCGGGTCCCGCGATTCACCAGCTCGATGATCGTCGGGACTTGCTCAGCGGCCTCTACCAGCGATACATACCGCATCGCCACCTCTAAGAACCGGGCAAGCCCAAGTCGGTGCGCACGCACCAACGCCGACAACGGCACATCGCGCTGCGCGGATGCCCGGGCATACTCCAGCGCAGCCGGTGGGGCCTCGATCGGGGAAGCCGCGGGCGCACCCCGCTCTAGGTAGTGAATGGCGGCCAGGATGTTCTCGGTGACGCTCGCCCGCCACAACTCCATCATCCGGGCCTCGTGATTCAGCCCCCGAATCTCGGCCTTCATCTCGGCAAACAAATCGGCGATGAAGTCATCGCGGATCAAGTCCATCTGGTGGGCGATCACCGAAATCGGCGCGACCATAACGTCGGCCATCCTGCGCCCCTTCCGACGCCGGCCCCGCGCAGGGTGCCGTCCACCCTGCGGATTTAGTTAGTCTGCGCTTACCTCGGCCTCAGCGGGCAATAAGCGCCAATTTCAGGCGTCTTCCAACAGGTCTGGGGTCACGGCCGATTCCGTGTCTGGGATGCCTTCGACCTTCGCCTTGCGGTCGGCCATCGACAGCAGCCGGCGAATACGCCCGGCCACAGCGTCTTTCGTCATCGGCGGATCGGCCAACCGACCCAACTCCTCCAGCGAGGCCTGCCGGTGCTCGATGCGCAACTTGCCGGCTGCGGCAAGATGATCGGGCACACCTTCGCCGAGGATCTCCAAAGCGCGCTCCACGCGGGCGGCCGCAGCCACCGCGGCGCGAGCCGAGCGCCGCAGGTTGGCGTCGTCGAAATTCGCCAGCCGGTTAGCCGTCGCGCGGACCTCGCGCCGCATCCGGCGCTCTTCCCAGACCAACCGGGTGTCCTGGGCGCCCATCCGGGTCAGCAACGCCCCGATCGCCTCACCGTCGCGCACCACCACCCGGTCGGCGCCGCGGACCTCCCGGGCTTTGGCGCTGATCCCGAGCCGGCGCGCCGCACCGACCAGGGCCAGCGCCGCCTCCGGACCGGGACAGCTGACCTCCAGCGCCGACGAGCGGCCGGGCTCGGTCAGCGACCCGTGAGCCAGGAAGGCGCCCCGCCAGGCAGCTTCGGCGTCGGCGATGCTGCCTCCGACCACCTGGGCCGGCAACCCGCGCACCGGACGCCCGCGTAGGTCGAGCAGGCCGGTCTGGCGGGCCAGCGCCTCGCCGTCGTTGGCGACCCGCAGCACGTAGCGCGTCGTCTTGCGGATTCCGCTGGCAGACAACACATGCACCACCGCGCTGTAGCCGTACAGGTCGAAGATGTCCTTGCGCAGCCGTCGCGCGATGCTGCCCAAATCCACCTCGGCTTCGACGACGACACGGCCGCCCACGATGTGCAGGCCGCCGGCGAATCGCAGCAAGGAGGTCACCTCGGCGCGCCTTGCGCTCACCGCGCTGACCACCAGGCGGCTTAACTCGTCTTTGACTTCGGCCGTCATCGCCACGCGTCGTCACCCCTCGGTCCGTTACGACCCGGTCCTTCTGCGCCGGTCTGTTGAGGTTCCTTCTCGATCGGCATCGCGTCGGTGTTAGTCGCCGAAGGTGCCGGCGAGGCGGTGTCGCGCACGCCCACCCCATCCAGCGCCGCGGCCAGCTTGCCCGGGTCATGTAAAGGTGTACCAGGCCGAGCCACATCCGCGAACTGAACTTGCGCATCGAGCAAAGTTGCCGTGCGTCGCAGCTGCTCACGCTCGCGCTCACTCGGCACCCGTTCAGCATCGATGATGACGTCGTGGACGGTGAAGCCGGGCGCGTGCTGCGCGAGTACATGCAGATGACGCTCCGCGGAGAAGCCGGCCGTCTCCCCCGGCTCGGCCACCAGGTTGAGGACCAGCGCTCGACGGGCCGTCGTCGCCTGCAGCGCAGCAGCCAGCTCGGGCACCAGCACATGCGGGATCACACTGGTGAACCACGATCCGGGTCCCAGCACCACCAAGTCGGCCGACATGATGGCGTCGACGGCCTGGCGGGTGGCCGGCGGGTCGCCGGGCAGCAGGCGGACGCGGCGAACCTTTCCCGGCGTGGTGGCGATCGCCACCTGGCCGCGAATCACGCGGAACATCCGGGGGTCGGCTTCCAGGCCGGAGACATCGGCCTCGATCTGCAGTGCGATCGGGCACATCGGTAGCACCCGGCCACGCACGCCCAGGATGCGGCCGAGCTCGTCGAGCGCGGCGACGGGATCGGTCAGCAGTTCGTTGAGCCCGGCGAGCAGCAAATTGCCGATGGGGTGTCCGGCCAGCGCGCCGCTGCCACCGAACCGGTGCTGCATGATGGTTGCCCACAGTCGACCCTGCGGACTGTCAGATGCCAACGCCGCCAATGCCATTCGCAGATCGCCCGGCGGCACCACGCCTAGTTCGCTGCGCAACCGGCCCGACGAGCCGCCATCGTCTGCAACGGTGACGACCGCGGTGACGTGCGGAGTGAGTCGCCGGGCCGCCGATAGCGTCGCGTATAAGCCGTGTCCGCCGCCCAACGCAACAATGCTGCGGCTTTTCTCCAAACTCACTGGCGCCGCTCCTCCCGGACCTTTTTGATCGCACTGCCCTGTTCATCGTCGGCGGCGCGACTCATTCGCGACCCAGATCCCGGTGCAGCACGCGCACCGACAACTGCTTGTTCGGCTCCAGCAGCTGCGCCAATGCCTCGGCGATGGCCACGCTGCGGTGCTTGCCGCCGGTACAGCCGATCGCGACGGTCATATAGCGCTTGCCCTCCCTGCGGTACCCGTCGACAACCAGGGTCAGCAATCGATGGTAAGTCTCCAGGAACTCCGCCGCGCCAGTCTGGCCGAGTACATAGTCGCGGACCGCCGGATGCTGGCCGGTGTGCGGACGCAGCTCGTCGACCCAGTGCGGATTGGGCAGGAAGCGGACGTCCATCACCATGTCGGCGTCCATCGGCAGACCGTACTTGAAGCCGAAAGACTCCACCGTGACGCTGGTGCTCGCGACCGTCTCGCCGCCGAAGGCCCGTTCGATGCTTTCCCGCAGTTCACGCACCGACAGTGTCGAGGTGTCGATGATCAGATCGGCATTCGCGCGCACCGGGGCCAGCATGTCGCGCTCAGCGGCGATGCCTTCGGCCAATGTCTGCTCTCCCTGTAGCGGGTGGCTGCGGCGATTCTGCTCGTAGCGGCGCACCAGCATGTCATCGGAGGCTTCCATGAACAACACACGCGGGGTGATATTGCGGGTGGCCAGGTCATTGCGTACCCAGTCCAGGTCGCCGGTGAAACCGCGGGAGCGGACGTCCATGACCACAGCCAACTGGGTGATCCTGGACCCGGCGTCCATGCCGAAGTCGACCATCCGGGTGATCAGCTGAGGCGGGAGGTTGTCGGCCACATACCAGCCGAGGTCCTCGAGCACCTTGGCCGCGGTGCCGCGTCCGGCACCGGACAACCCGGTGACCAACACCACGTCTATACCGGATTCCGTTGCGCCACTCTGAGTTTCGGACGTATCCATCCCATGCCCCGTCATCCCGACGCCCGTTCGACGACGGTATCGTCGGAAGTCCCGCTCGATTCGGTGGCGCCGCCACGCAGCGCGTCGAGCACTGCGGCGGCTGTCGCGGCCCCGATGCCCGGAACGGAAGTGATCTCCTCGACGGTGGCCTCCTTGAGGCGGGCCAACGACCCGAAATGGGCCACCAGCGCCTTGCGCCGGTGTTCGCCCAAGCCGGGCACCGCGTCCAGCGCGGAGGCGGTCATCCGCTTGGACCGTTTGCTGCGGTGGTAGTTGATCGCAAAACGGTGCGCCTCGTCGCGTACCCGCTGCAGCAGGTACAGGCCCTCGCTGTTGCGCGGCAAAATGATCGGATCGGGCTCAGAGGGCACCCACACTTCCTCCAACCGCTTCGCCAAACCAATCACCGCGACGTCGGCGATTCCCAGTTCGTCGAGTACGGCGCTGGCGGCGTTGACCTGCGGAGCGCCGCCGTCGACCACGTAGAGGTTGGGCGGGTAGGCGAATCGCCGCGACTTCCCTTCGGGTGAAAGAACATTCGAGTCTTGCAGGTGCCGCATGAACCGGCGACGGGTCACCTCGGCGATCGACGCCACGTCATCGGATCGGCCGCGGCCGGCGGCTTCGCGGATCGCGAAGTGGCGGTAATCGGACTTGCGCGGCAGCCCGTCCTCGAACACCACCAGCGACCCCACCACGTCGGTGCCCTGGACGTGGCTGATATCCACGCACTCAATTCGCAACGGCGCGTCGGCCAGACCGAGCGCTTCCTGAATATTCTGCAGCGCAGCAGATCTGGCGGTGAAGTCGCCGGCCCGCTTGAGTTTGTGCTGCTGCAACGCCTCTTTCGCGTTGCGTTGCACGGTTTCGGCCAGCGCCCGCTTGTCGCCGCGGCGCGGTACCCGCAGGGTGACGCGCGAACCGCGCAGCGCTGACAGCCAGGTAGTCAACTCGTCGGCGTTGGGCGGTAGGCAGGGCACCAGGACTTCGCGTGGCACCGGGTTGGCGGATTCGTCTGCCGCGCCGTCGAGTTCGGCCTGATCGGCGTAGAACTGGGTCAAGAATTGCTCGACCAACCGCGCTTCATCGGAATCACCAGGATCGCCTGGCTTTTCGACGATCCAGCCGCGCTGGCCGCGGACTCGGCCGCCGCGGACATGGAACACCTGGACCGCCGCTTCCAACTCATCGTCGGCGAATGCCACCACGTCGGCGTCGGTACCATCGCCGAGCACCACGGCCTGCTTCTCCAGGGCCCGCTTCAACGCCGAGAGGTCGTCACGCAGCCGCGCCGCTCGTTCGAAATCAAGTTGTTCGGCGGCAGCATTCATCTGCTGTTCCAGGCTTCGGGCATACCTGTCGGTCTTGCCCGACAAGAAGTCGCAGAAATCCTGCACGATCTGGCGATGCTGCTCTGCGCTGACCCTGCCGACGCACGGCGCCGAGCACTTGTCGATGTAACCGAGCAGGCACGGCCGGTCGATTTGCTTGTGCCGCTTGAATACTCCGGCCGAACAGGTGCGCGCAGGGAAGACACGGGTGAGCAGGTCCAGGGTCTCGCGGATCGCCCAGGCATGCGAGTACGGCCCGAAATAGCGCACTCCTTTTCGGCGCGGGCCGCGATAGACCATCAGGCGCGGGAATTCCTCGTTGAGTGTGACCGCCAGCACCGGGTAGGACTTGTCGTCGCGGTAGCGGACGTTGAACCGCGGGTCGAACTCCTTGATCCAGTTGTATTCCAGCTGCAGTGCCTCGACCTCGGTGTTGACCACGGTCCACTCGACCTTGGCCGCGGTGGTCACCATTTGCCGAGTGCGCGGGTGCAAGCTGGCCACATCGGCGAAGTAAGAGGTCAGCCGGCTGCGCAGGCTTTTGGCCTTGCCGACGTAGATCACCCGTCCATGCTGGTCCCGGAATCGGTATACGCCCGGCTCGACCGGGATGGACCCGGGCGCGGGGCGGTAAGTGGCGGGATCAGGCACGGTTTCCAGGCTAGTCGGTTGGGTCGACAGCCGACCCGCCGTTCAGCGCGACGGCAGATCGGGCGCCGGTCGGCGCTTCGCTCGCGAAAGATACCGATCTTCCCATTGCATGCTGGCGAACGCCTACGCTATTGGCAATTGGGGTAGTTGGGGTCCCTCGATCGGTGGTGCTCGGATGACCGCGGGCATGGTGTGCGGGACGTGCGGCACCAAGCTGCGAAAGAACGCGAAGTTCTGTGACGAGTGCGGCGCCCCGACGGCGGCTTCGGGTGACATCGCAGAGTACAAGCAGGTGACGGTGCTGTTCGCCGACGTGGTGCACTCGATGGACCTCGCGGCCACGCTGGAGCTGGAGCGGTATCGCGAGATCATGACCGATTTGGTAGCGCGGTTGGCCGCGGTGGTGCAGCGCTACGGCGGCGGAACGGTGGAGTCGACCGGCGACGGGGTGATGGCGGTCTTTGGCGCCCCAATCGCGTTGGAGGATCATGCTTTTCGGGGCTGCCTGACCGCGCTCGCTATCCAGGAAGAGGCGGACCTGTTGGCGGGCGAGGTGGCCCGCCGCGATGGTGTGGCTCTGCGGTTGCGGGTGGGCCTCAACTCGGGTCCGGTGATCGCCGGGGAGATGGGCTCTGGGTCGCTGGGATACGCCGCGACCGGCGAGACGGTCGGGTTTGCGCAACGGATGGAATCGGTGGCGCCCCCGGGCGGGGTGATGCTGTCGGAATCGACCGCGCGCCTGGTCGAGCAGTCCGTGATGCTGGGTCAACCGGAGTTGGTGCGCATCAAGGGGGCCGACCACCCGGTGCCAGCGCGTCGGCTGATGGCGATCGGCCCGCCGGATGGGCCGGTCCGGCGCACGGAGGCGAGTCTGATCGGTCGCCGCTGGGAGATGGCGACCCTAGACGCCATCGTGAACCGCATGATCGGTGGCGACGGTGCGGTGGTGGGTGTGGCGGGACCACCGGGCGTCGGCAAGAGCCGGACAGCCCGCGAGACGGCGGCACTGGCGGCCGGTCGCGGCGTCGAGGTGTTTTGGGCCTTCTGCGAGTCGCATGCCGGTGACGTTCCGTTTTATGCCGTGACCCGACTGCTGCGCGCGAGCACCGGAGTGGCTGACCTCGACGACAAAGCCGCCCGCGCTCGGCTGCGGGAACAAATCCCTGATGCAGACCCGCAGGATTTGCTGCTGCTCGATGATCTGCTCGGCATCGTCGACTCCGACGTGCCGCCGCCCCAGATCGACCCGGACGCGCGGCGGCGTCGATTGACAGCACTGATCAACGCCGCGTCGCTGGCGCGCACCCAACCGGCGCTGTTCATCATCGAGGATGCGCAATGGATCGATGCGGTCAGCGAGTCGATGGTCGCCGACTTCCTCACCGTCATCCCGCAAACCACGTCGATGGTGCTGATCACCTCTCGCCCCGAGTACCAGGGAGCGTTGACGCGGGTGCCCGGCGCGCACGCGATCGCACTTGCCCCACTGGGTGATTCGGATACCGCGACGCTGATCGGCGAGCTCCTGGGATCGGATCCCTCGGTCGACGAGCTGGCGGCGGCTCTCGCCGAACGGGCCGCCGGGAACCCATTTTTCGCCGAGGAGATGGTGCGCGAGTTGGCCCAGCGCGGGGTGTTGGCAGGTGCGCGTGGTGGCTACGTGCGCCAGGTCGACGTGGCTGAGGTGAGCGTGCCGGCGACGGTGCAGGCGGCCATCGAGGCGCGCATCGACCGGCTCAACACCCCGGCTAAGCGGACACTGCACGCGGCGTCGGTGATCGGCGCTCGCTTCGGGCCGGAGCTGCTCGCCGCGCTGGGCATCGATGCGGTGATCGAGCAGCTGCTGGACGCCGAGCTGATCGATCAGGTGCGGTTCACCCCAACCGCCGAATACGGCTTCCGGCACCCGCTGATCCGCGCCGTCGCCTACGAGTCGCAGCTCAAATCGGATCGCGCCGAGTGGCACCGGCGCGTCGCGGCCGCCATCGAATCACGCGACCCGGCAGCGGTTGACGAGAATGCCGCCCTGATTGCCGAACATGTGGAGGCCGCCGGTGATTTGCATGCCGCCTACGGCTGGCACATGCGTGCGGCAACCTGGGCGACCTACCGCGATATCAACGCTGCGCGACTGGGCTGGGAGCGCGCCCAGAAGATCGCCGACGTACTGCCGGCCGATGATCCAAACCGAACAGCGATGCGCATCGCTCCGCGAACGATGTTGTGCGGGATCGCCTATCGAGTCCATGAACGCGTGGCCGGCATCCGGTTCGAGGAATTGCGGGAATTGTGCGCCGCCGCCGGGGATAAGGCGTCGCTGGCCATCGGGATGACCGGGCTAATAATCGATCACGCGTTTGCGGACCGGGTGTGCGAGGCGTCCCAGCTGGCATCGGAAGCCTGGACTCTGATCGAGTCGATCGGTGATCCGACCCTCACGGTGGGCCTGTCCATGCCGTTGCTCTACGCGAAGGGCGAGACCGCCGACTTCGCTGACGGGCTGCGCTGGGCACAGCGAATCATCGAGCTGGCCGACGGTGACCCGGGTAAAGGCAACTTCCTCTTCGGAGCGCCGCTACCGATCGCTATTACGACGCGTGGTGTGGCCCGGTCGTTTCTGGGTCGTCCCGGGTGGCGCGACGACCTGCGGAACGGTCTGGCCATGGCTGACAAATACGACCCCATGTCTGCCGCCACGGTCGTCGGCTGGACCTATACCACGGGCATAATTTTTGGCCTGCTCAACCCCGACGATCGCACAGTGCGTGAAGTCGAGGATGCCCTGCGGAACGCCGAACGAGCCGGTGATGACTTCGCGTTGTCCCAAACCCGGGTGACGCTGGGCTTTACGCTGATACACCGCGCCACGGCTGCCGAGCGTGGTCGCGGACAGCACCTCCTGACTGAGGTCAGCGAGATGGCCCTACCCCGGGGACAGGCGTTATGCGACATGCCGCTCGTCGATGTCTACTCGGCACGTGAGAGGGCTCGCCGTGGGGACCGCGACGAGGCCATACCGCTCATCCGTGCCGCCGCCGACCATCTGTTCCGCGAGGGACGACTGCTGTTCCATGGCATTCCAGTGACCGGTGTTCTGGTCGAGATACTGCTCGATCGCGCGGCCGATGGTGACGTGGCCGAAGCCGACGCCGCGATCGAGCGGTTGGCGGCCGCGCCAGCCGATGAGGGTTTGGTGATTCGCGACATCTGGTTGCTGCGGCTGCGTGCGCTGCTGGCCCGGGCCCGCGGCGACGACGACGATGCCTACCGCGACTTGGTGAGTCGCTATCGCGCGACGGCGAAAACGCTTGACTTCGAAGGACATATCGCCTGGGCCGAGGAGATGGCCGATGGTCGGGAATAATCGTTAATCGACCAACCTCAAATTTGTGCCGGCCGGTGTCGCGGCGAGCTCGTTCGTGTTGCCTGTGATCGTCTGTTGCAATCGTTCAATTACACTGTCCCAGTTTATATCTCGAGGTTGTTTACTGCGGAGTTTTGTCGCATTGCGCGAGGCGATAGCGTTAACGCGTTGCTCGTCGTTAATGTCGTCACGCCACCATGTCATAGTTGTTATCCCTCCAATCTCCCAATCGGCCGGTGTCCGCGTGCCCGCTCCCTGATAGAAATCGTCACCCGACTAAGCAACAGCGAGGATGGGAATGAGGAGCAAGTCCTCGGGGAAGAAGAGCACCGCCAAGCTCCACGCTGCGACGGTATCGGGCAGATTTGCAAGTAAGTTCAAGGAATCCGAGATGCCTACGTCGTTGCCCCCGAGGCCGCTGGCAAACAGCGCGTAATCCAGGGCCACCGCGGAATCACCAACGGCGTTGTCAGGAACGCCACCGGCGAGGGTGGGGTCGGCGGTGAAGCTGCTGGGGTCCACCTCCCAGGTTATGAAGCTGAACGGGTCGTCACCGTCAGGAAATTGGGTGCTGATGGGCACGTTCGCCAGGAAGTTGTCGACGCTCGCGTCCAGGGACCCCGCCGTGGTTGGGTCGCTGCTGACCATGAAGGTATCGGCGGCGGGTGTCCAGCTGTTGTCCCCGGCAGTGCCGAACAGGTCCTCGAACGGATCAGGTTCGGTGTCGGCGGTTGCCTGAGCCGGTCCGATCAGCGCGGCCGCGAAAACGGCGCTGACTACGATGCCGACAGTGTTGCCGACGTCGCCACGGAGATTCATGTCAGATCATCCCGAGCAGGCTGTCGACACTCGAGTCCAGCGCGGCCATCGAGCCCTGGAACGCCTCCACAAACGGGTCCACACCGGGCCCGAAGAGCGCCGGAAGGTCGTACGTAACGATCCCGTAGTCCAGCGTCACCGCGAGCACCCCAAGCAGGTCATCCGGATTCGGCAGCCCACCGGGGAACGCGTTCGGGTCAATAGCGGCCACCAGGTCACTGAACGGGTCGGCGTCCGCCGATTGGTACATGTCAACGCCCGCATCGATCCCGGCGGCCAGGCTCGGATCATTGGCGGCCAGGAAATTGTCCACCCCAATGGTCCAGCTATCCGGCCCGGCAACACCGTGCAGATCCTCGAACGGGTCCATGTCGACCACCGCTGGATCTGCCCCAGCCACAGGAGCATTGGCCAAGCCGAACAGGGCGGCCGCGGAGGCGACGCCGATAGCCATGCCCACACCTAATACGGAGCGGCGGCGACGCTCGCCCGCTGGACGGTGGCTGGGACTCATCTGCGAGCCTCCAATCTTGATGTTCCTGGATGTGGAAATTGGTGGGTCATCGCCGTTCCTCCATCTGTGTTCTGACGGAACGATGGCCAACGCGTCGGATCGTTCCGCAATGCGAATCGTCACCCAAGTGCCATGTGACGAGTGCAGTAGCGCACTACTGCAATTCGCTCGGTTCGGCCCGGTAATAATTAGCGGCGATCGTGAACCAGAGGCTGTTGGTCGGCGCGTTCACGCCGTGAGCCGGCGTCCCGAAATAGGACCGTTCAGGCCTGCCCGCGCGGAGATCCGTATCGCGCCAGCAGTTCCCGGACGGTGTCCATCGCTGCAACAGCGCGGTCCTTGTCGACGGCCTGGATCGCCATCAGCGGGACGTACTCGTCGTCGGGCAGATCGATCCGCGCCCACCGTGCCCCGGCCGGAAACGACACACCGACCACATCCGACCACGGCACCAGTCGGTCGCTGAGCACGTTACGCACCGACAGGCCAGCGGGGCCGACCCGCAACCGGGGGCGGGCGAACAACAGCACCAGCCCCGCGAGCACGAATCCCAGCCCGGCCATCGCCACCTGATCGGACGTCTGGAAGATCACGCCGCTGGACTTGATTTTGAGCAGCAGGCCCACCGCGATGTGCGCCGCGACGATCACGAATGCCGCTCCGTAGGCGAAATACGGCGTCAGGTGGGGACGAATTTGCACATCCCAGCTGTCCTGGTTCGGCTTGACGATCACGACTTCTCGCGCAAATCGCGCAATGTCAGTGCGGTGCTCAGCGCCGCAGCGGTCGCCTGCGCGCCGTTGTCCTCGCCAGAGTCAGGTAGCCCCGCGCGGTCGAGGGCCTGATCTTCGTTGTTGGTGGTCAGCACGCCGTTGGCCACCGGCGTGGACTCGTCGAGCGAGACGCGCGTCAGCCCTTGGGTTACCGCATCGCACACATAGTCGAAATGCGGTGTCTCCCCGCGGATCACCACACCCAGCGCGACGACTGCGTCGTGGTTACGGGCCACGGTTTGCGCGACGACGGGAATCTCGATCGCGCCGCGAACCCTGACGACCGTCGGATTCCTGACGCCCCATTCGTCGGCGATTCTGCAGGCACCGGCCAACAATGCGTCACATATCTGTTTATGCCAAGTGCTCGCCACGATTGCCAGCTTGATTGCGGAGGCGTCGAGTGCCGCGATGTCGGGTACACCGGCACCGCTCATAAAGCTCCCCCGAATTCGCCGTGCAGATGGATGGA
>Ga0335075_10013491_pt1 | contig 12298 bp, 11 predicted proteins | sample Lox_Sample_24_FD_206723 | JGI IMG/M metagenome (GOLD analysis project Ga0335075, IMG submission 206723) | Soil microbial communities from Loxahatchee National Wildlife Refuge, Florida, United States - Lox_Sample_2.4 | ecosystem: Environmental > Terrestrial > Soil > Wetlands | place: USA... | reverse complement strand
CATCGCATCGGCGGAATTCCCTCCAGGCTGCCCTGAGCGCCGTCGGCTCGAGATCGTACGCTGATCCACATGAACGACAAGTGGCGGCGGGGTGAAGCATGTTTCCGGGCTCATGCCCGGCTGGGGCGCGCAGGAGGATCACTGGCGCGTGCCGAATCTTGAGCTGTCCTGGCAGCAAGCCGCAGTCGTTACCTGCTGCCTGGCTGCCGTGGCGGTCACGCTGCGCCTCGCGCGACGTCAGCGGCTGGCCGGCACCGCCACCTTCATCCGGGAGAGCGCGCTCGTGTTCGGGCTGTTCACTCTCTGGCAGTTCGCGGGGTCCTTCTCGGTCATGGGGCCGGGCGGCGCGCTGGCGCGAGGACGCTGGATCTGGCACCTGGAGCGGGAACTGTACCTGCCGAGCGAGACCAGCGTGCAGCGGCTCTTCCTGCCCCACCCGCTGATCGTGCAGGCTTTCAATCTCTACTACGACGTCCTGCACTTCCCGGTTCTGATCGCGTGCCTGATCTGGCTGTTCATCTGGCACCGCGACATCTACGTCCGCCGCAGGACAACGCTGGCGGCGCTCACCGGCCTATGCCTGCTGATCCAGCTGATCCCGGTCGCGCCACCGCGGATGCTGCCGGGCACCGGCATGGTGGACACCGCCGTGCTCTACCACCAGTCGGTCTACCAGGCGACCGCCGGGTTCAACCCAGACCAGCTGGGCGCGATGCCGTCGGTGCACGTCGGCTGGGCGATCCTGGTCGCGATCATGGTGATATCCGCGGCCCGGTCCCGGTGGCGCTGGCTCGTGGTGCTGTACCCAGTGGCAACGACCCTGGCTGTGGTCGTCACCGCCAATCACTACTGGATGGATGGCATTGTCGCCGCGCTGATCCTCGTCGTCGTGATGCTCGTCCAGTCTTGGCTGGAACGCCTCGTGGGCGCCCACCGGCCCGCCTGGCCGTCCCGGCTTCGCCTGCCCTGGGATGACGACCGCCTTCGCAATGAGCCGGTACCGGTCGGAACTGCCAGCGGAGGCAGCGGCGCTGCCCCTGCTGACGACCGAACTCCGGCGAGCTGAGATCAGCCTTCCTGAGGTCAGAACCGGGCCAGCACCAGGGTCGAAGCGCCGGATCGGAACGCCGCCTCGGCCGCAGGGCTGTTCTCGATACGCCAATCCTGATGGTAGGGCCCGTCGTCCTGAGCGATGTCGAACCACACGAGGCCAAGAATTTCGTATCTGCGCACGCCCGCGAACAAGCCCGGGATCTTTGCCGCCTGCCCCGCCTCCGGCCCAACAGCGGTCTCTGACAGCAGCAAGGGCTTGTTGGTGAGGGCCCGCACCTGAGCGATGGTCTCGCCGAAGACGCTGGAGAAGGTGTCGGACGGACGGTAGTAGTAGCCATCGATGCCAACCCATGTCACGTACCTTGCGCCGGGCCACCACGATGCAATGGGCCCCGTTGTGGGCAGGTCAGCGTTGATCGTCCACAGCCACGTCACGTTGTTGGCGCCCTGGGCGCGAAACAGCGTCACAATATGCCGCCACGCCGCAACGAACGTACGCGGTGCCACGTGACCGTAGCCCCACGAGTACCAGTTGGCGTTCATCTCGTGCCCGAAGCCGATGACGACGGGCTCGCCATAATCCCGGACGCTGTCCGCAAACGAGCGCAGGTAGCGGTCATAGCCGCCTGCCGCGATCTTGGAAATCGAGGCGTAAGTCGGATCCCACTGCATGATGATCTGCGCGCCGTGGCTGTGAACCGTGCCGGCGAACTGCGCGGCGAAGTCCTGCCTCCAGCCGCTGTAATACCCGACCAGGTTCGGCTGCCTGCCGGCCGTCGTCGTGAACTCTGTGATCGGCCGGTAGCTCTGGGGCACGCCGTGCTCGTAGACGCCAAGGTAAGAGGCTATCCGGATGGGTAGCGGCCCTTCCGCACTCGGATGCTCAGAACGCCCTGGGACCAAGCGAATAATCACGTAGGCCACGACCGCGACAGCGATCACCACGACCACCAGTGTTGCCAGGCGAGGTCTCATCGTAACCAGTACTGAAGGCACGATCAGGGCGCAGGCGCCAGATAGGACTCAGCGCCTTTGCGAAATGCGGCCATTGCTGCAGGAGTCGTGATTTGCCAGTCTCGGGTGGCACCCATAGCGTCAAACCATACAAACCCCAACAACGAATAAGAACGGATCCCAGCGAAGATATCCGCAATCTTGGCTGGCTGGACTGCTGCCGGTGAAGCCCCGGTCTCGGCGATAAGTATTGGGTCCTTTGTCAGAGCACTAACTGCTGTGATAGTTGGGCCAAAGAGAGAAACGAACAGCCAAGACGGCTTGTAATAATAGCCGTCAATACCTACCCAATTGACATACCCGCGACCAGGCCACCATCGAGCTGGTGAAGGTATTCTGCCCGCACGAGACTCATTAATTACATTTACCGTCCAGAGCCACGTCACGTTGGACACACCAACTGCGCGAAAAACATTAACGATGTGCCGCCACGCCGCAACAAATACCGACGCCGGCGTATGCCGATATCCCCAAGAATACCAGTCGCCATTCATCTCATGTCCGAATGAAAGGACGATTCGATCTCCAAACAGCTCGACTTCACTAGCGAAGGTACGCAAATAACGATCGCGCTTCCCTGCGGCAATGCTAGCGAGCGAAACATTCTTCGGGTCCCACTGAAGCACCGGCAAGGCACCCTCTTTGACGATCGCGCAGGCCGCACTAGCGTCGAATTTCTGGCCGAACTTGGGGTAAAAAGTGATCATGTCAGGCTGGACTCCTACGGCATCAGCAAACTGTGCTATAGGGGCCGTCGACGGTGGAAACCCTTTAACGTACACACCAAGGTATACTTCGTGGCTTCGCTGACGCGCAGCACACTGCGACACCTTAGGATCTGCCTTCCGGGCTACAGGCGTGGAGCCGCTACAGCCGACTGCAACGAATGCAAACAGGGCCGTGGCGATAGCCAGAATCGAGCGTGATCTCATCGCGTCTCCGTCGCCGATGCGTGCCAGGTTTCACTTCTGAGCACTGCGGAGTCAGACTCAACACCCGAGTCAATCGCGATCTCCACCTTGGCACGCGTTACCCAGCCCGCCTTCCCGCACGTAAGCATCCCATAGATGCGAATCGGGCGCAGCACAAGCATGGACCAGAGCAGGCACAACGGGGCAAGCAAGTATGTATTGAGCTGCGATTCTGCCGGGTGGTCACTGCGGCTGATGAGCAGGTTTCGCATGGCAACTAGGTAACTGCAGAGCAAGATCACTACGATAGGGATGATACTGAAATGCCCCTCAATGGGGCGCACCCCGAACACGAACACATAAGCGCCACATGAGACCCAGAATTGCCACCAGCTGAACACACTCATCCACCAGCCGTAGGAGCCGAGAGGGAGGTATCTGAGACGCCAGAAGTTGCGAATCGTTGATCCTCGCATCCATCTAATCCACTGCCTTAGCGCGTGGCCAACGTTATCTGGGTACATGGGCAACTGGAAGCAGGTGGCTTGTTGAACGGCGCGCCCGCGTTTAAGGGCGAACAAAGTCAGAAGGGAATCGTCACTGAAGGAGACAGGGTTACCGAGAAAGGTCTCCGATACATAGGAATCAAGATTATCACGCAGCACTTCTGCCCGATAGAGTGCGAAGGTGCCACGATTAACTAGAACGCTTCCAGCAACAGACAGAGCGCTGCATTGCGTATACTGCCACGAAAGCTGCCGCAGGCTGCTAATACGTGTGAGAAGATTAGCGTGAGCGTTTATTGCCACCTCGACTCCTGCCACGGACATTACGCGGCGGATGGCAAACGGCTTCAAGCCCTCTGCGATCGCCTTGCGATCAAGAGTCGTGTCGGAGTCCAAAGTTACAAAGATGTCGCCAGGGAAACGCCTGAAGGTGGCAGCCTGCGCAAGCCGTTTCCCGCGGTTAGCTGTAAACCGTATCCATGAGAACCTCACGGCAGACGGGTGCCGCTGCTGCCAATAGCTGCGTACGTCTGAGTAATCGGCAGCCGTAGAACCGTCGTCAACTACTTGGACGTAATCGGGCAACCGCGTCTGAGAAAATAGGGAATACAGTACCCGGTCCAGGATAGCGGGGTCCTCGTTCCATACCGGGACATTGACTGTGACAACAAGGCGGTCCAGCTTATCCTGTTGCGATGACGAAACAACAAAAGGCTTGTCGAACCACGCGATGACGAATTGCTGAGCAGCAACCAGGAACAAGGCCGACCAAAGAAGCGCCTCGCCGACGTGATTTTGAAATTCCCGATCCAAAGATATTACGCGATATCCTCCCCACAGCATCAAGACAACCAAAATGCCACAGGCAACTCTCAAGCGCCGCCCGGGCCGCAGCGTCACGTCTGGAATATCGTAGAAGTGCTCTAGCATCAGATGTCACCTGGTCCGCGCCCTCGACGGAAGGTCACACGAATTATCAGTGCGAGTATAATAAACGCTGCAAGACTTCCGAACGCACTCAATCCGTCGACCAGGATGGTCATGCTATTTGCCTAGGCAACCTGGCAGCGTCCACCTGCCAGACCGTGTACCCAATACGTGAACCAATCGTGGCCGGCGGAAGGTGTTCAGCGATATGGTATCCGCCGTACTTCCTTATATTGGCTAGCACTGAGAGCTGGGCTGTCGACTGGCTGGATGACTTCAGAATTATGAGCGTAAACTCCTTTCGCACTATCGCATTCGCCAGTGACGAGGAATTAATATTTTGCGCCTCCGCAGCGGGGTTAGGATCTGAAGAAGCGCCGATATCATTCCACTGAAGTGAATTTATACTGGAGCCGACGTAATAGGCAATTATATTGGGGTATCCCTCGATTAGGTAGCGCGTACGACCTGGATGTACCAGCGCCTTTAGATCCCTGACGAATGCTGGATTTTCAGTGGGCCAAGAATGATACAAGGATGCTGCCTGGTTGGCATATACGGCAGGAAGAGCACCTACAAGCAACGCACCAAGGGCTCCTATTAGCAGCTTGTGACGCAGCAAACGCGCCAGGGCAACGCCAGCGAGAATGCATCCGAACCATGCGCCGAAGACCACATGTTTCTGCAAGGAGATTGAACTGCCTATGAGAGCTTCTTCCAACGGAGCGGCGAGAGAAGCAATGAGCAGCAGCACACCGATTACCGATACCGGGCGGTTCTTCGTTATCGTCAGTGCGATGAGGCCAACTGCCGCGAGGATGAAGACGGCGCCGGCCCAGATCCAGGCCTTCTGGAGAATGACTTCAGCAGATTGCCCAACGCCGGCCACGCCCTGAGACCGGTCGAACGCGGTGAAAAGAATCCCATGCACATACTTGGCATTACCCATCGCCAAGCCAATGCTTAGAAACGAAATTAGTACAACACCGAATTGCGCTGCTCGCCTAACACCATAGCGCCACGTATGCCCTCCGAGCACTGCTGCACAGATGGCTAGGCCGATGATGACTGGATCCCATAGGACGGTCGCATATTGGGTCGCGTTGGCCAGTGCAAGCACGAACGGAGCAGCTACCCCGGACAAGCATGCGGCGGTCAGAGATCCGTCATCGCGCCGGCCTATTGTGAAGTAGGTGGTGAGGGCAACGAGGAACAACGCCATCGAATCATAAGTTGCAAATGCTGAAAGAAACTGCGTGACACCGAGGGCAGTGAATACAGCTGTTCCTAGCACCGCCGCAGCATTGCCAAAGAGAGTTCTACCGGTGGCGTAAAGCAGGCTGCTGGTCCCTAGCGTGAATAGCAGGCTCAGAATTCGGGCTGCCGCAAGACCACCGATGGCGTTCGCGAGCGCGCCGATCGGCGGGTACAAGGCTGGGCTGCCAGAAAGGAAGGTCTGGTAATCCTGGACAGGCGCTCCGAGGAACCAGTGGCGGAGCTCCTGGCTTCCGGTGTAGAGATAGGTAGCTTCATCAATAAACGCTGTGTTAGACCAGACTAGCCGTAGAGCCATGCAGGCCTGGATCACCAGGATGACCGCGAGCGGCCAGGGAACCCGAGTGAGGCTAACGCTACGCGCTTTAGGCGCCTCTCTTGCCGCTGTAAGCAGATCGTCCGCGGTGTTTTCGGCTGAGGAGCCAGCAATCTTGGCCTGATCTGTTACTTGACTCGGCTGTGTCGCAGCCGAAGCAGTTCCTACTGTCACTAGGTCAGGTGCCGTATCCACTGGCGACGCCGATGACTGTGCAGGAACGACGAAATCTGTGTTCGCAGAGGCTTCCGTCGTCTGGGCGGTCCTCGACAGCTTGAGCGCTGCTGCGAGCCCGGCCTGCTGCGAGTCAGCAAAACTTTGCGCTGGGATATCTGACGGTGCGATCGGATTGGAAGAAGGGCGGGCCTGACTTTCCTTTTTGTCGCCCTCATAATCATTTGGCGGCGAGGGATCCAGAAGAGATGCCTCTTGGCGCCGACGCCACTCAGCGACGGTGGCCGGAGTCACCTGTCTTTCGTGGGCATCTTGACTCGTGGTACTCACAGATCGACCAGCGGCCAGCACTCGGTTACGAGCGAGCCATGAACTCTTCGCCGCGGCCTGCCCAAATCGGGATACTGCCTCTTTGACCCCGGTGCTTTTGACCCCGGTGCTGTCTGGGAGGGAGCGGTGCGTGCCACCGCACGCGCAACCGGCTGCCGGTACTCCGGGATGGACGCCAGCTGCCTGCGATCACACTGCATCGCTTTGGGCGACCTCTGGACACAGCGCTTCAATAGACCCCCCAACCTGGCGGTTTACCTTGATTCATAAGTCGCACCTGCTTGTGATCAGGAGCATGCCAGGGGCTCCCGGTCCCCCCAAGATGCCCACGTAGCGCATTTGCCTTGTCACGTGGAGTGGCGATGCCTCCCCGGACAAGATTGCGCCGTATATGACGCTACAGTCCGACGGCCGTAAAGGGGCGATGTTTACGGCAAATTCCGAATCACACGAGTCGGCGCTGCTCCGTCCAGTGGTGTCGAGCAGCCAGATCTTCCCTGAACGCTCCGGGCGCAGCCACAGGTCGGCTTCGGGCGAATCCCATGTGAGCTTGTCCGGGCGACGGCTCATGAAGCTAAGCCTTTGAGTGCCTTGGCGCCACGGCGGAACGCAGCGATCGCTGCAGGAGTATGGAGGCGCCAGTCGTGAACGTGGATCGAGTCGAACCACACGAACCCGAGCAGCCCGTAGAGGCGAACGCCAGCAAACAGGTCTGCGATCTTCGCAGGCTGGCCCGCGGCGGGTGCGGCCGCAGTTTCGGCTATCAGTATCGGAGCATGGGTCAGAGCACGAACGGCCGCGATAGTCGGTCCAAACAAGGAAGAAAAAACCGACGAGGAATTGAGATAGTAGCCATCAATGCCAACCCACGTCACGTATGAGCTTCCGGGCCACCATCGCTTTGGGGAGGGAACCCTGGGTCGCTTATCCATCGCATTGACAGTCCACAGCCAGGTCACATTCCTGACCCTCAACGAACGGAAGAGCCTGACGATATGACGCCAAGCAGCCACAAAGACGGCTGGGGACGTCTGCCCACGACCCCAGGAGTACCAGAAGCCGTTCATCTCGTGGCCGAAGCTCACTACTATGGGATGCTTATAAGCACGGACGGCATCAGCGTAGGTAGACAAATAAGTGTCATATCGCCCCGAAGCAATCGCTGCGAGGCTAATGCCCGACGGGTCTATCTGCACAAGCGGTATCGCGCCTTGCTTCGCCGCCGCTGCGGCGAAGCTGGTTTTAAACGGCTCCCACCAACCGCTGTAGTAGGGAACGAGATCTGGCTTGACTCCAGTAGCGGCCGTAAAAGCCGTAATCCCTTCATATGAACCGGGGACGCCCTCAGAGTAGAGTCCGACGTACGAACCGGGAGTAGTAGACAGGGCAAACGGCTCGCGTTGCGACCGGGGCGCTCCAATCTTCGGAATTACGAAGATTAGGACAACTGCCGCCAGACCTGATACGGCAGCGATCACTGATGCCAGGCGGAGCCAACCGCTCCGGCCTGAGCCGACGAGTCTGCGTGACGACCTCTGACGATGCCGCCCCAAATCTTCAGTAGAAGCGGAAACCTTACTTCTCCCCAATCCGTTGTGTTATTCAAGACCGCGAAATCGCGAACGTTTACGTTTCGGGCCTTGTGTACGTAATGGCGCCTTTACGGAATGCCGCGATAGCAGGAGGGCCGCTGATTCTGAAGTCTTGGCCACTGCTGTTAGTGGAGTCGAACCACACAAAACCGAGCAGTCCATACTGATGTATTCCGGCAAACAGGTTAGCGATCTTCGCTGACTGTCCGGCGGCAGGCACCGCACCGGTCTCTGCGATGAGTATTGGGTCGCTGGTGAATGCCCGCACGGCACCGATAGTTGGCCCGAACAAGGGAGCGAACTGCCAGGACGGCTTAAGGTAGTAGCCGTCGATACCGACCCAGTTCACGTAAGAACCCCCAGGCCACCACCGATTCGGTGCCGGAATGTGTCCGTTGCGTGTGTAGTTAACAATGTTTACCGTCCACAGCCAAGTCACATTCTTCGCTCCCAGGTTGCGGAAAATGGTGACGACGTGCCGCCAAGCCGCGACGAAGACTGCGGGAGAAGTCTTCTTATAACCCCAGGTGTACCAATCTCCATTCATCTCGTGACCGAAGCTCAGGATCACCGGATGACGGTAAAGACGGACGGATTCAGCGTAGGCGCTTAGATAACCGTCGTACTTTCCAGCGGCAATCGCAGCGACACTGATGTTATCCGGATCCATTTGCACCAGCGGCACCGCACCTTCACCAGCCGCCGTAGTAGCGAAATGAGTCGGAAATGGTACGTACCATCCGCTGTAATACATAACTACATCCGGCTTGCTTCCAGTGGCACTTTTGAACGCAGTCACAGGCGCGAACGAGGTTGGAACTCCCTTTACGTATACCCCGAGGTAGGACGCAGTGGCCGGGGGAAGATTAACCGGCAGCGGGCCGGTCGAGTCCGAGCTCCTATTGTAGATAATTACGGCCGCCGCGATAGCAGCAATAGCGACGACAGCCACCAAAGAATTCAGGAGGCGCCTAGGTCTCTTTTTCCTGCTCTTGCCATGATGGGTCATCGAGTAGCTCCTGCCATGATGGACACGCGATGGCGGCGCAAGACGAGTGCCATACCGACGCGCCTCATGCTTCTACCTCCTTGGGCTGGCGTGGGCGCCATACACCCTTACTAGGTGTAAGCAGTGGTGCCAGCATGTATAGCTGTATCCCAGCGAGGATCTCCGTCGCCCAATACTCGTGCCAGCCATACTCATGCACTCGGAGCGCGAGACCAGACCAGAGAAGCACCTGAACAATCACGATCCAGCTGCAGAGGATCCGATTTACCGTTACGGGAACCTGTCCGCCGTCGGGTGAGGCTCCGGTTGGGATCCACTCGGCGACGCGGTCTCGGATCGCGTGCCATACCGCGTATAGGTGACAGCACGAGTTAATGACGCATACCCGGAAGATCGTGGGTCGCCAGCCTCGGCTCATCACCGGGAAGACAAAGAGAGTTGCAGCGAGCGCCGGGAGGATCACGAGGTAGTTATGCGGGTATACGCGCTGAGGGTACAACCAGATCATCGTCAGCGTTGGAAAAGGACCAGTGAGGAGGAGCGCGGCCGAGGACATGTAGTAAAGGAATGCTGCCCAGAAGGCGGCTCTCTGCTTCCAAGTAAACGGAGCTTCCTGAAAATGCTTTTCGATCATCAAGAGCATGGAGGAGCGGCACCAGCGAGCCTGCTGATTAGCAAGGGACGCAAAATTGGTGGGAGCCACTCCTTTGGCCAGGCAGAGCGGCAGATAACGGGTTTCGTACCCAGCCCAAAATAGTTTAACGCCCGAATGGACATCTTCGCCAATCGGCACTTGGGCGAAGCCGCCAGCGGATACAACGGCGGAGCGGCGATAGACCAGATTGGTGCCCGCGCAGATGGCAGCCGTATAACGGTCTCGCGCTGGCTGTATGAAACGGAAGAAGATTTCCTGCAGAGTTCCCGCGTAACGTTGGATATAGGAGAACGAAGGATTAGTAACATCGAAGTACTGGGCAGTCTGAACTATTCCGACCTTGGGGTCGGAGAAATACGGCATCGTCTCATAGAGAAACTCCGGGCGCACTGCAAAGTCTGCGTCTATTACAACGATGAACTGTCCCGTACTGACGCCCAGGGCATATGTCAGGTTACCAGCTTTCTTCATAGATCCGGGATGGGGTCGCACGATATACCGGAAGTCATAAGTTCTGGCTAGCTCACGAACCGTTTCTCTGGCGGAGTCATCAAGTACGTAAATATTCTTAACACCTTGCCAGTTCATCTTACTCACGTACCGAAAGGTGTTGTTCAGCACTGCAAGGGGCTCTCCGCAACTGGGAAGAAAAACGTCCACGGTCTCCCCGTGCTCGCGATAGCCAGCGACCGTCGCCTGATGTTCTGTAAGCGTCAGCCTCGGCGGTCCGATTCGGAGCCAGAAGTTGACAACTATCGGTGGCACGATGAGCATGAGCAGCAGCCACATAAGTGGCGAGATAAGCCAGGCGCGTTCGGCTACGCGCACATAGCCATAAAGGACTCCCACGGACGCCACGAGCAGCCAAACGAACACCCAGCGTGGTTGTTTGATGAGATATTTGTACTTTTCCGAGTCGTCGGGCGGCCGTGGCAAGTAGGTTTCTTGCTCTTGTTCGCCCTCCCACCGGTCAGCCTTGGCCATGGGGGCTCCTGGCCTGCCGAGCTGATGGTGCATGCACCGATGCCCAGACAACAAAGCTGCCTGCACGCTCCAAGACCTGATAACTGCCAGCGTGACGCATATCTGAGGTGATTTGCCTGTCGGCGGCAGCTGTGTCACCGAAGTCAAGGATCACCAGAGAGAAGTAGTGGTGATAAATCGCAGCCTCATACGAGGCCGCGCCGGGAGGCGCACCTTGGTAGCGGAAGTAGTAGGTGTTTGACCACCGCTGCCAGGGGACCTCGGCACGGAGATAGTAGGCCTCGACGTCGTAGTCTTCGGCGAGGTAGTTACCTGGGTGATTTCGGGTCACCGAGCGGAGGAGACTTATGACCCCTGCCGAGTTGGGCCAGTTCTCATAGAGAGATGCAGCTTCCCCCATCGAGCCGAACAGCGTCGATGCCGCGATCGGCAGAGCCATGACTACTGTCCACCCACGGCCGGGGTCGACTCTGCTCAGGCGAGCCATCGCATAACCGGCCGCAATCGCCGCGAACCAGGCACCAAACACCACGTGCTTCTGCAAACTTACGGTGGTGTGGAGTCTCGCCTGCTCAGCGGGAGCTAGGAATGCCGCCAAGGCCAGCACGGCTGGCAAGAGCTTGCCGCGCGCCTCACTCCGCGTGGCAAGGACCGCACCGAGGACAGCCAGGACAAGAATTAGGCTCGTCCACACGTATGCACGCTGCAGGACGGTCGTCAGTGCGACGTTCGATTCGGGGCGATCAAGCGTGCTCGTTGTGATGCCGAGCCAATAGTCCCGGCCGCCAGCAAAGACGCCCGCGATGACCAGGATGAGCCACGAGCCAAGGACAGCCAGGACAGCAGCAACCCCCGCGCCGAGCCCGCGCCGCCGCCACACCGCCAATGCCACGACGGCAACGACCACGGGAGTGAACAACGCGGTCGCGTATTTCACGGCGTCTGCCGCGGCAAGTGCCGTCCCGGTCGCGATCAGCAGGGCGATGCGCACCGGGAATTGAGTGTCAGCCGACCGGACGCCCAGCCAGGCTGCAAAGGCCAGCAGCAACAACGCCATCGCGTCAAACGTCGCGAAGGCTCCAAGGAACTGTGTACCCGCCAAGGTGGCGAACAGGGCCGACGCCAAGAGCGCTGCCCGCTGGCCATAGAGCCGATCTGTCGTGGCCCACAGCAAGCCGGTAACACCGAGCATGAAGCACAGCGACAGGATGCGCGCCGCGGCAAGGCCACCGACGCTATCGGCGAGGGCAGCGAGAGGTGGGTAGATGACCGGTGAGCCCGAGAAGTAGGAAGGGAAGTCCGGGATCGGCGCCCCGTGCAGCCAGTGAGCCCACTCCAGATGCCCGGCCCGCAGGTAGAGGGCTTCATCCTGGAAAGCAGTGTTGGACCATATGAGCCGTGCTGACAGACACACCTGTGCGGCCAGGACGACGAGCACCGGCCATCTCATTCCAGCCTGCTGGCTCCCGGCGATGCCATTTCTAGCTGGTGAAACGTGCGATGCCTGACCGTCAGATCTACGCCCCGTCGTGACCGGGGCGAGATCGGCACC
>Ga0335075_10013490_pt1 | contig 12298 bp, 9 predicted proteins | sample Lox_Sample_24_FD_206723 | JGI IMG/M metagenome (GOLD analysis project Ga0335075, IMG submission 206723) | Soil microbial communities from Loxahatchee National Wildlife Refuge, Florida, United States - Lox_Sample_2.4 | ecosystem: Environmental > Terrestrial > Soil > Wetlands | place: USA: Florida... | reverse complement strand
ATCGATCGCGCCCATGGAGATGCCGTTCCAGACCGACGAGGAACCAAGCAGGAACCACGGGTCCACGGACTCATCATTGGACTCTGCTCCGTCGCCCACGGGCCCGACGATCTGGTCGCCGGGGATCTCGCCTTGGACATCGAGGCCGCCGGACTGGTTGCCGCGGAGGCCAAGCGCATCCCACAGGGCGGGCTGGGCATGCGCGTCCTCGGCGTCGACCACGAAGACCGACAGGTCGTCGTAGCCCTTGAAGTCCGGGCTGGTCGTCTGCACCACGTAGAAGTCCGCGAACCCAGCGGAAGTGGTCCAGGACGCCTTCTTCCGGACCTTGAAGCCGCCGTTCACCCGCTCGGCGCCCGACGAGATCGGGTACCAGAAGTGGCTGCCGGTCTCGGGGTCGGAGTAGGACAAGGTTCCGATCTTGCCCGAGTTGAGCGGGCGGATGTACTTGTCGATCAGGGCGGGCGTGGCACGCAGCATGATCGCGTTGACCGCGCCCATATGCATGACATAGCACATCGCCGTGGACGCGCAGCCATAGCGCGCGATCGTCTCGCACACCATCGAGAAGGCGACATGATTCTCGCCCAGGCCGCCGTATTCCTCAGGCACGGTCAGGGCGAGGAAGCCGTGCTCGCCGAGCAGCTCGAGGTTCCTCCGCGGGAACTTCAGCTCGTCGTCGGATCGCTTGGCGTTGTCCCGCATCTCCTGCTGGCACAGGTCGATCAGCTTCGCGCGCAGTTCCTTGTGCCGGTCGGTCAGCACCCAGTCCGGGTCCCAGTCATAGCCAAGTCCCCAGAACGGTTCGGAACCCCACATCTTCTCCTGGCTCAAGATGGACCCCTTACATCACTCGTTGGCCGAAATCATCATCCGCCCGGCAGGCGAGGCCGCGCTAGGCCAGGCCGAGGGCAAGGTTTGCAGAACAGTCACGACAGTCCCACGATCTCCCCGTCCTCATCGAGGTCGATGTGTGCCGCCGCTGGGTTCTTCGACAGGCCCGGCATGGTCCGCATGTCGCCGCAGATGGGGTAGATGAAGCCAGCGCCCACAGACGCGCGCACCTCGCGCACCGGGAGCTGCCATCCCGTCGGGGCGCCCTTGAGAGTCGGATCCGAGGAGATCGACAGGTGTGTCTTGGCGATGCAGACCGGAAGCCGGCCGAAGCCGGCCTTCTCATAGATGTCGAGCTGCGCCTTGGCCGGCAGGTAAAAGTCCACGCCTGACGCGCCATATACCTTGGTCGCGACGGTCTCGATCTTTTCCATCAGGCTAGCGCTGTCGGGGTAGAGGAAGGCGAAATCGTTGGGCTCGCTGGTTGCCTCGACGACCGCTTCAGCAAGCTCGGCCGCGCCGCGGCCCCCGTCGGCGAAATGCGTGCAGACGGCAGAACGGGCGCCCATCTCGTCGGCCACCTTCTGGATCGCTTCATGCTCAGACGGATGATCGGTCGGGAACGAGTTGATGGCGACGACGGCCGGCACACCGTGCAGCCGGACGTTCTCGATCTGCTTGCGCAGGTTAGCCGCTCCCGCCAGCACGTCGTCCGGGTTCTCCGCGAGCAGTTCCTCAGGCAGCGGCCGCCCCGCGATGATCTTGTATTTTCCTGAGTGCGCCTTCAGCGCGCGCACGGTCGCGACCACAACCGCTGCGTCCGGCCGCAGTCCGGAGTTACGGCACTTGATGTTGAAGAACCGCTCTGCGCCCATGTCAGCACCGAACCCGGCCTCGGTGACCAGCAGATCACCTGCGTGGATGCCGATCAGGTCGGCTACCACCGAGGAATTCCCGGTCGCGATGTTGCCGAACGGCCCCGTGTGCACCAGCACCGGGGTGTTCTCCAGCGTCTGCAGCAGGTTGGGCTTGATCGCGTCGCGCAGGATTACGGCCATTGATCCGGCCGCGTCCAGTTCCTCGGCCGTGACCGGGACGCCCGCCTTGTTGTAGCCGACTACGATCCGGCCGAGCCGCTCCCGCAGGTCGAGCAGCGAGGTCGTCAGCGCGAGCGTCGCCATAACCTCGGATGCGGCGGTGATGTCGAAACCGGTCTGGCGGGTGACGCCGTCGGCGCGCGGGCCGAGCCCGATGACGATGTTGCGCAGTGCCCGGTCATTGACATCAAGCACCCGACGCCAGGTGATGTTGTCCACGTCAAGGCCGAGGCCGTTCCCCTGGAAGAGGTGATTGTCGATCATCGCGGCCAGCAGGTTATGCGCCGCAGTCACTGCGTGCATGTCCCCGGTCAGGTGAAGGTTGAGTACCTCCATCGGGACGACCTGGCTGTAGCCGCCGCCGGCGGCGCCGCCCTTGATGCCGAACGTCGGTCCCATGGACGGCTGCCTGATCGCCACCGTCGCCCGTTTGCCGATGTGCTTGAGACCCTGGCCTAGGCCAACGGTCGTGGTTGTCTTGCCTTCGCCCAGCGGGGTCGGGGTGATCGCGGTGACCACGACGTACTTCGCCTTCGGGCGGTCCGCCAGCTCCTCGATGGCGGCCAGCTTGATTTTCTTGACGTAGTCGCCGTAGGGCTCGAGCATGTCGGGGCTCAGGCCCATCTCGGCGGCAATATCGTCGAGCGGCTTGAGCGACGCGTTGCGGGCGATCTCCAGGTCACTCGGGAATGGCATGGCAGGGGCTCCTCAGATCTACAAGGGGGCGTGGGCAGGCGGCAGCCGGAACCCGTCTATCTCGATGCCGTAGTCAGCGCCTGCGCGAAGCAGCGAGCTGAACAGGTAGTCGCCAGAGGACCGTTCGCAGTGCAGCAGATATGACCGCGTGCCGTTCCGGTCGTCACGGACGATGTCGGTGGCAACGGACGCCACTGAGGAGCGGAACGCCGCACCATCGGGCGTGATCGTATCCGACAGGTCGATGCCGCAGACCCTGGCCAGAACGTTTGCCGCACCGGACCCGGTCAGCCTGATCAGTGCCCGGCCATGGGTGAGATCCACCCAGGTCACGTGCTCACCGGGGGCTTGCGCCGCGATACTCGCCAGCCGGGACTGCAGCTCCGGTGCCTGGCCTGGTGCGGCTAGCAGCAGCCATTCTCCCGGCCCTGAGCCCACCACGAGCGTGCCTGCCTGATCCCGTGCCGCCCGGCCGAACGGCACGCCGACCTCCGCGGCCGCCTGGCCGCTGACGGGAGCCCGCAGCTGCACCTTGGCCAGCGGAGTGCAGTCGGTGATCGTCAGCTCCGGTCCGCCCGCCGCGCCTGCGGCCCCGGTGATCGCACTGGCCCGGCGTCCGCTAACCTCCCACCCCGCCAGCACCGTTACGGGCGGCGCGGCCGCGATGGGGCTGCGAGCTAGCGGTGCATCAGACACGCATCCGCCCTCCCTCTGGATCGACGTGTGCGTGCTGCGGCATAACGCGCGCCTCAATCAGCCGGCCGCTGGGCAGCCGCACTGTGACGAGGGTGCCGGGCTCGGCCAGCTGCGGATCTACCTGGGCGAGGCAGATGGATCTGCCTAGTGTTGGCGACATCCGGCTGGAGGTAATACGCCCCGCGATATGGCTGCCAGCCATGATCAGACTGGCCTCGTCAGGCACCACCGATCCGTCCACCGGCTGCAGACCGACGAGTCGCTGGCCTATCCCGTCGGCGAGCTGCCAGCCGAGCTCGGGCTTGCCGGCAAAGTCGTCCTTGTCTAGCTTGATCGCCCAGTCAAGGCCAGCGCTGAAACCCCTGGTCAGGCCGTCGGTGTCCTGACCGACGATGAAGTGGCCCTTCTCCAGCCGCAAGATGCGCTGCGCCTCCACGCCGAACGCCGCCACACCTAGGTCCGAACCGTGCGCCAGCAGCGATTCCCAGACGTGCAGCCCGTAAGCGGCCGGGACGTGCAGCTCGTAGCTGAGCTCGCCGGTAAAGCCGATCCGCCACAGCACGCTGTCGGCCACCCCCGCGACCGTGCCGGTCCGGACGTTCATATAGGGGAATGCGTCATTGGAAAGGTCCACGCCGTCGGTGACCCGCTCGATGAGCTGCCGCGACTTTGGCCCGGCCACGTTGATGCTCGCGTAAGCCGTGGTCACCGGCGTGACGTGTACTCGCCAGTCCGGACGCTCGGTCTGCAGCCAGTTCTCGAGCCACTCCCAGACGGTCGCAGCGCCTGAGGACGTCGTACTCATCAGGTAGTGCTCGGCGCCGAGGCGCCCGGTGACGCCGTCGTCAAGCACGACCCCGTCCTCAGCACACATCACGCCGTAACGGACCCGGCCGATCTCGAGCTTGGACCACTTATTCACATACAGCAGGTTGAGCAGCCTGGGCACGTCGGGCCCACGCAGATCGAGCTTGCCGATCGGCGTGACGTCGATGATGCCGACGTTCTCTCGTACGTTCCGCGCCTCGCTGGCGGCATCGCCATACCGGTCCGGCCGGATCCAGGCGCCCGCTATCAGCGGCGCCGCGCCATGCGCCTCATGCCAGGGCTGCATCGGCGAGTAGCGAACCGGCTCGGACGGCTGCCCGGCGAGGGCGCCAAGGGTGACCGGCGCATACGGCGGCCGCCACGTGGTCGTGCCGGTCTGCGCGATCGAGCGGCCGGTGGCCCGCGCGACTACCGCCACTGTGTTGACGGTCTCCAGCTTGCCCTGCACTGGCCCCATCGTCGCGGTGGTGAACCGCTTCGCCAGCTCCGCGTTGTCGTAGCCCTCGGCAACTGCGGCTAGCAGATCCTTGGACGACACATCCTCGCTGAAATCAACGAACCCGTGCGTGCGACCGATGAACAGCTCGGGATGCGAGTACACCGGCAGGCTAGGAATGGGAATGGGCTCGGCCTGGTTTCCGGGGCTTGCCTGCGTCGGCCTGCGCTCGTGGGTCGGGCCATCCTGGCGGGTAGGTACCGCCAGCGACCGGGCGCGACCGATGATGGCCGCGCGCCGGGCCGCTTCAGCGCCGGTTGCGGTCGCGTGCTCGGTCAGCTCGTCCAGCCCGCCGTCGCCCGCGATGCCACCAGTGACAAGAACATCGTGCGGCAGCCGCGCCAGGTCCGGGAAGAACCTGGCAGCCTCTGGGCTGTACACCGGCCGGTCACCGGACATGTTGAGCAACGAGGTCGGCGCCGTCCAGCCGACTGCCGTGACGACCAGGTCGCAGTTGATCTTTGTGCCGTCAGCGACCTGCACCGCCCGGACGCCGCCGCGGCCGGTGATCGCAGTGATGTCGCCACCAAGGCGGGCATCCTCGACCCGTGCCACCTCGACGCCCGCGCGCTTCAGGTCGGCTATCGCTGCGTCCCCGGCCGCGTTGGCAGTCAGCACGACAGCGCGCTCCCCTGGCCGCACCGCGTACAGGTTGATGAGCCGGCGAGCCGCCGTCGAGACCATGACGCCTGGCAGGTCATTGCCCTGGACCACGTAGGGGCGCTCGATCAGGCCGGGTGCCGCGACGAGCGTCTTGGCCCGCGCCTTGATCAGCCGCTCACCCTCTGCGCCGCTGCCGCCGCGCTCGAGCACGGCGATCCAGTTATCGTCGTAACGCCCGAGCACCACCGAGTCGGTCAGCACCTCAATGCCAGGCTCGGCCCTGACCTGGCGTTCCAGCTGGTGCAGGGCCGCGAGATCAGCCTCATCGCCCCAGCGCAGGTGACCGCCGAGCTGGTGCTCCTCTTCCACCAGCAGTACAGACGCGCCGGCCTGCGCAGCGGCGACTGCTGCCGCCAGGCCCGCGGGCCCGCCGCCAGCAACCAGGACATCCGGATGCGCGAAGCGCTTCTCCGGCCGCGCGGCCTGTGCGTCAGGCGAGACTATGCCGCCGTTCACGAAGCGTCGCAGCACGCCCTCGTAGGCGGGCCAGAGGACCTGCGGCCGCATGAAGGTCTTGTAGTAAAACCCGGCGGTCAGGAAGCGCCCAGCGAACTGGTTCACGGCCTTGGCGTCGAAACGCAGCGACGGCCAGCTGTTCTGCGCCGTTACCCGGATGTCCGCCGTTACCAGCCGATGGGCTCCCCGCACATTCGGCTCGTCGCCCACCTGAACCATGCAGCCTGGGTCGTGGTAGCAGGCGGTGAGCAGGCCACGGAGACGGTGGTACTTCATGCTCCTGGAAAACACGCGCTCGCCGGCTGCGGCCAGCGCCGATACGATCGTGTCGCCTGCATAGGCCGGGAACGGCCGCCCGTTCCAGCTGAAGACGAGCTCACTGCCGCGGTCGATCACCTCGCCGGGCTGTACTCCGAGGCGCATCGTCATCGCCGGTGCGCCGCGGCTCGGGGTGCCGGCCGACTGCCCGCGTGCGGTTAGCTGGGCCAGGTCGCTCATTGCGCAGCACCGGCCGCCCGGACGGCGCGGATCTCGTTGGTCTCGGTGTGCCGCTCGACGGAGATGAACTTGCGGCAGCCCATCCGGTGGTACCACGTCTCGGTGGTCCAGCCACACGGGTTCGCGCGCAGGTAGAGATACGCCCGCCATTGCTCACGGGTCGCGCTGCCGACATCCGGACGCGCCACGGCCTCGCCGACGTGCTGGAATTCGGCAGCGTCGCGGGGACCGCACCAAGCGCACGGCACGAGCATCATCGACGAACATTCCTCCTTTAGTGGCCGACGGCAGCTGCGCCCTTCTCGCCCACGAGCACACCGCCGGCGAACCGATCGAGGCCGAAAGCCGCGATGATCTCGGGAGTCTGGCCGGACGCTATGCAGTTCGCCATTGCCTCGCCAGAGACTGGTCCGGCCTTGAACCCGTAAGTGCCCCAGCCCACATCGACCAGGAACCCGTCCACCGGCGTGTGTCCCATCACTGGCGAGAAGTCCGGCGTCATGTCGCACAGGCCAGCCCACTGACGCAGCACGCGAACCTTCGAGAGTGCGGGCATCAGCTCGAGCACATGACCCGCGAGTCCCTCGATGAACTCCAGCGATCCGCGCATCGAGTAGGACGTGAACGGATCCACGCTCGCGCCAAAGACGAGCTCGCCGCGGTCGGTCTGGCTGATGTAGACGTGCAGCGTGCCGGACACGATGACCGTCGACAGGAACGGCTTCACCGGCTCGGTGACGGCGGCCTGCAGCGGGAACGTCTGGATTGGCAGCTCTACGCCCGCCATATCGCAGATCAGCGTCGCCCAGCCGGCGGTGGCATTGAGCACGACACGGGTGGCGATGTCGCCGCGGGTCGTGCGCACGCCGCGGACCCGTCCGTCGGTCACGTCAATGCCGGTGACCTCGGTGTTCTGATGGATGTGCACCCCGAGGGCGTCCGCGCCGCGGGCATACCCCCAGACGACGGCGTCGTGCCGGATGATGCCGCCGGGAGGATGCCACAGAGCGCCTAGTACCGGGTACCGCGCCTGGAGGCTCACGTCGATGAACGGGGCGAGCCGCTTGACCTCAGCTGGATCGACTACCTCGGAATCGACGCCCTGAGCCTTGTTCACTTCTGCGCGCCAGCGCATCGTCCGCAGCGACGCGTCGCTGTGCGCCAGGGTGAGATGGCCGCGCCGGGAGAACATCACGTTGAAGTCGAGGTCGGCGGCAAGCTGGCGGTAGAGCTGGATCGACCGGTCGTAGAACCTGACCCCCTCCGGCGTCAGGTAGTTGGAGCGGAGTATGGCCGTGTTCCGGCCAGAGCCACCAGAGCCCAGGTAGCTCTTGTCCAGCACGGCCACGTCGGTTATCCCGTGATTGGCAGCCAGGTAGTAAGCGGCAGCCAGCCCGTGCACGCCGCCGCCGATGATAACGACGTCATACGAGCCCTTCAGGTCATGATGGCGCCAGGCCGGCGGCCATTCCTGATGCATCAGGCCGCGACGGAACAAGTTGAGCCCGGAGTACTTGGCGGGATACGCGACGCGACGCCTGTCCTGCCGGTATCCGTTCGTGAGCGCCTGCACGGGTCCTCGCCTCCCCGCGGGCCGCGATGGGTGACCGGAACATCCCCGCGGACAGGCTACGTCAGCAATGAAACTCTGTCCACCTGGAGTAAACAAACGCAAGCGAACTTTGCGGGACACCGCAGCGCCAGAAATGGCCTCCTGGCGACCAGGCCGACCCGGATCGCACTCGGGATATTACCCGGCCGGCTGGATCGACTTGATTGAGATGAACTGGATTGGCAGCTCGATCAGCGAACCAGGACCGTGCGGCACCTCGCCCACGAACTGCATGGCATCGCCGGGCTCCAGCAGGTAGCGGGAGTTGCCGCACATGTACTCGAGCCGACCGGAGATCATGTAGATCAGCTCGGTGCCCGGGTGCTGATAGAGCGGGAAGGTCTCGGCCCGCTCGGTCAGCGTGACCAGCATTGTCTCGAGCGTGTTATGCGGTGCGCGCATGCTGCCGAGTAGCTGGTAGCGGTGGCCGGGACCGGAGTTCTTGTGCGCGATGTCCAGTCCGCGGCCAGCCTTCACGACGAGCACGTCCTGCTCTTCGTTCAGGCCGCGGAAGAAGGCCGTGACCGGAACTTTCAGCGCTTCTGACAGCCGCGCCAGCGTTGCCAGGCTGGGCGATGCCTGAGCATTTTCAATCTTGGAGAGCATGCCCTTTGACAGGCCGGTTACCTCCGCGAGTTGCCCGACGGTCAGCCCTAGTTGTAGGCGGAACTCGCGGACGCGCTCGGCGATGACCGCACCCAGCGCCTCCTCGAGCGCGCCCGGTGACCCGGCGGCCGATTCAATCGCACCAGCGTCGGCACTGGGCACGGGGCTCCCCAGATTTACGAGGGCGCCGTCGTCGTCAACGGCAGCGGCTATCAACTGCGTCATGCCTCTAGTCTCCTACCCTGCCGGCAACCTGGGAACCGCTGGCACTCGCAGGTACGGCAGCAACCACCGCCACTGGGAAACCAGTAGCGCGGCCATTCCCGCAAGCGGGCCGGAATCCGCGTCAGGGCGGGGCCGCCAAGCGTTCTACCCAATTACAGCTGGGTGAGGTGTTGTATCGTCCCATGATACGCGGTTTACTGTCCGTAAATCGCGACGCCCCGCTTCTGGCCCTCGGCTGCGGCCCGCCAGAGGGGGCTTGACCGCCAGGGAGGCTTCGGTGAGCACCGACCTCGAACGGTTCACAAGCGCCGACGGCCGCGTCGAAGCGGTCCAGCGCGTCCGGGCAGAAATCGACGCAAAAGGCATCACGTATATCTACTATCAGTTCGTCTCGGTGACCGGGCGGATCATGGGCAAGGGCGTGCCTGCCGACCACTGGGAGCGCATCGCCGACCGCGGCTTCCAGCTGGTCTACGGTTCCACCGCCAACCTGTTCATCGACCGTTACGGCCAGTACATCGGATACGGGCCCGAGGCATCGGAGCTCGTCGGGCTGCCAGACGTTGAGACGTTCTGCCAGCTGCCCTGGGATCCGAAGACGGCCAGGGTGTTCTGCACCCTCTTCAGGAACCGGGAAGAAGAAGTCGACCCGGGCAGCTACCTGACCTCTGACTGCCGCGGCAACCTGCGCCGGATCCACGAGGCGTTCGAGGCGGAGACCGGGCTGCACCTGCGCGTCGGCACCGAGCCGGAGATGATGTGGCTCAAGCTCAACCCTGACGGCACGCCGTCGGTCGAGGGGAAGACGAAGCCTTACTGCTACCACATCGACCAGTTCGCCGAGCTCCAGCCGCTCATACACAAGGTGATGGAGTACGGCAAGGCCATGGGCCTAGACATGATTCAGGGCGACCACGAGGACGCCCCGGGCCAGCTTGAGCTCAACTGGCAGTTCGACCGAGCCGAGCTAACCGCCGACCGGCTCACCACCTACCGGCAGATCTGCCGGCAAGTGGGCCGCGAGCTCGGCGCGTTCCCGTGCTTCATGCCCAAGCCCTTCATGAACGTGTCGGCGAACGGCTGCCACCACAACATCTCGCTCTGGCAGGGCGAGGAGAATATGTTCCTTCCCGACACTGACAACCCCCGGCTGCCGAGCAAACTCGGGCTCAATGCGATCGGCGGCGTCCTAGAGCACCTCGCCGCACTCACCTGCATCACGGCGCCGACCGTGAATTCGTACCGACGATTCTGGCAGACCGGCTACTGGGCGCCGCTCTTCGCTGACTGGGGCTATCAGAACCGGACAACCGCGCTGCGAGTGAGCGCCCCCGGCCGGTTCGAGTACCGGTCGGTGGACTCAGCGGTTAACCCGTACCTGTCGTTCGGCGCGATTATCAAGGCCATGGCGGACGGCATCAGCCGCAATCTCGATCCTGGCCCGCCGGAGAACCGCAACATCTACGACGCGATCGCGGGTGGCAAGGACGTCAAGAAGGTGCCGATGACCCTCGGCGAGGCGCTGACGGCGCTCGCGCAGGACGAGGTGATCAAGGAAGCGCTGCCGGGCGAGATGTACCAGGTCTTCCATCACTACAAGAACGACGAGTGGGAGCGCTACTGCGCCACAGTCTCTGACTGGGACGTGAGCGAGTACCTGGACATTCTGCCGTGACCCCGGCCGCGCAGCCGGCGGCGGAGTAGGAGGACGACACAATGTGCGGTATTGCGGGCATCATTCACCGGGATGGCCCCGGTGACATCGGCAGCGAGATGACGCGCATGCTCCAGTCCATGAAGCATCGCGGCCCGGACTCCAGTGGATTCGCCCTCTACGGCCCGCCGGACGACGAACTGCTCGTCATGCGGATCAAGCTGGCCGACCCGAACGAGGTCCGCGATTACGGCTGGGCCGACCGGCTGGAGCGCCACCGGAACGAGATCGAGGCACGGCTAGCCAAGCTCGGCGCGGTGATCGACGCCGTCCGTGGCGACCAGGAGTACTCCTTCCGGGTGCGCTTCCGGTATAACGGCGAGCTCAAGCCGCTCGCTGACTACGTCGAGGACGTACCGGGCTGCGAGGTGCTGTCGCTGGGCCACTCGCTTGAGATCGTCAAGGACCTCAGCGATGCCGAGAGCGTGGCGGACCGGTACGGGCTTGTTGGGTTCACCGGGACGCACGCGATCGGTCACGTGCGGATGGCGACCGAGTCGGACGTGGACATCTCCGGCGCGCACCCGTACTGGGCGTACCCGTTCTCCGACATCGCGGTTGTGCACAACGGCCAGCTGACGAACTACCACATGTGGCGGCGCAGGCTCGAGCGGATCGGCCACCGCTTCCAGTCCGAGTGCGACTCCGAGATCATCGCCGTCTACCTCGCCCAGAAGATGGACGACGGGCTGTCGCTGGAGACGGCGATGAAGCAGAGCCTGGACGAGCTGGACGGGGTTTTCACGTACCTGGTCGTGACTTCGGATGCGCTCGGGATGGCCAAGGACGAGATGGCCGCGAAACCGCTCGTACTCTACGACTCGCCCGAGCTAGTCGCACTGGCCTCTGAGGAGGTCGCGATCCGGGCTGTTGTCGGTCGTGAGATCGATACCTGCGATCCCTACGAGCGGCAAGTCCTGGTGTGGAACCGGTGAAGATTAGCTATGACGCGCGCGGCCTGGCCGAGCCCGACGCGCAGGCTCCCGAAGTCGCCAAGATCGAGGGCGAAGGCAGCGGTCGCAGGGCAGTGTTCGACGCCGCTGACCTCTCAACCCGGCAGATCAACTCAGAGCTACGCCGCCTGGTCTACGCCGAGGAGATCCCTGACGTCACCGTACTCAACCCAGGCGCTAAGCACTCCATCGCCGTCGGCATTCTCGCCCGCTGCCGGATCACTATCGAGGGCAGTCTCGGCTACTTCGGCTGTGGCCTGATCGACGGGCCGGAGATCCGGATCACCGGCCGCGTCGGGTGGTCGGTGGCAGAGAACATGATGTCCGGCGTGGTCCTGATCGAGAAGAACGCGGGCTCACTGGCTGGCGCCGCCCTCCGCGGCGGTGACCTGGTGATCCGTGGTGACGTCGGCGCCCGGACCGGCATCGACCAGAAGGGCGGCACGATCATCGTCGGCGGCAACGCAGGCATGATGACGGGATTCATGCTGCAGCGTGGCCGTCAGATCATCTGCGGTGACGTCGGCAACGGGCTCGGAGACTCTATGTACGACGGCGCGATCTATGTCGGCGGCAAGGTGGCCTCGCTCGGCGTCGACTGCGTCGAGGCCGAGCTAACCGCAGCCGACCACGAGTTGCTGGACCGCAAGCTCAAGATCTACGGGATGGAGCGGGATGCCTCATTCAGAAAGTTTGTCTGCGGGCAGAAACTCTGGAATTACGACAACCTCGAGCCGGCTGAGCGCAAGCTCGTCCTCTGAATGGCGAATGACGTGAGCGCAAGCGAAGACGGAGCAAGGTCGGTCCTCGGGCATAGCAGCATCTTCACGCCCGACGTAATCAACGACATCCACGTGAAGGCTGAACTTGGCCGGTACCGGATGCGCGGCTTCTCGATGTTCAAGCGGATCCCGCACTGGGACG
>Ga0335075_10013489_pt1 | contig 12298 bp, 8 predicted proteins | sample Lox_Sample_24_FD_206723 | JGI IMG/M metagenome (GOLD analysis project Ga0335075, IMG submission 206723) | Soil microbial communities from Loxahatchee National Wildlife Refuge, Florida, United States - Lox_Sample_2.4 | ecosystem: Environmental > Terrestrial > Soil > Wetlands | place: USA: Florida... | reverse complement strand
TGGCCTCCCACCCAGGGGCCCTCGCCATCCTGGCCCCGGAACCAGAACGCCCACCGCCCACGGGACCCGAAACCACCCGTCGACCGGACCCGTACACTCCTACGCCGGCGGCAGCGGCGTCGGAAGCGTAAACGGGGCCGTGATATCCGTTGCGGAGGTAGTCCGGGCCGTAGCCGGCCCACGGTGAGGGGAAGGGGAGAGGCGCGTCGTGGGGTCTCCGTGCGCCGGGTGCGTCGCGGTGGCGGTGGGCGTTGGGCAATGTGTTGGGTGGGAGACTGCGTCTGGTGAAGGGCAGGTGGTCTTCGGGTTCGTGGTCGGGGTTGGGGTGGGATGGCCGGGGTGGAGGGGGCTGGGTGTCGTAGTAGGCGAGGGGGGAGTAGAAAGGGATGCCGCCCGGACCTGGGAGCATGAAGGGAGGTGGTGCGGCGATCGAGCCGGTGGTGTAGGCGGGGTGGTCGGGGGAGGGTTTGCGAGCCGAGCGGGGATCTTTGGGAGGGCGATATTTTGGGGGTGCGACGGAGGAGGAGGGAGTCGGCGGTTTGGATTTGGAGCGGCGGCGGGTCCAGGCGCCGGTTGCGGTGCCGGGGGCCGGACTGCCCTTTGTCGGTGAGGTGCGTTTGTGGTCGTGAGAGTCGGAGACGGAGCCGCGGCGAGACTCGAGGGCCTCGAGTTCCTCGTGCGAGAGGGTGACGGACTTGCCTTTTGCTTTGGCGCGCTGGATGCGTGAGAGGGCCTGTTCGGCGAGCAGTTCTTGGCTTCGCAGCATGATTTGGCGGGACGGTGGCCTGCGCGGCTCGTGGTCGTAGTCGTCGTCGTCCTCGGGCCCCGAGCTCACATAATTGTCGCCATACGCTAGATCTTCGTAGGACCTGGATTGCGGAACGGGATATCTCGATCGCGCGTCGGTAGAATAAAACTTATCAGAAATGGAACGATTTTTCGGACCCAAAGCAGCAAGAACGCCAGAACGCGAATTCTCTTCCTCCTCTTCCTCGTCATCATCCGAATATACCTCTTCAAACCTGTCCCTGTCGGAAATGCGCCGCTTGTCGTACATGCGCTCCCTCATCTCCCTCTCTCTTTTCCGTCTGCCTGGCGGTCTTCCCCAAGGGGGCGCCGATTCTGGAGCTCGCGGCCGACCACCTAGACCGCCTCCTCGGAAAAAGCTGACTCGATTGGCTTGTCCATAAATGTTGCATGGCCCAGGATGGTGACGGCGCTGGCTCCGATCAGCCAGAATACGGCGGTGATGGGCCGAGCAAGCAGGGTGAGCGGGACGGCGACGATGAGCAGGCCCGTGTACAACTGCGAGGGCGAGGCGCGGAAGAAGCCCACGTCAAGATCTTGGCCGTTGAGCCTGCCTATGCCCCACATGCCGCCGACGACGAGGATGGTGACGAAGAGGAGCATTCGGTTGGAGAGTAGGCTGTAGATGCCGAGGATAACAAAGACGACGGCATAGTTGCTGCTGAAGTAGCTGAGGTTATAGTTGATGCGGCTCTGGGCCTCGGCAAAGTTTGCGGGCTTGGAGATACGCTTGAAGTCGAAGAACTCGCTCAGGGACCGCAGGTTGGAGAATCTCGAGGACAGGCTCTGGCTGCGGAACGAGTCGAAGCGCGAGAAGGAGAAGCGCGACGTCAGCGCGTCCAGAGGTATGCTTATGCGTGCCATTGCGGAGGATGCGTGAGGCTGTGAGGGACGTGTAGGTGGTGGAGAGTCTGAAGGTCGGTGATGCAAAACTTTGCGGAGATCTGAAAAAGTTGAAAGGTGGCGACGGTGGCGGCCAAGGACGAAGGCGGGAGAGAAGAAATGGAAGAGGATAGATTGAATTCTGACGCGTGGGCGGACGTTTTGTTGGTGCCTGCTGCTACTGATGTGTTTTTTTGCAGACGCAGTACGCGATTACCCTATACGAGAAATCCGGGGCAAAAAAAAGGAGCAGGAGCGGCGAAGCCACAAACGAAACACGAGCCACCCGCTACTCGTACGTTTGCTTGCGAAAACAGGAAAGTCATTGTGTGAAATTTGGAAGAACAATCTGGACGACGAGGCTCGTATCTATTTTTCGCTCCAGCGCCTGCAAGCTTCTTCCGCAGATCGCCACTTGCCGGAGCTCGCCACGTAGTGTGGCCAGTCTGCACGCCTGGCACACACCAGCCGCACAGCGTAAACAACCGGAACTGCCAGCGGTTCGACTTTGGGTCAAATGAGGGTCGCCACGGTTCTTGCAATCCTCCTCTCTTTGGTGATTGCGTTTACAGCAGCCTGGGAGAAAGAAGGTATATTCTAACGGCAAGCTCGTGACAAGACACGTGCTTACTGGCCGCAGATCACCAGCTCTTCCAACTGAACGACGAGCTGAAAAAGAGCGAGGGACCAAACGCGACCTTCTACTCGTTCATCGGCGTCTCCCCGGGCGCCTCCCTCAATGAAATCACCAAAGCATACCGCAAAAAGTCCTCACGTATCCACCCGGACAAGGCAAAGCAGTCCTTCATCGCAAATTATGGTAAGCCCAAGAAAGGCCAAAAGGGGCCGAAAGTGCACAAGAAACCCAGCCAGCGCGAGATCGATGCCTTCTACAAGGAGGCCAACGACCGATTCGCTCGACTGAGCACCATCGCAAACATCCTCAAAGGTCCTCAACGCGATCGCTATGATTTCTTCCTAAGGACCGGCTTCCCGATGTGGAGAGGTACGGGATGGTACTACCGGCGGTTCCGCCCGGGCCTTGGGGCCGTCATAATCGGCCTCTTCGTCGTCATGGGAGGCTTCGCGCATTACGGTGCCCTGTACCTGAGCTGGAAGCGGCAGCGCGATTTCGTGGAGAAGTACATTCGGCACGCGAGGCGCATGGCATGGGGGGACGAGACAGGCATACAAGGCATTCTAGGCCTCGATGGGAATGCGGGCTCCGCGACGGGCGCCGTGACTAATTTCGGCGCTTCGGCTGCGGCCGAGGACCACGGAGTCGCGGGGTCGAACCGACGACAGCGTCGGATGCAAGAACGCGCCGACAAGCGAGCGGCACGAGATCCAAAAGCGGCCAAGACGGCCAAGGAGAAGGGCGCCGGCTCTCCGGTCGAGGCTGGATCGACGTCGGGCTCGCGAGGCGCGAAGAAGAAGCGAGTTGTCGCCGAGAATGGAAAGATTTTGGTGGTCGATTCCGTCGGCAATGTCTATCTTGAGCAGACGACTGAAGAGGGTGAGGTGCAGGAGTCCCTACTGGACCCCGATGAAATCCGGCAGCCAACCATCTACGACACGGCAATGCTGCGGCTGCCCATCTGGGTGTACGGAAAAATCATGGCGCGTTTCTCCAGCAGTTCCTCAGCAATTGTGGATGGCACCGAAGATGCGGCCATCGGGCAAGCTGCGGTTGCCCATCCGAACGAGGAAAAGGGGAGGAGAAAGCCAGCGACGGGTCGCAGGTGATGATGTATGTATTCAGACAAAGTAAAACGCTTATATTGATACCCAATCGCAGTTTTCTCGGATTTTCACACACCCTTTAGCTCAGATATTTTTCTCTTTCCAACATTCTCAAAAGTCCAAGACAAAGCTCTGGCCTCACGAAGCGGAGAACCTCGATACTCATACTCTTTTACGTCTAAGGTGATTGTAATATTGCCGGGATGTGAAGGAATAGTACGATCTGCAGCTGGAAACCCTGCGCCCTGACCATGTGCTCTTCTTCCGCTTTCGGCGATAGCCAGAATAAGCGAACCCGAGCGACCCTGCTCATGGAACGTTCGCGAATGAGGAGCAACAAGATGGCAGCAGCGGGTATCGTGAGATACCAATCCAGAAGTTCATAAGCATGAGTTAGAAGTCAGCTTTTCACTAGCCGACGGTCTCTGAAGTGAGTATCAAGAATCCTCTCGTAGACTTCTTCATTTGACGTTCACCAACACCACTTCTGATCATGGCCTTGAAGAGTTGCGTCTCTCCAAGATTGTACAGCTTTGCATTTGCTTAATAGACCTATATCTCAGCTGCGGTCATCTGACTCTTCTCCCAATGAACATAAAAGCCGTGGCGACCTCCACCGTCGAAATCGTGCTCGGTGTTTCCCGAAGTTTTTTTCTTTCCACCGCCGTCCTTCATCGTCCTTCATTAATCAAGTCAATCACTTGCCACTTTCACCGCTTTTCATATGCACTCGATTGCTCCCCGTCACTCTGACAAAATCAAAACAAATGCATCTGATAAACGAGAAACAGGACATTGCCGTCAGCGCCGGCACCTTCCAGTCGCTAGACGCTACCTTGGTGCCCAGCCCACGAAAATTGAACATCGGTGTCGTGGGCATAGGTCGAATCGGAAGACAGCACGCCCTCAACGCCCTCCACCACGTCCCTCAAACCCGCCTAACCTGCATCTGCGACGTGCAAGCCGAAAACCTCAAATGGGCCGCGCAGCACCTGGCCCCTTATGGCGTCGTCATCTACCAATCCATGGACACCATGCTGAACCACCCAAACCTGGAAGCCCTCATCATCGCCAGCCCAACCCACCTCCACCACACCCATCTCACCGCCGCCCTAACACGTGACAACCTGCACATCCTATGCGAAAAGCCCCTGGCCGCCACCGCCGCCCAAGCACGGTCCCTCCTCGCTCTGACCGCCCGCCCCGAACACGCCGACAAAAAGATCATGACCGCCTACTGCCGACGCTTCGACCCATCCTACACGCACGCCTTGGCCGCCATCCACAACGGCAAAATCGGAACGCCCGTCGTGATCCGCGCCGAAAACCGTGATCGCTTCGACCCTTCAGAGTCGCAGCTCCAGTATCTCCTATCCAGCCCCGGCATCTTTGTCGATGCGGGGATTCACGACGTTGATCTCAGCCTTGCGGTTTTGGGCAGTGGAGCGAGGCCCAGAGCGTGCTTTGCCGTGGGGACGGTGGCGGGGTATTCGCGATTGGGGGGCAGTGGGAACGGCGATGTGGATAATGGGGTTGGGGTTGTGGAGTGGTTTCCTGCGCGTGACGGGACGGACGGTGGGGAAGGCGCGGCGCCCATTTCGTATTACTATGTTTCGCGGACCATGGCTCATGGGTTTGATAATCCGACTGAGATTACCGGGACGAAAGGCACTCTGAAGATTAATTTGCATCCGCGGCGGGATCTTGTTGAGGTGGCAGATGGCTCGGGGTTGGGAAATGAGGTCGTACGCGACTTTTATGAGCGGTATGAGCGGGCATTTGTCAAGGAGTTGGAGTGCTTTGCGGACTGTTGTTTGAATGGGATAGAGCTGCCGTATGGGCTGGAAACGGCGGTGAAAGGATTGGAGATTGCGGAGGCTTTGCAGGAGAGTTTGAGGACTGGGCGGAAGATTGTTTGGGATGAGCAGGGCAGGAGGAAGCATGATTGTGATGGGCAGAATGAATGTGATTATAGTGATGTTAGTAAGGTTGGCAATGCCACCAAGGCGATAGTGGTTAATGGAGTTGAGGATGGTATTTCCGATGGTGCGGCTAATTCATGCAAATGATACCTCACATGTTCGGCGGCAAATTGTAGAAAAATAAGCTACTACTACGATTAGTTAGATAACTACTCGAAAATGAATCAATTTGTTGAAGCAATATCAGCATTCAACCAATGGATGTGACCATTGGCACGTGGCCCTTAAGAGTTTTCCATCTATCGGTCGCGCTCTTAAGCGTCTTCATGGGATTTTGAGACTCCATTTTAAATTGTTTCAGACTGATCGGTTTCGAGCCTTCCAATCATTCCGTCAAGCAATGCTAGGGCTTGTAAGAGTAAAGGACGGGATGCAGAGACACGGATGCGGACAGAATGGTAGAGTGTGAACCGCTAGCCTTCCACCCTGGCCAGCGTAGCCTATTTATCCCCATCTAGGACTCACCAAGCAGAAAAAGTCTTAGCATAGAAGCTATCCTACGCGTAGCTATTAGATATAGCCTGACAACTAATCTCAAACGATATCCGCTTGGTATCCTTTTTTTTTTTTTTACTTGGTCATGCGGCACAGCGTCCTGCAATAACAGAGCCAAGAAGCAAGGGATTTCCCTTTACTCCATAACGGTTATAAATCCTTTGTCGCAATGGACAGGCGAAACATGAGCGGTATTGTTACTATGAACCATTGTAGACAAATGAACCCTTTCCCTACTATTTAAGATATGCCCGAGTCGCGCCTCGCAGGGGAGAGTCTCCGGCCGAGCATTCCACCGCTTGCCCCCGGATTTCTCCAACCGATTAACCCCACTTGGCCAGCGGATTCCAGGGCAGGCGCAACGTGCCGCCGCTCCTGGCATGTCCGATGCCGACGCCACCGAAATGAGTGCGGTAGAAGCACACCAGCACCGGCATGGCCTCCAGGGCTTTCACTCCGACGTAGTGGCCGCAGCTGCCCAAGTCCTTCGCCTCCAGCTCGCCTTCCTTCTCAAGCTTTTCGGCGCGTATCTCGCTGGTAGGTGGGTCAGCACTAGCATTACTCTCTTGAGGAAAAAGGGAAGGAGGCCAAAATTTGGTATTATTGGGAAAAAGGGGTTAAGCTTACTTGAGACAATTCTCGGTGCCCCAGACAAGACAGATGATGGGTGACGGCGGGGGGTTGACAAATTTCATGCGTTCGGTGCTGAGGGACTCGTGTTCGATCTGGAAAGCAGACCAGGAGCTTCTACGGAGCGGGAGCGGAGCGTTAGTTCAAAGGTGTCCGAGTCAATGGAGTAAAGGGGCTGGTAAGGGACGATGAATGGGTGACTCACGTGCCGGCGAGTACCTCCATGGGTCGGTCGCCATACTGGTACAACACAATCAGCTCCCTGTACTGCCCGGAGTTTGGCCAGGGATCCCCAAATTGGTCAAACATTTCGCCCCCGCTGATGTTGATGGACTGATCATCCTGGACCAGCAACTGCATCTTCTGCGTCACGTCCTCGCCTGCAAATGTGGCTGCGTGAATGATCAGGCGCGGTTTGTTCGCGTTCTGAAACTTTTTCATGATGCCCGAGCCCAAACTTGGCCTGCTGCCATCCTTGGCGGCCGCGTCAGCGTCTCGGTGTTGGTGCAGCAGGTGAGATGCTTCCGTGGCAGCCAGAGCACCCGCGATGCCAATTCCAGCACCGGCCGCCATGCCACCGAGCTTGCCGATGCCACCACCCCCGGCTTGCGCGGGTGTAGGTTGCTGAGGAACCGGAGCGCCCGGAGGGCCTGGAAAAGCCGGAGCGCCCGGAGGACCTGGAGGAGTCGCCACACCGTAGCCTGGCACCACCGGGGGCGTCGGCACGGCGGCGGGATAGCCCGCGACGGGAGGTGGGACTGAAGGGAGGCCCGGATACGCGGCTTGCGGAACCTGTGCTTGCGGAACTTGTGCTTGCTGAGCCTGCGCTTGCTGCCTGTTGGCAAACAGTTTGGTGCCCAGGGCGCCAGCACCGGCCGCGCCGAGGAGGCCCGCCATGGTACCCAATCCCGGGCCATGGATGTTGTGGTGGTGCGAGAACGAGGCCACCTCGTGCTCGAGGAGAGCGCCAGCCGCAAGGCTGCCGCCGACGGCGAGGGCAGTCTGGGCGTTGGGGTTACTTGTAATCCCGGAGAGCTTGCCGAAGATACCGCCGCCGGACTGCTGGGCGGGTACGGCCTGAGTTGGGGGGTACGCCGGAGGAGCTGTCGGAGGGGCCGCCGGGGGCGTTGCGGCGCCAGGGTACTCCCATTGGGACACGCCGGTGGCGGGGTGGAAGTAGAACCTGGAGAACGCGGTGTGTTAGTATACGTGCTTGGCCGATGTTGACTCGTTGCCTTATCCTCCGGGTGAAGAACGAGTTGGCGCGCAACTTCAACCAAACCGCCCAAACTTCCACTTTGGCCACAATGAAAAGCTATGCGATAATGTTAGAAATAAAATATGACGAAACTTGCCGTAGCAAGCAAAAAGAAACCAAAAGCGAGGAATTTTGGATAATTACCTAGTAAAATTGCGGCTTGTAGTTATTGTTTGTCGGTGGCAATTGTTGCGATGGTTTTGCGCGACCTATTCTTCACCCCGAGAGGACTGGACGGGTCAAAGAGGGATGAATGTTCGTACCATTGGTTGTACTGCGCATTCCAGCTTGCTTGCCATCCCTCTGGCACGGGAGGGGCGCCTGGAGCTGACATTGTGCTGGTGGCTACGATTTCTTCGGAGGGAGCACGAATTCGAGGATGGCGGTAGATGCAAATTGCCAGGCGTGAGCGTGCCCACGCATCTTAAATAGTTATCCTTGACGAGGGCTGAAAGCCCGGAAGCACGTTCAACATCGAACGACAGCACTGCCGTTCTGGCTGGCATGACCATCCACTCAGCGGCCCCATCGCGACAAAGGATCTGGCCCAACCGTAGACAAGCTTTGTGGCTGGCTTGGACAACATGTGCTTGTTAAAGCATATCCAGAAGAGAAACCGCGACAGAGTCGACATCTGGCGCCAGCCAGCCTCCTCTCACCTGACACGCAGCGGTGCCAACGCGCAGCATCACTTGCCCACGTCCTGGCCAATGCAGGCCAGCCGACAATGGAGGACAAACGCGCAAAACGGCGGGTGACGAGGTGTTTGAAGACGTTACAGCTCCGAGGTACCCTTGAACAACACCATGAGGTTGATTGGACGTGATGTATCATGCCACCGGACGCCTCGATCTTGGCAGAGCTCGCGCAATGCAAGTCGAGGACGCAGCTGAACCCGTACAGGCACCAGCCACGCACAGCCGTTGGGCTATGGTTTTAGGGGTAAATTCCTATATTTAATGTTTCGAGAAGATATGGCTTTGACTAGCATTGGCCGTACACCGTTTGGACGAACCGACAAAATTATAATTGGATAATTGGATTTTGTCTTGCGCTAGCCCGACTGCTGCGCCCGGTCGGTGTAAATATGGCTTTGACATGCAGCCTCCGCCAAGAGGCGGATAAAAACTCCTGCGGCAAAATCGGGTTGTTTGAAATCGATCGCCAGTCACCTGACCGCGCGTGTGGTCTGTGATGAGCTGTGGCCACTGGCCACCGTGCACGATCGAAACATACATAACATTCTCACGCGTACCGTGCCCAAGTTTGGGAGGATCATCTTTCTTGCTCAACATTCTTGCCTGCTTCCTCTCCGCGTTCACCATGTCAGGCGCAAATAATAAGCGCCCTTGTGAGTTCATTGATCTCACCGGCGACGACGAAAACACGTCACCAACCACCATTCCCCCCCAGAAAGCTCCCCGGGTCGGTTCTGGCAAGCAGAAACCGTCTTCGAGTCAATCGACCCGGTCCAGTTATTTTGGATCGTCCCAAGGACGTAGCGGTGTCTCTTCAAGCCAGACGAGCCTTCCTACGTCGTCAATATCACGTGCAAGCCAGCCCGCCCACGTATTGTACGACGAGCAGTATGGGGACGAATTCGACAGTGACGCGGATTCGGACGACGAATTCGATTCAAACATTTTTCGCCTCAATCAGTACGGAGCAATGCCGACCAAAATTGTCGGATGCAGATACTACAACGGCTACATTACCACCGGCGAGATGGTCATGTTGACGCGTGAGCCGCACAACGAGTACGACAGGAATGCCATCAGAGTTGACAATGTCCGTGGCGAAAAGGTCGGCCACATTCCGCGCCAGGTTGCTGCACAGCTCGCTCCCTTTATGGATAGCAAGTCGTTGCTGGTCGAAGGCGTCACAACCGGCCCAAAGGATTACTATGAATGCCCCATTTTACTGAATCTATTCGGTGCAAGCGATCCGGTAGAGCGCAGCGTGTTGATGGCCCAGATGCGGGCATCGAAGCTGCCCGTGGCTGATGCTCGCAGATTCGAGCAGCAAGAGCGAGCCCGCGAGAAAGAAGCGCAACGGCTCCGGAAAGAGAGGGAAAAGGAAGCCATGAGGCAAGCAAAGGCGCTTGGGAGAGCTGGGCCAGCCGGGCAATGGAACGGCACCGGCCAGTGGTCGGCGGGTCTGAGCCAGGGCGATGGCAGCATGAAGAGCCTTGATAACATCGTCGAGGAAAGCGAACGCTTTAACGCGCGTGAGAATTTTGACCAACTCGTGGAAAAACTTGGCTTCAAAGAAGATGACCTGGCAAATATGCCCATGGCGGAGCAGCCCAAGGGCGTCTTGACCAAGCTACTCCCGTTCCAGAGGCAGGGTCTGCGCTGGATGCTCGACAAAGAATGCCCCGTCATGCCAGCGGTGGGAAAGAAAGAGATTGTGCAGCTCTGGAAACGGTCGGATATCAATCCACAGATAATCACAAACCTTGCGACAAATTTCTCTCTGAAGGGGCAGCTTCCGGAATTGGCCTCGGGAGGGATTTTAGCGGATGATATGGGCCTGGGCAAGACGATTCAAGTCATTTCCTTGATAATGTCAGGTCGAAAGGCTGCTCAAGGCGTTTCGAACGCGACTTTGATTCTTGCACCAATGAGCGTTATGAGCAACTGGAGCGAGCAGATCAACAAGCACATCGACAACAACCACAGTTTGAGGGTCTTGACCTACCATGGCCAAGGCAAAGTTTTACTCACTCCTTCAACAATTACTCAACATGATGTTGTAATCACAACCTACGAGACTGTGATGGCGGAGTACTGGGAGAGATGCGCCAAACCGAAACCAGTTCCCAGAAAGCAAGGCCTTTTCTCCATCAGCTGGCGCAGGGTTGTGCTGGACGAAGGCCATATTATCCGCAATCCTGGAGCCAAGAAGTCCGTTGCCGCTTGTAACCTGCTCACCCAATCTCGATGGATCCTTACTGGCACGCCAATTGTCAACTCGCTCAAGGACCTCTATTCGATCGTCAAGTTCCTTAGACTGTCTGGCGGCCTCGATTCTTTCGAGATATTCAACCGTGCTCTCATTCGACCGGTAAATCAAGCCACTGAGGCGGGCAGTGCGCTTCTCCAAACGCTCATGCGAAGCATCTGCCTTCGACGCAAGAAGGAGATGAAGTTTGTCAACCTGAATCTACCCGAACTCTCGGAATACATACACAAAATCAGCTTCTGGGAGCACGAAAAGGAAAAGTATCTCTTGCTGGAACAGGAGGCGAAAGGCACATTGGCCGACTATCGCGCTCGTCAAGGCGGCTCAACCGTGCAAGTCTACAATCACCTTCTGGAGGTGTTGATACGCCTTCGTCAAGTATGCAACCATTGGAAGCTGTGTGGCAAAGACCGATTCACGCTTCCGGACACATTTGGCACCGCGCTTGCGTTAACTCCGGAGACAACTGCGGCACTTCAAGATATGCTACAACTGCGCATCGAGGCACAGGACGATTGTCCCGTCTGCATGGACACCATGGCTGATCCTGTCATCACCGCTTGCACGCACTGCTTCTGCTTTCCTTGCATCGAGAAGGTCATCGAAATCCAGAAAAAATGTCCCTGTTGCAGAGCCGAGTTGGAGAGTACGGCGAAATTGGTCAAGCCTTCTCCAGATGAAAAAGGCTTGGATTTTGATGTTGATATCGAAGAGAGCAGCAGCAAAGTTGAAGCACTCCTTACCATTCTCCGGGCATCACGTCAGAAAGGTGACACCAAGACGGTCATCTTCAGCCAATGGACAAAGTTCTTGGATGTCGTCCAGAAACAGTTGGACAATGAGGGTTTCAAGTACTGCCGCATCGACGGGACGATGAAGACCAAGGACCGAGACGCCGCACTTGACGCCTTGGAAAATGATCCGGACTGCACGGTCATGCTTGCCAGTCTGAGCGTCTGCAGCGTGGGCTTGAACCTCGTTGCTGCTAACCAAGTCATTCTCGCGGACACATGGTGGGCACCTGCCATCGAGGATCAGGCAATTGACCGGGTTCACAGGCTTGGACAGACGCGACCTTGCACCGTGTTCCGCCTTGTTATGGAAAACAGCATCGAGGAGTCTGTCTTGAAGCTTCAAGAGGATAAACGTAAGCTCATGCGGCTTGCTCTTGCCGAAGGGAAGGGAAAGAGAGATAAGGCGAAGCAGTCTCGTCTCGCGGACATTGAACGCCTTCTTCGCTGAATGAAGGCATGGGAACATGTAGGGTATTTTCACTTCGGATTCGAGTTGATCTCGCTGTATTAGAGAGTGGACATTTTCACAATATCTCTGCGACCAACAGAGGACTTGGGACGGTATGCGGTTTCTCTCGTATTTCTCATAATATTCTGTTTCATATCTAGCTCATCCTCTGTCTGACTTTTATCTTTCAAAGCCTTGCATAAGGTTTCTGACCCTTGCCGTCGAGCAGCTCTTGCACCAATTGCTCGAACGTTTTTGGCTAAAAGTTTTGGTATAATTCTCTACATTCAAGAGA
>Ga0335075_10013487_pt1 | contig 12301 bp, 9 predicted proteins | sample Lox_Sample_24_FD_206723 | JGI IMG/M metagenome (GOLD analysis project Ga0335075, IMG submission 206723) | Soil microbial communities from Loxahatchee National Wildlife Refuge, Florida, United States - Lox_Sample_2.4 | ecosystem: Environmental > Terrestrial > Soil > Wetlands | place: USA: Florida... | reverse complement strand
CACGGCACCGATGTTGGCATCTGGGTAGACGGCATGCCCATCAATGAGCCCACCCACGCTCATGGCCAGGGGTACGCCGACATAAACTTCCTGATTCCGGAACTGACCCAGCGCGAAACATACACCGAAGGCCCGTATTACGCGGATCAGGGCGACTTCTCGTCCGTGGGATCCGTGCACATCAGTTATGCGAATGCACTGCCCGATCAGGTCAACGCCACGGTGGGTACGCTCAATTTCGAGCGCACATTTGCCGCCGCCACACAGGGCCTCGGCACAGGACAGCTCCTCGAGGCGATCGAAGCCAAGCACTATGACGGCCCCTGGGATCCGGGCGACGATCAACGCGAGACCAGCTCGGTCCTGCGCTATAGCAGCGGGAATGCCACCAAAGGCTACTCCCTGACCGGGATGTTCTATCACGACGTCTGGAATGCAACCACAGACCAGCCGCTGCGTGCGATCACAGAAGGCTTGATCAGCCGCTTCGGCACGCTCGATCCCTCGGATGCGGGCTACGCGCAGCGCGCCAGCCTGTCAACACAACTGCACGAAACGCTGGGCGATGGCAGCACCGTGCTCCTGAGTGGCTACGTGATCAGCAATCGCCTGACACTATGGAATGATTTCACGCACGACCTCATCGATCCGGTCAATGCTGATCAGGAGCAGCAGCACGAAGACCGCTCTACCGCTGGGGCCGATGCCAGCTACAGTCTGGGCGCCCCGCTGGGAACCCCGCCGAGTACGCTACTGGTGGGTGTGCATCTGCGCTACGACTTCAACGATGTATCGCGCCTGCCCAGCCAGGATCGTGCGCTGTTGACGCCGTCTCAGCTGGCCGCAGTCGACTACCCCACCTCCTTCTCCGAATCCGATCAGGTCCGCATCAGCAGCGAGGCGCTGTATGCGCAGATGACGAGCGTGTGGACCTATTGGCTTCGCTCGGTGATCGGCTTTCGCGAAGATTTCATGGCAGGGACCGACAGCGGGACCAACGCCGGCGCAGCGAGCGCCTCGCTGCCACAGCCCAAGATCAGTCTGGCGTTCACTCCGGTGGCCACCTCGGAGATCTATCTGAGTTACGGCGTGGACTTTCACAGCGATGATCTGCGCGGAGTGAATCAAGCCCACACCGAAGGTCTGGGCGGCGCCCCCCTGCTGGCGCGGCAGCGGGGCGAGGAGATCGGGCTGCGCCAACAGTTCAGTCACGAGATCAGCGGCACGCTTGCGTTTTACAACCTGGACGCCCAGTCTGAAACCACCTACGACCCCGATGTCGGGCAGGATTCAGCCGGCCCGGGTAGCCGCCGCTACGGCAGCGAGCTGAACCTCACCTATGAGCCGTGGCATTGGCTTGAGTTCTACGGCAGCTTTTCGCTCGACCATTCGCGCTTTACCAGCCCGTTCGATGACGGCACGGGTCACATCGGCCGCTATCTGCCCAACGCGCCTGAGTACGCCGGCTCCCTGAATGTGTACTTGAAAGCCGTGGGACCCTGGGATGCCGACCTGCAGTATCGCCTGCTCGGGCCATATCCGCTCTCCGCGGACAACCTCGTGCACGCCTCCGGTTATGGCGAGTGGGATGCGGATGTTCATTATCTCTGGCGCGATGGCTGGAGCTTTGGCGCGGGACTCTACAATCTGCTCGATTCCCACGCGAATGCTGCGGAGTTCTGGTACGTCGATCGTCTGCCGGGCGAGCCGCCCCAGGGTGTGCCCGATATTCATGTGCACCCATTGGAGCCCTTCACGCTGCGGCTGACGGTCGGCAAACGATTTTGAAGGCGGCCGCCGCACGACTCGATCCGATCGACGCGCGGCGCTACGGATGAGCGCCATGCGACTGCCGCAAACGCACGCCCCGTAGTCCCACCCGCGTCCCGCCGCCTCACCGTCGTTTGGCTGCACGCCCGCGCGCCTGCGGGAGCTCGACCTCTTCTGGCCGCCACGGCCGGCCTTGCCGCTCCTCGATGTAGGCGCGCACCAACCGTCGCACGACCTGAGAGGGCGTCGCGTCCTCCTCGGCACAGAGGCGCTCGAACACAGCCTTCTTGCGCGGGTCGATGAGGATCGTCAGCCGGGCGGTTCGGACTTCGAGAGGCAAGGGTTTAAGGCGCTTCACATTGGAGAGACATCCGATGATAATACCATTCACATCCAAGGTGAACATCATCGTCGCGCGGCCGGAGCCGCCGTTCGGCGGCGGCTCCAGGGCTCTGCGGCAAGCGTGATCTCAGGTCTGTCATCGCCTCTTGCGGATTGCGTGGCCCTCATTGCGGCATGGCTGGCGGTCGGCCTCGCCGGTCTGGCGTATCCGCGCAGCGTGCGCTACGCGGGCCGCGCTCTCTTTGTGCTGGGCGCGCTCGTTGGGCTGGGACTTGCCGTTGTCGCCACCGCCAGTCTGGTGAACGGCACGACGCAGCGGCTGGTGCTGCCGGTGGGCCTTCCCGACTTGCCGGTACATCTGCGACTCGATGCGCTTTCGAGCGTCTTCCTGACGCTGCTCGGTGCCGCCTCAGCCGGCGTGTCGGTCTTCTCGGCTGGCTATTTTCGCGACGGCGAGGGTACGGCTCCCGGGCTGATGTGCCTGCAATTCCACGTGTTCCTCGCGAGCATGGGTCTGGTGCTGCTCGCCGATGACGCGTATGCCTTCATGCTCGGCTGGGAGCTGATGGCCCTGTCCTCGTACTTCCTGGTGACGACCCAGCATCGCATCCCCGAGATTCGCAGCGCCGGATTCCTGTACCTGCTGATGGCGCACCTCGGAGCACTCTGCATTCTCATGTCCTTCGGCATCCTGCAGGGCGGCAGCTGGCATTTCACTTTTGACGCCATGCGCGCCGCGCACCTCTCCCCGCCTTGGGCGGCGACTGCCTTCCTGCTGGCGCTGGTCGGTTTCGGCGCCAAGGCGGGCCTCGTCCCTCTGCACGTGTGGCTGCCCGAGGCGCATCCGGCGGCGCCCTCCCCGGTCTCGGCGCTGCTCTCCGGTGTCATGCTGAAGACGGCGGTGTACGGCGCGCTGCGCGTGGCGTTCGACCTTCTCGGCGATCCGGTCTGGTGGTGGGGCCTGGTACCGCTCTGCGCCGGCTTGTTGACCGGCTTCTACGGCGTGGTATTCGCGGCGGTGCAGACCGATATGAAGCGCCTGCTCGCGTACTCGTCGATCGAGAACATGGGGCTGCTGTTCACGGGACTCGGGCTCGCGATGGTGTTCTGTGGCGCCGGCATGCGCCCGCTCGCAGCGCTCGCCCTGCTGGCAACGCTCTATCACGCGCTCAACCATGCGGCGATGAAGAGCCTGCTGTTCCTCGGCACGGGCTCCGTGCTGCATGCCACAGGAGAACGCAACCTTGGCCGCCTCGGTGGACTCATCCACCCTATGCCCTGGGTCGCGGCGCTGTCGCTGGTGGGGACATTGGCGCTGGCGGGTCTACCGCCTCTCAACGGCTTTGTTTCAGAGTGGTTGCTGCTGCAGTCCTTTCTGTTCGCCGATCAGATCCCGCGGACATTCGTCAATTTGCTGCTCCCCCTTGGCGCCGGCGTGGTGGCGCTCTGCGCCGCGCTTGCTGCCTACGTGATGGTGAAGTTCTACGGGATCATCTTTCTCGGCCAGCCGCGCGAAGGCTCGCTCGCACGCGCCCGGGACTGCGGCTGGCTTGAGCGCCTGGGGCTCGCGTGGCTCGCTGCCCTGTGTGTGGCGCTTGGGCTTGCCCCCGTGCAGGTCATCAGAGCGCTCGCGCCAGTCACGCGTCAGCTCACTGGCAGCGCCGTGCCACAGCCCGCGGCATCGTGGTGGCTGCTCGCCCCCGTCCCCACGCGCACGGTTTCCTATTCCCCGCTCGTGCTCCTGCTCTCCGGCGCGATCCTCATCGGCTTCACAGTGCTGTTCGTACGGCTTCGCTATCACCTGCGCGTCCGCCGGGCAGGCCCGTGGGACTGCGGCTATGGAGAGCTGAGCGCTCGAATGCAGGACACGGCAGAAGGATTCGGACAGCCGATCCGCCACATCTTCCAGTCCTTCTTCGCCATCGAGCGCCAGTTACCCAGCCCGTTCGACGCTGAGCCACGCTACCGCATTACGATCCGCGAGCGCATCTGGCGCGGCATCTACGAGCCGCTCGCTGCCTGGGTGCGGCGCCTGGCGGATGCCGCGGCCCTGGTGCAGCAGGGCCGTATCGGCGCCTACCTGCTCTACAGCTTCATGACTCTCATTGTCCTGCTTGCCGTCGTGCTGGCGACATGAAACCTGTCGCGCTCATTGCGCAGATCCTCGAGATCGTCATCGCACTCGCGGCGGCGCCGCTCTTTCTCGGCTGGGTAAACCAGTGTCGCGCGTGGCTCGCCAATCGGCGCGCTCCGAGCGCGCTGCTGCCGTACCAAAACATCCGCAAACTGCTGCATAAGGATGCGGTCCTGGCACACAACGCCTCGCCGCTGTTTCGACTCGCGCCCTACATCGTGTTCGGCGCCATGGCCGTCGCCGCCGGCATCATCCCCTCACTCGCCGGCCGGTTGCCGCTCGTCGCTGCGGCCGATGCGATCGCCCTGGTCGGGCTCTTTGCCACCGCCCGCGTGTTCCTGGCGCTTGCGGCGATGGATGTCGGCACCGCTTTCGGCACGCTCGGGGCTCGCCGCGAGATGATGGTTGGTTTTCTCGCGGAGCCGGCACTGCTCATGGTCATCTTCGTCGCCTCGCTGATCTCGGCGACAACAGCCCTGCCGGCCATCGCCGCGCATCTTGCCAGCCAGCAGTTCGTGATCGATCCCAGTCTTGCCTTTACCGCGGTCGCCTTCACGCTGGTGCTGCTGGCCGAGAACGCCCGCATCCCGATTGATAATCCCGCGACCCACCTCGAGCTCACGATGATCCACGAGGCGATGACCCTCGAGTATTCGGCACGGCATCTGGCCCTGCTGGAGTGGGCTGGCGCGCTGCGGCTCTTCAACTACACCTGCATCGGCTTCGCGCTGTTCGTACCCTGGGGCATGGCCGCTCGAGACACCGGCCCGCCCGGCCTGATCGCCGCCATTCCCGTTCTGGGGCTCAAGCTCCTCGCCGCGGGCGCCGGCCTCGCCCTCATCGAGACGCTCTCGGCAAAGCTGCGCATCCTGCGCGCCCCGGAGTTTCTCGCCACGGCATTTCTTTTCGCGGTGCTTGGCCTGCTGGTGCATGTCCTTCTCGCAGGGAGCTGAGTGCCATGGCTCACCTCCCGCTCGACCGCCAACTGCTCAATGCCTGCGCGGCACTCTTGCTGCTCCTCTCCTTTGCGATGCTCTCGCAGCGGCGCATCGTGAGTCTCGTGAACCTCCTTGCCGTCCAGGGCGCGGTGCTCGCGACCGCAACGCTGCTGCTCGCTTGGCGGACCGGCGAAGCCCACCTCTACCTGTCGGCTGCGCTGACGCTCACCCTGAAGGTCCTCTTCCTGCCCTGGCTGCTGCATCGCCTGATCCGACGGCTTGGGGTGTACTGGGACACAGAACCGTTGCTGAACATCTCGGGTACGATGCTCAGCGGCATCCTCATCGTGGTGTTTGCCTTCGGCCTGGCACAGCCGATCACCCACCTGGCCAGTACAGCCACGCGCGATGCCATCGGCATCGCGATCGGCGTCGTACTGCTCGCCTTCCTGATGATGATCACGCGGCGCAAGGCGATGTCCCAGGTGGTCGGCTTCCTGTCGATGGAGAATGGCCTGTTTTTCGGCGCAATGAGCGCGACCTACGGCATGCCCATGGTGGTGGAGCTGGGGGTAGCGCTCGACCTCCTGGTCGCAGTGCTGGTGCTCGGCGTCTTCTTCTTCCAGATCCGCGAGCAGTTCGACAGCCTCGATCTGCACCATCTCGAGCGCCTGAGGGAACGCTCGTGATCGAGCTCGCCTTCCTGTTGGCGATTCCAGCGGCGGGCGCGCTGGCATTGGCGCTGTGGGGCGCCAAACATCACGCACCGGAGCTCAACTCGGCATTCAGCCTCGGCACGTTCATCGCTGCGTGCGCACTCACAGCGCGTGTTATCCGTGAGGGGCCGCTGGTCCTCTGGCACGAGCAGTTCCTCATCGACCCCTTCAACGTCTTCCTGGTCACCCTCACGGCCTTCATCGGCCTGACGACCTCGCTCTTCTCCCGGCCCTACATGCGCGTGGAGATCGCACACGGCCGCGTGACGAGCGGGCGACTGCGGCTCTACCACAGTATGTATCAGCTGTTCATGCTGACGATGCTGATCGCGCTGGCGACCAACAACATGGGCTTGCTCTGGGTCGCGATGGAAGGCGCGACGCTCTCCACAGTCCTGCTCGTGACGCTCTACCGCACGCCGCAGAGCCTTGAGGCCGGCTGGAAATACTTCATCCTTTGCGGCGTCGGAATCGCGCAGGCGCTTTTTGGCACCATTCTTCTCTACGTCGCGGCGGAAAGAGTGCTCGGCGCTCAGGGCGTGACGGCGCTGCTATGGACCCATCTGAATGCGGTCAAATCGCAGCTCGAACCCACCGTGCTCTCCCTTGCGTTCGTCTTTCTGCTGGTCGGCTACGGTACCAAGGTCGGGCTCGCTCCACTGCATAGCTGGCTACCCGATGCGCACGCCGAGGGCCCGACGCCGATCTCCGCCGTGCTCTCCGGATTGTTGCTCAACGTCGCGCTGTACGCGGTCGTGCGATGCAAGGTGCTCGTGGAAGGCTCGCTTCACTCCGCACTGCCCGCCCGGATGCTGATGGGATTCGGTTTGCTGTCGGTCGTGCTCGCCGCATTCCTGCTGTTTCGACAGCGCGACATCAAGCGACTGTTCGCATACTCCTCCATCGAGCACATGGGGATCGCTGCCTTCGGATTCGGCCTCTCGAGTCCGGTCGCGACCTTCGCGGCACTTCTGCATATGACCGTGCATTCGCTCACCAAATCCGCGATTTTCTTTGCCGCCGGCCACGCTGCGCAGAAGGCCGGTTCGCAGCTCATGGACGACATTCGCGGTCTCATTACGCTCTCTCCGACGGTCGGTTGGGGGCTGATGCTCGGTGCGCTGGCAATCCTGGGATTACCCCCGTTCGGCGTGTTCGCCAGCGAGTTCCTGCTGCTGACGACCGCGATGCGAGAGCAGCCGTGGTCAATACCGATCTTGCTCATCGCGCTGGGCGTCGCTTTTGCGGCTATCTTCGGCCGAGTTCAGCCGATGGTGTTCGGGGACACGCAAGCCCGGCGGCTGCCACATGCACCCGCGCTCCTGCCGGTATTTGCCCACCTCGCCATCGTACTGATGTTGGGTGTGTACATTCCGCCCTACCTCGCCGAGTGGTACCGCACGGCGGCACAGCTCATCGGGGGATCCTGAGCCGTGCCACTTACCAGATGGTGGGCCAGGGCGAAGGCGCTCCCGGGAACCCCGCACGTGCGCGGATTGGGCGTGACGGCGGAGACGTGGCAGCAGGGAGCGGCGGACGTCGCCGCTGCCGGCGGCCGACTGCTCTCCATGTGGGCGTCGTCTTCGAACACGCAGGTAATTCATGCGGCCTTCCTCGCCGACCCGGGAGTGCTCGTCCTCGAGCTGCCGATTCTGGCCGGCGGCAGACCGGACCCGCCGTGCGCAGCCTACCCTGGGCTCGAAGGGTTCTTTGCCGTGGCATCGCGCATGCAGCGGGCTATCTTCGATCTCTCAGGCATTCGCGCCAGCGACCCTGACTGCCGCCCGTGGCTGCATCACGCGGCAGAGGGCTATGAGTTCGTCCGTGTTGCGGGTGACGGCGTTCATGAGATCGCGGTGGGGCCGGTCCACGCGGGCACGATCGAGCCGGGCCACTTTCGCTTCTCGGTGGTCGGCGAGAAAATCCTCAAGCTCGAGGAGCGCTTGGGCTACACCCACAAGGGCATCGAGCAACGCTTCGAAGAGCTGCCGATACTCGAAGGCCATCGCCTCGCGGCGCGTATCGCGGGCGATTCGGCGATCGCCTACTCCTGGGCCTACTGCCAGGCGCTCGAGGGCATGGCGGGCTGTGAGGTGCCGCCGCGCGCGGCGATGCTGCGCGCACTATTGCTCGAGCTCGAGCGCATTGCCAATCACCTCGGCGATGTGGGCGCCCTGGGCAATGATGCGGGGTTCGCGTTTGGCCTGACACAGTTCTCCCGTCTGAAGGAAGAGCTCCTGCGCACGGTCGCGCAGGCGTTCGGCCAGCGGTATCTCATCGATGCCGTGGTTCCCGGCGGTACGCGGGTGGATATTGCTGCGGAAACTGAGGCAGCTCTCGCGGCGCGGATCGCATCCGTCCGCCGCGAGGCATCGGAACTTCGCGCGATCTACGAAGAGCATAGCGGAGTGCGAGACCGCTTCACGGAGACCGGCATCCTGACGCCAGAGCTGGCTCGGCGGCTCGGCGTGCTCGGACTGGTCGGGCGCGCGAGCGGTCAGGCGCTCGATCTGCGCCTGGACCTGCCCTGCTCGCCATACGATGCACTCGCGCCGGCGAAGATCGTGCGTCAGACAGGCGACGTCGCCGCGCGCGTCGCGCTGCGATTCGACGAGATCGACGAATCCTGCCGCCTCGCGGATGCTCTGCTCGGATCGATGCCCGCCGGAGCACACGGAAGCGCGGTTCAAACGCCGGTGCCCGGCTCGATCGGCGCCGGTCTGATCGAAGGCTGGCGCGGACCGGTGTTCCTGGCGCTGGAGGCCGGACAGGACGGCACCATCCAGCGCTGCCATCCGCACGACCCGTCGTGGCAGAACTGGCCGGCGCTCGAGCACGCGATCCTCGGCAACATCGTCGCCGACTTCCCACTCATCAACAAGTCATTCAGTCTCGCCTACAGCGCGGTAGACCTGTGATGGCAGGCCTCACGCGGGAGTGCGGCTCATGTTGAAGACGCTCGGCAAAATCTGCACAGTCGGCGTGATCTCTGAGGCTACGCCGCCGCCGGACGCGTCCCTGCATGTCAGGGACACGCTGCAGGAGCATATCCGACGCGTGCTCGGCCGAGCCCTGTGTATCCGCCACATCGATGCGGGCTCCTGCAACGGCTGCGAGCTCGAAATCCAGGCACTCCACAACCCCTTCTACAACCTGGAGGGGCTCGGCATCCGCTTCGTCGCAAGCCCCAGGCACGCCGATCTGCTGCTGGTGACCGGTCCGGTCGCGGCAAACATGGAAGGAGCGCTGCGCCGCGTGTACGAAGCCACTCCCGACCCGAAGCTCGTCGTTGCCCTCGGGGACTGTGGTTGCACCGGCGGGGTCTTTGGCGAGACAGGTGCAAGTCGTGGACGAGTCTCCAACATCATCCCGGTGGATGTCGCAGTGCCCGGCTGCCCACCCACCCCCTGGCGGATAATGCAGGGAATTCTGACTGCGATCTCGGCACCGCGCAGAACCTAGGACTGTCCAGTCGGCAGGCCGATGTCGGGGGAACGCCAATCCGACCCCTTCCGCTCACTCGCCACTGTCCGGTCTCGGGAATCGCGGTATTCTGCAATCGATATGGGTCTTGTTCTAAACATTATCCTCCAGACGATCGTCTGGTACGGCTTCATCGGCGCGATCATCTTCCTTGCCGCAGGCACGACGGACTACGTGGGTGGTTGGCTTTATCTCGGCGAAATGCTCGCCTTCTCAGTCGTTTTTGGAACGCACATGGTCCGTGTCGATCCCGCGCTGCTCAGAGAACGCCTGAAGCCGCCTGTGCAGAAGGATCAGCCCCTCGCGGATAAGCTCATCCTCATCCCCTTTCTGCTCCTTGTGTTCGGAGCGATGGGCTTTATGGCGGCGGACGCCGCGCGCTGGCGCTGGTCGATGATGCCACTTTTCGTGCAGTACGCAGGATGCGGCCTCCTGCTGGCGGCATTTTCATTTATATATTGGACCATGCGCACGAACAGCTTCGCGGCGCCCGTCGTAAAGATACAAAAAGACCGCGGGCAGGTGGTCATCACGGCGGGCCCTTATGCCATCGTCCGCCATCCGATGTACTTCGGCGCGCTCTTCTACTTTGCCGGCACCTCGCTCGTGCTCGGCTCGTGGTGGGGGCTCGCAACGGTCCCCATCTTCACCCTCTTTCTCGGCATCCGAATCGGTATCGAGGAAAAAACACTGCGTATGGGTCTAGAGGGCTATGGCGATTACACGCACCGGGTACCCTGGCGGCTGATTCCATTCGTCTGGTGACTGCCGGCAGAGAGAATCGGTGCCCTATGAGTTGACTCCCACGCCCCCGACGCGGGGTAGCGATCGCGCCTCGCCGTGTACTCGCACCCGAGAGCCTTGCAAGTTGGGACAGAGCCAAATTGGGGGAACGCCAGACTTCGGCCAAAGGCCGCCCAATGGCCAAGAGATCAGCCGCCCCGAAGCCGTACGCTCAGAATGAATGCGCCCCTGGTTGCATAGTTGGATGCCTGGGAGACCTGCACATGGATCGTAATGTCGTCGAGCGACAGATTCGCAAGCGCTGAAGGTCCACTCGGTCCAAACCTGCCAACCACGAAGTGCTCCGCTCCAAGGACTAAAGAAAACCATGACAAAGATAGCTTATATCTGCGTTCGGCTCTTGGCTCGGGCGGAGAGTAGCCGGCGCCGCAAACTGGCAGTACCGGTTTTGTCTGATCTGGTGACTATCGTACGGGCGATTCTATCTGGACCATCAGGTCATTGACTTTCGCCATTGTTCCGGCGGGCAGGTGCTCCCAAGAATCAACAATGTCTTGGTAACCAAGGCGCATTTCGACGCTGCGGCCATTGGCTACCACCTCAAAGACGGACTCGGAATTGGACGGATGATGTTGATATCCCACGCTGATAATGCACTTTACCCCTTCCTTCGCGAGCCGTCGTTGTATAGTTGCGACGATGTTCTGCTCTCCGAGGCCGTACTGCCGCTCCTTCTCGTCGGCGATGTGACTCTGAAGCGCTCGCACCCGCCCAGGCATCCCCATGGGACACTCCAGTTGCCCTCGATCCCAGCGACCGGTGTCCGCCGCGGCTTGATACGTTGAGAAGAGGAAATCGAGCAGCAACCCTTCAGGGTTCGGCGAGCTTCGCATCGTGTCGTATGGGAGCACGAATTCGCCCAGCCGCGGCTCAAAATAAGCACCGGAGGTGATCGACCGAGCGCGATAGCCGGGCCCTTCTGGATATGCATAGGAATAAAACGCCGCTTGGGGAAAAGCGTCGTTTCCTGGCCAAAAGCCAGCGCTGCTGACCTCGTGCGAATAGGCCTCTCGTACGATGGCGTCGGACAGTCCCGGCACGCCACCCGGATGAAGCGGCGCCGCGCGACCGGAGAAGCGCGTTACGGCGAGGTCAAAACTGCCCCAAAAGAAATGCACCGGACTCACCTTGCCGATAAAACCGCTGCGGAAGCGCTTAAGAATACGATCGACCTGTAGCAGGATGCGCCAGAAAGCGTGGGCTGCCGCCGCGTCATAGGAGTGATGCGCCTGATCCTTCGAGAATGGCACGGGATCGGCCAACTCACTCGGCACCTCATTCACTTGAACCAGTATGCTGAGGTCTTGCAGCAACGCGTTGACGCGCTCGAAAAACTGAGCGACCGATTGCGGCTGCAGGGGTATTTCCCCTCGTGCGCCCCGGCTGGTGCGGACCCGCAACTGGTGCTCGATGAAATCGAACTCGATTTCGAACGCTTCATTGTCCAGTGGAACAGGGGATGTACCCAGCCCACACGCTGTCACGTACAGCGGCACCTGCCAGCTATGGTTGACCCAGGGTGTGAGCGCCAGCCGCACCTTACCGATGATCTGCGTCCAGAGGTGCAGGGTTGCAGCAGTGTCGCGCCAATTCGGGTATTCGAGCTCCGGCCACGACGCGTCGGAATACGGCATAGACACCTCCTGCATGGAAATTAATTGCCGACTTGGCACGAGACCGGCCGACACTCAAGCGCAAGCTCAGTATGCTCCTATCACCGCGTGCGTTCCGCTGGCGAAGCTTTCGGACGCCTGCGCGCATCCGTCAGTGCTTTGTGGCAGATATCAGATGAGTCACGACTGGCTCGTGCTGCGTGAGCTTGCGGATCCTCTCCTGCAAGTCTCGATCGGCCCGAGTGACCCGCTCATGTTGGCGCAAATGCTCGGTCCAGGAATCCAGGGTAAACGTTTCCAGCATCGAACCCGGATGCTCAAGATCCTCGTAAATCGCCCATGCATAGGCGCCGTCGCGCCTGCGCCCATGACTCAGATGCTCCATCGCGGTCAAGAACTCGTTGCGCCGCTCTGCGGTCACTTGATAACGAACCGTGACCAGCACGGGGCCGTCGCTGGCATCCTGCAGGCTTAACGGCTGGGGCATCGGCCAGTGACCAG
>Ga0335075_10013486_pt1 | contig 12301 bp, 7 predicted proteins | sample Lox_Sample_24_FD_206723 | JGI IMG/M metagenome (GOLD analysis project Ga0335075, IMG submission 206723) | Soil microbial communities from Loxahatchee National Wildlife Refuge, Florida, United States - Lox_Sample_2.4 | ecosystem: Environmental > Terrestrial > Soil > Wetlands | place: USA: Florida... | reverse complement strand
TGCTCGTCTCGTTCTTTTTGCCGGGCCTGCTCTTGCAGCAGGAAACGCCGGCGGACACGATACCGAGCGCCGACAAGAAGGCGACCTCGTTCGGCGAGGCGCTGCGCATCTGTCTCGATCTGCTCGCGAAGCGGGGTGCTTGATGGGTCATTCATGCTGAGCTCCGCTCCCGCGATCCGCATCCGCTGGCGCATCTTCGGCTTTCTGTTCGGATTCGGCTTTCTGGCGTACATCCAGCAGAAGACCATCACGGTGGCCGCCGAGCGCATGATGCCCGACCTCGGCTTGAGCCAGCTGCAGATCGGCTACATCGAGCAGGCCTTCGTCATCGGCTACGCGATCTTTCAGATGCCGGGCGGGGTCATCGGCCAGCGCCTGGGCGCGCGGCTCACCTTCGTGCTGATCGGGCTCGCCGCCTTTGCCGCGACCATCGCGACGCCCATCGTGCCCGCGTTCTGCAGCGGTACCTCGCTGTTCGCGGCGCTGCTCATCACGCAGCTCGTTCTCGGCCTCTCCCAGGGCGCCATCTTTCCGGTGTCCGCCGGCGTGTTCGAGGCCTGGTTTCCGCCGCGGCGCTGGGCCTTCGTGCAGGGACTTCAGACCATGGGCCTGAACTTCGGCCTTGCCTTGACGCCCCCGCTCATCGTCACGCTCACGCTCGGGCTCGGCTGGCGGCGCGCGCTGATCTGGGCGAGCCTCCCGGCGCTGCTGTTTCTCGCGCTCTGGGCGTGGTATGGCCGCAATACGCCGCGTGAGCATCCCGCGATGTCGGCGCAGGAGCTCGAGGAGATCGGCAGCGAGCCCGAGCCGCAGGCCCCGATCGGCTTGCGTCAGCTTGTGCCGCTCGTCGGCAACAGAAACGTGCTGCTGCTGTTCATTTCCTACATGTGCATGAACTACACGTTTTATCTGCTGGCCAACTGGGTGTTCCTGTACCTGGTGCAGGAGCGCCATTTCTCCTCGCTCGACAGCAGCTGGCTCGCCACGCTCCCGCCTCTCGCGGCCGCCGTCGGCGCGGGGGTCGGCGGTCTGGCGACCGGCGTCTTCACTCAGCGGCTGGGCAACCGCTGGGGGTTCCGTGTGGTTCCGCTGGTGGCGATGAGCTGCGCGGCGCTGCTTCTGCTGCTCGCCGTCAATGCCTCGGGCGCCTACCTCGCGGTGGCGGCGCTCGCCCTGTGCTTTCTGGCGGTGGAGCTCACCGAGGGTGCGTTCTGGGGTGCCGGTATGACGGTGGGCCGCGCCGACACCATGGCGGTGTGCGGATTCATGAACACCGGAGGAAACCTGGGCGGCATCATCGGCATACCCATCGTCGCCTATTTTTCCGGGAAGCACGCCTGGCACACCGCGTTCATGATCGGCGTGGCCTTCGCCATCGTCAGCGCCGCGGCCTGGCTCGCGATCGAGGTGGAGGACTCGAAGCACGAGGCGCCGGGTGCGCTCGACGCGCAGGCGGTGAGCGCTTGAGCGCCGCGAGCAGCCCGGCGCGAGTCGCGCGGACCGCCGTCGTGACCGGGGCGGCGCAGGGCGTCGGCCTCGCCGCGGCCGCACTGCTGGCAAGGCTCGGCTATCGCGTCGTTTTGCTGGACGTGAAACCGCTCGATGCCGCCCTGCAGCGCCTCGAGAGCGCAGGCGCCGCCGCGGCGCTGGCGATCCAGGGAGACGTGGCGAGCGAGGACTTCGTTCGAGACCTGGCCGAGCGCACGGAGCACCAGTACGGCGGCGCCGATGCGCTGGTGAACAATGCAGGCGTGAGCTTGATCGCCCCGGCAGAGCACACCTCGGCGCAGGACTGGCAGCGGGTGATGAACGTCAACCTGCTGGGGCCCTTCTTGCTGTGCAAGCATCTGGGTTCCTCCATGCTTGCCCGCCGCCGCGGGAGCATCGTCAACGTCGCCTCGGTGGCGGGCCTCGGCGGGGTCATCCACCGCAGCGCCTACAACGCCTCGAAGCACGGACTGATCGGCTTGACCCGGACGCTGGCCGCGGAGTGGGGCGGGCGAGGCGTGCGGGTCAATGCGGTGTGTCCCGGCTGGATCAAGACCGAGATGGATGCCGCCGATCAGGGGAGCGGCGCCTATTCGGATGCCGACATCGTCAACCGCGTGCCCATGGCCCGCTTCGCGAGCCCGCAGGAGGTGGCGCAGGCGATCGCCTTGCTGCTCGATGAGCAGCGCTGCGGATTCATCAACGGCGTGAGTCTTCCGGTCGACGGTGGCTGGACCGCCGATTTGAGCTGGGAAAGTCTGCGCGTGCGTACGCGGGACTGACGCGCGACCATGTGGCTGCGCAAGACCACGCCCCGGGAGCGGCACACGCTGCTCGCCGCGGGCCTCGGCTACGGTCTCGACGGCTTCGATTTCATGGTCTACACCTTCGTCATCCCGACGCTGCTGGTGGCGTGGCACTTGACCAAGGCGCAAGCGGGCTATATCGCCACGGGATCGCTGCTCACCTCGGCGGTCGGCGGATGGGCGGCCGGGGTCCTGGCCGATCGCCACGGCCGGGTGCGGGTTCTGCAGTGGACCGTGGCCTGGTTCGCCGCGTTCACGTGCATGAGCGGATTCACGCATTCCTACGAGGGCCTGTTCTTCACCCGGGCCATGCAAGGGTTCGGCTTCGGCGGGGAATGGGCGGTCGGATCGGTGTTGATCGCGGAGAGCATCGAGGCCCTGCATCGCGGCAAGGCGGCGGGCATCGTGCAAAGCGGCTGGGCGATCGGCTGGGCGGCCGCCGCGCTCGCTTACGGGGGCTTGTACACGCTCCTGCCCGCGGCGCTCGCCTGGCGGGCGCTGTTCTGGCTCGGCATCGCCCCGGCGCTGCTCATCGTCTACATCCGCAGGCGCGTGCCGGAATCGCCCCTGTATGAGGCCGCCCGCGGACACGCCGCCGGCACGCCGTTTCTCGACATCTTCGCGCCGCCGCTGCGCGTCACGACCTGGCTCGCGAGCCTGCTGTGCACCGGGATGCTGGGTGCTTACTATGCGGTGAACACCTGGCTGCCCACGTACCTGTCGCGGGAGCGGCACCTCTCGGTGGTCGGCACCTCGGGCTATCTGCTGGTGCTCATCGCCGGCTCGTTGAGCGGGTATCTGGTGGCAGCCTGGGCCTGCGATGCGCTCGGCCGGCGCCGCTCCTTCATCGTGTTCGCCGCGTGCGGGGCGCTGCTGGTGCTCGCCTACACGCGGCTGCAGGTGAGCGATGCCGAGATGCTCGCGCTCGGCTTTCCGCTCGGGTTCTTCCAGTCCGGTATATTCTCCGGCATGGGCGCCTTTCTCGCGGAGCTCTATCCCCAGGCGGTTCGAGGTTCGGGCCAGGGATTCTCGTACAGCTCCGGCCGCGCCGTGGGCGCGCTGTTTCCGGCGGCCATCGGCGTATGGAGCGCGCACGCGCCGCTCGCCGGCTGCATCGGCGCGGTCACCGCCGTAGGCTACGGATTGGTGATCGCGGCGGCCCTCGCGTTGCCCGAGACGCGCGGCCGAATCCTGATCGCGTGACCAACCCCGCTCGCCGCTGGCAGTTCTGGGTGGATCGCGGCGGTACGTTCACGGACCTCGTCGCGCGCGCCCCCGACGGCACCCTGCATACCCTGAAGCTCCTGTCGGACAATCCCGAGCAGTACCAGGATGCGGCGCTGGCGGGCATGCGCCGCTTGCTCGGGCTCGAGGCGGGCGAGCCGATCCCGGCCGCGCAGGTCGAGTGCGTGAAGATGGGGACGACGGTCGCGACCAACGCCTTGCTCGAGCGTCGCGGCGCGCGCACGGTGCTCGTGACGACACGCGGCTTTCGCGATGCCCTGCGCATCGCCACGCAAGCGCGGCCGCGCTTGTTCGACCGGCACATCGTCCTGCCGGAGATGCTGTACGAGCGGGTGATCGAGGCCGGCGAGCGCGTCGATGCGCGCGGCGGGACCGTGGTGGCGCTCGAGGCCGAAGCGCTGGCGCGGGGCCTGGAGGAGTCCTATCGGAGCGGAATCCGCGCCTGCGCCATCGTGTTCCTGCACGCCTATCGCGCGCCGGCGCACGAGCTCGAGGCCGAAGCGCTGGCGCGGCGCATCGGATTCACCCAGATCTCGGTTTCGCATCGCGTGAGCCCCCTCATCAAGCTCGTGCCGCGCGGCGACACGACCGTGGTCGACGCCTACCTCTCACCCATCCTGCGCCGTTACGTCGATCGAGTCGCGGCGCAGATGGGCGGCGCGCGGCTGCTGTTCATGCAAAGCTCGGGGGGTCTCGCCGAGGCGCAGCGCTTCCAGGGCAAGGATGCCATCCTGTCGGGACCCGCCGGCGGCATCGTCGGCATGGTCGTGACCGGGCGCGCCGGCGGCTACGAGCGCTTGATCGGTTTCGACATGGGCGGAACCTCCACGGACGTAAGCCACTACGCCGGCGAGTACGAGCGCGCATTCGATACCGAGGTGGCGGGCGTGCGGGTGCGCGCTCCGATGATGAGCCTGCACACCATCGCGGCGGGCGGCGGGTCGATCATTCGCTTCGACGGGGCGCGGCTGCGCGTGGGCCCGCAGTCGGCGGGTGCCAATCCGGGACCCGCGAGTTACCGCCGCGGGGGTCCACTGACGATCACCGACGCGAACATCCTGCTCGGGCGCATTCAGCCGCAGCGCTTTCCGAAGGTATTCGGCGCCGACGGCCGCCAGCCGCTCGATCGGGCGCGCGTCGCCGTGCTGTTCGGCGAGCTGGCGGCGCGAATGAGCGCCTGCGCCGGCCATGCGATCGGACCCGAGCAGGCGGCCGCCGGTGCTCTGCAGATCGCGGTCGGCAGCATGGCGAATGCGATCAAGCGCATTTCCGTGGCGCGCGGCTACGACGTCACCCGCTATACCTTGCAGTGCTTCGGCGGCGCCGGCGGCCAGCATGCGTGCCTGGTGGCGGATGCGCTCGGGATCGGGCACGTCCTTTGCCACCCGCTCGCCGGCGTCCTCTCGGCGCTCGGCATGGGTCTCGCCGATCAGACCGCCATGCGTGAGGCGAGCCTCGAGCACCTGCTGAGCGAGGAGGGCGTCGCCGCCGCGCAGGCGGTTGCGCAACGCCTCGCACGGGAGGCCGCGGCCGAGCTCGCCCGAGACGGCGTGGCTCAAGCGAGCGTTCACTGCCGCGTCCGGGTGCTCATCCGCTATCAGGGCACCGACACTGCCTTGCCGTGTGCATGGCCGCCCTCGCCGCCGACAGAGCCGGCGGCAGCGAGCGTGGCTGCGGCCATTCGCGCGCAATTCGAAGAGGCTTACCGGCGCCGCTTTGCATTTCTGATGCCGCACCTGGATCTGGTGATCGAGGCGGTGAGCGTGGAATGCACCGCCGCAGGCGAGAGCGGGGCGCAGGTGCTCGCGCATCGGGCGGCACCCGAGCCGGCCGGATCAGCCGCCGCTGGGCTTGCCGGGGAGGCGCCGATCAGTGTGCCCATGTACTGCCTGGCGGATGAGCAGCCGGCCGGCTGGCGCGATGCGCGCCTCATCGAGCGGGAGAGGCTCGCGCCCGGGGCGACGCTCGACGGTCCGGCCGTCATCGCGGAACCCAACGCCACCATCGTGCTCGAGCCCGGCTGGCGCGCGGTGCTGAGCGAGCTCGGCAATCTGGAGCTGCGCCGGGTGCGGCCGCGCGCCGCGGCCACGGCGCTCGGCACGCGGGCGGATCCGGTGATGCTCGAGGTGTTCAACAATCTATTCATGAACATTGCCGAGCAGATGGGTCTGCGGCTTCAGAACACCGCTCACTCGGTCAACATCAAGGAGCGGCTCGACTTCAGCTGCGCAGTCTTCGATGCCGCCGGCTCGCTGATCGCGAACGCGCCGCACATGCCGGTGCATCTCGGCTCCATGAGCGAGTCGATTCAGACCGTCATCGCGCGCAATCCGCAGTTGCGTGCGGGCGAGGTCTACGTGCTCAACGACCCCTACCGCGGGGGCACGCATCTGCCCGACATCACCGTGGTCACGCCCGTGTTCCTGGAGGGTGGCGCGGCGCCGCGGCCGAGCTTCTTCGTCGCCTCGCGCGGTCATCACGCCGACGTCGGCGGCACGACGCCCGGCTCGATGCCGCCGTTCTCGACCTCGATCGACGAGGAAGGCGTGCTCATCGACAACTTCAAGCTGGTCGAGGCCGGGCGGATGCGCGAGCGCGAGCTGCTCGAGCTGTTGCGCCGGGGAGGGCACCCGGCGCGCAATCCCGCGCAAAATCTCGCCGATCTGCGCGCGCAGATCGCCGCCAACGAGAAGGGTGCCGAGGAGCTGCGCGCCATGGTGAGCCAATTCGGCGCCGCCACGGTCGCCCGCTACATGCGCGCCGTGCAGGACAACGCCGAGGAGTGCGTGCGCCGCGTGATCACGGCGCTGCGCGACGGGCAGTTCACGCTCGCGCTCGACAACGGGGCGCGCATCTGCGTGAAGGTGAGCGTGGACGCCGCGCGGCGCAGCGCGCGCATCGATTTCACGGGCACGAGCGCCCAGCTGGCGAACAACTTCAATGCGCCGCGGGCGATCACCGTGGCCGCGGTCCTCTATGTATTTCGCACCCTGGTCGAGGACGACATCCCGTTGAACGCGGGTTGCCTGAAGCCGATCGAGATCATCGTGCCGCAGGGCTGCATGCTCAACCCCGGGGCGCCCGCCGCCGTCGTGGCGGGCAACGTCGAGACCTCGACCTGCGTGACCAACGCGCTGTACGGCGCGCTCGCGGTGATGGCATCGAGCCAGTGCACCATGAACAACTTCACCTTCGGGAATGAGCGCTATCAGTACTACGAGACCATCGCCGGGGGCTCCGGCGCGGGCCCCGGCTTCGACGGCGCGAGCGTCGTTCAAACGCACATGACCAACTCGCGGCTCACGGATCCGGAAGTGCTGGAATTGCGCTTTCCGGTGCGCCTGGATTCGTACGAGATTCGGCATGGCTCGGGCGGCGCGGGCCGCTGGCGGGGCGGGGACGGCGGCGTTCGACGCCTGCGATTTCTCGAGCCGATGAGCGCCTCGATCCTGAGCAACGGCCGCACGCAGGGCGCCTTCGGGATGGCGGGCGGCGAGGCCGGCGCGCCCGGGGAGAATCGCATCGAGCGCGCCGACGGCAGGATCGAGAGGCTCGGCGCGATCGGGCAGGCGCAGATGGGGCCGGGGGATGTGTTCGTGATCTCGACGCCCGGCGGCGGCGGCTACGGCGCTCGCGGCGGGGCTTGAGCCGGCAAGCGCCGCACCGGCAAGCGCTTGAGCCGGCACGGGCCGCACCGGCAAGCGCCGCGCCGGCTGGCCGTCCGCGAGGTAACATCGCCGTTCCTGACATCCATGAGAGCCCCAGGCGTATGAGCAATCCCCATCCCACGATTCGTCTCGAGATTCGCGAGCACATCGCTCATCTCACCCTGACGCGGCCCGAAGCCGCGAACACCTTGAATCTGCAAATGGGACGCGAGTTCGTCGCGGCCGCAGCGGCCTTGCGCGCGAATCCCGCCGTGCGCGCGGTGTTGTTGAGCGGCGCAGGCAAGAACTTCTGTTTCGGCGGCGACCTGCGCGGCATGAGCAGCGCGGGCGCCGATGCGACGCGCCCCGAAGCGTATCTGACCGAGCTGACCACGGATCTGCACGCCGGCATGACGCATCTCGCACGAATGGACGCGCCGGTGATCGCCGCGGTTCAGGGCACGGCGGCGGGTGCCGGCCTGGGCCTGGTGCTGGCCGCGGACCTTGCGATTGCCGCAAAGAGCGCCCGGTTCGCCCCCGCCTACACGGCGGTCGGGCTCACGCCGGATGCCGGTTGCTCGTTTCTGCTGCCGCGGGCGGCGGGATACAAGCGGGCCATGGAGCTGTTCCTCACCAACCGCGTGCTGGATGCGCAAGAGGCGCTCGATTGGGGGCTGGTCAATCAAGTCGTGGAGGACGCGAAGCTCCCCGAGACGGCGGCGGCCCTTGCCGGGCGGCTGGCCGCAGGGCCTGCCGGCGCTTTCGGCGCCGTGAAACGCCTGCTGGCGGAGTCCGAGCCAGGCTGGGAAGCACAGCTCGCGCGCGAGAGCCGCCTGATCGCGGCGCGCCGCGAGAGCGCCGAAGGGCGCGAGGGTGTCGCCGCCTTCCTGGAAAAGCGCTCAGCGAGTTTTCTCTGACCGCGGCGCCGTCGGGCCGGCGTGCTGCTGCCCGCAACGGCTAGAGCTGCAATGCGGCATAGCTGGATCTACTGCACCGTAGCATCTTACTTGACGGTATAACCTACCCGGGAGTAGGCTCACCACGGGGCTGGACGGAGGACGGGCATGAAGGCCGAGGACGAGGAGCGGGCAGGGCGTGCGGAGCAATACCCAGGCGCGGGTTCGCTCTCGCCCTGGCCGGTGCGCAGCGCGCGCCAGCACACGCGCGACTCCAAGCGCGAAGCGGTGATTCGAGCGGCGGCGCGCGCCTTCAGTGCGCGCGGCTACCACGAGACCTCCATCGATGAGATCGCGGCGGCGCTGAACGTCACCAAGCCGACCATCTATTACTACGTGGCCAACAAGGAGCAGCTCCTGCTGGAGTGCATCCTGACCGGTCTCGAGCGCGTTCTGGAGCCCTTTCGGCGCGCGCGGCCGCCGGGCGTGAGCGCCCGCGAGCAGCTCAACGAGACCATCCGCCATTATGCGCAGGCCATCGCCTCCGAATTCGGCGGATGCATGGTGCGGGCCGAGGACCTCGGCCTCGCCCCCGCCTCCTTGATGCGCATCAAGGAGCTCAAGTCCGAGATCGACCACGGCATCCGGCAGCTCCTCGAGGACGGCGTTCGCGATGGATCGATCAGCGCGCAGGACACGAAGATGACCGCTTTCGCCCTGGCGGGGGCGCTCAACTGGATCGCGCACTGGTATCGCGAGAATCGCTCGATGACCGCCGCGCAGATCGCCGAAGCCTTCGTGCGCATCTTCAATCTGGGCCTGGCGCCGCGCAGCGAGTCGGCGCGGGCGATCAGCCTGGTCGGATCCCGGCCGCGCCGCGCGCCCCGCGCGGCGGCGCCGACCCGCCCGAAATCCTGACTTTGCTCGAGGAGCCCATCCCATGAGCGCCGTCTCCATCGCCCCCAAGCCAGCACCCTACGTACCGAAGCACAAGGTGCGGCTCGTGACCGCCACGTCGCTGTTCGACGGGCATGATGCCTCCGTGAACATCATGCGCCGCATTCTGCAGGCGTCCGGAGCGGAGGTCATTCACCTCGGCCACAACCGCTCGGTGCACGAGATCGTGACCGCCGCCCTGCAGGAGGATGTGCAGGCGGTCGCCGTCACCTCCTACCAGGGCGGCCACGTCGAGTTCTTCAAGTACATGATCGACCTGCTGCGCCAGAACGGCGGCGATAACATCCGGGTGTTCGGCGGCGGCGGCGGCGTGATCGTGCCGGCGGAGATCCGCGAGCTGCAGGCCTATGGCGTGACCCGGCTGTACTCGCCCGAGGACGGGGCGAGAATGGGCCTGCAAGGCATGATCGACGATGTGGTTCGCCTCAGCGACTACGACCTCGCGGCGCTGGCTCCGCCGGAGAGCGGGGCGCTCGAGGCGCTGCGCACCGGCGGTCGCCGCCCGCTCGCGCGCATCATCACCGCCCTGGAGAACCGCGCCTACGGCGCGCGCACCCGCCAGGCCGTGCTGCAGGCGGCCGCCGGCCTGAAGGTGCCCGTGCTCGGCATCACCGGCACCGGCGGCGCCGGCAAGTCCTCGCTCACCGATGAGCTGATCCTGCGGCTGCGGCTCGATCAGGACGATCGGCTGCGCGTCGCGGTCGTGTCGATCGACCCCTCGCGCAAGCGCACCGGCGGCGCTTTGCTCGGTGACCGCATTCGCATGAATGCCATCGATTCGGATCTGATCTTCATGCGCTCGCTCGCGACGCGCGACACCGGAACGGAGCTCTCGGCGGCGCTCCCCGAGGTGATTGCCTGCTGCAAGCTCGCCGGCTTCGATCTGGTGGTGGTTGAGACCTCGGGCATCGGCCAGGGCGGCTCGGCGGTGGTGCCTCTGGCCGACGCATCGCTGTACGTGATGACCCCGGAATTCGGCGCGGCCTCGCAGCTCGAGAAGATCGACATGCTCGACTTCGCGGACTTCGTCGCCATCAACAAGTTCGACCGCAAGGGCGCGGAGGATGCGCTGCGCGACGTGCGCAAGCAATATCAGCGCAACCGCGCGCTGTTCAGCCAGGCGCCCGACGCCATGCCGGTCTTCGGCACCATGGCCTCGCGCTTCAACGACGACGGCGTGACCGCGCTCTACCAGGCCGTCGTGGGGCGGCTCGAGCAGCACGGCTTGAGGCTCGAGTCCGGCAAGCTGCCGCGCGTCGCCGGCAAGGCCTCCTCGCGCGGTCGCGCCATCGTGCCGGCCGACCGCGTGCGCTATCTGGCCGACATCGCCCAGACGGTGCGCGCGTATCACGCGTACATCGCCGAGCAGGCGCGCGCCGCGCGCGAGCGCCAGGCCCTGCGCACGGCCCAGGCGCTGTTCGCGCTCTCGGGCAAGCCGGGCGAGGGTTTCGAGGAGCTGATCGCGGCCAAGGGCGCGGAGCTCGGCGCACCGTGCGCCAGGCTGCTCGAGCAGTGGCCGAAGACGCGCGAGCTGTACGCGCAGGACGAGTACGTGGTGAGGATCCGCGACAAGGAGATCCGCACGCAGCTCAACCACGAGTCGCTCTCGGGCACCAAGGTGCGCAAGGTGGCGCTGCCACGCTTCGAGGACGAGGGCGAGATCCTGCGCTTCCTGATGAAGGAGAACGTGCCCGGCTCGTTCCCGTTCACCGCGGGCGTGTTCGCATTCAAGCGCGAGGGCGAGGATCCGACCCGCATGTTCGCGGGCGAGGGCGATGCGTTTCGCACCAACCAGCGCTTCAAGCGCCTCTCCGAGGGCATGCCGGCGCAGCGGCTGTCGACGGCGTTCGATTCGGTGACCCTGTACGGGTCGGATCCCGACCCGCGGCCGGACATCTACGGCAAGGTCGGCAATTCCGGGGTCTCGATCGCGACGCTCGACGACATGAAGGCGCTGTACGCGGGCTTCGACCTGTGCGCCCCGAGTACCTCGGTGTCGATGACCATCAACGGCCCGGCGCCCATCCTGCTCGCGATGTTCATGAACACCGCCATCGACCAGCAGCTCGACAAGTTTCGCGGGCAAAACGGGCGCGAGCCGACCGAGGACGAGCAGCAGAAGATCGGGGCCTGGGCCCTCGCGACCGTGCGCGGCACGGTGCAGGCGGACATCTTGAAGGAGGACCAGGGACAGAACACCTGCATCTTCTCCACCGAGTTCGCGCTCAAGATGATGGGCGACATCCAGGAGTACTTCGTGCACCACAAGGTGCAGAACTTCTACTCGGTCTCGATCTCCGGCTATCACATCGCCGAGGCGGGCGCGAACCCCATCTCGCAGCTCGCCTTCACGCTCGCCAACGGGTTCACGTTCGTCGAGTCCTACCTGGCCCGCGGCATGCACGTCGATGACTTCGCATCGAATCTGAGCTTCTTCTTCTCGAACGGGATGGATCCGGAGTACTCGGTGATCGGCCGGGTGGCGCGGCGCATCTGGGCGGTGGCCATGAAGAACCGCTACGGGGCGAGCGAGCGCAGCCAGAAGCTCAAGTATCACGTGCAGACGTCGGGCCGATCGCTGCACGCCCAGGAGATGGCGTTCAACGACATCCGCACCACCCTGCAGGCTCTGTGCGCCGTGTACGACAACTGCAACAGCCTGCACACCAACGCCTATGACGAGGCGGTCACGACGCCCACCGAGGAGAGCGTACGGCGGGCCATGGCGATCCAGCTCATCATCAACCGCGAATGGGGCCTCGCCCGCAACGAGAATCCGAGCCAGGGGAGCTTCATCATCGACGAGCTCACCGACCTGGTGGAGGAGGCGGTGCTGAAGGAGTTCGATGCGATCGCCGCGCGCGGCGGAGTGCTCGGCGCCATGGAGACCGGCTATCAGCGCGGCAAGATCCAGGACGAGTCGCTGTACTACGAGCGCAAGAAGCACGACGGCTCCTATCCCATCATCGGCGTGAACACGTTCTTGAATCCGCATGGCGATGCCACTCCCGAGAGCATCGAGCTCGCCCGCTCGAGCGCGGCCGAGAAGCAATCGCAGCTCGAGCGGCTGAGGGATTTTCAGGCGCGCCACGCCAAGGACGCCCCCGGGGCGCTCGAGCGGCTGCGCCGTGTCGTGATCGCGGACGGCAACACCTTCGACGTGTTGATGGATGCGGTTCGCAGCTGCTCGCTCGGCCAGATCACGCAGGCCTTGTACGCGGTCGGCGGCCGCTACCGCCGCAACATGTAGCGCGACACCCAC
>Ga0335075_10013485_pt1 | contig 12301 bp, 10 predicted proteins | sample Lox_Sample_24_FD_206723 | JGI IMG/M metagenome (GOLD analysis project Ga0335075, IMG submission 206723) | Soil microbial communities from Loxahatchee National Wildlife Refuge, Florida, United States - Lox_Sample_2.4 | ecosystem: Environmental > Terrestrial > Soil > Wetlands | place: USA... | reverse complement strand
CGATCGCCACCGACACACCGATCGAGTGGCCCGCGACATGGCCGGTTCCGGAGCCGGAAACAGAGCCCCCGACGTTCGAGTTTGCAGTGGCGCTGAGCGAGCCATTGGTTGCGGTCGATGTCCCATCGGCCCCGAACGAGGCGGTACCGCCGTTGCTGCTGGCATGGCCGGTCGAAACCGAAACGGCCCCGACCGCATGGCCCGTCGAGACTGAGAAGGAGTGATCGCTCGACTGCGAACTGGCCGTTCCTGTGCCGTTCACTCCGCTGTTGCTCGTCGCATTGCCATTGGCTGCCATCGAACTGCCCGCCGAGGGTGCGGCGGAAGAAGCCGCGGAGGCCGCGCCGCTGCCGGAAGCCGAAGCGTTGCCGGCCGAGTGCGAGGCCGTGTTCGAACTCGCATTGGCGGTTGCCGGCCCGGATTGCGAAGCGGCGGCGTTGGCCGCGGCGTTGGCGCCGGTACTCGCTTTGCCGCCACCGACGCTGGCTGCCGCTGTCGCCGTGCCGACCGCCGCCGCGGCCGAGTTCCCGACTCCCGCGGCGACGCCCGAGGCCATGCCCGAGCCCATGCCCAAAGCGCTTCCGCTCCCGGTGCTCGTCGCACCCGAGGACGAATGGGACGAGACGCCGGCAGTGCCCGCACCAACGGAGGCCGCATTGGCGGACGTTCCGTGGCTGCTCGCCGTGCCCACGCCGCCGACGCTGGCGGCACCTCCGGCGCCGCTGCTCGACGATGCGCCTGCGCCGCTCGCCTTGGCCGCGTAGGCACTCGCGATCCTCACATTCGGCCGGACAAGCTGCACCGTGATCGGAACGCTTGCCCCGGCGATTGCCATGGCGCTGACGGTCGCCAGCAACATCATACGAGGTCGGGGAATCTGCATCACTCCATTCCTCTCTTCAGTTCATTCTCATGTCGACTTGACTTCAGTTGCACTACCGTATGGTTCCGGCCTCGTGCTGCTGCTCCGTCGATCGTGCGACGGTTCGAGGCTGGAGCGGGCGCGGCCGGCACTCGGTGCCATCGTGACCGGCGTCCTGCTGCACCTTGGTCCGAAGAATCGACCCTCGTCCGAGGCGCTGACGTGAATCGAGCTAATGCGCGCCGGGCGCCGAGGCGAGGATTTATTCTTGTCCTGTCATAAGCCTTTTTGGACTCGCGAGATTCGTGACCAGGAATGGACCAGGCTCCCGCTTCGCTCCGCGACGGCACAACGCGCGTAGCGGTTTGATCAAGGAGGGTTTTTCTCGACGCGGCCGGGTCGCGGCTCAGGACATGGCGGCGGGCGATCGTCGTCGCGTGACGGAACGGTCCGAATTTTGACTCGAACGCCGTCCCGATCGCGCCGTTCGCCCGCTTCCGTCACGCCGCAATTCGGACAATCTCCGGCAGAATCTGCAATATTTCGTAGCGTCGCGTGAGCCCCGCAATATTCCGTAGCAACGCGTGAGTGGGGTTGATCCCGGGATCCCATGAAGCATGAAGGAAGCATGAAGAAAGTGCGACCAGCTCCCTCCCGGCGCGGAGCATGTCGGTCGCGCTTGCAATGTCGGTCAGGCGCCTTACCTCGGCGGATGACGCCTCTCATGCACTTTGCTGGTAGGAGATGACATGACAATGCTCGACACGGGATGGGGTTGCGCGGCTCTTCTTCTGACAGGTGTGCTGCTGTTCGCGGCAAATCACCAGGCGAGAGCCGCCTGGCCGGACGGAGAGGCCCCTGCATGGATCCTCAATGTCGCCGCGCCTTCAAGCTCAAGCTCGAGTGGCGGTTCGCAGTCCGCAGGTGCCACGGTTTCGGCGACCGCCTCGGCCAATGCGACGAGTACCGGTTCAACATCCGGCCAGGGCTCGTGCAGCGCCGAGTCCTCCTCGCAAGCCGAGGTACGGGTCGGCAACAAGGTCGTGCAGCGGAGCGCTCACAAGCGTGCGGTGCAGACAGGCAACGGCTGCTCTGCGAGTTCGGAATCCTCGGCCGAGGTGAACACCGGCCCGTCCACCACAAGCGAGCCTCCTGGCGCGCCGCAGCAGTAGAGCACGATGGCTTCGGCGGATCGTCTCGTCGAACCGCCGAAGCCAAGCGATTGATCGCCAAAATCAATCAAAATCAATAAAGAGAATCGATAAAGAGCGCGGTGCGGGAGGCGTTCATGCAGTCGGCGTCACGCGCACTTGGGAGGCGTTCGCCGCCGGATTCGCGACGTTGATGCGAAAGTCGTAGATTCCGCCGGGCGCGAGCGGTGTTGCCGGAAGAGTGACGGCCGGCAGAGCCTGCAGTACCTGGTTCTGCGCATCGAGCAACGTCGCCGAGAGTGCCGGCATGATCGCCGGAATCGACGATTTGTTGATGAGCTCGCCTTCGATGAGCAGCGCGGGCGCACCGTCATTTCCCGTGATGTGTGATGAGCGGAGATTGCGCACCACGAAGCCCGCCATGGGCTGGACGGACGCGCTCGCAACGGTGTCGTTGCCCGGCATCGATGTCCCACATGGCGCATACCCGCCCGCATCCAGCTCCACGCAGTACTGCGCTGCATATTCGGCCTGCTGCACGCTCGACCAGGCGACACCGAAGCGTGCGTTTTGTGCGTTACTGGTCGTCAGCTTCAGCGAATAGAGGCCAGCCGGCAGTGGTGACTCGGGCTTCGCGATGATCATGTCAGGATGATCCGGGACCGGCTCGAACTCGAGCGGTAATTGGTAGCCCGGCAGGTTCGGACTGGCCCAAACCGAGCCCGGCGGATGCGATATGATGCCGCCCGCCGAAGTGTGTTCATAGCGCACACTCGCAACGCGTCCGACCGTGATCGCGTTGTCGAGCGGCTGCGAGATGTCCGCAAGCTGACGGCTGAACAGCAGGAAGCTGACATCGGGCGGCAGATCTTCCCGGGTCGCCCAGGTCTGGCGCTCCCAGTCGGCTGATCCGTCCAAACGAATCAGCTCCCCGCCGTCGAGGGCATAGAATCCGTAGAAAGTCGGCAGCGGACCAATCGTGCTGGTGCTCGCATCCGACCCGCTCTGCGCCGTCTGCGGCGGAGATACCACACATCCAGACAAGGCAAGCGCCACGGCAAGACAGGCAACTGAAGACCTCTGATGGATCGATTTCATGGCAGCGTCCTCTTCTCCATGCGGTGACGAGGTCGGTCAACACGTTGATGTCTCGACACACAGAGAGCGAAAATGCCAGCGAATTCCTCGCATTGAACTCTGGCCATCGCGCCCGCGTGCGCCGGGGCAGATCGACAGACCCGCGATCATGGAGCGATCTGCGATCGAAAATGCGGCAAAATCGGGAGCGAAATTGGTCGCATTCCCGAAGCCACTAAATCGCCACATCATTGCCCTCGGAGCGGCCCAGACGGCCCGCAGCATGAGTGACTGAAAAGCGCTCGAACGCTGCATCGCATGATGACGGCGAACGGGGAAATGCGGCCCGGCGCCGACGTCGTCCGCAAAACATCGCAACAGGTCGAGGAGATACCGAAGCCATGTCTCGCACACTCAGTCGCGAATCTGCGCCCGGATAAACGTCGGGTCGTTGGACATGGAGATGCTCGCAAACAGGCCCGAGGCGCAGTCCCGGCCGGTGCGCGGAGGGCCCCGCATTGTCGCGCTCGCCGGCATCGCTCGCGGGCAGCCACTGCTGATGCGCATCCTCGCCGCAACCGGCGCCACGATCGAGGAAGCGGTGGATGTGCCGGCGATCCTGACACGGCTCTCGGAGGGCCCGGAGCCCGATCTCATCGTTCTTGGCTGGGATCTGGCGAAAATGGAAGGAACCGAGATGCTGCGGCGCGTCCGGGAATCTGGCGGCGATCCGCCGCTCTTTCTGCCAGTGCCGGTTCTGCCAGTGCCGGGCAAGGCGAACGTGGAAGCGGAGGGTGGACCGCCGACGCCCGATGAGATGGGCGCCGAAACCGCATTCCACCTGCCGCCGGGAATCGAAAAAAAGCCCGTCGTCGTGCTGCATCTGGATAGCTGCCGGGCGTCCTGGAACGGGCGGCGCGTCGATCTCAGCTTGACCGAATTTCGCGTCGTGAGTCGGCTTGCGGCGTCACCGGGCGTCGATTTCAGTCACCGCGAGATCTACGACATCATGAGAGGGGAGGGGATCGTGTCGGGTCGCGGCGACAACGGCTACCGCAGCAATGTGCGGGCTGCGATCAAACGCATCCGCCGCAAGTTCGTCCTGGTCGATCCGGATTTCATCGCGATCCGCAGCTATCATGGCTTCGGCTATCGCTGGGACGAAAGTGCCGCGGTTCAGATATCCGCCAAAGAGGACGCAACGACCGTTCTCGCGACGGGCGAATGACGCTGTTTTCGGCAGAGCGGCACCGCGTTCCGGCCAACGCCGCGCATGTCTGGCAGGAGCTGTCCGTCGCGTGGTTGTACGGAAAGGCCGGGCATGCAGGCGCTCTCTCTCGCCCTCTGCATGGCGGCGTGGCAAGCTCCTCCTCCAGGGCGGAGCATCGGATGATTGCCATCGAGTTGACTGCGGCACCGACAGAGGAAGTGCGCGTTCTCGTCGATGAGCTCGAGGCGCTGCTCGGCCTGGAATACCCGCCCGAGCAGCGGCACGGTCTGCCCCTGGAGGCGATCTTTCGCCCCGAAATCCGTTTTTTCCTCGCGAAAATGGACGGCATTGCGGTCGGCTGCGGCGGCGTTGCGTTCTTTGCCGGCTTCGCGGAAGTGAAGCGGATGTACGTGCGTGCGGCCGGGCGCGGTCAGGGCGTGGCCCAGGCCCTGCTGGCCCGGATCGAGGCGGAGACGAGAGTGGCCGGCCTCGCCGTGCTCCGGCTTGAGACGGGAACGGCGCAGAGGGCGGCGATGCGTCTCTACGAGAAGGCCGGATTCCGTCGCCGCGAAGCATTCGGCCCCTATGCGGACATGCCGCCGGAGAACATTGCCGGCAGCGTCTTCTTCGAGAAGTGCCTGGAAGCGGAGAAGCAGCCGCCGTCCGCCTGAAAACCCTGCCGACCTCACGAGACTCCGCGGCGCCGATCCCCTCCCTTCCTTCACCACCCCTTCCTTCATCCCCGCCCGCACCGCATCCTGCGCATCCGGATGATGCAGGCGAATCGCTGAAATGAGCACCCAGGGAACCACCCGCGGCTGGCAGTTCTGGATCGACCGCGGCGGTACCTTCACCGATATCGTCGCGCGCGATCCGGCCGGCCGCCTCTCGGTCCACAAGCTGCTCAGCGAGAATCCCGGTGCCTACGACGATGCCGCGATCGCCGGAATCCGCGCCGTCCTCGGCCTTGATGCCGCAGCGCCGATCCCGGCCGGCCGGATCGATGCGGTGAAGATGGGCACGACGGTCGCCACCAACGCGCTGCTGGAGCGCAAGGGTGAGCCGACCCTGCTGGTGGTCAATCGCGGACTCGGTGATCTGTTGCGAATTGGCAATCAGGCGCGTCCCAGGCTGTTCGACCTCAAGGTCACGCTGCCCGGGATGCTCTATGCGCGGGTCGCCGAAATCGAGGGACGCATCGGCACGGACGGAACCGAGATCGCCCCGCTCGATGAAGAAGCGGCGCGCGAGGCTTTTCGCGCCGCCCGTGCCGAGGGAATCGCCGCCTGCGCGATCGTGCTGATGCACGCCTGGAAATATCCCGCGCACGAAGAGCGATTGGCGCAACTGGCCCGCGAACTTGGATTCACCCAGGTTTCGGCCAGCCACGCGGTCAGTCCGCTGCTGCGCATCGTCCCGCGCGGCGACACCACGGTGGTCGATGCCTATCTCTCACCGATCCTTCGCCGCTACGTTGAGAAGGTTGCGGCCGAGCTTGCATCCACGCGTCTTTACTTCATGCAGTCGCACGGCGGTCTTGCCGAGGCCGCGCGCTTCGCCGGCAAGGATGCCATCCTCTCCGGACCGGCCGGCGGCATCGTCGGCGCCGTGCGCACCGCCGCGCTGGCGGGCCATGACCGCATCATCAGCTTCGACATGGGCGGCACCTCCACGGACGCAGCACTCTACGCCGGCGCGTTCGAGCGCAGCTTCGAAACCGCCGTCGCCGGCGTCCGCTTGCGCGCGCCGATGCTGGCGATCCACACGGTCGCCGCGGGCGGCGGCTCGATCCTGCATTTCGACGGCGCACGCCTGCGCGTCGGCCCTGACAGCGCCGGCGCCGATCCCGGCCCGCTCTGCTATCGCCGGGGCGGCCCGCTCACCGTCACCGACGCCAATGTCTGCGTGGGAAAAATCCAGGCGCGTCACTTCCCGCCGATCTTCGGCCCCGGCCACGACCTTCCGCTGGATGTCGCCGCCGTCGAAGCGGGTTTTGCCAGGCTCGCCGGGGAAATCGCTGCCGCCACCGGAAGAAAGGCCGACCCGCGCGCTCTCGCCGCTGATTTCCTCTCGATCGCGGTCGCCAACATGGCCAATGCCATCAAGGAGGTTTCGATCCGCAAGGGGCACGATCCCGCCTCCTTCGTCCTGCACTGCTTCGGCGGCGCAGGAGGCCAGCACGCCTGCCTCGTCGCCGACGAACTCGGCATGTCGCGCATCTTCATCCACCCGTTCGCGGGCGTTCTCTCCGCATACGGGATGGGGCTGGCGGATCAGGCGGTGCTGCGCGAGCAGGCGGTCGAGCAGCCGTTCGACCAGTCGGCACTCCCTTCGCTCGACGCCGTCGCGACCCGGCTTGCCGAGGCCGCCACTGCCGCGCTGGTGAGCCAGGGCGCGGATCCCGGCGCCATCCGCCTCGTTCGCCGTGTGCATCTCCACTACGCCGGCACCGAGGCCGCGCTCGCGGTCGAGCTTGGTCCGGACGCAGCTTCGATGCGCGCGGCCTTCACCGACATGCATCGCGCTCGCTTTGGCTTTGCCACCGCCGATCGCCCGCTCGTCGCCGAGACGATCGCGGTCGAGGCGATCGCGCCCGGCGAGCCGGTGACGGAAGACGATCTTCCGCCCCGGCAGGTCGGTGAGCCGGAGCCGATCGACATGGTCCCGATCTGGACGGGCGGCGCGGCAAAAAGCGCGCCAGTTTTCGAGCGCGCCGCCCTCCTCTCGGGTGACCGCATCATCGGCCCGGCGCTGATCCGCGAAGCCCACGCCACGACCGTGGTCGAGCCTGGCTGGATGGCGGAAGCGACACCGCGGAATCACATGCTGCTCACGCGCATCGGCCCGCCACGCCGCGCGAATCTGGCCACTACCTCGGCCGGCGAACCACCCGACCCGATGCTGCTCGAGCTCTTCAACAACATCTTCATGAGCGTGGCCGAGCAGGCCGGCGCGGTGCTGCAGAACACGTCCATGAGCGTCAACATCAAGGAACGGCTCGATTTCAGTTGCGCCATTTTTGACGCCAGGGGCTGGCTCATCGCCAATGCCCCGCATGTTCCCGTGCATCTCGGAGCGATGGGTGAAAGCGTGCGCACCGTGCTCGCCCGCCGAGGTCCAACGCTCCGCCCGGGCGATGTCGTCGCGCTCAACAATCCCTTCAATGGCGGCACGCACCTGCCGGACGTGACGGTCATCACCCCGGTCTTCGATGCAGCGGGGAAGGACATCATTTTCTTCGTCGGCTCGCGTGGCCATCACGCCGATATCGGCGGCACCACCCCGGGTTCGACGCCAAGCGATTCCACAACGCTCGAGGAGGAGGGCGTCGTCATCGACGATTTCCTCCTGGTTTCAGCGGGCGAATTCCGGGAAGGACCGTTCCGCGCGCTGCTCGCCGCGGCCCGCTATCCCGCGCGCAGCCCGGATGTGAACGTCGCCGACATCAAGGCCCAGGTCGCCGCCAACCAAACCGCCGTGGTCGAACTCGGCCGGCTGATCGCGCGCTTCGGCTGGCCCATCGTCTCGCTCTACATGGGCCATGTCATGGCCAATGCCGAAGAGAGCGTGCGTCGCGTGATCGCCCGCCTCGGCAGCGGGCGCTTCCGTTACATGATGGACAGCCTCGCACCTCTCGAAGTCAGCGTCGCCGTCGATTCCGCACGCCGCGCCGCGGTCATCGATTTCACCGGCACCGCCAGCCAGCAGCACGGCAACTTCAACGCCCCGCCGGCCGTGACCCGAGCCGCCGTGCTCTACGTGTTCCGCTGTCTCGTTGGCGAGGACATCCCGCTCAACGACGGCTGCCTCGTCCCGCTCGAGATCGTCATTCCGCCGGGAACCTTCCTCTCTCCCGCTCCCGGTGCCGCCGTCGTGGCCGGCAACACGGAGGTCTCCCAGGCGGTCTGCAACGCGTTGTTCGGGGCGCTCGGCACGATGGCCTGCAGCCAGGCCACCATGAACAACTTCCTGTTCGGCGATGAGGCCTTCCAGTACTACGAGACGATCTGCGGCGGCTATGGCGCCGGTCCGGGCTTTGCCGGAGCCTCCGCGGTGCACACCCACATGACGAACACCCGCATGACGGACGCGGAAATTCTCGAACTCTCCTATCCGGTCCGGCTTGAGGCGTTCGCCATCCGCCGTGCCTCGGGCGGCATCGGGCGCTGGCGGGGCGGGGACGGGGCCGTGCGCCGCATCCGCGCGCTCGCTCCCATGACGGCGGTGATCGTCGCCTCTCGCCGCACGGTGCCCCCCTTCGGCCTCGCCGGCGGTGCGGACGGCGCGCCCGGCGCGCAATGGGTCGCGCGCGCTTCCGGTTCGATTGACATCCTCCGCGGCACCGATCGCACCGAACTTGCGCCCGGCGATGTCTTCGTCATCGAAACGCCCGGCGGCGGCGGCTACGGCGCTCCCGATCGGGAATCCGGCAAAGCGCCTCGGTGAGCCGGAGGAATCGCACCATCGCGATCCCCGTGCTATTCATTCTCCATGTCCTCCGCGACTAGGCTTCCGGTCCGCATGTCGGTCGAGGAATTCCTGCTTTGGGATTCTCACGATGGCCTGCGCTACGAACTGGTGGACGGCGTGCCCCGTGCGATGGCCCCGCCGCGCGTGGTCCACGGGCTCTTGCAGAGCGAACTTGGCAGCCTCCTGCGCAACCACCTGCGCGCGCACCACACCGCGTACCAGGTGATCTCCAATCCGGGCGTGGTGCCGCGCCTGCTCTCCGCCCACAATTTCCGGGTGCCCGACCTCGGCGTCACCTGCTCGCCCGTCACGCCCACGCAGGCGGCACTGATCGAGCCGGTATTGCTGATCGAGATTCTCTCGCCAGGCAATCAGGCCGAAACCTGGTCCAATGTCTGGACCTACACGAGCATCCCGACCGTTCAGGAGATTCTCATCCTGCACAGCACCCGGATCGCCGCGGAGCTTCTCCGCCGCGCCGACGACGGCACCTGGCCGGAAAGACCGGAACAGCTCGCTGGTGGCGATCTCGTTCTCCGCAGCCTCGATTTCCGTGTGCCCTTGGCCGCGCTCTACGAGGCAACCGGCCTCACCGCCTGAGCGCCCGCCCATAGCAAAGCCCGCTTGGCCTGACCCGATCCGGCGCCGCCTTCTGGAGATGAAAGTTTTCTGGTTCTCTTTTTCAAAAGAGAACAATCTTCTCAAGCGCGACCCGCCCTACAGCGCCGCGCCCAGATACGCGCGGTGCAGATCAGGGCTTTCCGCAATCTCGCGCGCTGTTCCACTCATCACGCTGCGGCCGGTCTGGATCACCGTTGCCGTGTCCGCGATATCCAATGCAAGCTCCATCGATTGCTCGGCAAGCAGCAATGTCAGCCCCGCCGCCCGCAGCGTCGCCAGCGTCTCGTACATCGAATCCACCACCGCGGGTGCCAGCCCCAGGCTCGGCTCGTCCAGCATGAGCAGCGTCGGGTCGCTCATCAGCGCGCGCCCCACCGCCAGCATCTGCCTCTCGCCGCCCGATAGCGTGCCGGCAGGCTGCCGTCGCCGCTCGGCAAGGCGCGGGAACAGCGAGAAGACGCGATCGAGCAGCGGGGCGAAGCGTTGCCGGTCCCGCAGCGCGGTCGCACCGAGGCGCAGATTCTGCTCGACGGTCTGCATGACGAAAAGCCGCCAGCCCTCCGGGGAAAGAGCGATGCCCCGCCTGACGATCGCGTGCGCCGATGCCCCCTCGATCCGCTCGCCCTGCCATTCGATACTGCCGCCCGCCGGCTGCACCAGCCCGGCCAGGGCGTTCAGGGTCGTCGTCTTCCCCGCTCCGTTCGAGCCGAGCAGCGCCACCACCGCTCCCCGCGCAACTTCGAGCGAGACATCCGACACGCCGACGAGATCACCGTAATGCACGGCCAGATGCGAAACCTTCAAGAGCGGCCCGTTCATGCGCTGCGCCCTCTGCGCCGGCCGAGATAGGCGCTGATCACGGTCGGATCCGCCGTCACCTCGGCCGGCGTTCCCTCGGCAATCACCCGGCCCTGGTGAAACACCAGCACGCGCCGGGTCAGCCGGTGGATCACCTCCATGATGTGCTCGACCACGATCAGCGTCACGCCGCGCGCATGAATGCGCTCGACGAGCGCGATCGCCGCTTCCACCTCGCTCGAGGTGAGGCCGGCGAGCGCTTCGTCGAGCAGCAGCAGCTTCGGTTCGGTTGCCAGCGCCCGCGCGATCTCGAGCCGCTTCCGCCCGGATGTTCCCAGCGCCGTGACCGGCATCTCCGCCCGCTCTGCGAGCCCCGCGAACGCCAGCAGCTCGTCCGCCTTGGCGGCCGCAATCCGCCGGTGCGGATGGCGCAGCAGCGCGCCCACCATCACATTCTCCCGCACCGTCATGCCGGCGAACACGATCGGCACCTGGAACGTGCGCGCCAGCCCGCGCCGTGCGTGCCGGTCGGGGGAGAGGCCGGTCATCTCCATGCCGCGAAAGCGGACCGTGCCCGCGGTCGGCCTTGTGTCCCCGGCCAGGCAGTTGAAGAAGGTGCTCTTGCCGGCACCGTTCGGACCGATCAGGCCGATCAATTCGTTTTCGGCAACGACAAGGTCCGCCTGGTCCACCGCGCGGAAGCTGCCGAACGCCTTGACGATGCCCTTCGCCTCAAGCAGCACGCCCGCGCTCCTTGCGAAAGACCAGGCGCCAGATCTCGGCCAGCCCCCCGGGGCTGAACCGGGCGATCAGCATGATGATGAGGCCATAGGCGATATACGCGGCACCGGTGCCGCCCCCGCCGAGCAGCGCGTTGGTCGCTTCCTGGAGCGGCACCAGGATGATCGCCCCGGCCAGCGGACCGAACAGCGTGCCGACGCCCCCGAGCGCTGCAATGACCACCATGTTCACCGAGATCAGGACCCCGAATCCGCTGGCCGGATCGATGAAGCCGATCATCACCGCATAGAGCGACCCGGCGAGCGCGGTGAAAGCGCCCGAGATCAGCAGCGCATAAAGCTTGTAGCGCTGGACCGGCACCCCGAGGCTCTCCGCGGCCCGCTCGCCGGAACCGATGGCACGCAGGTAGAAGCCCATTCGGCTCCGCTGCATCAGGTGCGTCAGCGCCAGCAGCAGGATCAATACCGCCAGGAAGATCGCATAATAGGGAAGCGAGTTCCGGAACAAAAGATCGGCGAGGGAGCGCGGCGTCGCCGGCCCCATGACACCGATCGCCCCGCCGGCGAATTTCCAGTTGAGCATCAGGATCTGGGCGAGCGCGGCAATCGCGAACGTTCCCATCGAGAAATAGTGCCCGCGCAGGCGGAACGTTGGCGGCCCGACGATCAATGAAACCACGAAGCTCGCAAGCACCCCGAACGGCGCCCCGGCGATCGGGGGCAGGCCGAACTTGCTGAAGACGAGCAGTGAAGCATAGGCACCTATCCCGAAATAGATGGAATGCCCGAACGAGATCTGCCCGGCATACCCCCCGATCACGTTCCACGCCGAAGCGGAGATCGCCGCCAGCACGACCAGCGCGGCCACGCGCTGGTAGAACGGATTGCCGGTGGCAAACGGCGCCGCCGCCAGGATCACGAGCAGCATCGCCGGCCATGCGCGCCGGAAAGAAATCATGCGCGCCCGAACATGCCCTGCGGCCTGACCCAGAGCAGTGCCACGAACAGGCCATAGACCGCGACATCCTTGGTGGCCGGCCCGAACCAGTAGGCGGAGAACGACTCGATCACGCCGATGATCAGCCCGGCCACGAGCGCGCCGGGCACGCTCCCGAATCCACCCAGGCACACGGTGACAAAGGCGAGCAGCGTGAAGGAATTCCCGACATCCGGCGAGACATAGAAGAAGAGCGCAATCAGGCCGCCTGCCACCCCGGTCGCCGCGGCACCGAGGCCCCAGGCCAGCGCCTGCATCGGATCCGGCCGGATGCCGACCAGCGCCGCCGCCGTCCGATCCTCGGATACCGCGAGCATGCGGCTGCCCAGATCGGTCCGCGTCAGCAACAGATGCATCCCCGCCGTCAGCACGATG
>Ga0335075_10013484_pt1 | contig 12302 bp, 11 predicted proteins | sample Lox_Sample_24_FD_206723 | JGI IMG/M metagenome (GOLD analysis project Ga0335075, IMG submission 206723) | Soil microbial communities from Loxahatchee National Wildlife Refuge, Florida, United States - Lox_Sample_2.4 | ecosystem: Environmental > Terrestrial > Soil > Wetlands | place: USA... | reverse complement strand
GTTCGGCCACCGACTCCCGCTCGCCATAAGCTGCTTCATAGGCGGCTGCGTAATCGCCGAGTGCCCGATGGAGGTCGGGGCCCAGGTTGATGGTGAGCCTGACCTGCGCTCGATCCGGAAGCTTGGCCAATCTGATATCGACCATTCTCACGCTCCCCTCGCCGGCCATGGTCGAAGCACCACGTCCTTGTGAACGACGACGCGCAGCGGCCAGCCCGGGCGCACGCGCAAGGTCGGCTGGATGTCCAGAGATCGGCCGACGATCTGGTCCCCGGCCCGGGAGCCGCTCTCCTGTGCCGCTTCCCGGAAAGCGCGCACCAGGTCGGTTTCCGAGCCGCCGAACTGGAGTTCGGTACCGACGCCAAGCAAAGTGGACAGGGCAATGCCCTTGAGCAGCTGCCAGGTATGACGATCAACCCGGTCCGAGAGCCCCGCATAACCCTGCGTGTCGCTGGCGGGCATGTCCTCAAGACCGATGGACGAGCCATCCGGGAGGATCAGTCTTTGCCAGACGACGAGCGCGCGGCGCTGACCGAATGCGACTCTGTTGTCGTAACTGCCGATCAGCCGCGACCCTTGCGGCACCAGCAGGATCCGCCCGGTCGGACTGTCATAGACATTTTCCGTCACCTGGGCAGTGACCATTCCCGGCAGGTCCGAGTTCAAGCCAGTGATCAGGCTCGCCGCGATGATGCTCCCCGCCATAAGCGTATAAGGAGAGCCCGGCGCCCGCAGCTCGCGCGAGCTCAGACCTTCGGCCGGTTCGCGCCGCGCAGCCTCCACGTCATTGGTGGCTGGCACGAAGGCGCCCGCCAACTGTGGGGCCGGTGAGCCGAGAAGGCTGGCAAGTGCATCGGCGGGCGCCCCGCCCCGTGTGCCGCCCACTTGCACCAGAACTGGAGATTGCCGGGCCGAACGCTGCTCGGCGTCGACACGCTGCCGCTCGGCTTCCGCGGCTGCGACGGCGCGGGCAACAGTTTCGGCTTCCGGATCAGCAAGCGCCGCATGCGTCTCCTGTTCGCGCCGCAGGATCGGGCGACCGAGATCTCCCGGCAAAGGGCGGCCGAGCCGTGGCACCTCGCCATAATTGCGAGGCGCATCCGCAAGTGCGTCGGGAGCCGCTCTTGGCGCGGGATCACGGCCCTCGGCCGTCGAAATGAGACCCAATGTGGGCGGCTGCAACGCAACCCAGGCAGCGCCGATCACCATCGTCGCTCCTGTCGCGACCGCGGCGATCACCACGCCGCGCTTCATCCGGGTCACCGGTCGTGGATTGGCGCGAAGCACAAGCGTTTCGGGGTCGAGCTTGGGGGGCGGCCTGCTTTCGCCCGGGTCGGGAATGTCGTTCATGCCCCCCTCCGCTGCCGCCGGCGCGGCCTTTGTTCATCTGGCCCGCTCCGGGCAATGCTCACGATTTGCTGCCGGTGCGCGCCGAGACGCAGCTCCGCGCGGGCGAACAGCCGATCGACGATGTAGAAGCGCCCGCTCATCCGGTAATTGACCAGCTGCGCCTCGCCCTCGGCGCCGATCACGAACAAGGGCGGCGCCTCGCCCACGCCAATGTTGCGGGGAAACTCGACATAGACCTGCCGCCCATCGTCAAATGCGCGCACCGGCCGCCATTCGGGATCGTCGCCCGAGATCGAATAGCCGAAATTGAGAGCCTCGGGCGCGATGCCGGATGCCACCGGCTGTGCCGCGGCTTCCGCCGCGGCCGCTCGCCGCAATGCGATCAATTCGTCTTCCGGATAGCTCCAGGACAAAGCGGCCATGGCGCCCCTCGCCGCGCTTTCCAGTTCCAGATGATAAGCCCGCCGATCGGTCGTGATGACGAGGTTCGTGCGCAGGCCCGGAGAGAAGGGTTTGATGAGGATATGCGTACGCCGGGCCTCGCCGCTGCCGCTGGTCGTGTCTCCGACCGTCCAGCGCACCGTGTCGCCGGCCGCGACCGAGACGAGGCTCTCGCCCGGCTCGAGCGCGATGTCGGTCACCCGCTCGGGGCTCGCCATCAGTCGATAGAGCATGCCTTGCGCATAGGGATAGACCTGGATCGCGTTGCGATAGTCGCCCGGAGAAGGCCCGCGCAGCGCCGATCGATTGGCGCGCTCGACCGTCGCGGACGCATCCTGGCGCGGGCCTGCCCGGCTTCGCGCCTCAAGCTGGCCGGCAGAGCTTAGCGCCAGAGCGAGGCCTGCCATGCATGGCATCAAATAAGTCATTGGCTGTTCCTTTCAGGGGAGGTCGCGGTCGCTTCCTCGGAGACCGCGGGCGCGGGATCGAGCGGTGAGCCCGACGGCACAAAAGCGGGGATCTCGGCTTGCACGGGCTCCGCCGTCACGGATGCGTTCGCCGCTTGCTCCGCCGGCAGGTCCAACTCGCGGCTCCAGTCGATCGCATCGACATAAAGGCCGAGGGGATTCTTGCGCAGGATCTCCGCCGAATGCGGGGGACGAATGATGATCGTCAGCAATGCCGTCCAGCGTGAGGTGCCGGAGAGGCTTCCCTGCTCATATTCAGTCTCCGTCCAGCGGACCTGGAAACTATTGTCCGAGGCGCGCACCACGCTCGTCACCTGGACTGCGACGGTGCGCCGGCCGATTTCGGCGAACGGATTTGCGGCGCGCGCATGCTCGCCCAGAAACAGGGCGCCACGCTCGCTGGCATGATCATAAGCGGCGAGCCAATGCGCCCGCATCAGCACGGGATCGAGCGAGACGGAGCGTATGTTCGAAATGAACCGGCCGAGGTGCCACGCCACTTGCGGGTCGGTGGGGCGGTAGTCGCTCGATGCAGTCGCGACGGCGCGCGCTTCGCCCAGCGCGTCGACCTCGACGATATATGGCACCACGCGGCTCTGGGCAGACTGCCAGACCAGGGCGCCCGCGAGACCTCCAGCAAGAAAGAAGGTGCCGAACGCCATCAGCCGCCAGTTCTTCGCCTGGACCCTGGCGGACCCGATCCTCTCGTCCCACATCTGGCCCGCCCGCTGGTAAGGCGTTTCGGGCTGCGGCGTCTGGCCATAAATCTGGGGATTGCGTCGAAATCGCATGGTTCAGTCCTTCTCATTGATGTCGGGAGCAAGGCCGGCTCCGCCGCGGTCGCCTTCGCGCAGGGCCTGGACGGCAATCTGGCGGCGCTGCCGGGCGCCTTGCTGGGCGCGAAGCTGGCGCGCCCATGAAGGTGCGGCATCCGACGCGCCGGATGCGGCCGAAATGCTGCCGGCGGCCTGAGGATTGAGCGCGGTCCAGGCAGCCTGGCGCCCGCGTCCGGCGGCCTCGGCGAGGCCAAGTGCTCCCGATGCGCGCTGCGCTGCGGCGCCGCGCACGGCGGCGGCGACACCGCCCAATGCGCTCCCGCCGCTTTCGCGGCCCAATCGCGCAGACGTTGATGCCGCCGTGCCGAGCGTGGTCCCGGCGCGGATCGCACCAAGGCCGGCCGCCGCGCCGCCGCGTGCGGCCGCGACTGCGGCGCCGCCTCCAAGCGCCAGCAATGCCGCGCCGCCTGCGACGGTCCCTGCCGCAGCGCCCGCACCAAGCTGGGGACCGCCGGCGACGAGGCCGGTCGCGATGGAGGGCCCGAAAATGCCAAGGCCGAACAGAGCGAGGCTCGCGAGCGCGAGGCTCATCGCCTGGTCGAGATCGGGCTCCTGCCCCTGAATGGCGCCGGTGAAATCAGCAAAGAAGCCCGAGCCGATGCCGACGATCACGGCGAGGACCATGACCTTGATCCCCGAGGAAACGACATTGCCGAGGACACGCTCCGCAAGGAAGCTGGTGCGGTTCCACAAGGCAAAGGGCACGAGGACGAAGCCTGCGAGCGTGGTCAGCTTGAATTCGAGGATCGTGACGAAGAGCTGCACCGCCAGGATGAAAAATGCGACAATGACGATGACCCAGGCGATCATCAGGACCGCGATCGTCAGGAAATTGTCGAAGAAGGCGATCGGCCCGATCAGTTCGGACACCTGGTCGAGCAACGGAGCCGCCGCCTCGAAGCCGGTGCCTGCGAGCCGGCCCGGCCGCAGCAGGTCCTCCGGCCCGATCGTGCTTCCGCCGGCGACCAGGCCAAGCCCTGCAAAGGAGCGGAAGATGATGTCGGCGAGCGTCGAGAAGCTGTTCAGGATCAGCGCGAAGGCGCCGATATAGAGGATCTTCTTGAGGAATTTGGCGATGACATCGTCATCGCCGCCCATCGCCCAGAACAGGCCGGCAAGGGTGATGTCTATGCCGATCAGGACGGTGGTCAGGAAGCCGACATCGCCGCCGAGCAGGCCGAAGCCGCTGTCGATGTAACGGATGAAGGTTTCCATGAAGCGGTCGATGACGTTGAGGTCGTTCACGTCGCGGCTCCGATATAGAGGGGTGTCGCGGGGCCCGGCCGGCGTTGAGCTGCGCCGGCGCAGAGCCCCGCGACGGGGCGAGCGGCCTTGCGGGGGAGCACCAAGGCCGCTCGGCCCTGGCTCAGCGCGGGGTGTAGGCGCTGCCGTCACCAAGGAAGCGACGGGTCTGGACACGCCCCTCCTGCTCCGATTGCGCCCGCCGCGCCTGATCGATCGTCTCGCCGCGGAATTGCGCGGCCATCAGGGTCTGCAGCTGGAATTGTTGCTGGGCCGCGAGTGCGAGCAGCTGGTTGGTCGCCTGCTGGGCCTGCAGCGCGCCTTCCGCGCCCTGGCTCCGCTCGACAATCCGGCTCAAAGTCTCCGCATCGCTGCGGACATTCTCGACGATGCGGCTCTGGACCCCGATCGTCTGCCGGAACTGGCTCATCGCGCTGTCGACCCGGGCCCGTGCCTGAGTCACGCGCTGGTCCGCGCTGATCGCGCGGTTGATGTCTGCCGGGAAGAGGCGCTCGAGCTGCGCCTCGAGACCATCGACGCGGAAGCCGAGATTTGACGCCTGCCCCATCAGTCGATCGATCTCCTGGAGCTTCGCGCGCAATTCCTCGAGCTGCGGAAAGTCGATCCGGCTCAGGTTGCGGGCCATGTTGGTCAGCATCTGCGCCTCGTTCTGAAGCTGCTGGACCTGCTGGTTGATCTGCTGAAGCGTGCGCGCCGCGATAAGCAGGTTCTGCGCATAGTTGGTCGCATCGAAGACCGGGAGCGCGCGGGCCGGCTGTGCGCTGACGAGCAAGGTTCCGGGGAGCGCCAGGCTCATCGTGCCAAGCAAGGTGGCAAGGATCGACATCTTCATGGTCATTCTCCTTCGCTGGTGAAACGGGGGCCGGTGAAATCCGGGAGAAGCGCCGCGGCCCACTGGAGGCCCGCGCCTGCAAGGAAGGCGGCTGCAAAATCCTCACCCGAGCCGGACGCAAGGATGGTATCGATCCGGCGCTGGCTGTCCGGGTCGGCCGCGCCGCAGAAGGCCAGCGCGATCGGACCGAGCCCGAGTTCGAACAGCCGGTTTCCGCGCGCCGACTGGAGATAATATTGGCGCTTGGGGGTCGCCCGGCTGATCAGCTCGATCTGGCGGTCATTGAGTCCGAACCCGTCATAAGCCACGCGCGATTGCGGCTCGATCGCGCGGTCGTTCGGCAGGAAGATGCGCTGCGGGCAGCTTTCGAGAATTGCCGGCGCGATCGGGCTTTGCGCCACGTCCGACAGGCTCTGCGTGGCGAAGACGACGCCGACATTCTTCTTGCGCAGCACCTTCAGCCATTCACGGATCCGGGCCGCGAACAGAGGATGGTCGAGGAACAGCCAGGCTTCATCGAGGATGAGCAATGTCGGGCGGCCGGTGAAGCTTCGCTCGAGGCGATGAAAGAGATAAGAGAGCACCGGCGCGACGATGGCCGGGTGACCCATCAGGGCCTCCATCTCGAAGCAGTGGATATCGGCCATCGCCGGATCGTCGTCGGCCGCATCGAGCAACCGGCCGAACGGCCCTTCCAGCGTGTAGGGGGCAAAAGCCGTGCGCAACGCCTTCGACTGCAGCATGAGGACGAGGCCGGTCAGCGTGCGCTCCTCAACCGGCGCGCTTGCGAGACTGGCGAGCGCCGACCAGAGCGCTTCCTTGATCTCCGGGGTGACGTTCAGATTTTCGTGCGCAACGAGTGCGCCCAGCCATTCGGCCGCCCAGGCTCGTTCATTCTCGTCATGGACATGGCGCAGCGGCTGGAAGGCGAGGTCCGGCTCTTCACCGGCACTTCCAAGCCCGAGGCGATGGTGGACGCCGCCCATTGCGAGGGTGACGGCACGTGCCGAAAAGCCCTTGTCGAAGATGCAGATCCGCGCGCCGGGATAGCGGCGGAACTGGAGCGCGAGCATGGCAAGCAAGACCGACTTGCCCGCACCGGTCGGGCCCAGGATGAGCATGTGGCCGACATCGTCGACATGGCTGGAGAGCCGGAACGGCGTGGCCCCGCTTGTCATCGCATGAAGCAAAGGCGGCCCGGTCAGATGGTCGTTGCGGTCGGGGCCCGCCCAGACCGACGAGAGCGGCATCAGGTGCGCGAGGTTCAGCGTGTGAACGAGCGGCTGGCGCACATTCGCATAGACCTGCCCGGGCAGCGACCCCAGCCACGCGTCGAGCGCATTGAGGCTTTCGCGAATGGTGGTGAAGCCAAGGCCGTTCACGACCCTCTCCACCGCGCGGACCTTCTCCTCGACCCGCGCGCGTGATGCATCGGCAAGCGTGATCGTCGTTGTCAGGTAGCCGAAGGAGACATGGCCGGCCCCGAGCGCCTGCAAGGCCAGGTCGGCATCGGCGACCTTGTTGTCCGCATCGGCGTCGAGCAACTGCGCCGGCTGGTTGTAGAGGACCTCGCGCAACAAGGCTGTAATCGACTTGCGCTTGTTGAACCACTGGCGGCGCAGCCGCGTCAGGACACGGGCGGCATCGACAGTGTCGAGCGCGATGAAGCGGGTGACCCAGCGATAGTCAAACGCCTGGTGATTGAGCGCGTCGAGCAAACCCGGCCGGCTGAGATTCGGGAATCCGAGGATGGTCAGGGTCCGCAGATGCCGCTCCCCGAGCATCGGCTCGAGGCCGCCGGTCAGCGGCGTGTCCGCAAGCAGGGCATCCAGATAGATCGGGGTCTCGGGGATCGCGACAGGGTGGGCGCGCTCGGAGATGCAGCCGTGCAGAAAGGTCAGAAGCTCGCCGTCGTCGAGCGCACGAACCTCCGGCATGAAGCCCGACAGGAGGTCCAAAGCGCGATCCGTCTCGGCGACAAACTGGCCGAGTGCCTGGCCCCAGTCCCGACCTGGGGACCCGGTGGATCGCTCGACGAAAGCACGTTCCGCCCGATCCGCCTGGTCGGGCGTCGGCATGAATGTCAGGGACAGGAAATATCGGCTTTCATATTGCGCGGACTCATTCTCGAAGGCGGCGCGCCGTTCCGCGTCGACCAGCCAGGAGGCCGGATCGGGAAAGTCGCCTGTGGGATAGCCCGCGGCCTGGCGCCGCTCCGCCTCGAAATGGAGTGCCCAGCCGGCGCCGAACCGCTTGAGGACATTGTTGGCTCTGGCACAAGCCGCGACCAGCTCGGCTTCGGTCGAGCTCTCCAGATCCGGCCCGCGGAAGCGCAGCACCCGCAAGAAACTTCCGTCCTTGTTGAGCACCACGCCGGGGGCGACGAGCGCGGCCCAGGGCAGATGGTCGGTCAGCCGGTCGAAGCGGCCCCGATATTCGCGCAGGTTCAGCATGTGAGATAGGCCTTTTGCCGCAGGTGGCGCGCCAGGACGGCCGCGAAATCGGGATCGCGCCGTCCGGCGAACAGGGCGATCGTGTGGCCGATGGCCCACAAAGCGAGCCCCGCGACCCATTGCTGGAGGCCGAGACCCAAAGCAGCCGAGATCGTGCCGTTGAGGATCGCAATGCCGCGCGGCACGCCGCCGAGCAGGATGGGCTCCACAAGCGCGCGATGGAGGGGCGCCTCGAACCCCTCGATATGTCCAGGCCCCGCGCTCATGCGACCAAGGCTCCGCCGCCGAACGAGAAGAAGGACATGAAGAAGCTGGAGGCGGCGAAGGCGATCGAGAGTCCGAAGACGATCTGGATCAGGCGGCGGAAACCCCCGGCGGCCTCGCCAAAGGCGAGCGACAGGCCGGTGACGATGATGATGATCACCGCGACGATCTTCGCCACGGGTCCTTGCACCGACTCGAGCACCTGCTGGAGCGGCTCCTCCCAGGGCATTCCTGAGCCTGCCGCATTTGCCGCAACGGCGATGGCCAGCCCGACAAGAGCCGCACCAACGACAAGCGGCCGGACGGGATATGAAGCGGGCAATCTGATCATGACGGGTCTCCTTCCTGAGTGATGAGATCTTCCAGGGCGTAGGCGCCGTCCGGCCCGAGCCCGCTGACGCGAGAGAGCGCGGTGACGCGGCGCGCGAGGCCGCGGCCTTCGATGAACAGGACGAGGTCGATCGCTTCGGCGATCAGGCGCCGCGGGATGGCGGCGACGCATTCCTCGACCAGCTGCTCGAGCCGGTAGAGCGCGGCGCCGGCGCTGTTCGCATGCACGGTCGCGATGCCGCCCGGATGGCCGGTGTTCCAGGCCTTGAGCATGTCGAGCGCCTCTCGACCCCGCACCTCGCCAATGATGATGCGATCGGGCCGCAGACGCAGGGTCGAGCGCACGAGATCGGCCATATTGACGCTTCCGGCGCGTGTGCGCAGCGCCACCATGTCCGGCGCTGCGCATTGCAGCTCGCGCGTATCCTCGATCAGGATCACGCGCTCGCCGCGGGCCGCGAGCTCGGCGAGAAGCGCGTTGGCAAGCGTCGTCTTGCCGGAGCTGGTGCCGCCGGCGACGAGGATATTCTCGCGCCGCGCGACCGCCAGGCTCAAAGCGCGCGCCACCTGTGGCGACATGATGCCGGCACGGACATAATCGAGGAGCGAATAGACCTGCGAGGCGGGCTTGCGGATCGAGAAGCAGGGCCCCTGGGCCACCGGGGGCAGCAGCCCTTCGAAACGCTCTCCGGCGCCCTCGCCATGTGGCGGCAGCTCTGCCGACACGATCGGCGCGTCGCCATGGACCTCGCAGCGCGCATGAGAGGCGACCAGCCTGATGATCCGCTCGATCCTCGCGGGGTCGAGGCGAAGCCCGGTGTCGACACGGCCTTCGCCGAGACGGTCCAGGCGAAGCGCGCCATCGGGATTGACCATGATCTCGACCACCTTGGGGTCGGCGAGTGCTTCGGCGACGGTCGGGCCCAAAGCGGTGCGAAGCATTGCGCGGCTGCGATCGGGCGCGCTCATTTCGGGTGTCCCGACAGCTCGCCAAGCGATCGTTGGCCAGAAGCCAGCTGGCGGCCAAGCTGGCCGATGAAGCGCTCGAAGCGCTCGTTCCCGACGGCGATCGAGGCCCGGTCGGCCTCGGGCAGCGGCGCGGTGACCGTCAGCTGATAGCGCACGAACAAGGCCAGGCTCTCGAGCAGGACATTGAGGTCGCCGCGTGCCTTTTCGATCTGCCCCGACATGAGATCGAGCCGGGGCTTCAGATGCTCGCTGGCCTCCTTGCTCCCCTGGCTCGCAATCCATTCGCGGATCGCATCATTGACGAGCCGGCTCTTGGTGCGGCCGCGTGCTTTCACGAGCCGCTCGAGCACATTCACGAGATCGTGATCGATATAGAGATTCTGGCGCAGCTTCATGGCGTCAGATCCCCGACAGGAGGTCGCGGTCGCGGCCCTGGTTCATGGCGTGGGCGCGAACGATCGCGGACGGTCGCCGCGCTTTGTCCATGGCCCTCTTGTCCTGGGGCGCGTTCGCCTCGTCCGCCTCGGCGTCCAGAAGCTCGAGCTGGCGAGACGGCTGCGGGGGAACCGGGACCTGCCCTTCAAGGCCGGGATGACGCTGGTGCTGGCGGCCGCCTTCTTTCTCCTCGCAAGGCTCCGCCTTGGCATCCTCGACGGTCAGAGCCGGGCAGGGCTTGCGCGTGACCGATCCCCAATCATCGGCGCGGGCGGCGGGACGATCGACATAGGGGCCCGATGCAAGACGCGGCGCCGGCAGCAGGCGCGGGCCGAAATTGGCGTCCTCGAAATAACGCAGCTTGCGGGCACGGATCGGTGCGAGGCCCGAGATCAGCACGAGCTCGTCGCCCGGCGCGAGCTGCATCACCTCACCCTGGGTCAGGAGCGGGCGCGCGGTCTCCTGTCGGCTGACCATGACATGGGCGAGCCAGGGCGCGAGCCGATGCCCGGCATAATTGCGCATGGCGCGCTGTTCGGTCGCGACGCCGAGCGCATCCGAGATCCGGCGGGCCGTACGCTCGTCATTGGTCGCGAAGGCGACCCGCACATGGCAATTGTCGAGAAGACTATTATGCTCGCCATAGGCCTTCTCGATCTGGTTCAGCGACTGGGCGATGAGAAAGGCGCGCACGCCATAGCCGGCCATGAAGGCGAGCGTGGTCTCGAAGAAATCGAGCCTGCCGAGCGCCGGGAATTCATCGAGCATCATCAGGACCTGGCTGCGGCCCGCGCGACCTTTGTCGCCATGCGTCTCCGTCAGACGGCGCCCGATCTGGTTGAGGATGAGCCGGATGAGTGGCTTGGTCCGGCTGATGTCCGACGGCGGAACGACAAGATAAAGCGAGAGCGGCCGGCGAGCCTCCAGGAGGTCCGCGATCCGGAAGTCGCAGGACGACGTGATCTCGGCGACGATCGGATCGCGATAAAGCCCGAGGAAGCTCATCGCAGTCGACAGCACGCCCGAGCGCTCATTCTCGCTCTTGTTGAGGAGCTCGCGCGCCGCCGAGGCCACGACCGGGTGCACGCGCGGCTCCTCGCTCGTTCCCAGATGATTGGTCGTCATCATTCGCTTGAGCGTGGCGGCGAAGCTGAACTGGGGGTCGGACAGGAAAGTCGCGACCCGGGCCAGGGTCTTTTCCTGCTCGGCGTAAAGGATGTGGAGGATCGCCCCGACGAGCAGAGCGTGGCTCGTCTTGTCCCAATGATTGCGCCGCTCGAGGCTGCCCTCCGGATCGACCAGGATGTCCGCGATATTCTGGACGTCGCGCACCTCGTTCGCGCCGCGGCGCACCTCGAGAAGCGGATTGAAATGCGCGGACCGGATATCGGTCGGATCGAAATAGAGGCAATGGGAGAAGAGCCCCCGCCAGCCTGCGGTCAGCTGCCAATTCTCGCCCTTGATGTCATGGATGATCGCGGAGCCGGTCCAGGACAGGAGGGTCGGCACGACGAGACCCACGCCCTTGCCGGAGCGTGTCGGCGCGAAGACCATAACATGCTCTTCGCCGGCATGGCGCAAATAGCGGGCCCCGAACTTGCCGAGAAAAAGCCCATCATCCTGGAACAGGCCTGCGCGCCGGACGTCGCGCTGGTTCGCCCAGCGGGCAGACCCGTAGGTCGTCACGAAACGCGCCTGGCGCGCGCGCCACAAGGACCCGGCAATGGCGGCACCGCAGCCAAGAAAGCCGCTGGTCGCGGCCATCGCGCCGGCCGTGTCGAAGATTTCGGGCGCATAGGCCTCGAAATGAAACCACCAGCGGAAGAGCGACCAGGGCGCGTAGACCGGGATTTCGGCCAGCACGAATATCGGGGCGCCGAGCGCGCTCTGATAGGCCAGCATCGCCGCGCAATATTGTGTGGCTGCCCACAGCCCGAGCAGTCCGATCAGGAAGACCGTCAGGATCTGGCCGACAAGGAGCTTGGTTGGCGTCATGTACGGGCTCCGGCCGGTGCCCCCTGGCGCCGGCTTGTACCCGCAAGATCAGTGCTTTTGCCGGGACCTCATACTATCCTGGTGACGCACCGGAGCGCACAGTAAGGAATCTTGCACCGCGTCAGCTGATTTCAGGGCCCCCACGCCCCCGCCCGCGCGTCCAGCTGATCACATCGTCGCGCATGATTCCCGACACTTCCTTGCCGACGAGTCGCTCCAGCGAAGGCCGCCAGGGGACGAGCGTGAAATCGCGCCCGCGCTCGATCAAGGCATGGCGGCCGCTCACAAGCTCGAGGCTCCGCGCCAGCTTGCCCTCGATCCGCTCGCCTCTCCTCACCTCGGCAAAATCGAGGCCGAGCTCGCTCGACAGCTGGCCAGCGACCCTGAGCAATTCGCGCCGCCGGAGTATATCGATGAGGTCGGATGGATAGATTGTCTGCCCCGGCGCTTCGCACGCCAGTGCCTGCTGGATCAGCCATAAACGCCGCGCCGCCAATGCGCCCGCGGCCTCCTGCCCGAAGCCGGCCTCGCGCAGCGGCTCGGGATCCTCGGCCAGCAGCTGGCTGTCGAGCCAGGTCGCGGCGTGTCGATCGACAAGGCTTTCCAGCGGAGCGGTCGACAGGATCTCGACGCTCACCGGCCGTTCGGCCGCGAGCATCTTCTCATA
>Ga0335075_10013483_pt1 | contig 12302 bp, 8 predicted proteins | sample Lox_Sample_24_FD_206723 | JGI IMG/M metagenome (GOLD analysis project Ga0335075, IMG submission 206723) | Soil microbial communities from Loxahatchee National Wildlife Refuge, Florida, United States - Lox_Sample_2.4 | ecosystem: Environmental > Terrestrial > Soil > Wetlands | place: USA: Florida... | reverse complement strand
TGCGCGGCGCGGTGTGGGCCCCGGCGCTTGGTGCCTTGCCATACGCGCCCGGGGGCGTGCGGCCCCCCCGCCTCGCCGCTAAACGGGAACTGATGCCTGGAGAACCCAAAGACATGGCGAAAAAAAAGAAAGTGCGTGTGGACCTGCGCAAGAATCGCTCCAAGCCGCCGCGACCGCGGCAATGGACGCGCGATTTTCAGGATCACGGCTTCGCCGAGGAGGCGACGACGGGACAGGAACGGGTCCGCGCCAAGGGCGAGCTATCTCGGCGGCGGACGATCATTCAGGAGGAGACGGGTACGGCCAACACGGAGGGTCAGGAGCCGGCCGAGATGCCGGCGGTCGATGTCTCGACCTGCCTACCGGGCCGTGTCCTGCGCGTTCACGGCCTGTACAGCATTGTTGAGACCGAGGATGGCCAGCAATTTCGTTGCGTTGTCCGCCGTCTGCTGCGCACCTTGGCCACGCAGGAACGCAATATCGTCGCCACCGGCGATCGCGTCTGGATTCGCCCTGGCGAAATTGGACGAGCCGGTAGCGTCAGCGACGGAAGCGTCCCCGTCGTGGACGCTACCGGCTCGTCTGTTCCTTGCGAAGTGTGGATCGAACGCATCGAGCCGAGGCACGGTTTGCTGACCCGTGCTTCGCGCGGCCGGCAGCATGTCCTCGTCGCCAATGTCGATCAGGTCGTGTTTGTGGTGTCGCTGGTCGAGCCAGAGCTGAAGCCGCACTTGATCGATCGCTACCTCGCCAGTGCCGAGCAAGGCGGCATCCAGCCGATCCTCTGTCTAAACAAGTCCGACCTGATCGAGCCAGCGCAGTATCAGCCGCTCATCGGCCTGTATAGCCAGCTCGGCGTCCCGGTGCTGCTGACCAGTGCTGCCGGCGGCGCCGGTATCGCTCGGCTGAGGGACCGGCTGCGCGGACGCGAGACGGTGTTTTCGGGTCAAAGCGGCGTAGGCAAATCGTCTTTGCTCAACGCCATCCAGCCCGGCTTGGGCCTGCGTGTCCGCGAAGTCAGCGAGGCCACACAGAAAGGCAAGCACACCACCACGGCGGCAGAGCTGATCCATCTCGATTTCGGCGGGTGGGTCGTCGATACGCCGGGCATAAGGCAGTTCCAACTTTGGGACTTGTTGCCGGAGGAAATCGAGGGCTTTTTTCCGGAATTCCGTCCGTTCGTGCCTTTGTGCGGCTACCCCGACTGCACGCACACGCACGAAGATCGATGCGCCATCAAACGTGCTGTGGCACGACGGCAAATCAACCTTTCGCGCTATACCAGTTATCTCGGCATGTTCGACGGAGAAGGCGCGCCCTGATTTTGTGTTCGAAGGAATGCGCGACGAATGTTTGGCTGCATATAATGAAAAAAGGAGGAGGTTTGAATCAACCATTCGCCCCGATCCAAATAGTCGATTGGCGGGTTAATCCACGCGAATCCGGAAGGAGGAACATGGAGCGACCCGGACAAAGGGAGGGACTCATCATGTTGGGGATTCTGCTTTCCTGGTTGCGAGCGTCGTTACTGACGCTGGCAGGTTTGTTGCTGGCTAGCGGCTCTGCCTGGGCGCATGGCGGCGGCGGCGGACATGGCGGGGGCGGTCATGGCGGCGGTGTCGGCCATGCCGGCGGCTACGGCGGCGGTGTCGGCCATGTCGCCGGTTACGGCTACGGAGGCGGTATCGGACACGGCATGGGCGGCGTTGGGGGTTTCGGGATCTATGGTCCCGGCTTCTCTCGCGGCTTGGGGTACGGCTATGCTCCGATTTATGGCCGCGGTTACAACAATCTCGGTCTTGGTTACGGCTTGGGATTAGGCTATGGCCTGGGCCTCGGCTACGGTTTGGGTTACGGAGGTTACGGTCTGGGTTACGGAGGTTACGGCCTCGGCTACGGTTTGGGTTACGGAGGTTACGGACTTGGCTACGGTTTGTACGGAGGTTACGGACTCGGCTATCCGTACTATGGGGGATATGGCTACGGTGGATATGGCAATGGCTCGGTTTTGCCTTATCTCGGCGTCAACTCTGGATGGTACGGACCTTATTCGTACTACGGTTACGGCTCCTCCCCTTATTACGGGTATAGCTCTTCCTACGGCGCGACTGCCGCCCAGTCGCGGGAGCAGTCTCCACCCAAAGACGACATGGCCCACTTGTTGGTCATCGTCCCCCAAAATGCCGAGCTGTGGTTCGATGGCACCAAGACCAAGCAGAGCGGCCCGCAGCGCGAGTTTGTCTCGCCGAAGCTGACGCCTGGTAAGCAGTACAGCTACGAGGTCAAGGCGCGCTGGCAGGAGAACGGCAAGCCAGTGGAGCAGGTCCGCACGGCCCACGTTCAGGCTAACAACTGGCAAGCCATTGACTTCACCAGGCCGGAGCCATCCGCCAAAGAGAAAAAATGAAATGCGAATACCAAGCTCAACAACCCGGAGGCGTAAACGACGGAACACAGTCGTCGCTTACGCCTCCAGTTCGTCTGTCAAATCCGTGCATGCTGTAGGGCGTATATGACGCCGGCCACTGCTCCAAGGAGTGCTACGCCCAACCACACCAGCCAGTTGCTTTGCTCCAGTGCAATGCCGATCGCTTGCAGCACCAACTCTGCCCCTCGACTCGGAGGAGAATTTTGGGGCAAAGCTGTTTCGTAGCGCGGCGGCAGCGGATCGTTCACCACTTTTCTCCTTTCGCTCTCCTTTATCGGTTCTTCGACGACTTTTTTCGGATGGCGAATGGCGGCGGGCGGGCGGCTGCTTGAGGATGACGGACTGCACCAGGGACAGCAATCGAGTCGGCGATGATAGACATGCTGCTCATTGTGGGGACAGGTTGTCAGCTCATGCTCGGCTTCCTCCAAGGCGTGCTGCCACTGCGCGGCAGTCGGACGCAGATCCGGCTCGGCGTGCGCGTCCTCGAAGCAGCGGCGCAGCAATTCTTGCACTGATGGCGGCAACGTGAACCACGCCGGCGCGTGCGGACTCGGTTGGATTGGGACTATTCGCAGCCAGGCATAGGGCCAGCTTCCAGCGGCAATCCGCGCCGCGAGCGAATCCGAATCGCCGTTGCCGGGACACGTTCCCGCGAACGGATGGATTCCCTGCATGAGCAGTTGAAAGATCAGGACCGCCAGAGCAAACGCATCGTGTTGCGGCAGGCGGTCCACCTCGGCGAAGGCGACGCCCTGCAATTCCGGCGGCGTGTATTCCGGCCGGCCCACGCGGCAGCGATACAGCCGATCGCTCCCCGGCACTTGGCAGGAATCCACGTCAATCAGCGTGACGAGTGCCTGCGCCGTGACCAGCACATTGGATTCGTTGAGGTCGCCGACAACGTAGCCGCACTCGTGCAAGCCGGCGACAGCGGCGGCGAGATTGCAGGCCGTTCGCAGCAGGGAGCCGTAATGGAAATGGGGGCAGATTTCGCGGCGGACGCCGGGATTGTATACCTCCCAGATCAGGTGCGCTTTGTCGAGGCGCGGCATCAGGTAGCCGATGACGCGACCCTCGCCGCCCGGTTCGAGCAATCGGCTCTGGGGCCAGGCGAGAGTGACGTGCTGGCCCGGTTGCGGCGGCGCTACGGGAGGTGCGGCCAGCATGGCGGCGAGTTTGCCGGCGTGTTCCTCGCTGGGATTGTGATAAATTTTTGCCGCAACGTCTGACCATTCCGGCACCGCATAAATAGACGCTTCACCGCCGCGGCCCAAGGGCGGTCCCTCCAACGCGATCTCCTGATTTTTTCCCTCCAACCAAACGCGCATCAATCAATCCTCATCGTCACTTGGGGTTCGGCGTTTGCGAAATCGACGGCCCCAGCGGCGGGGCGGCGCCGGGACATAGGGCCGTGCTCGGCATGGACGCCGGCTGATTGGCTTTGCTGGTTTGTCCCAAGAAAACATCTGGACCGAGCAAGATGGTTGGACCCGATATGTCGGGCGTGGGAGGCGAAGGCCGTTTTTGCACGGCAATCTGCAAATCCTGGGCGAAGTTGCTGCGCCGGAGGACCAGCAGCGCGAAGCAAGTGCCGACCACACCACCCATCCCCTCCCAGCGGCCATCCGGGAATTGTGTATCGACGAGCATTTGCGCCGCCCACGGATACCATTCTCGGTCGCCAATCTTTTTTAGATCGTAAATGACGGCCATTCGTTCCAGCGACCACAAAAAGTACAACGGATCGCGCGCATTCACTCCGACGATGCGGTTTCCAGCGACGGTGATCTTGTCGAGCGCTCGCGCGAGGTAACGCAGTCCATCACTGATGGCAGCATCGTAGACGGGGATCGGTTGATCGGGGCGAATGTCACGGCCTTGACCGGCTCGAACGCTATGGCTCATAGCCAGGCTCATCAGTCCCGCGCAGGTCATGGAATCGCGCCAATAGACTGCGAAGGAATTATATGTCCAGCTGCCATCGGACAGCCGCGTGCAGCGGAAATGCTGCTCGGCGGCCAGAAGAGCGGAGCGAACCGGCACGCCATGCCGCTGCGCTACCCAAAGACCGAGGAGGGCGAGCTGCGTGTTGGAATTGTCGCCGCGGAAGAAAATGTTGATGATCGCATTGGCTGGGACTTTGACAGGCCGGCCATCCGCTCTAACGCCCACCGGCACAGCCGGCATGAATCGCTTCGGATCGTCCCTTAGACATCCATAGGTCCAGATGCCGCCTTTGACCTGGCCGAACAAGAGCAGTTGTCCGAAATCATAAATCAGCCGCCGATCGCGCGGATCGCCCAGCCGGTCGAGGAAGAGGATGGCCAATGCTAGCTCGTAGGTTTGCGTGATCTGGCGTCGCTGGGTACGGAACAACGCAGCGATTTGCTGGACGGAGGGATCGTCGGCGGGAATGCCGCATTCCAGCAAGGTCAAGCCGAACAATCCCAGATAATTGCGATATTGAGGGTGATTATTGTGATTTTTCTGCAAGTAAGCGACACCGCGATCAATGGCACGATTGACGCGCTTTTCCAACATCGTCAATGGCCGCGGCTGCTGCTTGGGAAGAGCATCCTTGGAGATGGCAAGAGGCTGCGGCCCTGGCGGCGAGGATTTGAACAAGGGTTGCGGCGCCGGCTCCTCCGGGATAGCTGGGATGATTTCGACGGGATATGGCGATGGGGGCGCGGGCTGGATGTGCGCCGTTGGAGCTGGCGCGGCTGCGGCTTTGTGGTCGATGCCGCTTAGCAGGTGATACGCATAACCGGCACCGCCTACGAGGAAAAACAAAGCGCCAACCGCCAGGACGCCGCGCCACACTTGCCGCCCTGAATCGGACGGCGGGGGCGCCGCCATCGGAGCGGGAACGTCCGCAGGCAACGCGGTAAACGCGCTATTACAGAGCGGACATACGCATATGCCTGTCTCGGGCATCTCCGCTTCAATAGTCAGATGGCACTCAGGGCAGTTTTGCCTCGATTCCACTGCAACGGTCCTCCGCGTTTCTATCCCAGCCTATGGCGTCACTTGTTGCTCGGCGTTTGCGAAATCGACGGTCCCAGCGGTGCGGGAGGGCCAGGACGAACAGTTATGCTCGGCAGGGATGCCGGCTGTTTGGGTTTGTCGTTCTGTCTCAAGAACACGTCCGGCCCCTGCAAAATGGTCGGTCCCGCTATGTGGGGCATGGGAGGCGCGGGTTGTTCTTGCACGGCCAATTGCAAATCCTTGGCAAAATTGCTGCGCTTGAGAATCAGCAAGGCGAAACAAGTGCCCACGGGATCGCTCATTCCGGCCCAGCGGCCGTCCGGCCGTTGCGTTTCGACGAGCATTTGCGCCGCCCACGGATACCATTCGCGTTCTCCAATCTTTTTCAGATCGTAAATGACGGCCATTCGTTCCAGCGACCACAAGAAGTACAACGGATCACGCGCCTCTACTCCGATGATGCGGCCGCCGGCAACGTTGATTTTGTCGAGCGCTTGCGAAAGGTAGCGCAATCCTCTTTGAACGGCGGCATCGTGGACGGCAATCGGGCGATTGGGGCGAATGTCGCGGCCTTGACCGGCGTAGAGGCCGTAGCGCATGGCCAGGCTCATCAGTCCCGCGCAGGTCATGGAATCGCGCCAATTGCTCGCGTTGGAGTGATATGCCCAGCTACCGTCGGCTTTTTGCGTGCTGCGGAAGTATTGCTCTGCGGCCAGAAGAGCGGAGGAGGCGGGGACGCCATGCCGCTGCGCTACCCACAGACCGAGGATTGCGAACTGCGTATTGGAATTGTCGCCGCGGTAAACGATGCGCTGAGAAGGAACACTTCGATGGCGATAATATCCTAACATGCGCTGTCGATCGTTCACCAGGCACGAGTAGGTCCAAGCGCCGCAGCTGAACTGACCCCGGATCAGCCTTTGGCCGAAGCTGCCAATGAGAACGCGGTCGCGCGGATCTCCCAAACGGTCGAGGAAGAGGATGGCCAACGTTAGTTCGTATGTTTGCGTGATCTGGCGATCCTGCGAACGTATCCAAGTGGCGATTTGCCGCACGGAGGGATCGTCGGTGGCGACGCCGCACTCCAGCAAGGTCAGTCCGAGCAATCCAAGATAATTACAGTATTGAAGATGTTTATTATGATTTTTAAGCAGGTGAGCGAGGCCGCGCTCAATGGCCGCATTGACGCGCTCCGGCAGCGTCAATGGCCGCTGCGTTTTCTCGACGGCGGCATGGGGTTGCAGCTTCGGCGGTCGGGGTTGCGGCTGAATCGTCGCCTGCGGCATCGGCTCAATCGGGATAACGGCTACATATTCGGCCGGAGGCGGCGATGGAGGCTCGGAGGGAGCGTGTGCTGCGGGAGTCCGCACAGCGGCTTTGTGGTCGATGTCGTTCAGCAGGTGATACGCATAACCGGCACCGCCTACGAGGAAAAACAAAGCCCCAACCGCCAGGACGCCGCGCCACATTTGCCGCCCTGAATCGCACGGCGGGGGCGCCGCCATCGAGGGGGGAACGTCCGCAGGCAACGCGGTAAACGCGCTATTACAGAGCGGACATACCAATATGCCTGTCTCGGGCATCTCCGCTTCAAAAGTCAGATGGCACTCAGGGCAGTTTCGCCTCGATTCCACTGCAACAGTCCTCCGCGTTTCCCGCCTTACCTACGGCGTCACTTATCGTTCGGCGTCCTCGAAATGGACGGCCCTAGCGGCGCGGGAGGGCCGGGACGAACAATTATGCCCGGCAGGGATGCCGGCTGTTTGGGTTTGTCGTTCCGTCTCAAGAACACGTCCGGCCCTTGCAAGATGTTCGGCCCTGCTATGTCGGGCATGGGAGGCGCGGGTTGTTCTTGCACGGCCAATTGCAAGTCTTTGGCGAGATTGCTGCGCTTGAGAATCAGCAAGGCGAAGCAAGTGCCCACCGGATCCATGTATGCCAGCCATCGGCCGTCCGGCTGTTGCGTTTCAACGAGCATCTCAGCTGCCCACGGATACCATTCATGTCTCCCTATTTTTTTCAGATCGTAAATGACAGCCATTCGTTCCAACGACCAGAGAAAGTACAGCGGATCCATTGCTTCCACTCCAATGATGCGGCCGTCGGCGACGCTGATCTTGTCGAGCGATTGTGCGAGATAACGAAGTCCCCGATTGATGGCCCCATCGTAGACAGGGATCGGATGATCAGGGCGAATGTCGCTTCCTTGACCGCCGCTGACGCCGTAACGCATGGCCAGGATCATCAGTCCCGCGCAGGTCATGGAGTCGCGGTACATGACGCGGGGGATGCCGGGATGATACCTCCAACCGCCGTCGGACAACTGTGAGGCGCGGAAATTGTGATCGGCGGCCGAGAATGCAGAGTGCGACAGAACACCATGTCGCTGCGCTACCCATAAACCGAGGAGGGCGAACTGCGTATTGGAATTATCGCCGCAGCCCTTAATGAGGTAGGCGTTAAGGCGTTTGTCAGCGCGGTTGCGGTCCCGGCAAGCATACGTCCAGGTGCCGTTAACGAATCGGCCGTCCAGAAGCCGATTCCCGAAGGTGCGTATCAACGGCTGGTCGCGCGGATCGCCCAACCGATCGAGGAAAAGGATGGCCAACGTTAGGTCATAGGTTTGCTTGAGGTCGCTTTCGCGCGCACGAAACCATCCGGCGATTTGCTGCACCGAGGGATCGTCTGCGGCGACGCCGCACTCCAGCAAGGTCAAGCCGAGCAGACCCAGATAATTGCGATATTGCGGGAAATCTTTGTGATTTTTCCGCATGTTAGCGAGTCCCTCATCAATGGCGCGATTGACTCTCTCCGCCAGGGTCAAGGGCCGCTGCGCTTCCTTGGTAATGGCGGTAGGTTGCAGCTTCGGCGGCCGGGGTTGCTGAATCGGCGCCGGCGGCCTTGGCTCAATGGGGATGACGGGAATGATTTCGACGGGGCAGGGCGCTGGAGGCGTAGACGTAGCGCTTGCCGCTGGAGCCGCCGCGACGGCGGGTTTGCGGCCGATGCCGCTCAGCAGATGATACGCATAGCCGAAACCGCCGGCGAGGAGGAAAACAGCGGCGACCGCCACAACGCCGCGCCAGACCTGCCGTCCCGTGGCATTCGAGGGCAAAACCGTCGCCGCCGGAGCAGGACTGGCCGGTGAGAGTGCGGCGAACGCGCTATTGCACAGCGGGCAGACCAATACGCCTGTCTCCGGCAGCTCCGCCTCAAAGATCAGATGGCATTCCGGGCAGTTTCGTTTCGATCCCACAGAAATCAACCTCCGTAGCTCCTTGGACTTGTTGTAAGTCAACTGAGTCACTTGGTTTTCGGCGTCTGCAACATCGACGGATCCAGAGGCAGAACTGCTGGGCGTTGGAGCTTGCGGGTCTGTCCCGAGAAAGCATCCGGGCTTTGCAAAATGGTCCTCCCCGATATTTCAGGCATGAGAGGCGAAGGCTGTTCTTGCACGGTCAATCGCAAATCCTTGGCGAAATTGCTGCGCTTGAGAACCAAGAGCGCCAAACAAGTGCTCTCGTAGAGATTGCCCGTGCCGGGAAAGCGGCCGTCTCCCCATTGTGTGTCAACGAGCCATTGCGCCGCCCAGGGATACCACTCGCGTTCGCCGATCTTTTTTAGATCGTAAATGACGGCTATGCGCTCCAGCGACCACAGAAAATCTAAGAAGCTCCGCGCTTCCACTCTGATAGGGCCGTTGCCGGCGACGGTCATTCTATCGAGCGATTGAGCGAGATAGCGCAACCCCCCCTGAATGGCCGCATCGTGAACGACAATCGGACGATTGGGGCGAATGTCGCGGCCTTGGCCGCCGCTGACGCCGTAGCGCATGGCCAGACTCATCAGTCCCGCGCAGGTCATGGAATCGCGCCATCTGCTCGTCTTGGGTTGAAATGCCCAGCTGCCATCGTCTTTTTGCGTGTTGCGAAAGTATTGCTCGGCGGCCAGCAAGGCGGAGCTAACCGACAGACCATGCCGCTGCGCCACCCATAGACCAAGGATGGCGAACTGCGTATTGTAACTGTCGCCCTGGTAAGTGATCCGCTGCCGAGCCGGGTTATATCCGTTGGCCCGGGCGCGCTGCCGCTCGTTCACCAGGTAAGAATTGGTCCAGGCGCCGCAGTCGAACTGTCCCCCGAGCAGCCGTTGTCCGAAGATGCATATGAGTGCGCGGTCGCGCGGATCGCCCAAGCGGTCGAGGAAGAGGATGGCCAACGTCAGTTGGTATGTTTGCGTGAACTGGCGTTCCTGCGAACGGATCCGTGCGGCAATTTGACGCACGGAGGGATCATCGGCGGCGACGCCGCACTCCAGCAACGTCAGTCCGAGCAATCCGAGATTGTCGCGATAATATTGGGGAAATTCATTGTAATTGCTTTGCAAGTAAGCGCGTCCGCGGTCAATGGCGGCATTGATGCGCTCCGGCAGAGTCAAGGGCCGCTCCGTTTTCTCTACGATGGCAGGGGGTTGCAGTTTCGGCGGCCGGGGTTGCTGCGGAATCGTCTCCGGCGGCATCGGTTCCACCGGGTTAATGGGGATGTATTCGACGGGAGACGGCGAGGGAGGTTCGGGGGGAGCGTGTACTGCGGGCGCGGGCACGGCGGTGGTTTTGTGGTCGATGCCGCTCAGCAGGTGATACGCATAGCCCATTCCAGCGGCGAGACAGAGGACTGCGCCAACCGCCACGACGCCGCGCAACACATGCCGCCCCGAAGCAGCCGATGGCGACAGCGTCGCCTCATTCGCAACGGGGCTGGCCGGCGGCAGTTCGGAGAACACGCTATTGCACAACGGGCAGACCAGTACGCCTGTCGCCGGCAATTCTGCCTCGAAGATCAGATAGCATTCGGGACACGTTCGTTTCGATTCCATTGCAGCGATCCTCGATAATACCTCCCGATTTGCCGGGTGCTACGTCTCATTCTTCATTTCGCTGGTAGCGGCACGGGCCGTGCTCGCCGACAGCCAAGCGAACAGGTCGCTGAACTTCAGTCCTTCCAACTTGATCGGCGGTCGAACCGAGATCCTCGCCAGCAGCTTCATGTTTGCCCCCTCGACGCCGACGGCGAAGAAGGCGGCCTTGCGCGAGGCTTCCGCTGTACGGAGGCGCTGCACGGCTTGTTGCGTCGTCTCTAACGAGTCGCCCTGCGGCATACCGTCGGTGATGAGGAAAAGCCAGGGCCGCGAGTACGGCACGCCGTTGGCCCGGTAGCGCTCCTTGCGCTTCTCCACGAGATCCAACGCCCGCACAATGGCCGTACACAGCGGCGTCTCGCCTTCCGCTTGCAGCAGCGGCGGCTGGAACTGATCGACGGTGACGAAGTCCTGCACCACCCGCACTTCCGAACCGAAGGAGATTACCGCCACTTCGACGCGCTTGCGCGCCAGCGGCACCGCCAGCAATTCCTCATGGAAAACGTGCAGACCGCGGTTGAGCGCGGCGATCGGTTCGCCGGCCATCGATTGCGATGTGTCAAGGATCAAGACGCACGGACATCGCGGCTCCGGATTGTCCGCGAATTCCGCGCTATTGTCGAACAGATCCTCACCCCAATCGGGTCCATCCAGGGGGGCATTGTCCAGGGCTGTATCGTTCGGTGTCATTTTGCACATTCTCTGTTGCCTGCGCTTCACTTCAAGTATGGGTCATGTTGTGGCCCGATGTCGTTAGAAACGCTCATAAAATGAACCGCCAAGTCGCCAAGGACGCCAAGGAAAGAAAGAGAAGAAGGCATTTAGGAACAGATGGAGACGAGATTTTCTCGCCCCTTCGCTTTCTTCTCTCTTTCGTTTCTTGGCGTCCTTGGCGACTTGGCGGTTCATTTGTTTGCCAGTCCGGATTTACCCAAACGGCCTGGTTTCTGTATGATGATTTTTTCCCGAAATGGAGGAGTGGGGCGGAATGACAGTGTCGGCGACACTGCAAATGGGCTTTTTAGGTTCCGGGCGCATGGCGACGGCCTTGGCGAAGGGCTGGCTGCGGGCCGGCTTGGTTCGCGCCGACAGCTGCCGGTCCAGCGATCCCCTGGCTACGGCGCGACAAGCATTTACGGCCGAGACTGGCTGCCCAGCCGGAGCCGACAACCGCGAAGTTGCCGCCGCCAGTGATGTGCTTGTGCTGGCCGTCAAGCCGCAGTCGATGCCGGCGCTGCTGGAGGAAATCCGCCCGCACGTAATGGGACGGCTCGTCATCTCTATTGCCGCCGGAATCACATTGCGGCAGCTCTCCGCCGGTCTCGGCCCGGACTGCCGGCTCATTCGCGTCATGCCGAATACGCCATGCCTGATCGGCGCCAGCGCTTCCGCCTTCAGTCCCGGGGACAATGCGACCATCGAGGACATTGCCCTGGTAGATCGTCTGCTTAACGCGGTCGGCGTGGCGTTTCGGCTGCCCGAACACCTGCTCGATGCAGTGACCGGCTTGTCCGGCAGCGGGCCGGCATTCGTGTATCTGATGATCGAGGCTCTTTCCGACGGCGGTGTGCGCATGGGTTTGCCGCGCGACGTGGCCACGGCATTGGCGGCGCAAACGGTGCTGGGAGCGGCGAAGATGGTGCTGGAGACGCAGTCTCATCCCGGCGTCCTCAAGGACATGGTGGCCAGTCCGGGCGGCACCACTATCGCCGGCCTGCACGCCCTGGAGCGCGGCGGCGTGCGCGGGGCGTTGATGGATGCCGTTGAGGCGGCCACGCGGCGGGCGGTAGAATTAGGGGAAGAATGATGGCTTCGCAAAACGCGGGAAAGACCGTGGCGGAAATCCTGGCGGGGAAGCGCGGGAGCATTAAATACGCTCCCTTCGATCCCGGTTCTCCGAGCTGGGATGACGTTCGGCAGCTGACATGGGAGGAAATCAAACGCCGCGCCAAACAGCGGAAGCCGG
>Ga0335075_10013482_pt1 | contig 12302 bp, 11 predicted proteins | sample Lox_Sample_24_FD_206723 | JGI IMG/M metagenome (GOLD analysis project Ga0335075, IMG submission 206723) | Soil microbial communities from Loxahatchee National Wildlife Refuge, Florida, United States - Lox_Sample_2.4 | ecosystem: Environmental > Terrestrial > Soil > Wetlands | place: USA... | reverse complement strand
TTCCGGTACGGCGCCATGGGTCTGACGCCGTACCTGGAGATCGACCTCAAAGACCCGCAGGCTGGCCGGGTGACTGCGCAGCGGGAGATCATCGTCGGACCGCAGCCAAACTATAACGAGGCGCTGCGTGCCGTCCGGCAACTGCTGGCGTGTAACGAGCTCCAGGACGTCGAGGTTAAGCGGTCGGCCATTCCGTTGCGGCGATGGCTGGGCAGAAGGACCCCGCCGCAAGCCCATCGTTGAGGTGGCAGCCTCCGAATTTGACTCAGCTGGCTTGCCACCCTCACTGATCTCCGCCCGGTAGTTCGACTCGACCTTCCGTAGGCGAGAGGCGATCCGCTCGTGTCGGATGGCGATGAACTGCCGGTTGGCATGGCCATACGTATCCGTCGGCATGGTTGCAGCGACAGGCCGGACCTCCCGTGCATGCGCCTCGCTGTCGGCAGCCCAGGGCCCGAACTGCGTAGATGACTGCGGTGGCATGCTGCTCGTCGAGCAGCAGCGTGACCGTGTGTCGGATCGGGTCGTGGGTGCGCCGGGTTAAACCGGCATGGGGGAGGAGATGGAAGAGCTCAACATCGAAGGTCTAGCGAACCACGATGACCGCGAACCGTGCGTCGGTATCCGTGAGGGTGCAGGCGAAGCGTCGGTAGCGGCACGTGCAGGCCAGGCTATTGAGCCGCGTAATCACAGAGTCCGGGGTGCCGACGCTGTCTACGGAAGCGGAAGGCAACACCGCCAGCGGCGCTATCGCGAGTCGCTGGCGGGCCCCGCGCGGTCAGAGAACCAGGGCATGTACGGAACCTCCATGCGCGAGAACCGGGAGATCCCGCGCTCGCCCGTCCGGGTGATCACCGGGCGGGCCGCTCAGGGAACGCTAAGGCAGTACGCCTGAGATGAACGAGCGCGGGAAGTCAGACAACCTCGTAGTACCGGCGAAGCCGCCGAACAACGCCGGGGAACCGGTCGCGGAGGTGGTGGAGGGAAGGAGGTTGGCCGAGGGGACCACGGGCCAGACTGACACGTCCCGGACGCAGCGCCGGGCAAGGCGTGCCAAGCGGGCTGGACCGTGTGCGAGAGGTAGCACGAAGGGACAAGGACGCACGGTTCACCGCGCTGCTGCACCACGTCGACCTGGCTCGCCTGTGGGCGGCCTACGTGGCGACTAACCCGAAGGCAGCTCCGGGTGTCGACCAGGTGACGTGGGATGCCTACGGGCAGAATCTGCGAGAGAACCTCGAAGACCTGCTCCGCCGTGTCCACAGCGGTGCCTACGGGCGAGCCCTTCTCGCAGGGTGTACATACCGAAGCCAGACGGGCGGCAGCGGCCGCTCGGCATCGCCACGCTGGAGGACAAGATCCTCCAGCGGGCGGTGGCGGAGGTGCTGAACGCCGTGTACGAGGAGGATTTTCTCGGTTTCTCTTACGGGTTCCGGTCGGGGCGCAAGCCCCACGATGCGCTGGATGCGCTGGCGGTCGGGATTTCCGAGAGAAAGGTGAACTCGACGCGTGCGGTTTCTTCGGCAAGGAGCAGGCGGGCACCCTGAAGCCGAATGACATCTATCTGTTCAGGGTCGCCGCGATGCTGGGCGAGTACGCGGCGCACGGTGCGGTGCTGCGCCGTTATAACCGGTCGGTGAGCAAGCTGGACGGCCGGCGCCGAGGCGGTCGCCCGGTTCCAGGCGCACCTGCGCTCGGCTGGGCGCTCGGTCTCGACCGTGCGGGCTTACGGGACGCTGGCCGGGGAGTTCGTCGCGTTCACCGGCACGCGCGGCGGGCTGGCCTGCTGTGACGCCGCCACGATGGGGGCGTTCGTCGCGACGCTGGCGGGCTACTAGGTCAAGACGGTTGAGCAGAAACTGGCTGCGCTGCGGTCGTTTCTGCGGTTCGCCGCCGCCGACGGGCTGGCCGACGGCGCGTGCCTGGACGCGATCCCGGCGGCACGCTCGGCCAGGCAGGCCAGGATCCGTCGGTGTGGGATCCCGGCGAGGTGGCCAGGATCGTGGAGGCGATAGACCGGGACAACCCGTGCGGGAAGCGGGACTACGCGATCATCTTGCTGATTACCAAGCTCGGGCTGCGGGGCGTTGACATCCGGCGGCCGGAGTTCGCCGACTTCGACTGGCCGGGCAACCGGCTGTCCATCGTCCAGGCCAAGACCGGTCACCGGGTGTGGCTGCCGTTGCTGAAGGAGGTCGGCTGGGCGGTGATCGACTACATCCGCCATGGCCGGCCGGCCTGCGACTGCCGGCAGGTGTTCGTGCGGCACCTGGCCCCGATCGGGCCGTTCTCCGACCAGGATCATTTGCATCAGATGCTGGCCAAGCACGCCCGCGTGCCGCACGTCCCGGTGAGCGAGAAACGCCGTCATGGCATGCACTCGCTCCGCCATTCGCTGGCGACCCGGCTGAAAGCAGGCGTGCCGCTGCCCTACATCCGCGACATCCTCGGGCACGTCGACCTGTCCACCACCGAGATCTACGCCCGCGCCTCCACCGAGGCCAAACGCAAAGCCCTCGAAGCCGCCTACACCGACATCGTCACCGACGACCTGCCCGAATGGAACCAGGACCCCGGACTGCTCAACTGGCTCGCCAGACTGTGACCCGCATCAGAGAACAGAGTTATGCGCAGCGTTCGATCCCCGCCATCGCTGTCACCAGGACCAGCAGGCTAGCGCCGCGCATAACCCGGCACTCCTCATTAGGGGCATCGGCGTCGCCGCTGCTCGCGAACGTGTACCTCCACTACGTCTTCGACCTGTGGGCCGACTGGTGGAGACGCCGCTACGCGCACGGTGACGTGATCATCGTGAGGTTTGCGGACGACTTCGTGGTCGGGTTCCAGGACCTCGGTGATGCAAGACGGTTCCTGGCTGATCTTCGGGAGCGGTTTGCGAAGTTCAACCTGGAGCTGCATCCGGACAAGACCCGCCTGATCGAGTTCGGCCGCTTCGCGGCGAAGAACCGGCGAAAGCGCGGTCTGGCGAAACCGGAGACGTTCGATTTCCTGGGCTTCACCCACATTTGCGGGAAGACCAGGGACGGGCGCTTCTGGCTCCGGCGCATCACCATCAAAAAGAGGCTGAGGGCGAAGCTGAAGCAGGTGAAAGCCGAGCTCCGGCGGCGCCGTCACTGGCCCATCCCCGAGCAGGGGCACTGGCTGGCGAGCGTGTTGAGGGGACACTTCAACTACTACGCCGTGCCCGGCAACATCGATTTGGTCACGGCCTTTCGCGACCAGGTCCGGTGGCACTGGATCCAGACGCTTCGGCGCCGAAGCCAGCGCCACCGCATGACCTGGGCGCGCTATAGCCGGATCGAGGTGAAATGGCTGCCCCCTGCCCGCATCGTGCATCCCCACCCCAGCGTGCGCTTCGCCGCCAGGACCCAAGGCAGGAGCCCGGTGCGGTAATTCCGCACGCCGGGATCTGTCCGGGGGCGGTCCCTACCGGGATTAGCGCTGAGGCCCGGTAATGCGGGCGGAGCGAAGGGGACGGCCGCCACGAAGGCGGCCAGGTAGCCCCAGGCCACCGCATAACGACGCCGCGCCGACGTCAGGAGCCGGCTAGCTGACAGTGCTGCCCCCGGACCCTGCATCGGCCCCCGAACGCGCGCCTCGCCGCCGGCGCGGGCGGCCGCGGCCCGGCCCTGGCCGCCGGGGGAGCTGACCGCGCGACCGGCTTGGCGCGCCGGACGCCTGCGCCGGTGTCCTGGATTCTGTATCGCAGAACCTCCGATTCGTTCTCTTACCCTGGCCCATTAGTGCATTTAGCGTTTCTGCCACGCGGCCGACTCGGCGTTTGGTGTTGCAATCGGCCGCGATAGCTCCGGTCCTGCCCGCGCGACCCGATACCGCGCGTGCTGGAAGGACGTGACGGAAGGAGGGTGCTGATCCTATCTCCGCCGGCTGCCCGGTGCGTCTGGCAGCCGGGCAAGCCACAAGAGGAGGCACGGAATTGAATAAGTCCTCCCCGGCACGAGTTGCCGGGATACTGGCCGCCGCGGTTCTAACCGCCCTGACGCTGGCCGGCGCAGCGAATGCGCAGGCAACACATAGCCAGGGAGCGGCGGCAAAGGCCGCTGACACGGTCGATCATGTGACCATTACTACGCCCACGCGCGTCTATGAGCCGAGGCGCAGCTGTGCCAGCCTGGCGTCCCTGGACTACTCGAACACCACGATCAGCAGCGCCACCGAAGTCGCGGCCACGACTAGCACGCCAGCTTACTGCGACGTTCAGGCTAGCGTGACCAATCCCCCGGCCTATACCGATACGGTAAATATCGGAGTCTTTCTTCCGGTACAGGATTGGAACGGCGCTTTCGAGGGAACTGGCGGCGGCGGTTTCGACGGCGGCGACCCGACCACACCTGATGCTTCTGCCCTGCAGGATGGCTACGTGACGGCGGGCACCGACGCCGGGCATACTGGCAGCACTGGTAACTTCGCACTCAATGCGGACGGCACCCTTAACTGGCAGGAAATCGATGACTTCGGTTATCTCGGCATCCACGAGATGACAGTTCTCGCAAAGGCCGTCACTGCTGCTTATTACAATAAGGCACCGGCATACTCGTTCTTCAACGGCTGCTCGACGGGCGGCCGGCAGGGCCTTATCGAGGCACAGCGGTATCCCCAGGACTATAACGGCATCGCGGCCGGGTCACCCGCCATTAATTCAAATCTACTGCGGGCGTCCCAGATCTGGGGATTCCTGCAGATGGATATTGCGAACGACGTTCTGCCGCAGTGCAAGCTTGACGCATTCAACTCAGCCGCCGTCGCTGCGTGCGGCGAGAAACTCGACGGAGTAGCCGACGGGATCATCAGCGACTGGCAGCACTGCGACTTCGATCCACGCACCCTGATCGGGACGGTCACCCCGTGCGGGACTATTACCGCTACCGACGCCGAGGTTGTCAGCCGGATCTGGCAGGGTCCGGTCGATGCGGACGGACACCGGCTCTGGTACGGGCTGATGCCCGGCGCCTCGTTTACCGGGCTTGATGACACCGTCACCACGGGTAGTACGACGACCGCGGCGCCGTTCAGCATCGTGACCGCCTGGTACCAGTACTGGCTTACCCAGAACCCCAACTACAACTGGCAGACCATGACCTACCAGCAGTTCCTCAACTTCTACCAGCAGTCAGCCTCTGAGTTCTCCGGGCTGGACGTGACGTCCGAGTCGAGCCCTGACCTCTCCGCCTTCAAGAAGGATGGCGGAAAGATCATCATGTGGATCGGCACCTACGATCAGCTCGTTTACCCGCTGGGCGACCTGAACTACTTCAAGCGGGTCGAGGCAACGTTCGGCGGTGCCGGGGGCGGGGCTGCCCAGACGGCACAGTTCCTGCGGTTCTTCATGGCGCCGGGCGTCGAGCACTGTGGCGGCGGCCCTGGCGCGACACCGGTGAATGCGTTCCAGGCCGTGGTCAACTGGGTCGAGGATGGCCATGCGCCCGCGCAGCTGGAGGGCGAGGCCACTAACGCGGCCGGGCAGGTGGACATGACCAGGCCGGTCTGCATGTATCCGCTCGTCGCCAGGTACAACGGCGGCAACCCCGATGTGGCCCGGAGCTTCTCCTGCGCGACCAGCCTGAGCCCGGAGCAGCTCCCCAGCAGCTGACCGGCACCGGGCCGGCGAGTTTCCGGGTAGCGAACTGGCCGGGGGCTGTCGCAAGACAGCCCCCGGCCAGCACCCTGCCGCCGGGTTAGCGATAGTCGTCCGGGGCCCCGGGCCTGGTCGAGGCCGGCTGGCCGAGGTCGGCCAGCCGGCTGGATAGCTCAGCAGCGGCGGCGCGGACGAGGTCAAGCACAACTGTCTGCCGGGACGGCGGAGTCCGCGCGATCGGGCACGGCACGGTGAGGCTCGCGATGAACCTGCCTCGCTCGGCGACTCCGGCCGCAGCAGCCCAGATCCCCTGGTCGATCTCCTCCTGACTTGTCGCCCAGCCGCACCGGGCGGCTTCCTCGATCCTGGCCAGGATCTCGTGTGCTCGCTCGCCGGTCTCGTCGCGAAAGAAACGTCGTCGGGCATCTGCGGGAAGACCGGCTAGCAGCATTCGCGCGCTCGCGCCCCTGGTAAGCGGAAGCGCCTGGCCGGGCTCGTAGGACAAGCGCAGCCGCTGATGAGACTCGATCCAGTGGGCGCAGATCGCAGTGTCGCCGACCATCTCGACCAGCAGCACCGTCTCGCCGGTATCGGCGGCGAGCTGACGCATGACCGGATCGGCAATCCCGACCATCGGCATCGCCGCGTCGGCTGCGCGCGCGAGCGCAAAGATCCGAGGCGATAGGTGATACTTCCCCGCCTCGGTCTCGACTACCAGTGACTCGTCACGCAGCAGGGCGACGTAGCGATGGGCGGTTGGCAGCGGGATATCCGCGATAGCCGCGAGCTCCCGCACGGACAGCGTATGCAGGCGCTGGTCGAAGGCGAAGAGGAGACGCAGGACCCGGCGGGCGCTCTCCGCTCCCGGTTTTGTTGCGCCTATGAGTAGTCTCCTAACCACGATACGTGCGCGTCCTCGCGCGACATCGCCGACGCAGGTGATTTAGCTATCATTCTGCGATCCACACGTTATCGCCGGGTAAAACGGATGGGCAACTTTGCTCCGCCGCCGGTTTCCGGTGCGCGCGGGCTCGGGCCTGCCATGCTGGCTGAGCGGGCGCGGCCGGTCAGAGCCAGCGCGGAGGGTCCGGAATGCGGCGGCGCCCCGGTGAGCCGAGCCTGCCCTCACGCAGGCCGCGCAGAAGATAGGCGGCCAGGGCGGCCGGATTGCCATGCAGGACGAGCGGGTCGTTGCCCGGAATCGTCCAGGTCTGCCCGGCGGGATCGGTCAGCTGCAGCCCGGCAGTTTTGCGGGCGGTCAGCGTCGCGGTTGCATCATCAAGTAGCGCCACCAGGATGTCGGCCGGCAGGTCTTCAAATCGGAGGCCGGCCCGCAGATCGACGGCATGCACCCAGAGCTCACGAGCCCGGAGCCACGGGACTTCGGCCGCGCGGATCCGCCGTCCCTGAGCGGTCCGCACGTGGCTGTCCCACGCGGCGCGGGACATGCCGTCAGTGGCAGCGGAATACCGCTCGCTGGCAGCAAGCAGGTCGGCCCGGAGCTGCGGAGCCGGCTGACTGGCAGCCGCCTCGATATCGCGCTGGCGGGCGTCGGCATCGGCGTACATGGGACGCTCAATGCCCGTGCTGGCCCAGCTGAGCAAGTTGAGCAGAGCATCCGCGTTGCGCGCCACATGCCCGATGACGTGAGCCCGCGACCACCCCGGAAGCAGCGATGCTGAGGTCAGCTCGTCCTGGCCGAGCCCGCCAAGGACGGCCTCGAATTTCACCCGGCCGGTCTCCTGCCAGGCCAGGGCGGTGATCAGGTCGGGTGGTGCCATGGTGATGCCGGCCGGCGGCAGACATTCCGGCACTCGCCGATACCGCCGATCGTCGTGGTCAGCACGGTCCCGTCGGCCAGGTATCGCGGTGGCGTCCGGCTGTGACCGACCCCGCCCGGAGTGCCGGTCGCGATCACATCACCCGGGACCAGGGTGATGATCCGCGAGATATAACTCACCAGCTCAGCTGGACCGAAGATAAGGTCGTCGGTCACGGCCGACTGGACGAGCTCCCCGTCGACCTGACAGGAGAGCTCCAGCCTGGGCTGTGCACTGCCTGGCTCATGCACAAGCAGGCACGGGCCGATCGGAGTCGTCGATTCCGCGGTCTTGCCCTGCAGCCATTGAGCAGTCCGGTACTGCCAGTCGCGGCAGGTCACGTCGTTCAGGACCGTGTATCCGGCGATGGCGTGATCGCACTGGCCGGGATCGGCATCCCTGGCGACAGCGCCGATGACGATAGCCAGCTCGGCCTCCCAGTCGACCTGCTCGGACCCGGCAGGCAGCACTAGGTCGTCGTACGCGCCGATCAGCGCTCGGCTGAACTTAGCGAACAGCGTCGGGTAGCGGGGGATCTCGCGGTCCATCTCGGTGACATGGCTGCGGTAATTGAGACCGACACAGATGATCTTCTCCGGTGCGGTAACCAGCGGCGCGAAGTCGGCGGAAGCCAGCGGGCGCGCCTCACCGTGCGGCCCGGCGGCCAGGGCGCGCCAGGCTGGCAGCGCAAGCAGCGCCCCGACATCGCCCGGAGCCAGCAACCTGACCTCATCCGACTCGATCCGCGCGGTCCAGACGGCACCACTGATCCTGAGCGAGGCGAGTCTCAACGGCCCGTCCTCGGTTCGGACCGGTCCAGGCCCACTGCCTCGTAGACAGGCTCATCGCTGAAGCGGAAGAGGTCCAGCTCGGTCCTGGCCGTGATCTCCAGCTCCGTCCAGGACGGGACTACGAAGATGTCACCCCTGGCCAGCGGGTAGACCGTGCCGCCGATCCGGGCGAGTCCCTCGCCAGCGAAAACTTGCCAGACGGCGGAGCCAGCGACCCGCTGGCCAGGGACTGCCGCACCGGCGCGCAGCCGGTGCATTTGGGTGCGCATGCTGGCGAGCGCATCGCGGCCGTTCGCCGGATTGCTGAAGCGCACCATAGCGTGACCGTGATCAGCCGTGACGGGATAGCCCTCGGCCTCGAGCGCCAGCTGCTCGGCCAGGGCCTCGTCCGTCTGCGCCCACCGATAGGCCATCAGCGGCGAGTTCCCCGGCGCCGGGCTGACCGGCGGGCAGAGGCCGGGGAAACCCCAGAGCCGCTCACTGCGAGACCGCGCTGGCGTCTCCTCGGTACTCAGCTGAGCCGGGCCGGGCTCAAAAAAGCCGGCGTCGAGGGCGGCCACGAGCGGAATGTCCAGGCCGTCCAGCCAGGCCATGGGCTCGTCGGTGGTGTTGTGGTGCTCGTGGTAAGCCCAGCTCGGCGTGATGAGCAGGTCGCCGCGCCGCATGGCGACCGGGTCACCGTTGACGTTGGTCCATACTCCCTCGCCCTCGAGGACGAACCGGAAGGCGCCCTGACTGTGGTGGTGTGATGTGGCCGCCTCCTGGCCGCCGAGAAACTGTATTGCGGCCCACAGCGTGGGCGTGGCATAGGGTAGACCGGGAAGCCCGCGGTTAGCCAGGGCAATCGCACGGCGCTCGCCGCCGCTGCCGACTGGCACGAGTTCACCGGCCCGCGCGGCCAGGGCGCGCAGCTGATCCCACTGCCAGTGCTGGGGAACTGCCTGCGGCCGCGGCACGGGCGGCATCAGGTCCTCGCGCTGGGTCCACAACGGCATCAGGCTGGCCGCCTCGAAGTCGGCATAGAGGTCGGCCAGCGGCGGGTTGTCGAGGGTATCGGTCGTCGCGGAAGGTGTCGCATCCTGCATGCCTGACAGCCTCGCGCACCGCTCGCCGTTCGGAAGGTCAGCGCGTATCGTTTCTGATGTGCAGAAGCCCACCTATGCTGTCGAGTCCGTCGATAATGCCCTGCAGCTGCTGCTGATGCTGCATCATCTGGACAGCCTGGGCGTGACCGAGGCCGCCGAGGAACTCGGTGTCGCGCCGTCGACGGTGCACCGGCTGCTGGCGATGCTGAAGTTCCGGGGCTTCGCGACCCAGGGCCCTGATCACCGCTATCGGCTGAGCGCTCTGTCCCGTCAGCTTGCGCACCGCCCTGCTCCGTCCCTGCCCGCGGTGGCGGCCCCGCACCTTGAGTGGCTCTCGCACAAGACCAGGGAGACTGTCCATCTGATGGCGCGCAGCGGCGCGAGCGTGCGCTTCATTGAATGCGTCGAGGGAGAAAGCGCACTGCGTATCGCCAGCCGGGTCGGGAAGATGCTGCCGGCCCATCTGACTTCGGGCGGCCGGGTCCTGCTGGCCGCGCTACCGCCACAGTACGTGGCTGGCCTGTATCCCGAGTTCGGCCGCGATGAGGGCGACTTCGCCCGCCTGCTGCGAAGGTTGTCAGTCGTCCGGCAGTGCGGGTATGCCACCAACATTGGCGAGACCGAGCGCGGCGTCAATGCCATCGGCGTGCCGATCAGGGACGATACGTCATGCGTCGTGGCCGCGCTGGCCATCTCGACGCCGAGTGTGCGTTACCAGCGCCGGAACATCCTGACGCTGCTGCCCGCCGCGCGCGCGGCCGCGGAACGGATCTCCTGCGATCTGGCGGCATAGGCCACGGCAAACCGGGCCGTCGGCGTCCCGGTCTTTCTGCTCACCAGAATCATCGGGTATCGATCGCTGGCGACTTACTGCCTGCTCCCGGCGCAGGGCCCAGTGCCTCGCCGGAAATACGGCCCATATCGGCCATCGAGTCGTCGTGTGCCGCCAAGCCGGTGCTTGACACCCGTTTTTGGTCAGCACAGAATCACTGCATGCGACAGCGTATATCGCATAGTGATAGCGACAAGCGGCCGACGACCGGAGTCGACCCGGCCAGCACCGGCGTCGGTACGGTTCCCGGCGGCGGCGTCCGGCTCATGCTCGGCCGGATTGCCGCGGCCTGGCCGGCCGGATCCGGGCGGGTCGCGGGATCATCGCCCGGCCGGTTCGGCCGTGGCAGACGGTTCCTGCAGGCCTACGCGGTCGTCGTCACCTTTGTCGTGCTGGTAACAGCCTTCTCGGTCACCAGGACGCAGTCGTTCTTCACTACCGGAAATCTCCAGTCGCTGCTGACCAGCCAGGCCGCCCTGCTGGCGCTGACGCTGCCGCTGACGATGACGCTGGCGGCGGGCGAGCTGGATCTCTCCATCGGCGGGCAGGTCGCCATGTCCAGCGTGCTGGTCGGAGAACTGACGGGCGTCGATCACCTGGCGGCCGGCCTCGCGATCGCGCTATCGCTGCTGGCGGCAGTGGCGATCGGGCTTCTGAACGCGCTGCTCATCGTCAAGTTCAGAGTCAACGGGTTCATCGCCACTCTCGCGATCGGCACCTTGCTCGACGGCCTGGCGCAGGCCGTCAGCAACTCGGTGACCATCGGAGGAATCCCGGCCTCCATCACCTCGATCTTCGGGCATACGGTGCTGGGGGTCGGCGTCTCGTTCTGGTATGCCGTTGTGATTGCACTGATTGTCTGGTACGTCCTGACGCACACCGCGACGGGCCGACGGTTTTATTTCACCGGCGAGGGCAGGGAAGCCGCCCGCCTGGCCGGCATTCGCGTCGGCCGTCTCCGGGTGGCCGCATTCGTCCTGTCGGCGCTGGGCGCATGGCTAGCCGGGCTGATCCTGCTGGGCCAGACCGGGGCTGCTCAGGCCGGCGTCGGTGATCCGTATCTGCTGCCGGCCTACGCGGCCGTCTTCCTCGGCGCGGCAACGATTATCCCAGGGCGGTTCAACGCCGCCGGAACGGTGGTGGCCGCATTCCTGCTCGCCGTCGGAACCACCGGTCTGCAGCTCTACGGACTGCAGACGTGGGTAACCCAGGTGTTCGACGGCAGCATCCTTGTCCTCGCGATTGTCTTCGCGGCTTCGGTCGGAGTGCGCGAAACCTAGGCAGTACCTCCGGCCCGCGCTGGCGTGCTGTACCGGAGCGTCCTATCAGCTCCGCCGGCGACCGTCGCCGGCGACGTTTACTCGCTAGTCACCATCCTGGAGTGTGCTATGAAGCTATGCCTGCACCCGCGCAGCCTGGCGCTGCTCACGGCCGGATTCGGCACCGTTCTCGCGCTCAGCGCCTGCGGTTCGTCATCAGGCAGCCACCCGGGCGGAACGAACTCGGCATCGGCTCAAGATGCGAAGCTGACGCAGTCAGCACAGGCGCAGATCAGCAAGTACCTTTCCGTTCCGGCGTTCACTCCGCCAGGTCCAGCCGTCGATGCGGCCAAGGCGAAGGGCAAAACCATCCTGGTGGTCGCGCACGACCTGGTCTCCGACGAACTCGTTGGCATCGCCAACGGGGTGAAGCAAGCTGGCGCTGCCGCTGGCCTGCAGGTCAGCATCTACAACGGTGAGGGCCAGCCGAGCACCATCCAGCAGGGCATCCAGCGGGGCATAAGCGAGCGGGTGGGCGCGATACTCCTCGACGGGGTCGCCGCGAATCTCGTGCCGACCGTCCTGCAGGCTGCAACGGCCGCCCACGTGCCAGTCGTAGGGATGACTATCGGGTTGCCGTCCGAGGGCGGGGGCGGGCCCGGCGTCGATGCTGCCGCCGCCGCCGACAACAACCTGATGGGTGAGCTCATCGCCGACACCGCCATCGTGAAGGGCGACGGCACGGTGCGGGCGATCCTGGAGGACTTCAACAACCCGGATTCGGTGGGCGTCGTGGCCGGGATCAAGAAGGCCTTCGCTCAGTGCCCCTCCTGCAAGATTGTCGCGACCGCGGACGTCGAGCCGCCAGACTGGCCGACCCAGCTCGCGACCACGACCG
>Ga0335075_10013481_pt1 | contig 12302 bp, 17 predicted proteins | sample Lox_Sample_24_FD_206723 | JGI IMG/M metagenome (GOLD analysis project Ga0335075, IMG submission 206723) | Soil microbial communities from Loxahatchee National Wildlife Refuge, Florida, United States - Lox_Sample_2.4 | ecosystem: Environmental > Terrestrial > Soil > Wetlands | place: USA... | reverse complement strand
CCAGGAGCCGCGTAAGCCATGCCAGGAAGATCATCGGTAAGCCGTGTGCAGGAAAACCGCACGCACGGAATTGAAAGGGGAACGGGGAAACAGGCCCTCGCGGTACTGCGCCCCTGACTACCAATGGCGAGCACCACGGTGCAGATCGCACGGCCGCCTGACGAGGTCTTCGCCCGGGTGAACAAGACGCTGCTGCTGGTCGGCAACGGCTACATGGCGCTGCGCGGATTGCGCCGGCGGCGCAAAGCGGGGTGGCGCAGCTTCGACCCGGTCCGCCTCGGCGAGCTGGAGACGGCAGCGTGGGCGGGTTACTACCGTCGCGAGTGGCTACGGGTGCTGCGCAGCTTCGTGCTGCTCATGCGGGAGGCGTTCGGCTTCTCGTGGCCGGCCACGCTCCGCGGCGCCTGGTACGTGCTGCGCGCCAACCAATTGTGGGCACCCGTCCCCGACAACGACCCTGACGGCGCCCGGGAGCAGATGCGCCGGTTCTACGAGCTGCTGCGCGGTCGCTACGGCAGCCCCGCCGACGCCCGGCGCGCCGCCGAGCTGGAGGTGGAGTGGTGGCGGCTCCATCGCGCCGACCAATACTCCGGCGAAGACGGGTCGGCGCCGCTGACCCACGCGCTCTCGGCGTCGTACGCCTACCTCTACGGGATCGAGGAGCAGGCCACGCTGCCCGCCGCGCGCGAGCGCGTGGAGGCGATGCGCCTCTCCGACGCATGGGTGAGCGCCGGATGTGGTGTCTCCGATCCGCGCCTGGAGCAGGAGCGAGCCGCACTCGTGCGCTCCTATGCCTTCCTGCTGGCCGCTGTTCACAGCCCGACCTAGGAGACCTCATGCCGCACATCGGACAGACCATCGAGAACCCGGTGGCCGGGGCCACCATCACCTACCTGGAGCTCGAGGGGTGACATCGGCGTCTCGGTCGAGTCGGGCCAGACGAAGCGCATGTCGGGTGCGCGCTCTTCGTTCTCAGAGCCGTCGGTTTGCTGTACGCAGACGAAGCCCTGGTCCATGTAGAAGCGTCGGGCGGGTTCGTTGGAGACGAATGTCCAGAGCTGCAACCCGTCCGGCCGCGCGCGCTTGGCGATCTCGAGCAGCGTCCGCCCGACGGCACGGCGTTGCCACTCGGGCACGACGTAGAGCTGGTCGACCCAGTCCTGGCGGAGCGCAAGCAGGCCGATGATCTCCCCAGCCTCGCTCGCGGCGATCCAGCACTCGCAGTCGCTCAGCAGGTGCGAGGAAACCCAGCCGCGGACCTCGTCGTCTGAATGGGCAGGAGGGGGGATGTGTCGGCCGGCCGCGCGCCGCGAACGCAACCAGGCCTCCGCGACGCCGGCGGCGTCCCTCCGGTCGGCAGGACGCGTGACGAACGCCGCCATGCGCTCGAGCGTACGTTCACGAGATTGGCTAGTCGCCCGTGTCGTATTTGAAGGAGATGCCCAGGCGGATCCGGTAGTTGACGACCGAGCCGTTCTCGATGGTCAGATCCTGCCGCAGGACCTCGGCGACGCGAAGGTCACGCACGGTCTTGGCGGCGGTCTCGACCGCGGCTCGGGCCGCCGCCTCCCACGACTCGCTGCTCACCCCAACGATCTCGGTGACGCGATACACGCTCTCGGCCATACCTGCCTCCTCTTGGCTGACGATCTTCCGGAAGAGCAGTCTTTCAGCTCAGGCCCGGCCGATGTCAATCTCTGTGGCAAGCTTCGACCGATGGAGCGCGTGCTCGGCATCGGCGGACACTTCCTGCGCTCCGACGACCCTGCGGCATTGAACGCGTGGTACCGCGAGGCGCTCGGACTGGACGCCGATGAACATGGGCAATGGCACCAGCAGCCCGGTCCGACTGTGTTCGCCACGTTCGAGTCTGAGAGCGACTACCTCGGATCGCGCAGCCAGCAGGTCATGTTCAACTTCCGAGTGCGCGATCTCGACGCGATGCTCGCTCAGCTGCGCGCGCACGGCGCGACGATCACCGAGGACACACAGGAGATGGCCGGCGTCGGCAGATTCGGATGGGTGACCGATCCGGACGGCAACCGGATCGAGCTCTGGCAGCCCGCCGACGGCTGATCGGGCTCGCGCGCCAGCATCGTCACTGGCGCGGCGAGCTCATCGCGCCGTCGATGCCTAGACGAGCAGTTCGCAGCCGTAGCTGACCGCGATCTGGCGCATCCGGTCGAGATCGGGCGGCGGCACGGCACCCGCCGGTGGCAGCGTTCGCTGCGTCGCGGGGACGCTCTGTTCGCGAATCAGGCCTTCGAGTCCGGAGGGTGTGAGGAGGAAAAGGACCCGGGCGCCGTCGGGGCCGGTCTTGAAACGGTGCGGGACATCACGCGGGCCGAGCACGAAGTCGCCCGCGCCAGCCTCGATCTCCTGCTCTCCGATCTGGTAGGTGACGCTGCCCTCGAGCACCAGGAACGTCTCCTCCTCGCGGTGATGGACATGCGGCGGGCACATCCGCTCCGGCGGGATCGTGAGCTCCACCACGGTCAGGCCGCCGTTGGTCTGTTCAGCGGTCAGCTTGATCACGGCAAGCCAGCCCCACCACCAATGAGCCTCGCCATCTTCGGCACGGATCGCCTGAGCCAGTTCGGTCGCGGTCGTAGTCGTCGTCATGCGATGCCCCTTTCGATGTGGTGGTGCAAACGTACGCGTCACACCACCGGTCGCCCATACCAGCTTTCTGGCATTTCCTCTGAGCCTCGAGGGCACTTACGATTCCGGGGTGGGCGGCTACGCGAGCAAGCGGACGGTCGAGCAGATCTCCCAGGCAGCGATGCGGGGGATTGACCTCGTCGCCTTCTGGCAAGCCGCTCGGGCGGCAATCCGCGACGCGGTGCCGCACTACATCACGCCGTGTTGGTACACACTCGATCCGGCGTCGCTGCTCGTGACCAGCCACTACGACCACGGCTTGATCCCGCAGCTCCCACACGACTGGCTCGCGCATGAGTACCAGCGCGAGGACTATCACAAGCTGGCCGACGTCGCGCGCTCCGAGCGCGGAATCTCGACCCTGCATGAGCTGACCGGTGGCGATCCCGCGCGCAGCCCTCATTGGAACACGTACGTTCGCCCGATCGGCGGCGAGCAGCAGCTGTACCTCGCTCTACGCACCCGCAGCGGTGAGAACTGGGGGATCCTCGCTCTGTATCGCGAACCCGGCCAGCCGATGTTCACCCGAGCCGAGTTCGAGCTCCTGCGGGAGCTCGCGCCTCACCTTGCCGAGGGAGCAAGGCGGGCGCTGCTGATCGGCGCGGCCGCCGATCCGGAGGGACCTGAAGCGCCGGGGCTCGTCGTGCTTGACGAGAGCTGGCAGGTGCAATCACTCACCCCTGGAGTGGAGCGATGGCTCGAGCGCCTTCCCGGCGACTGGACGCCCGGCGGCCAATTGCCGCAGGCCGTGATCGCGGTTGCGGCTCGGGCTCTACAGACCGCCGGCCCCGACCATCCTGGCGAGGTCGCGCTGGCACGGGTGCTGTCCCGCGACGGTCGCTGGATTGTGTTGCACGGGGCGACGCTGCTCTCCGACGGCGTCCCGCGGGCGGCTGTGATTCTGGAGCCGGCTCACCCGGCGCGTATCTCACCGCTGCTGATGTCGGCCTACACCCTCACCGAACGCGAGCAGGATCTGACGCGCCATGTCCTCTGTGGGGAATCGACCGCCGAGATAGCGGCGGCCCTCTGCATCTCCGCGCACACCGTCCAGCAGCATCTCAAGAGCATCTTCGAGAAGACCGGCGTGCGAAGCAGGCGCGACCTCGTCGGCAAGATCTTCTTCGCCCACTACGAGCCCCGGCTTCGAGACAACGAACAGCGCGCGATCCTCGGACGCCCTCTCCGCGACGGGCCGCAGTAGGCGGTGCCGCGGGGACGATTGTTCCTCCGGCGGGTGGTGGCGAACTGCGCGAACTGCTCAGGCGCGCTTGCGTCGCAGGGCGCGACGGACACGGTCCGCGACCCGCCCCATGCGACTGCGCGGGGCGAGGACGTCGCCGTGAGCCCGCTGGTAATGCCTTGCGGCGGCCTCAGATTCGGCGCGACTGCTCGCGCCGCCGGCGAGTCCGCTGCTGGAGGGGGGTGGTGGTGCTCCGAAGCTCATGCGACTCCTTTCGTCCCGGGGCGAACAGTACTCCTCGGCTGTCCGACGGCCGGCAGTTCACTGGTCGCCGGCGACCATCGAGAGGACGGGACGAAGCTCCAGCCGTTGGTCGAGCCCTCGATCAGGCTGTACAGCAGCCGATCACGCCGAGGACGAGGCTGATGAGAAGATCGGGCGCCAGGTCAGACCGAACAGATTGGCGCTGATGAGGAATCCGACCATGCCGATCAGGAACAGCTTGCGCTGGCCGAACTTGTCGCCCAACCGTCCGTCGATCGCGTCGGCGAGCAGGACCAGCCCAGGATCGCGACGGACGCGGATGGCCCGAACCGACACCGCGTTCGAGCCTTTTTCAGAGGGTCAGGCGCTTGCGGCGTCGAGACGCTGGAGCAGGTCGTGGGCCGCGAGCTCGATCTCCTTGTGGCGCCACTCGGCCGCCCGGTACTGGCAGGCGATCAGGCCCATCCGATGCAGCCGGCGCAGATCTCCGTAGACGAACGCGTATCGCGCCTTGGTGTGATCGCTCGCGCCTTCCGTGAGACCGAGATGCCACTCGGCGTACTCCTCCCAGGAGTGGCGCGCCAGGAACGCGTTCTGGACCTCGGCGGAGGGCTGCACGCGTCCCCAATCGCTCTGCAGCACGTACTGGCGCGCTTCGATCAGCTGCAGCGCCCGCTCCACGGCGCGAGGGTTGACGGAGTAGGCGGCCACGTCCCGATTGTGCCGGAGCCGTCGATGGAGATCAGGCTTCGGGGAGGTACGCGTCCTCGGCGGCGGCGAAGTCCTCGTCGGACCAGGTCAGCGATCCGGCGGCAAGTTCATCGGTGATCTGCTCCACCCAGCGCAGCTCAGCCTCGGTGGTCGCCAGCTGATACTCGGTCTCGAGCAGCGCGACGCGTGGAACCGCGGAGGCGTACTCGGCCAGAGCTGCTCGCAGCTCGCCGACCGCTGAGCTCAACGCTCCCCTGCGCTCGCGCAGCGCCGACAGCAGGCCACTGGGTCCGAGCAACATGGCGAACGACAGTGCCGCCGGGAAGGTTGGGAACTCGTTGCGGCGGTTCGCGAGCATCTCGACAAGCGAGGTGAGCGCATAGTCGCGCCCCTCCGCGGTGAGCTCGTACACGGTTCGCTCGGGGTACTGCTGATCGCGCTCGGTCTGACGCACGGCGATCAGCCCCGACTCGTTCAGCCGTCCGATCGTCTTGTACAGGCTCGAGCGCTGCCCGACGTTGATCACCTGATCCTTGCCCCACTCCTTGAGCAGGCGTTGCATTCGATACGGATGAAGCGGCCCGCCGTAGAGCAGACAGAGCACGGCGAGGCCGAGCGGTGACGGTGGTCGCTGATCGGGCATCGGTCGGGGAAAGCGTATTCGAGTCGACGCATAGACTAGTGTTACAGCAACTAGTGTGCTAGACACTATGCATCGGCCTGCGGCCGACTCACGACCCTCGAGACGTTCCAGGAGGAAGTAATGACTGCAGCAACCACCGCGATCGTGGTCGGCGGCGGGATCGCCGGCCCTGTCGCAGCGACGGCGCTCCAGCGAGCGGACATCAGCGCGACGGTCTATGAGGCGTACCCCGGGGTCTCGGATGGGATTGGTGGTGACCTTGCGCTCGCGGCGAACGGCATGCGTGCCCTGGAGATCATCGGAGTGGACGACGCCGTCCGGGAGATCGCGCTCCCGATCACCGGTCAGGTCATGGCGGTGAACGGTCGCGGGTTCGAGCTGCCCAGCCTGCAGGGGGTGGAGCCGCTGCAGATGGTCGGGCGTGGGGAACTGCAACGCGTTCTGCGTGACCGGGCGGTCGCGGCCGGCGTTGAGTTCCGCTATGACAAGCGCCTGGCCGCCGTCGAGAACACCGCGGCCGGGGTCACAGCCAGCTTCAGCGACGGCACCACCGCCACCGCCGACGTGTTGATCGGCGCGGACGGGGTCCGGTCAACCGTGCGCGGGCTGATCGACCCAGCGGCGCCGGGGGCCGGCTACACCGGGCTGCTCGGCTTTCAGGGCAGCGCCGAGCTCCCACTCGATCTCGACCCAGGCGTGATGACGTTCGCGTTCGGCACACGTGCCTACTACCTGTACTGGGGAACCGGCGACGGCCGGGTGACGTGGGGCGCGAACCTCCCGTCAAAGCGATACCTGTCGACAACCGATGCCCGGAAGATCCCCGCTGCGGAGTGGCTGACCACCCTGCGCGAGACATACGCCGGCGACGCACCGGGCCACCAGTTGGCGAACCTCACGACCGAGGACACCCTGCAGATCCTCGGCGCGATCCACATCATGCCTCCCGTCCCGCACTGGCATCGCGAGCGGATGGTGCTCATCGGCGACGCCGTTCACGCGCCGTCCAACAGCACCGGGCAGGGTGCCTCGCTCGCGATCGAAAGCGCCATCGTGTTGGCTCGTTGCCTACGCGACTCCTCCGATCCGGCCTCCGCCTTCGCCACCTACGAGGGGCTGCGCCGGGAGCGGGTCGAGAGGATCACCCGGCGCGGCGCCCGGACAAACCGTGCCAAGACTCCGGGTCCCGTCGCACGCCGCTTCATGCAGGCGACCATGCCGCTGTTCTTCAAGCTCATGAACTTCGAGAAGATGATCGGCGCCGAGCAGCGCTATGCGATCGACTGGGATGAGCGCCTCGCCGCCCAGCACGCGGGATGATCGGAGAGCCGGACAGGCCATCGTCCGTCCTGGTGTTGCAGTGAGCGCCGCGTCGTGGTAGAGATGCTCGCACCGGGGCGTGCCGCGGGTCTCTCGTACCGCGACCGGACGCTGTGACTCGGTCGCCTGTCGATCCGCGATGCGCAAAACAGTTGCAGCGATGGTCAAGAGGTGGACGAGATGGGTGATGGTTTTGAGACCGCGGTTCTCGCCGGAGGGTGTTTCTGGGGCGTGCAGGAGTTGCTGCGCCGACGTGAGGGGGTCCTGTCCACGCGGGTCGGCTACACCGGCGGCGCGGCGCCTGACGCCGCCCAGCAGCGCGATGGCACGGTCGCGCCGGGTTGGGATGAGTGGTACGGCGACCACGGTCACGCTGAGGCGGTGGAGATTACGTTCGATCCGGACCGCATCTCCTACCGCGATCTGCTCGCGTTCTTCTTTCAGATCCACGACCCGAGCACCCGGGACCGGCAAGGCGACGAAGTGGGGACGCACGTCCGGTCCGAGATCTTCTGCACCAGTGACGAACAGCGCCGTGTTGCCCTGGAGACGATTGCCGACGTTGACGCCTGCGGGCTGTGGCCGGGCGAGGTCCTCACCGCCCTGAGCGACGCCGGTCCGTTCTGGGAAGCTGAGCTGGAACACCAGGAGTACTTCCGCCGACACTCGACTGCCGAGATGTGTCACTACGCCCGGCCCGACTGGATACTGCCGCGCCGTGACGTCGCGGAGTCGACAAGCCGCAGTTGAGAATGACACTCGACGCAAGGAGCTCTCGTGCCCGCTCGCGGAATCAACCATGTGGATCTGACAGTCAGCGACCTCGACCGATCGATCGACTTCTACAGACAACTGCTGGGGCCGCTGGGGTTAACTGAGTTCGATCGCTATCCCAGCTATCGCGGAACCGAGGAGGTCGTGTATTTCCGTTTCGCTGACCAGTACCTCGGCCTGCGCCGCGCGGACGGTGGCGAGCATCGCTATTACGAGGTCGGCATCGAGCACATCGCGTTCTTTGTCGATACCCGCGAGGAGGTCGATGAGGCCTACGAGCGCTCCATCGCGATGGGCGCGAAGGTCCATTACCCGCCCGAACTGGACCGGGATATCGACGACTACTACGGGACGTTCGTGTTCGACCCCGACGGCATGCGAGTGGAAGTCGCGTGTGCCCCCGGGGTCTGACCGGGCTGCGCGCGGGGAGGATCCGCACCCGATGCCCGGCGATCTGAGCGAACCGTTCGCCCTGGCGGCGGGTGAGGGATTCTCGCTCGAGAATCCGGTCGGCGAGGTGCTCACGTTCAAGGCCACGGCCGACACGACCGGCGGCGCGCTCACCGCGCTGGTCACGAGCGCGTCGCCCGGACAAGGGCCTCCCCTGCATGTGCACCGGGATCACGACGAGACGATCTACACGCTGGACGGGCAGTTCCGAGTTCAGCTCGCCGAGACAGTGGTGGATGCGCCGCCGGGCTCGTTCGTGTTCATCCCCCGCGGCACGGTGCACACCTGGCAGAACATCGGCGCCGGGCCCGGACGCTTGCTCGCCACCGTCACGCCGGCCGACCGGAACTTCGAACAGCTCTTCCTGCGCTACTCCCAACTGCCCGAGCACGAGCGCGGGCGATCAGCGTTCGTGCGGATTGCCCGAGAGACGCAGGCGATCGAGGTGGTCGGTCCGCCACTCGCCGACTCCGCCCACCAATGAGTCAAGCCGTGCCCGTCCAGCGGGGGCCACCGAGCAGGGCGGAGCAGGAGACCCTCCTCGCCCAAACCGCGTACTCGCCGCGTATTGCTGTCGGCGTCAGAATGTCGGTCGATGGCGAACCAAGACCGTGTCGCGACTGACGATCGTATGGTCCGCACGCGTGCGCTCGTCCGTCGCCCGGGCCCACGCCTGCCGGAGGGGCTGGTCAGCCATCCCGTCTCAGCGCCGGTCGATCTCGGACTGGCGGTGCAGCAGTGGCATGGGTATGTCGAGGCGCTGCGGGGCGAGGGCTGGGAGATCATCGAGGTGTCGCCGGCCGACGACTGCCCCGATGCCGTGTTCGTGGAGGACACGGTGGTCGTCCATGGTGATCTGGCGGTCATCTCTCGGCCGGGCGCCGAGCAGCGCAGGCCGGAGATCGCCGGGACTGAGGCGACGCTGACCTCGCTCGGCTATCGGATCGCTCGGATCGAGCCGCCCGGCTGTCTCGATGGCGGCGACGTGCTGAAGGGCGCGGGCGTGGTGTGGGTCGGGCTGAGCGCACGGACCAACGCGTCGGGGGTACGGCAGCTCACGGAGGTGCTCGGGCCGCTCGGGGTGGAGGTCGTCGGCGTGCCGGTTTCCCGGGTGCTGCACCTGAAGTCCTGCGTGACTGCCCTGCCCGACAGCACCGTCGTCGGGTTCGCGCCGCTCGTCGATGACCCCGGCCTATGGCCGTCGTTCCTGGCGGTGCCCGAGGAAGCCGGGGCGCACGTCGTGGTGCTCGATTCATCGGCGGTGCTGATGTCCACCCGCGCGCCTCAGACGCGGGCCCTGTTTGAGTCCCGCGGGCTGCGTGTGGTCGCGGTCGACATCTCCGAATACGAGAAGCTGGACGGCTGTGTCACCTGCCTGTCCGTCCGACTGCGCGGTTGACAGGCGACAGGGAACCGACGACGATCGCGCTGACCAACCTCGAGGGGTACGATGGGCGGGCCGCGGAAGGTTCTGCAGGAGTTCTACGACCGCTTCGGCGAGGGCGATCTGGACGGCGCCGTATCGATGTTTGCCGACGGCGTGAAGATGACCGACCCGGGTCTTGGGGATGTAGAGGGCCTCGATGCCATCCGGGGCTATCTCGTCGGGCTCAAGCAGGCCGTCCCCGACGCTCGGGCGATCGTGGAGCGGGGGTTCGAGGTCGGCAGTAGGGCGATCGTGGAGGGTCGCTTCACCGGAACCGAATGACGGCGAAGTCAGCGAACGGCAAATCGAGCCGGTGCCCTGGGACCGTGCTTCAGGCGCTGCCCCACGCTCCGAACGGCTTCGGGTGTCCCTGGGTCACGAGCCAGTACTGCCTGAAGTGCGCGCCACGGCCGTCGCTCGGGTCCAGGCGCGCGATGAAGCACCCGATCAGCGACCGGTCAGGCTCATCGGCCTTGGTCATCGCCGCCCAGAACTCGGCGACGACCTGGTCGTAGTCCCAGTTCTCCCACGTCTGGCCGTAGGCTCGACGAATCTCTCGGCTTGATCTCGGCTGATTCCCATGCAACCTCCTTTCGGTCGCAGGGAATCATCGAGCAGTCTGCGACCGCGTGGGGCTTCTCCGCGGGTAGCGTTAGGGGAGAAGAGGCGAGGAGAGCAGATGACCATTACGATCACCGCCTTTGACCGGTCGCCCGATGGCGGCGCGGGCCTGGCGCGCGACACGCGTGTGCGCTGGGCGCTTGAAGAGGTGGGCCAGTCGTACGAGGTCCGCTTCGTCTCGCTGCGCTCGAAACAGGAGCCCGAGCATCTGCGCCGTCATCCCTTCGGCCTGATCCCGACCTATGAGGAGGGCTGTCTCGTCTTGTTCGAGACGGGCGCGATCATCTTTCACATCGCCGAGCACCATGCGGGGCTGTTCCCGGAGGACGGGGATGCTCGGGCGCGGGCGATCACCTGGATGTTCGCCGCACTCAACACGGTGGAACCGCCGATCCTCGAACTGGTGACTGCGAAGATCCTCGAGGGGGACAGGCCCTGGGCCGATGAGCGCCTGCCGCTGGTCAAGGACCGCGTCCGCGGGCGGTTGGTGCAGCTTTCCGCCCGGCTGGGTGATCGGGACTGGCTCGACGGGGCGTTCAGCGCGGGCGACCTGATGATGGTGTCCGTGCTGCTCAGGCTGAGGCCGTCGGGTCTGCTGGACGAGTTTCCGACACTCGCTGCCTACGTGGCTCGCGGCGAGGCTCGGCCGGCGTATGAACGGGCATTCGCCGCCCAATGGGCCGTCAACGCCGGCGAGTCCAATACGTGAACGGGACGTGACCGGCCCGGGGATCTTGGAGAACACCGCCATGAAGCCCCGGGCCAACCGGCACTTGCGGGACGGCGCTGGGGCGCGGCACGCGAGATCGTGGTCCTGGTGGTGCACTCTTCTCGCACCCCGCCCGCGGACCCCTCACTCGGGGCACCTTGACCGGCGCTACGCGGCTTGAAGCTCCCAAAGTGCCGCCCGAACGACTCACGCCGGAGCGTCACGAGCAGAGCTCACAGGTCTCCGCCGTCGCTCCCGCGAACTCGCGCGGCGCGACACCCCGGGCGGTCACCGCGCGTGTCCGGTAGACGTGCAGAACGGTGAAGAGCATCGCGACGCCCGAGACGCCGAGGATGACCGCGACGGCGGTGTGTGTGCCGGGCAGCATGTGCCCTGGGGTCGCGGTGCCGGAGCCGACGATCGCGGTTACGACCGCCAGCACGATCGCGCCACCGATCTGCAGGCTGGTGTTGACCAGTCCGGACGCGAGCCCCTGTTCGGCGTCGGCCACACCGGCCGTCGCCTGGGTGTTGATCGCGGCGAAGCTGAGGCCGAAGCCGATGCCGATGAGCAACATCGTCGGCAGCATGAACTCGACGTAGGGCATGCCGGGCCGCGCGCGCAGGAACAACCCGTACCCCGCGACGAACGCAATGAACCCGCCCAGGATGATCACCGGCGTATCGACGCGGGCGAGCAGTCGGTCGATGCGCGTCGCGCTCGCCACGACGATCAGCCCGGCCGGCAGGAAGGCGAGCGCCATGCCGATCGGGCTCCACCCGAGCGAGTCCTGGACGTAGAGGGTGACGAGGAACTGGAACGCCGCGTAGCTGCCGAACATCGCGGCGGCGACGACGTTCGCGTGCACCAGCGGGGCCGAGCGCAGGATGCCGAGCCGCAGCAGCGGCCGGGGGTGGCGAGACTCGATCGCGACGAAGGTCGCCATCAGCGCCGCGCTGACCACGAGCACGCCGAGCGTCGGGACCGATGCCCAGCCGTGCTGGGGGGCCTCCACGACCGCGTAGACGAGGAGCAGCAGCGAGCCAGTCGCGGTCAGGGCGCCCGGCAGGTCGAAGTGACGGAGTGAGAACGACTTGTTCTCGGCGCGCGGGATCACCCGCCATCCGGCAGCCACGAGCGCGAGGGCGACCGGGCCCGGCATGAGCAGCGGCGCCCGCCAGCCGAGTTCGGTGAGCAGGCCGCCGAAGACGAGCCCGAGCGAGAAGCCGCTCGCGCCGCACAGCGTCCAGATTCCGAGGGCGCGGTTCCGAGCCGGCCCCTCGGCGAAGGTGGTGGTGAGGATTGACAGTCCGGCCGGGACGGTGAAGCCGGCCGACGCGCCCTTGACGAAGCGCATGGCGACGAGTGGCACCGCGGAGGAGACGAGGCCGCTGATCAGCGACGCGACGGCGAACACCGCGACTGCGGTGAGGAACACGGTCCGGCGGCTGATCAGGTCCGAAGTCCGCCCGCCGAGCAGCAGAAAGCCCCCGTAGCCGAGCACGTAGCCGCCGACGATCCACTGCAGCGAGCCGGGATC
>Ga0335075_10013480_pt1 | contig 12303 bp, 11 predicted proteins | sample Lox_Sample_24_FD_206723 | JGI IMG/M metagenome (GOLD analysis project Ga0335075, IMG submission 206723) | Soil microbial communities from Loxahatchee National Wildlife Refuge, Florida, United States - Lox_Sample_2.4 | ecosystem: Environmental > Terrestrial > Soil > Wetlands | place: USA... | reverse complement strand
TGCCGACCGAGCATTTAAGGCACCAAATCTTACGTCTCCTGAGCAGCTTGGCAGGCTATACGTTGAGCCTGGCCGGAATGAGCTGCGGTTACCTCTCCGATCCAACATGGACAATATTCCTGTCTTCCGAAAAGCAGTCAAGACCCTCCATGGATGGGAGATCTCACCTAATCTGCAGTTACCCTACTCGACTGTTGCGCCATGGATGAAGAAGCTTGGTGCTATAACAGGGTTCCAGCAAATATCGCGCCCATATACTCTACGTTATGGTGCTGGGAAGGCATTTGACGACAATGGTAAGCATTTGGTTTAAAAGCCTATTATAGTAAGGAAGACTAACATAGGCATTGTGTTTTAGGTAATGTTAGTGATGCACTCCGAAACTTAATCATGCAGCACGCTGATACAAGGACCTTCCTTAAACACTACCTCTCACGGCGCGTTACCGTAGACACACAGGCGATCGTTCGAGGGCTAGATCCTCAAAATGCTTTGATGCGAGCTACTTGTCGAATGAGTCGATCGATCGACCCACGACGGCCACAAGAGTTAACCAAAGAACAGTCTTTGTCAGTCAACCTATCTCCTTGTATTTGTCGCTTGATTCAAGCGCGAGAGGAGCTCAAATGCCGCCTCAAACGTACAGCCACTAAAAACCCTGTCTATAAAGAGCTTAGTCGGCGGATCAACAATGAAAGACAATGTCAAAGGCATGCACTCCTCAAAGACATTCAAGACACGTGGAACAAGGAGCAGCCAGTGATTGACATCGAGCGGCAGCTCTTAGGACTAAAATTCAATGAAGATGTGAAGACGAATTTGGAATCCTTGGATGATAAACCCCTTGAGCAGAAGCGTTTGATTGCAACAGTCATGACGCTCCCTGCGGTGACTCTAGAGGATGAGATGCGCCGACGGAATGCTGCCATCAATGCAATTACAGCATACTGCAAAGTCGAGGAAGGTGGCTGCGACTCGCCTAGTCGGAAGAGAGACTCGACCTACGCTACTTCTATAGTCAAGATCGAAGAAGACACACATCCCTTGGTGGTCAATGAGCCGGGGCATCAAGCATTCAATGTGGCAATGCTTTCGGTTTACCAAGATGAGAGACCGACGATATGCTTCCTCTGTCTGGGTAACCAAAACTTACCGATGAGCAAGCGTATCCAGTGCTTTAGTACTCCCAGCAACCTGAGCAAGCACTTCCAACGGAAGCACTTATCCAATCTCAAGAAGGGTGAAGAGATCACATGCAATCTTTGCAGGATCTTACTACAACATAAAATGCATCTTCAAAGTCATGCTATAAAGATACATGGGACTGTTTCATAGGACCTAGTTGATTCTTAAATCACCCAACGTCTCACTCTCCAGCACGGCTTCGAAATGCCATGACAGCTTGAAATCGTCTGAAACCTCATCATTCTGTGCAGATTTGAAGAGACTTATAAGTCGACTACAAAAACACGACATCGCTTATCGCATAAGGATGAGAGTAGCAAGGCCATTCAGAGCATAGTCTAGTGCGGGCACTATACTATCTTTTATTACGTAGTTATTTCTTTTTAGCCATCTTCTAGAATGTATTTTCAAGAACAATAAGCCCCCCAATAATTGCCTCTAACTGAGCCCCGACCGATGTTCCAGAATCATTCTCCCGAGTTCTCTAGTGGTCAGCTTATCGCTCTAACGATTTTGCAGCCGACGATTTTGCAGCCTACGGCGTGCACTCATAACAACATTCTCGTCGGACATAACCCATGTTTCGTCGTCCCTCTGGGCCGGTCTAGGCTTAGGGTGCCTGCTTACTGACAAATCATCCGACTAGATCAGAACGCACTTTGCCGTACATTCATGGACATGGAAAGTGCATCGTGGCAGGTCGAATACACCCTGCTCACCCTGCTCACCCCGCTTTTGTAATTTTTGAATCTTTAGGACGACGTCAATTGCGAATGCAGGGCACTGTTCCATTACTGAATCCCACTGGCCTGTCATACTAGCTTCCAAAATGGCTTTTGCAACTAATCTAGCCATAAAATCGTGCATGGGCGACGGGCGATTCGTGTTGGTGTAGGGGATGAATCCGAGACGAAGGATGTAATCGCAAAACAGATTTCCGATTTCGAGCGCAGCTATTATGTCGGCGACGAGATATTCCGGAGTGTTGCATGGTTCAACGAATGGGCAACTAAAGAAGGCGGAGAAGGGTATCATGAAGTTGTGCGGCCTGTCACTAACTGGATTGGCAATGAAACTGAAATTGAGTGGGAGTACGTCTTCCTGGCGTTGCTGGTCGTGGTACCAGAATTTTCAAAGAGGGAGTTGAAGGATTAGGCATAGAGTTTTGCATATCAGATACGGAGGAAACTTGTATAGGGAGCGGGCTCATGGTGATTGGTGGTTACATTATAACTCCAGATTAGTTGATAACTCTAAGAGAAAAAGATGACGTGTCAAATTCCCCTATTTCTCCCGTAGCTAGGTTAAAACCAATCCCGTGAATCATTGCGTGCTTTCTGCTCTCTTTATTCCAGACCCTTATATAGTCACCTTCTTTCCACTTGACACGGCCAAGAGAAACATGTTTTTGATCCGATGTAGCCATGCATATTTCGGTGTTGGTGACTGGTTTTGAGCCTTCCTTGTCTAGAATATCGGCTGGAATCCGTCCAACTGTTTTATTTCGTGAGTTATACGCTGTGGCTTCTGTGCGGTTGTTGGTCCATGCGAACACAACGACCTTATCGCCGGGATTTGCCACGACGTGCCGGTAGTTCTTGCTAATGTATTCAGTCTTAATAGAAACCATAAGAGGCGGATGCAGGATTTCTGTGATGGGAGTTGGAGGATTCGTTTGCGATTGTGCGACCACACCAGGGCTATGCAGGAAGGTGGCCATTAAGGAGGACATTATGTCTTCAATCTCCATAGTTACAGAACCTGTTTCACGGAGATATAGCAGTTGCTGTTATAGTGTTATTGAAGTGGCACTAGCGTACGACTTAAATGTATGGTAGGACGCTTACTGCTTGAAGAATACGTATATGCATCTTCGCACTGGACACGACGGATGTGCTCTCATCACACATTAGCTTGGTAACCGCCTCATCCGCACTTGGTTGGATTGCCATAGTGGGCAGATAAGGACAAGATATAGCAGTAAAGATTGAACATAGTCCATACGAATAATGTTGAAAGGACGAGAAGCTGCTCTGGCTTGTGGTGGGGTTAGAGAAAGAACGTGCGGAGGTATCGTATCCGCTAATATGTTTCGTCCCGCTAATATGTTTCGTCCCGCTAATATGTTTCGTCCCGCTAATATGTTTTGTCCTGCTATTTCGGGAATATTTTCAATACACACTGCAGGCTGCTAAGATCAATAAGGTTAAGCCTATGCCAAGAGCTACCTGCTTACCGAAATGTCATCCGTGTAATTCTGACTAAAATAATTAAAATTTCAAGCACAAGAATGATCTTCTTCTATTCCCTGTATGTACACTGGTACTCAGTAGCGAACAGTCACTGATGGCGCTGGCATTGACCCGTAGTGGGCGGGAGTTATCAACTAAACTACTTTTAGAAACGTGCTTTTATTTAGATTCCCAACTTTTATTGGGAAGTTCCCTATAAATGCGCTTTCACATGATGAGGCAGGGATCAACTTAGGTACTGAACCTTAAATTGGGAAGTTCCCTAAGAAATAGCCGAGGCCCAAATCGACGTGGCCTCAAGATCATTGCTCCTTCAACAGTGTCCACCACGCATGATGCAGCTACATGGACTTCAAGATACTACACCTGAAGATCTTCTTCAGACTTGGGTTCATATAACCTGGACTCTTGTATCCGTCGGACATGCTGCAGACTTGCAGCAGGCGCTGAATAGTGCCTGTGGAAATTGCCATAAGGATGCAACCTAGGACCATGTGGAAGATTCTCCAACTGCCTGGGGCCAACTCGCATGAGGCGACAGGAGAAATACATCAGACGGTGATGCTGGATTACCGTTCTCCTCTAGTTCTATAAGAATCTTTGACAACAGCTGCTAACAAACCCCATAGCATTGACGGCGGCAATGTCATCCTGATATCTATACCTGCTAATGTTAGAACAGCAAGCTTCGTACCCTATTCCTAAGAGTTTGCTTCCGCAAGATATAGAGGGGCAGCATCAGAGCTCTATAAGCCAAAATTCCTAGAGCGTCAAAGATAGAGGACATTAGGACAGTGGATTTGGATGTTGAATGTAGCTTCTTTTATTGAAAATATATAATATACTATATATGCAAACAACCCCGTGAGGCCAGCCTGAGTGTGCATAGCTATAGGGCTACCCAAAATCCTCACTCAGCTTTCGGTGGGAGCGGCTAGCCTGGAATTCCACACTGAATTCTCTGCTCCCTCTAGCGCTTGGCGAGTTGTGGGCAACTGGCGGTGCCTGCACGGAATCGTCACCCAGTGTTCTCTGTGACTTTGGGAGAAGAAAGGAATCCTGGCCCCAGAAATGGATATCGCATACATGAGCTGCCTTGCGAAGGGACGAGCTACGACTTCCTTACCTCGCCTCTTTGGAAACGTTTTGTATACAGTAAGCTTATCCCAGAATCGGTCTTGCCGGCCAGAAGCTGCATATTAGAAAGCACTCCGGTATTATCACTCTATCACCTCCGTGCTCCCTCTTCTTGCTAATGCAGATGTTGGTCTTCTGCTCTTCGCCACATCCGCTCTTCATCACCCTGTTAAAAAGGGCTTAAAATAATACGCTTGGTCGCGGTTGAACCCTGAAAGGCAAGCTTTGGTACTCTCCATCCGATGCAGTGCCTTGCACCTATTTCAAAACTCTCCTTAATCTCTCTCGCAAGCGCTTTGGGAAATCTTCGTCTTCCATAGAGCCATGTGATCTTTTTAAGATTCCTGTATTGGCAAAGCACGTTGAAGAAGCGTTCCAGCGCGGTTGTCCTCCCACTCCCAGAGGGAACTGTTGCAAATGATATGCTGGACATGACTCTGATTTGCTAAAGACATTATAATGGGACAATCGTTATACAGATCATCCTCAAAACGAATACTGTCTGCTTTAGGGTTGTGGTATATCTCTGTCGAGGTAAACGACTGTAACCGATATATTCGAAGACCGACACGACGCGCCTGGGAAGTCGCGTGTAATAGAGGAGGCACACGGCGAGATTCCGTCTGAAAGGATAGCTTTTCATTTTCAGCTACGTTTCGATTGATGATAACTATCGAGCATCGCAGTTCGTAGCAGGCAAGAGTCCAAATGAGTTCCTGAAGCTCTACTGGCAATTTCCGAAATAGAGTAAAGGATGTGAGTTTGGTCATTATAGTGATCGTGTGAGGGGCGAGGCGTAATCGTACAAGGTAACTTTTTAAGTGGACGAGTGGTGTACTTCGACTGTGTCATGTAAAGGCATTGGCTGAATGAACGGAGGTGAAAAATTAAGCATGCCAGCATATTATTGGCCTCAGGCGTAACAACGCTGCTGATGGCGGGAAAACGTGCTAATTTTAGATTCTCAACTTTATTAGGGAAGTTCCCTACGAAACTGTCTGCGACCGCTGGAAAGGCCATTGACCAAAGGAGGGCTTAAGGCGGGCAGCTGTTTCCATCCCTGCATTCATACGCCACAGCTCTGCAGTATCACGTGTGAGCCAAGCCAACTTCGCCCTAAAAGACCGGGAATCCTGGTTGGAAAGAAACCCGGTCGTACCTGTTCTTTATGTGAACTACGAATATCGTACTTACAACACTGAGAATCTCATGTGGAGACAAGGCCAGAGGTGCATATCAGTGTGACGATGTGGCTGTGGCAACGCGCCGCAGGTCGCACGCTTCACACCATCTCAGCCCGACCTCCTCCTCCTCGACCAAGTCAGAACCACCAGGCGTCATAATATGATGCTCTAGGCTTTGCCATTCTAGCAGATCGAGTTTAGAAGTACACACGCATGATGGTCAGTGAATACCAACTAAGATTATTACATTTCACCATCCTAAGCACATGACCGTCGCGGAAGATACTAGAATCAGGGTGGATAACTCTACTGGAAACTGGAGACAGGAAACTGCAACTGGAAATTTATTTGAGTATTGTGAAAACTTGTTTACCACTTTTGGATCGACGCGCCCATATAATCACCTCGACAGTGACCCCTCTGCTTGCATCGCAGATCCAAGCAGCTACCCAATCCCTTTCTCCAGCCCATCTCCTCCCTCCCACAGCCGGCGAGTCTTTCAACAGTCCTAAGAACGCCTTGCAGCGTCTTCAAGACTGGGCTTTTACTCAAGGCTTTGCGGTAGTTACCGAAAGCCGCTGAAAGAATCAGACAATCTTTGAGTGTGTCCACTACAAGAAGCAGACCAAAAACTGTTGCAAGACTGCGACAGAAGACCGCCAGCGGATCTCTACGGCGACGCAGGCAAAAGACTGCAAGTGGGGAGTATATGTTAGCTAATGGAAAGACAGAGGGAAGGAGTGGCTGGAGCTATTAGGCTCATTCCCACTATCTTAACCCAGATCCCTTCTCCTACGAGCAGCATGAGGAGAAGCGCATGAGCTTCTCCAAAGCTATCGCTAAAGCGACGGTCCACCGCGGAGTTGCGTCGTATTCGACGTCTTTGAACAAGGACTTACCAGAATCTGAGTACTCATTCTACCCAGCGCAATAAGGGGTATCACGTTGTCAAAAAGAGACCCCTTACGAAGCATCTCAAGCTTCATAAGGCTGTTGAGTATTTGGTTGCAGATCTCGATAGCCTGCTGTCCATTCACTACAGCTTGGTGAACAGACAGCAGAAGTTCAGGCCAAGATTGCTTGACTTGAACGCATTTAGCAAGGTCGCAGACCTGCTAACGCATTATTGCCTAGATCTAGTAATGACCGAATGGTCAAACACTAAGATCACAGGGCTCGCAATCGAGGAGGGGAGGGAAGGAGGCTGTTGACTTCGACCCAGAGAGTGGATCTGCGTGTCAATTGCCATTGAGATATGGCTTACCTTGCCAGCACTGGATGTATCCAGCTTTCGTGAGGGGCTGTCAGCTGCCCCTCTCTCTTTCATCCCCGGTGGCTCTTTGATAGGCCACTGGTTCTCCACGAGAAGTGGAAGATGTCGTGGAGTGATGGCGCAAGAGCGCTAACACCCATACAAGAGCTAGACGCATTTCGGAGCCGTTTCCATAAGCGCAGCGAGGAGATGGTCAAAGGAGCTGCCATAGAGACAGTCCTCCTCCTCCGGCAGTGTCCTCCTGCGCTCGCGGAGAACTACACCGTCGCAGTCCGCGACATAAACGCGGCTCTGCTTGAGAAGCAGCAAGAGCTGCTTGCTCGAGCAGAACAAGCTCCACTCGAGCTCCCCCCTCTACTCCCACAGCCCAACGCCTGCGACTTTCCCAACAGCCGGAAGAGGAAGATGACAGGCTATGAGGCTGTCCTCCAAGAGGAAGTCGACGCCAAGGTTCAGCGCCGGGGAGAAGCTATCCGGGCACAGGACGACGCAGACTTTCGCCAGCGTTGGTTCGAACAGTCCGTAAAGGACATCATCGAGCAAGACGGACCCCCCCTCTCTTATGACAACCCTTCTCCTCCTCCCAGCTACCAGCCCCCCCATCCCCACCACTGCCCTCGCCCAACAATATGTCTTCCTCCACTGAGGCATCTTCATCCTCCTCCTCCAACAGCGACAACGGGGAACGAGCAGAGAAACTGACGGAGCGGGGGGTAAGGCGGTCCCGGAAGCTGGTTGAGAACAGCCAGACCAGGAAGGACATCGTGGCGTCGAGAGCGCTGAAGAGGCGCAAGCCAGGGAAGAAGGCGTTGGCGGCGGCAGCGGAGATGTCGCAGCGGCTGGATGGCTACGTGCCACCACCTAGCAGTGCTGTACTATTAAACAAATAGATTAGTTATCAATAGCTTCATTAAATAGAGGGGTTATACTTACCGTGCATGCATAACTATCGGACATAACTATAGGCAGTAACAAATGTTACGCCCAGATGTTACTGCCCGGAGACACGTAGTAGCAAGCTCAAAGATGTTTCAACGTTGAATCCCATTTTTCGACTTCCTTATCGCTGCCTTTGCGATCAATTAGTATTGGACGATACCTCTTGATACAGGCTATCTGCCGACGGTCTTAGAGCTAGATTTACTTGTTCTTTGGTTGTATAATGTCCAAGAATTCGTTCTTGCTGTAATGAGGTGTTTGCGAGAAACCAAAAGAATCACGTGATCACTTCCACTTCATCTTTTAAGCTTCGAGATTACAGAACCGATTTCACAGAACATTCACAGAAAGTCGATTTTTGGATTCTAGACGCGTTTTATCCCTCTATTGTCCTCTACTAGACTTGTCTATACCTTTCCTCTATCTACGGCCCGGCTAGACGCTTTCCGGGCGCGTTCCGGACGCGTCGAAGATGCCTGTCCCTTCCTCCTCCCAACCACCTCAACTAGCTCTGGACACAAACAGAGCTCCCCCCCTTACGCGCGCCTTAGCTAACGTTGTCGAAAGAGCTACCGAACGTGCAAACGACGGCCAGCGGGCCTTCGGACCAGTTGCGACTCTCTGGGAAGACTATATTAAGTCTGAAGCAGTCCGCGAACTCCCACAGCGTCTCCGCACGCCTGTGATACAGCTGTGCAAGGACCTCTCACTACTAGCAACAAGACACTTTGATGCGTATATCAAAGGCTCTCCGCCCCCCCGGTTTGCGGATACACCAAAGTTAGCCGCAAATACGCCTGTGATTGCTCCTCCTCCCCGAACGTTTGCCCAAGTGGCTACAACAGACCCTGCTCCCCAGACGAATACAGCTACGGGCCGTAGCCGCTATTTAGAGAAAAGTAAAACAAAGCCTACTCCACGGCCTGATACTCGACTATTCGTCCGGATCAGCCCATTCCATAACGCACGGGAAGTAGGGGCGTACGCTGTTCTTACAGCTCTCAAAAAACATCTAGGAGATAAGGCCCATCTTCTCAAAGAAGTCCAAGCTGTAAAGACAGGCTTTGCGCTTTGTACGGACTCGTTAGACGACCTTGACTCTCTCTACGAACACGCTGTATAATCGAACAAAAGATTGGATACTGCACAGTCGAGAAACAAACGAAATGGATAACATACCGGCTTGATAATATTCCGCAGATGATTCGGACGCTCACAGAGTCCCAGACTGTCAATTCGGAACTGCTCACGGACGCGATCACAGAAGCTACAGGCCAGGTTCCGGTCCGTACAGTCCAAACCACACAAAGTATTCAAAGTGGCCTTCCAAACACGTGCTGGTTTGTCAGCTTTAAGTCGGAGTCTCATACTCCGCTAGACAAGACCTTATGGATCCTAGGCGTGCGGGCGATTGCACTGCCAATTATCTACAAACCAAAAATCATGCAGTGTACGCGATGCTTCCAATGGCATAACGCCCGTACTTGCTCCCGAACTGAACGCTGCCGCATTTGCGGTTCAAACAATCACACTGAAAGCAGCCACACTACACAGTGTATGACTGCAAAGCCCCATTCCTGTCCTCCTAGATGCTTGCACTGTAGCGGCCCACACCCAGCGGACGACCGTAACTGCCCCCTCCGGCCTACTCATAAAGGCCCAAAGTCGAAACCAGAACGTATAGCTATACTATCCACTACGAAAGCCTCCCACAAGAGAGCCCGGGCAGCCGCTGGCTGTTCTCACAAGGTTACAGACGTACATATGGAGACTGAGTCTCCAACTACTCCATCAACTCCTACTCGGGCCCGTAGCCCAAGCATTCCTGTCTCTATCCCTGCTACTCGATTCCGGCCGGGACCAAGCAACCGCTTTGCTCCTCTCGCGGGTCTTACGGACCGCCTACGGTCTGCAAGGGAAGAAAGTCTCAGCCGCCAAGGCCCGTAACCTTTTCCTATATTCAATTTCCTTTGTTTGTTCTTGCTTTTACAACCTCTTCTGGGCGGCGGTTGTGGGTATAAGGGGATAGGGATCACTGGACTGGAGAGATCCGACTACAACTGGGAAGGTAGCGACTTGTGTTCCCTGAGGGGCTAACTTACTAGACTTAGCAATCATGTAAACCCTGCTATAGTCTCCTTTTTGTTTTCCCTATATAGGGTTTTTGTTTTTAAGGGGCCATTTGTACGTAGCTGTAACTAGCTTAGACTGACACCTAGGGGCCTAACCCCCCTGGCGTCCTTTGCCCCTTAGGGGCCTCCCAGGACACGTGACTAGATCACGTGCTTCCGCACGGACGTTAAATAGACACACACACACACAGAACCAAATCCTACCCCCGGAAATCCAACTTGACTAGATCTCTCGAACCTATGCAGCCCGGACAGCCCGCCTAGACCCTTACCACCCAATCCGGAAAAGGGCAGATAAGGTTGTAAGGACTAGGAAACCTACTTCCCGCTAGGTCCTATCCCTGCCCCGGGCTGAGACAGTAAACCCAATTGCCATACCCCCCTAGGAGGTCCTAGAGGACCGCAATGCAATTCAAAAACGGATTTCTGGCCTGGAAGGCCGCTCCAAAGCCCAAGCAGCTAAGGACTTTACAGATTTCCTTCTTACGGTCCCAAGCAGTGACATTCAGGTCTACTCAGACGGGTCAAAGAGCGAAGCAACAGATGGCGCAGCAGGGGCTGGCTCTGTAACCTACCAACTAGGCACCCGGGTCGACTGGAAGTCCTACTCCCTAGGCAGGCACGCAGAAGTGTTTGATGCAGAAGCCTCAGCAGCTCTCACAGGCGCCAAAGCTGCCTTATCCCTACCTTCAGCCCGATTTGCTATAGATCTCTGGGTTTTCCTGGACAACCTCGAGGTTGCCACGCGGCTGCTAGGCCCCTCTACAGGTTCCTCGCAATCCATCTTCGAGGAGTTCCAAGAAGTGGCCCGCAGATGGCCGCTACGGACTAGACTCCCCCATACCCGCCCGGGTGCGGTCCGTATCCGCTGGGTTCCGAGCCACCTCAAGATCCCTGGGAACGAAGAAGCAGACCGGGCCGCAAAAGAAGGGGCAGCCCTTCCTCCCCCTGCGAACGCTATTTGCACACTGGCCTCGCTCAAAAGGATAGCAAAATCAGCTGCTAGAAAAGCGGTCCTACAGCTCTAGAGCACAATCGCCCCAGCCACTTACAAAGAGCTCTTAATTAGTTACGGACCAAGTTCCTCTCTCCTCACGCTTGAAAGACACGCTACGGGCCGAATCCTAGCCGCTAGGTCCCATCACGGAGATTTCGCGGACTACCACACCCGGTTCAACCACACGGACGCCACCCTCGAGTGCTCTTGCGGAAAGCGCAAGTCTCCCTTACACTTCTTCTTCTGCCGCAAAGGCAAAGCGACGAAGACCCTAAGCAAGCAGCCCCCTTCAGCAGCTATCCCCTGGCTCCTAGGGACCGCAGAAGGCACGAAAAGACTAGCAGCGTGGCTGGAGACCACTCAATTCTACCAAGATATTTGTCCGCTCCACAGTCCCTCTAGCCCTATAGACTAGAGCCGACTCCTCAGCTTCCCTTTGTTCTTTTCCTTTGTTCTAAACCTATTTTCGGGCGGTAGTTGTGGAATTCGGGGCGTTTACGGATTAACGGGCGGGGGGATCATACTGCAACGGGCGGGCAGTACACCTTTTACATCTACGAGAGGACTACCTACCAGCCGGAACAATCATGTAAACCCTGTTCCGGCCTGTAACAAATTGTATATTATGTAACTAGTAACACTAGATAGACCCCCGGGGGCCTTCCTCCCCCGGCGTCCTTTGCCCCTACGGGGCCTTTAGGACATGTGACTAGATTACGTGATCCGCACGGACGTTAAATAGAAACACACACACACACACAGAACCGATTTCTAATTTCCAAAACCAGGTACCTCAGTTTCGAATTCCAGAATTCAGGATTCAGCATGGAGCGCTGGCATTGGTGGCCACGCGTGCACTTCATCTCACAGGGGCTGGCATTGGTCACTTACTTCGCCTCACAAGGTGCCTGCATTAGTGCGATTATGGCCGCGCGTCTTCGCCTTGGTCGCTCGTAGTTGAGGCCACATGTAGCGCTAGTTGCGTCATTTCGCGAATGTCTTTGCCAGTATCCCTTTGCACGGAAATATGAAGGAATTGCACTAGCGCCCCTAATTGGGGTTAGCGGCTTCTATATTGCAACCCCACCAAAATCACCAAATTCACCAAAATTGTTTGTACAGCATTAAATTCATTGAAATAACTATATAAAAGCTCCTTAATTAGGGCAGGAATGAAATTTCCAAAAGCATTCCCTACACAAAG
>Ga0335075_10013479_pt1 | contig 12303 bp, 7 predicted proteins | sample Lox_Sample_24_FD_206723 | JGI IMG/M metagenome (GOLD analysis project Ga0335075, IMG submission 206723) | Soil microbial communities from Loxahatchee National Wildlife Refuge, Florida, United States - Lox_Sample_2.4 | ecosystem: Environmental > Terrestrial > Soil > Wetlands | place: USA: Florida... | reverse complement strand
GCACCCCGCTGCGGCAGCGTGAGACCGAGCTGCCGGGTCGCCGTCATCTCATCATCCCTTTCACGACAGCGTTATCCGGCCCTTCGGCGTGTCAACGACCAGCTCGAAACCCGGCTGTCCCTGCCGGACCTCGAGCTGCACGCCCAGCGCGCTGAGGTCCGTACGCACGACGTCCGGCTCTGGGTGGAACCCGACGAGCGCCACAAGCGACAGCTCAGGCAGGCCAGCGGCAGCTGGATGCGGGGACTCCTGCCAGTCGATGAGCCGCGGGACCAGGCCATCACGGTTGTCCGGCGCGCCCATGGTCATCCGCCACTCCAGCAGCGCGCCATCCGGGGTGCTGCGCGACAAAGGGCCGATCTCACCAGGGTCATACCCGGCGGCTCGCGCGGCGGCCACCCGCGCCTCGATGTCCACCGGGTGGACGACCCAGCCGACGATCCGCGGCGCCGCGAGGCTGTCGATGCCGAATGCTGTGACACCGGCCCGCATCGCGGGGTCATCTGGGCCGATCAGCTCGAGATATGCGCCGCCACTGAGGCCGGCAAGGTAATTTCGGGTAGCACGGCCCACATGCCGCCCCCCGAGCGGCGGGTCGACGCCGGTACGGCGCCGAAACGAGGCAACCAGTTCGTCGATGTCGGGCGCGGCATAGACGATGTGGTCCAGCATCGGGTCAATCTTGGCTGCGCTATCCCTCAAGCGATCAGGCACGAGGCCATCTGCCCTGCCTGGTTCCGGCCTGCCCATCAGCCCCCCTCTGGCAAGATGTGCGCCCGTTAGTACGAAAAATCTGTGTTACCAGCATATCTAGCAGTCATCGGTGTACTGCCGCAGTCGGCCCTGTCCCGGCCAGGCATCCATCGATCAGCTGCGGCTGGTCCTGGACCGTCTGCCCAATACGTGCCCAAGCAGCCCGCAGCCAATGCGTGGCCGGGTGGCCTGTTCCCAGCGCTGGCTGTGGCTGGTCGCGGTTCCGGTTGCCGCTGCCGGGCTGGGGAGGCGAAGGGCTGGCAGTGCCCCTGGCGGGCGGCCCAGGCCAGGAAGTCGCGGGCGCCGTCGCCTGCGCCGGCCGGGTGTACCTGCCTCGGGAGCCTGCGACGCCGCGCTGAGCCGTGCCCGACCCAGCGCCACCCCACAAAGGGCGTCCCGGACGTCGTCGGGACGGCCGAGTTCCTGGCCCTCGATCTCATGTGCCCGATGGTTCCGGAACACCGTGTCGCGGTATGGGGAGTTCCGCCAGGCATCTAGGAGCTGGGGTAGCGTCTGGCTTTGGCGCTGCCGTAGTACGTGGCAGCCCTCCAGCTCTTCCAGGTCTAGGACGGTGAGCGGTTGCACGGTGCCGTCCGGCTGGTGCACTTCAGACGCGAGCCACTCGTTGACGTAACGAATGGTCAGCGGGTTGACGGGGAGCTGCCGGGGTACGCACAAAGAGCATCGTCCAACGGGGGAGAACGGGTCATGGCTGTCATCAGCGGTCGCGCCATGCGGGTCAGCGAACCTGGCGGCGCCTTGACGCAGGTCCAGGTCGATACCCCGGACCCGGGGCCGGGCCAGGTCCGGGTTGCGGTCGAGGCCTGCGGGGTCTGCCACTCCGACGCGGATATCCTCGCCGGCCACTTTCCGGGGGTCAGCTTTCCGGTGATCGTCGGGCATGAGATTGGCGGCCGGATCGAGTCGATTGGTGCGGGTGTCGACGGCTGGCTGCCTGGGGACCGGGTCGCTGTGGGCTGGTACGGCGGCAGCGATGGGTATTGCGATGCGTGCCGTGAGGGGGACGGCATCAACTGCCCCCACGTTCAGGTCCCGGGGATCGCCTACCCGGGAGGCTATGCCGACGCCATCGTCGTGCCGTCCGCGGCCCTGGCCCGCATCCCGGACGGGCTGACGGCCGCGCAGGCCGCGCCGCTGGCCTGCGCTGGCGTGAGCGTGTTCAACGCGCTGCGCAACAGCGAGGCAAGTCCAGGTGACCTGGTCGCGATCCTCGGCCTGGGCGGCCTCGGCCACCTCGGCGTGCAGTTCGCCGCCCACATGGGCTTTGTCACCGTCGTCATCGCCCGCGGGGCCGATAAAGCCGACCTCGCCCGCCGTCTGGGTGCGCACCACTACATCGACTCTGTGGCCACCGACCCCGCGAAGGCCCTGCAGGACCTCGGCGGTGCCAAGGTTGTGCTCGCCACTGTCCCGGACGGCCCGGCCATGTCCGCCATCGTCGACGGCCTCGGCAGGCGCGGCGAGCTGATAGTTATCGGCGTCACCGCTGATCAGGTCATGGCCAGCGGCCTTCAGTTCATCATGGGCGCGAAGCGCATCGTCGGGCAAGCATCTGGCACATCCATGGACACCGAGCACGCCCTCCGCTTCGCAGCCGAGACAGGCGTCCTGCCCTGGATTGAGGAAACGCCGCTCGAGCAGGCCCAGGTGGCCTTCGACAAGATGCTTTCCGGGAAAGCCCGGTTCCGGATGGTTCTTACCACCGGCGGCTAGCCGAGCTAGGTCCGGCGAAGCCGGGAAGATTGAGTCAAATTTGATGATCTTGGGCTGTGCTGTTCATGCTGCGAGCCCTGCTGAGCGGGTGAGGTCGCAGATGGCGGCGTGGTAGGCACGGGTCGGCCTGGTGCAGTGCCGCAGGAGCTGGGGAGTTGAGCTGGAGCAGCCCGCCCGGGACGGCACCCGCCGACGCCGAAACAGGTGAGCCTGCGAGGGCATCGAGGTGGCCAGCGACCAGGCCGGTAAGCGAAGATGACACGGCGGGCACGGCTCCCGGTGATGATCACGAAGTTTGGCGACCTCATGATCATCGTCACGCCGTGGCCCGCGCCGCCATCACCGCGATCCCGGCGTGTCGGGCCAATCCCGCCTGCTCAAGACACCCTCAGCCGACTACGCAAAGGCCCTGATAACCCAGCCAGGATCGCTGCCAGCCCGCCGATGCGTCAGCTGAGCCCGTAACCTCCGCCGTTACAGATCGTCAGCTCGACGTTGGCCTGCTGAAGCGCGCGGATCGTCCGGTGGCCGTGCCGGGCACCGGGGCCTCCCCCGCTCCTGGCCGGTGTCCTTCCTCAGGTCGTCGGGGGCTTGGATTTGAGCCCGCTGCCGCACAGCGGCGCAACCGCAGCCGGCCGGTCGCCGGGGACCGGGCCGGTGTCGATCAGGCCGGCCCGGAGCGCGGCCCAGCAGGCCGCGGCGGTCGGCTCGACATACAGCCCGGCGTGGGCCAGCTCCGCGTGCGCGGCGCGGACCTGGTCGTCGCCGACGGCGACGATCGTGCCGCCGGTGTCCCGGACGGCGGCAAGGATCTGCGCGCCGCGGGCCGGGCGGGCGATGGCGATTCCCTCGGCGATGGTCTCGCCGGCGTCGATCTCATCGGGGGCGGCCAGCCCGCAGCCGAAGGCGCTGGCCAAGGGCGCGCACCCGGCGGCCTGCACGGCGGCGATCCTGGGCACCTGGCCGATCAGGCCCTGGGCGAGAAGCTCACGGCAGGCGAGGTAGGCGCCGAGCACCAGGGTTCCGTTGCCTGCCGGGAGCACCAGGACCGCGGGAAGCCTGCCGCCCAGCTGCTCCCAGATCTCAAGGACGTAGGTCTTGGTGCCGTGCAGGAAGAAGGGGTGGTAGACGTGACTGGCGTAGAACGTTCCGGGCTGCCCCGCCGCCTGCCTGGCGGCCGCGGCGGTGTCCTCCCGGGACCCGGGGACCTGGTGCACGGTGGCGCCGTAGGCGCGCAGCTGGGCGACCTTGCCCGCGGACGTCGCGCCCGGGACGTACACCGCACAGGGAATCCGGGCACGGGCCGCATACGCGGCTATCGCCGTTCCTGCGTTGCCGCTGCTGTCGGCGATCATCCGCGGCACGGCGAGCCGCCGGGCCAGAGCCGCCAGCAGCACCGCGCCACGGTCCTTGAACGAGCCGGTCGGCATCATGTAGTCCATCTTGAGCAGCACGCCAGGAAGATCCGGCGCGGCGACCAGCGGCGTCATGCCCTCGCCGAGGGTGATATCCGCAGGCTCCGCGGCCGGCAGCGCACCGGCGTACCGCCACAGCGTCGGCGGCCTGCCCGCGAGAGCGGAGACCGGGGGAATGACGGGAGTGAAGCCGGCCAGGTCCAGCACCCCGCCGCACGCCGCGCACCGCCAGGCCAGATCCTCCAGCGCGTGCGGGCGCCCGCACGCGGCACACGCCAGCGCCATGCCGGCCAGGTCGGGGCTCGGCGGCGCCGTTGCCTTCATCCGCAGTTCTCTCCAGGTCGAGAAGCCATCCCGGACGGTCAACCAGGAATTCCGGGTATACCGCGCGCCAACGTACCACCGGGCGATGCTGGCTACGCTGTGGGCGCGTCAGGGCGGTTGAACGGCAGCTAACGATCTGTAACGGCGGAGGTTGCGGGCTCAGCTGGCGCATCGGCAGGCTGGCAGCGATCCTGGCTGGGTTATGGCCGCTGAGTGCGTGTCCGGAACCCGGTTTCCGGACGGTCCCGAAGCAGGGTCGCCATGATCTGGGTACCTGGCCAGCTCATAGCGCTGGTAAAGCACCCAGATCATGAAACCGGCCGCCCGGGCCTGCCGGGCGGCGGGCCTGCCGTGAGCCGGCGCGGCAGGCGCGACGCACACCCGGCACCGGAGGCTTAACCCCCGCAGTTAAGGACCTGCAGATCTCGAACACCTGCTGATCGGCGTCGGCGGGGTCGTCTATCTCGTGCACCCAGACCTCGCGGCCGGCCGCAGCAGCCCAATCTCGTCGTAGTGCCTGAGCGTGCGGACGGACACCGCGCCGAGCCGGGCGAACTCGCCGATGCTGAACACGACACGAGCATGCCGCCCTCACGCAACGTGAGAGTCAAGAGGGCATCCCCGACGAGCCACGTCCGGCGCGCCGGGATCCGCTGGGCCGCCTGGTCACGGCCGCCTGGCAGGCGTCACGTTCAAGAAAACGGGCGAGATCAGCCCGGGTCATGGCGCACGAGCGCTCCGTCCTTGAGGACGACGTCGGTACGCTCCAGCAGGCGGATGTCGTGCAACGGGTTCCCCGGCACGGCGATCATGTCCGCGAGGTAGCCAGCCTGGATGCGGCCGACCCGGTCGTCCCAGCGGAGCAGTTCAGCCGCGTGCAATGTGGCAGAGCGGATCGCCTCCAGCGTGCTCTGGCCGCACCGGACCTGATAGGCGAACTGGCGCGCGTTCAGGCCGTGCGGGTAGATGCCGCTGTCGGTGCCGAACGCGATGCGCACGCCGGCCTCCAGGCACTTGGTGAACCCCTGCCGCTGGGCGAGGGTCGTCTCCTCGTTCTTGCGGAGCACATCGGCGCGCCAGCCCTGCTGCCGGCCGGCTTCGGCGATGTAGTCGCCGCAGTAGACGTCCGCCACCAGGAACGTCCCGGCGGCCGCCATCATCTGGATCGCTTCGTCGTCCATGAGCGAACCATGCTCGATCGACCGCACGCCGCCGCGGACCGCGCGCTTAATGCCTTCCGCGCCGTGCGCGTGCGCGGCAACATCCGCGCCGAACAGCGACGCTTCCTCGACCGCGGCCCGGATCTGCTCCTCGGTGAGCTCGGGGGCGCCGGGCACGCCCCCGACCGTCATCACGGCGCCGGTGGCGATCAGTTTCACGAGGTCTGCGCCGCCCTGCAGCACGCGCCGCACCGCGCGGCGGACGTCGTCGACTGAGTTGACCACGCCGACCCGCAGCTCGTAAGGCACGACCGCGTCGATGTCCGGGGCCAGTCCCGTGATGTCGCCTCCCCCGCCCGAGCAGGTCACGTACGCTCCGGCGACACGCATACGGGGACCAGGCAGCCAGCCCGCATCGATGGCATCCCGCAGCGCGACGTCGACGAACGCGCGGAACGTACCCACATCGCGCACCGTGGTGAAGCCCGCCTGCAGCGTGTCCCGCGCGTTCCGGGCACCCGACAGCGCCTCCTGGGCGCCGGTGCGGGTCAGCAGCCCCGCGTAGCCGTGGCCGTCATCGGGCTCGCCGACGAGGTGCGCATGACAGTCGATCAAGCCCGGGAGCAGCGTATGGCCCGGCAGGTCCACGACGGCAGGACCCTCGGCCGGAGCATCACCAGCTCCGGTTACCTGGGCGATGCGATGGCCATCGATGACCACCGCGCGCTCGGCCAGCAACTCCCCGGTCACCACGTCGAGCAGCAACCCTGGACGGATGATCATGCGCTCATAGGCCATGCGGCAGTATAAATTCGCGCAGAACCTGGCAGACCGGCCGGCCGGGCATCGTCATCCCGGCGTCGCCTGATGCCTGTGGCCCTTGGCCGCCACTGTCGCGCCCGCGGGCGCTGGCCGGGAACCCGGCTGCTACGTATCGAACAGCAAATCGGGTTTCACAGGCAAGATCGGACTACTCCCGTTAAAGTCGTCGTCGGACCTGCTGGCGTGTCCCAGGCATGAGCGAGCGGAATCGCAGCACGATGGGTCACTAAGGGGGGAAGGCGAGCCATGGCCATCTTCAGTCCTGGCCTGCGGCCGGTGCAGGAGCCCAGGGACAAAGGTCTCAAGACTGGCGCGCTTGGCCTGGTCTCCAGCGTGGTCATGGGCATCGCCTCGACCGCCCCGGCCTATAGCCTGGCCGCAACGCTGTTCTTCGTGGTGGCCGCCGTCGACCTGAAGTCCCCGCTGGTCGCCGTGCTGGCGTTCGTGCCGATGCTGCTCTGCTCGATCGGCTTCAGCGAGCTGAACAAGGCCGATCCCGACTGCGGGACCACGTTCATCTGGGGGGCCCGGGCGTTCGGGCCGAAAACCGGCTGGGCCGGCGGCTGGGGCGTCGTGGCGGCCGACGTCCTGGTCATGGCGAGCCTGGCCCAGGTGGCCGGGCAGTACCTGTTCTTCCTCATCCAGGGGCCCAACAGCGCGATTGGCGGCGACGCCTCTGGTGGCTGGGTGCTGCTGGTCGGGATCTTGTGGATCGTCGCGATGACCTACATCTGCTACCGCGGCATCGAGGTCTCGGCCAACTTCCAGAAGGTGCTGCTGTCCGTCGAGATCACCATGCTGCTGGTCATGTCGGTCACGGCGCTGGTGAAGGTGTTCGGCAGCCACCCGCCGCCGGAGTCGCTGCACCCGAGCCTCAACTGGCTGTCGCCGTCGCACCTGCCCGTCTCGGCCTTTGTGTCCGGGATCATCTTCATGTTGTTCATCTACTGGGGCTGGGACACCGCCTTGTCGGTGAACGAGGAGACCGCGGACAAGTCTCGGACGCCGGGCCGGGCCGGGATCATCTCGACGGTCCTGCTGCTCGTCACCTACGTGATCGTGATCATCGCCGTGCAGGCGTTCGCGGGCATCGGCGACAAGGGGGTCGGGCTGACGAATCCGGCGCACCAGTTCGACGTGCTGTCGGTCACCGGGGGCGCGATCTTCGGCACCTCCCCGTTCGGCACGGTCTTGTCCCGGCTTCTGATCCTCATGGTGCTCAGCTCGGCCGCCGCCTCGACCCAGACCACGATCTTGCCGACCGCACGCACGACGCTGTCGATGGCCGCCTACGGGGCGCTGCCGGAGTCGTTCGCCAAGATCCATCCCAGGTACCTCACGCCGACGGTGTCGACTCTCGTGATGGGCGCGATCTCGATCGTCCTGTACATCCCGCTGAACTACATCTCCGGCGGCAACCCGATCGCTGACGCGGTCACCGCGATCGGCCTGTACATCGCGTTCTACTACGGGCTGACCGCGTTCTCCTGTGTCTGGTACTACCGGGCGACGCTGATGAGCAGCGCCTGGAATCTGTGGATGCGCGGCATCCTGCCCGGGCTGGGCGGGCTGATCATGTACGCGGCTGGCTTGTACAGCCTGCAGAGCGACTGGGTCGCGTCCAACAGCTACACCAAGTGGACGGTTCCGATCCTGCACTGGCAGATCGGCGGTGTCTTCATCATCGCCGCGCTGGCCGCGGTGGCCGGAGTGATCGGCTTTGTCTTCATGCGCGTCACCGCCCCCGCCTACTTCCGCAAGGAAACGCTCACCAGGACCAACCCCGTCCTCGTCTTCAGCGAGGACCTGTGAGCCAGGCCGCCGCCGGGCCGGCCGCCGCCGGACCGCCACCCCGGACGGACCGCCACCCGGACGGAGCGCCACCCCGGACGGACGACCACCCCGGACGCACCGCCACCCGGACGGAGCGCCACCCGGACGGACGACCACCCCGGACGCACCGCCACCTCGGACGCACCGCAGCGGAGCGCCCGTTTCCATGATCGTGGTGGATTGGTGCCGTACCCGTCGCCGATCAACCACGATCATGGTCCGCGCGTTACGGTCGCGTCCGACATTGGATTTCTGGCCTGGCCGTAAGGGGCAGAGACCACTCAGGACCCAGAGGGTCGCCTGCGAGGCGGTGCGGCGCACGGGCGATGCGGGCTGGCGGGCACTACCTGGCGCCCCCGACGCGGCGAGTACCTGGCGCCCCGGCGCGCCGACGGCTGGCACGGGGATGCCGGGGCGCTGTGCCCGCTTTTCCGGGATCGGCCCGTGTTGTGCCGGTACGGGCGGCAGCCGGATGCCGTCGGCCCGGAACCGGCCTGGTCACCGCAGGGTATTGCCTATCCGCGCTGATAGTTGGCAGGCTAAGGCGACAGTGGCGCGGTCTGGCTGTTAGCTGGTTCCGCCGATGAGGGCGTAATCGCCCGGGGGGACAGCGAAAAGGACATGGCTTCTTCAGCTCGGCCGGCCGATGTCGGTGCAGCCAGCGACCCGGATCTGGCTCCGGGCTCCGTGGGCAGCGCGCCGTGAGCAGCACAGTGCAGCCCGCGCACCCGGCAGGCGCCACCCCGGGCCGGCCGTCCTGGCCCATCCGGTCCGGGACGGTGCCGACGCTCGCCGACGTTTTCAGTGCCAGGCCAGAGACGGCCGGCAGCCTGGCGGCTGCGCTGCCGGGCGGTGCCGCGGTCGCGCTCGTCCCGGATCGGGCGGCGGCGTCGGCTGCCCTCCCCCGCCCGGGGGCCGCTCCCGGCGCGCAGGACTGGCTGAGGTCGTCGGGTAAGACCCAGCTCGCCGCGGCTTTCGCCGAGTCGCTGTGGCAGTCAGGCGGTGTGGACCTGCTGGTCTGGATCGAGGCCACAAGCCGGGCCTCGGTGCTGTCCGGCTACGCCGCGGCAACGGCCGCCGTCACCGGCAGGGACCAGGCAAGCAGCTCTGAGTCAGTCGCCGCCCAGTTCCTCAGCTGGCTGGGCGAGACCAGCCGTTCGTGGCTGATGGTATTCGATGACCTGGCTGAGACGGCGAACCTGGACGGCCTGTGGCCGGCGAGCGCGGTCGGCCGGGTCCTGGTGACCTCCGCCCAGGCTGCAGCCATCCCCAGCGGCATGCGGGTCGTGCCCGTCGGGCCGTTCAGCCTGCGTGAGGCCATTGGCTATCTGAGCGAGCGCCTGTCCGCCGACCCGGACAAGCGGCAAGGCGCGATCGAACTGGCTCAGGACCTGGACTTGGAGCCGGTCGCGCTGACCCAGGCCAGCGCCGTGATCGTCAGCTCCCCGCTGTCGTGCCGCGACTACCGGGCGCATTTCGTGCGCAGGCGGGAGCAGCTGGCGGAATCGTCCGGTGCGCGGCCGTCCGCAGCCGCGGTGACGTGGACGTTCTCGTTCGAGCGCGCGGACCAGCTGGCGCCGGGCGGACCGGCCCAGTTCCTGCTGGCCTTGGCCGCGTTGCTGGACGGGCACGGCATTCCCCAAACCGTCCTCGCCGCTCCCGCGGCAGGCGACTTCCTCGCGGGCGGCAGCCACGTCCCGGCCAGCGGCGAGCGCGCCCGCGCGGCCCTGACCGCGCTGGAACAGGTCGGCCTGCTGACCGTCGAACAGGCGTCGGCACCGCCGACGATCCGGATCAGCCCGGTGCTGCAGGCGGCGCTGCGGGCCGCGATGCCCGAAGGCATGCCGGATCAGGCGGCGAGTTCGGCCGCGAACGCGCTGCTCCAGGCCTGGCCGGAACGGGAACTGCCCGGCTGGCCTGCTTCCGGCCTGCGGTGCTGCGCGACGGCCCTCCGGCGGATCACCGGAGACCTGCTGTGGAGCGGCGGGTGCCATCCCCTGCTGGTGCGGGCGGGGGACAGCCTGGACCACGCCCGCCTGACCGAAGCCGCGGTTGACCATTGGCTCGACCTGGCCACGACCGGCGGCCGCCTGCTCGGCGGCGGGCACGCTGACACGATGCTGGCCGGCCAGCGGCTGGCCGACGCCTACCTTGCAGCCGGCCGCGCGTCCGACGCCATTCCGTGGTTCCAATGGCTACTTGACGGCCTGGCCCACAAGCTCGGGCCGGGTCACCGTGACGTGATCGAGGCGCGGCGCCGCCTGGGCCACGCCCTCGTGGCTGCGCTCCAGTTCCCGGCGGCAATCAGCATCCTGGAACGCGCCGTTTCCCAATTCGAGCAGGTCTGCGGGCCCGCGCACGCCGACACGCTCGGGGCCCGGGACGAGCTCGCCGCCGCCTACCTGGCCGCGGGCCAGCATCCCGACGCCATTGCCCTCTACCAGCGCACGCTGGCCGACCGGGAGCGCGCCCAGGGAGACAAGGACCCGCAGACCATGACGACGCGTCACGGCCTGGCCGACTCCTACCTGGCCAGCGGCCGGGCAAAAGAGGCAGCCGCGGCCTACAAGCGGGTGGTGGCCGACCGGGAGCGCGTCCTTGGTCCCGATCACCTGGACACGCTTACGGCGCGGAGCAACCTCGGTGCCGCCTACGAGAAGACGGGTAAGACGGCGGCGGCGGAGCTGGCCTGCGAGCAGGCCTGGGCGGGGTTCGAGCGGGTGCTCGGCCCCCGTCACCCTGACACGCTGCGGAGCCGTGCGGGGCTGGCCCAGGTGTACCGCCGGCTGGGGCGCTATGGCGACGCCCGCGTGCTGCTGCGCGACACCGTCGACCGCCTGGAGCGCATCTTGCCGTACGGCGATCCGCTGATCACCGAACTGCGCGAGAGCCTGGCTGACATCGGCGAGGAGTAACCGCCGCAGAACAAGCCCGGAGTAGCCGGATCACCTTCCCGGCTGGTTCCAACGACCTCGGTGGACTGTCTCGGTCGTAGGCTTGCGCCGGCTGCTCAGGTCGCGCGGCGGCTCGTCACTGTAGCCAATGGAGATCGCCCCGATCGGAGAGAACTGCTCCGGCACGCCAAACGCCGATCTATAGGCGTCGATCCGCTCGACTGGTATCCCGAAGAAACACGCTGCCAGACCGGCGTCCACCGCGGTCAGCAGCATCAGCAGTGACGCGAACCCGGTGTCGATATCCCAGTAGGGAGCCGGCCACCAGGCATCCGAGCGGTCGGTAAAGCCCTTGTCCGGAAGGGCATAGCGATCGAGATAAGCGTCCTTGTTCGAATGAGGGATGATCAGCAGCGGGGCATCCACGTTGGCGGCAAACCAGCCCTCGGGATGATCGGCTGGCCGGACCGCCGCACGGAACCGCGCCACATCGGCGGGGTTGTCCAGCACGAGGAAGCCCCAGCCCTGCGAGAAGCCCGCTGACGGCGCGCGCAACCCGTTGCGGACAATGCGGTCAACCAGCTCACCGGGCACCGGCCGGCTCACGTCATAGCGGCGGACCATCCGCCGGTGCCGGACAACGTCCTGAAATTCCACGCCAGCAAGCTACACCAGCCGCTTGCGGCGAGCTCGGTGCAGAGGTCGCCGTACGGCCCGCTGTAGTGCCCGGCGGTTACTCCCGTTCCTGATCGGCGGCCTGGTCCGGCCAGACGCCGATGTGGTCGGGCTCCTCCTGCAACTCGACCCGGTTCCGCATGCCGAGACGCCTGGTCATCTCGCGCGGGAGCTGAACCCGGCCCGCCCGGTCCAGCGTGGCGTACTCGCGTGCGTGCAGCGTGGTCTTGCCGCCCTCGTCGGTGGCCGCGTGCCGTATCGTCTCGCTGCTCGTCTTGCCGTCCCTGATCGCGATCGTCCGGCGAACCTGCGACGAAACCGCGGGGTCGTGGGTGACCACCAGCATCGTGACCCCAAGCTCGCTGTTAACGGTCCGCATCGCGGAGAACACGTCCTGGGCGGTAGCGGAGTCCAGCTCGCCGGTGGGCTCGTCGGCCAGCAGCAGCTTCGGCTCGTTGGCAAGCGCCGTGGCGATGGCGGCGCGCTGCTGCTCGCCGCCGGACATGCGGTCCGGAGTCCGGTCTGCGCAGTTCGCGATGCCGAGGGTGTCGAGCAGGAAATTGGCGCGTTGCAGCCGCTCCCGGCGGCGGACCGAGTTCAGCCGCATCGGCAGCAGCACGTTCTGCCGGGCGGTCATGTAGGGCAGCAGGTTCCGCGACGTCTGCTGCCAGATGAAGCCGACGACGCTCCGCC
>Ga0335075_10013478_pt1 | contig 12304 bp, 11 predicted proteins | sample Lox_Sample_24_FD_206723 | JGI IMG/M metagenome (GOLD analysis project Ga0335075, IMG submission 206723) | Soil microbial communities from Loxahatchee National Wildlife Refuge, Florida, United States - Lox_Sample_2.4 | ecosystem: Environmental > Terrestrial > Soil > Wetlands | place: USA... | reverse complement strand
CGTCGTGAAGCCGTTACCGACGGCTGTCTCTCTGTGGGCCTTGCCACACCGAACCCGGGTTCGAACCCCGTCAGGGTTCCGTCCCGAAGCTGATGCCATTCTTCGGTTGCCGGCTGCATACCCGGTACCTCGCACCAGTTCCGGGTGTCCGTCCGCATACGGGCCGCGTTGGGACAACGGGCCCTACCTGCTGTGGCGGTGCCGGCACCCGGTCCCCGGTCCCCGGTCCCCGGTCCCCGGTTCCCGATCTATTTACTGTAGCCCCGATCCGAGGCCGAACCGCTCCAGTCGCTTGATCTTCTCGACGAGCGTCGTGCGCTTCACGCCCAGCAGTTCCGCCGCCCGGCTGCGATTCTGGTCGGTCCGCGCCAGGGCCTGCGCGATATACACGTGCTCGATCGCGGCCAGTTCACGTTCGAGGTCGAGGCCGTTCTCTGGCAGCGGCAGGCTGGCGCCGCGTTCGTCGGGACGATCACCGCGCACATCGGGCGGCAGCACGTTGACGTCGATCTGTGTGCGCCCTGGGCTGAGCGCCAGCGCGCGCTCCACCGTGTTCTCGAGCTGCCGGATGTTGCCCGGCCAGTCGAACGCCATCAGCCGGCGCATCGCGTCCTGCGAGAACGTCACGTCGGTGCGAGGCGGCACCGCCTGCCCGCCCAGCCGCAGCAGCATGTCGCGCACGAGCAGCGGCACGTCGTCGCGGCGATCGCGCAACGGCGGCAACTGCACGGGGATCACGTTGAGGCGGTAGTACAGGTCCTCGCGGAACGTGCCCTGCTTCACCATCGACTCGAGATCGGCGTTGGTGGCGGCCAGCACGCGCACGTCGACGCGCACCGGCCGTGCCTCGCCAATCCGTTCGATCTCACGTTGCTGCAGCGCCCGAAGCAGCTTGGCCTGCAACGGCATCGGCATCGTGCCGATCTCGTCGAGGAAGAGCGTGCCGCGATGGGCCACCTCGAAGCGGCCGGGCCGATTGGCCACGGCGCCCGTGAAGGCGCCCTTCACGTGGCCGAACAATTCGGCCTCGAGGAGCGTTTCCGGGATGGCGCTGCAGTTGAGCGCGACGAAGCGTTCGGACGCCCGCGGGCTCAGGTGGTGAATCGCACGCGCCACCAGTTCCTTACCGGTTCCTGTCTCTCCGAGAATCAGGATGGTGCTGGTCGTCGGCGCCACGGTCTCGACGATCTCGAAGACCGCCTGCATCGCGGCACTGCGGCCGACCAGCTGGTCCATCCGATAGCGTTCGCGCAGCTGTTCCCGGAGGTACGTGTTCTCGGCCCGGAGACGGCTGCGCTCGAGTGCCCGCTCAAGCGCCAGGTCGAGCTCGGCCAACTGGAACGGCTTGGTGACGAAGTCGGCCGCGCCCTGCCGGATTGCGTCTACCGCCGCCCTGATCGAGCCATGACCGGTCACCACGATCACCACGATGTCCGGGTAGCGGGCGCGGGCCGCCTCGAGGATGAGGGTGCCGTCACCGTCCGGCAACCGGAGATCGGTGAGGACGACGTCGTAGGCAAAGCCCTCGAGCCGCTCGAGCGCCTCGGCAACGGTCGAGGCCTGGGTGACCTCGAATCCCTGGCCCGACAGCCACTCGGCGACCCCCGCCCGGAAGGCGCCTTCGTCGTCGACCAGGAGGAGGGGGCGGGGTTGGCTCATGCGCGCGTCAATATTCTGACATCGACGCGTGCGAGATGTCGCGTGCGGGCTCTACAGGCGCTGCGCGGCGAGTCCGATACCACCTGCGGACTCCTGCATGACCTCTCTGAGCCCCCTCGCCGACCTGTTTCACCGCCTGAACAACCATCTGGGCATCGTGCTCGTCAACGCGGAGTTGATCGAAGCCAAATGCCCGGACGCCGGCACGCGCACCAGGGCCGCCGACGTGGTCAGCGCCGCCGTCAGCGCGCTGGATGCCGTGAAGGAGATTCGCCGCCTCGTGCCGGAATCGCTTCTCGAGGACGACGGGTCGTCAAGAAACTAGCGATCCGCTACTCGAAATCGTCAAATTTCTGCCACTCCAGAAGTCGCAAGGTTCGGTGACCCTCCAGACCGAGAATCCTTGTTTTGCGTTAACACAATATTTAACAACGGCTTACGGCTTCTAATGGCTCTGAGCCGGTAACCGTCATCTCTTTGGCACTCGCGTTGCTATAGCTCTCATCGCCTCGTTGCGAGACGGGGCGCCGACTCCCAGCCGGCAAGCGAGTTTCAGGAGACTGACCGTGTTGCAGCCCCTTCGTGAAGACCAGCAGAGTCGGGTAATCGCCAGCCGGGCGTTCGTCGAGGCGCTCGCGCGCCGGATGGCGTCCTCCATGCCCTCGGGCGTGGACGTCGGCGACCTCGTGCAGGACGGGATGATCGGCCTGATCGACGCCGTTCACCGCTACGACGAGGCCCGGGGCATCCGCTTCGAGACGTTCGCGGAGCGGCGTGTGCGCGGCGCGATGATCGACGCGCTGCGGCGCGACGCCTGGCCGCGCGGTGTCCGCCGCATCCGGCGTGAACTCGAAGCCGCGCGTGAGGCGCTCCGCGTCGCGCACGGGTCCGAGCCGTCGCTGGCCGACCTGGCGCTGCACCTCGGCATCGACGAGGAGCGGCTCGGCCGGACGATCGTGCGCATCAACACCATCGAGGCGACGTCGGCCGCGGCCGGTGGCGACAGCGAGGATGCGAACCTGCCGCCGGGTTGCGTCCCGACGGCGCCGCCCGCGCCTGACGCCCGCTACGCGACCGTCGAGCGCCGCGAGCGCCTGCGCGCCGCCATGGGCCGTCTCGAGGTCCGCGATCGCCGCCTCCTGTCGCTTTATTACTTCCAGGACGCGACGATGAAGCAGATCGGGCAGGCGCTGGGGGTGAACGAGTCGCGGATCTCGCAGCTCCATGCCCGTGCGCTCACGCGCCTGAAGGACGCGCTGTTCGCCTGCGGCTACAGCGACGCCACCCGGATGGGCGCGGCGCTCGTCGACCTCCAGCAGGCCCGCACCCGCCGGGCCAGCCAGGCCGACGCCGTGCTCGACGCCGCCTCCCCGAAAGGGAAGCTGCTGGCTTACCCGACGACTTCGCGGACGACGCGCAGGAGTTCGGCCAGCCGGAACGGCTTGGCCAGCCAGCGGCAGCCGCTCTCGTCAAGGAATCGCGCCGCTTCGGTGCCGGTGACGTCGCCGGTCACGAAGATCACGCGTCGCGCCTGAGGCGGCGACACGTCGGAGATGGCCCGATAGAACGACGGGCCGTCGACCCGCGGCATCCGCAGGTCGCAGATGACGGCGTCGAACGTCTGCGACCGCGCCCGCGCCAGCGCCTCCTCCCCATCGCTGGCCATCGTCACGTCGAACCCCGCATCGCGCAGCGTGTCGGCAACGGCCCCGGCGAGGGCTGGTTCGTCGTCGGCGAGCAGCACGCGCAACCCGGTGCCGAACACCTCCGGCACGTCGACGGGCGCCGTTGATGGCGCGCGCGGCGCCTGCACCGTCGCCCCCGCGGCCGGCAGCACGATCGCAAACGTCGCGCCGGCGCCGGGGCTCGATTCCGCGAAGAGCCGTCCACCATGCTCGGCGACGATGGCCTGCGCGACCGACAGGCCGAGTCCGGTACCCTCCCCGACATCCTTGGTCGTGAAGAACGGGTCGAAGATGTGCGACAGGACCTCCTCGCTCATCCCCGGACCATCGTCTCGCACCTCGATCCGGACGTGGTCGGTGTCCTCGGCCAGCGTGCGCAGAGCGATCAGGCGCCCGACGCCCTCGCGCACCATCGCGTGCTCGGCGTTGATCAGCAGGTTCAGGACGACCTGCTGCAACTGGTGCGGATCGGCGAAGACGTCGGGCAGGTCCTCGCCGAGCGTCATCTCGGCCCGCAGTCCGGCCCGGTGGAGGTCCACTTCGCGCAGCCGCACCGTCTCGGCAACCACCTCGTTGACCGGCACCATCAGCCGCGTCGTGTGCCGCTTGCGCGCGAACGTCAGGAGCTGACGGGCGATCCGCGCGGCGCGTTCGGCCTCCTTGTGCAGCGTCCGCAGTCCGGTCGCGAGCGGTGTGTTCGCGCCCTGCAGGCGGAGCCGTTCGGCCAGCGCGAGGATGGCGCCGAGCGGGTTGTTCAACTCGTGGGCGACGCCCGACATCGTCTGGCCCAGGGCGGCCATCTTCTCGGCCTGCAGCAGCTGCTGATAGAGGTCCCGCGACTGCTCTTCGCGTCGTCGCCGTTCGCCGATGTCGCGGACCAGCAGGAAGACGAGCCTGCTGGCGGGCCACTCCCGACTGCCGACAGCCGACTGCCGACTGCCGGCAATTGACGCCGTGATCTCGCAATAGGCGATGGTGCCGTCGGCCCGGCGGAGTCGTCCGGGCAGGTCGGTGACCGGCTGCGACTCACGCAAGCCGCCGAGCAGCCGATTGCGCTCCTCGGAGTCGATCCAGGTGGACGGCGCGAGCAGGTCGGGCGGAGTACCGGAGCTGCCGCGGAGCAGCGCCTGCAGGGTCGGATTGGTCGAGACGGTCTGCGTGGCGCCCTCGTCGTCGAGGGTCGCGATGGCAAGGCCGACGGGGAGGGTCGCCGCAAGTTGCGACCACGGCTGTTCGTCTGGCGGGTGACCGTCCGTTTCGATCAGTGCGGCCATGAACGCGGTCACGATAGCACGTGCCCAGCGACGCCCGGGGGATGTCCCTCCCCGCCGCCATCGGGCCCCAGAGAGGCTGGGGTCGGTCCCGGGCACAGGTTCAGAAAGGTTGTGGAGACGTTCATGCGTAACTTGCTTCGTTCGTTCGTGGCCGCTGGCGCGGTGGCCTTCGCCGTCGCGGCGGCGCCCCTTCCCGCACTGGCACAGAAGGCGTCACGGCCGACCGTCGCGGTGCTCGACCTCGACTTCGGTGCCGTGCAGCAGTGGTGGTCGGGCAACTGGGACATCGGCAAGGGTGTGGCCGACCTGCTGGTCGACGAGCTCGTCAACGACGGCTCCTTCCGGGTCATCGAGCGCAAGCGCCTCGACGCCATCCTCGCCGAGCAGAACTTCTCGAACAGCGACCGGGCGGATCCGAGCGCGGCCTCGGTGGCCAAGATCGGCAAGGCGCTCGGCGTGAAGTACCTGGTGGTCGGCTCGATCACCAAGTTCGGCACCGAGAACCGGAACCTCGGCGTCGGCGGCGGCGCCTTCGGCGGCGGCAAGTTCGGCCTCGGCAAGGTCGGCACGTCGAAGGGCAAGGCGACGGTGGCGATCACCGTGCGCATGGTCGACACGTCGACCGGCGAGATCATGCTGAGCTCGAAGGGTCAGGCCGAGTCGTCGCGCAGCGGTCTGCTGCTCGGTGGTGCAGGCGGTGGCGGTGCGGGCGGCGGCGGGTCGGTCGAGATGGGCTCGTCGGACTTCCGCGAGACGATTCTCGGGGAAGCGACCGAAAAGGCCGTGGCCCAGGTGCTGACCAACCTGGTGACCAAGAAGGATCGGCTCGACTGACCGGTACCCGGTATCGTCTGTAGGACCGTCGCAGAGGGAGAGACGTACGGGCCAGCTCGGCGCAAGCCGGCTGGCCCTTCGTTTTGGTAGGGACCGCTCGCCGAGCGGTCCGGCAGTAGGGACGCGCCGGCGGCGCGTCCCTACCTGTCTATCTACCCTTCGCCCCGGCCTTCATTGCGGGGCCCGAGGGCGAACGTCATGGTGCCTTCGGCCACGATCTCGTCGCCGACCCGGGCCACGCCTTTCAGGACGCCCATGCGGCTGCGGAGCCGCTGGACGCGCGCCTCGATGACGACGGTGTCGCCCGGATGGACCGACCGGCGATACCGGACGCGTTCGATCCCCATGAAATAGATGAGCTTCTCCCGGTTCTCGGGCTTGGCCAGGATGAGAATCGCCCCGACCTGGGCGACCGCCTCCGTCAGGATGGTGGGCGGCAGGACGGTGGGCTGGCCGTGAATCCGCGATAGGTAGCTCTCGTCGCCCGTTACGTTCTTGACGCCGACGACCCGGGTGTCCACTTCGAACTCGGTGATGCGGTCGACCAGGAGGAACGGATACCGGTGAGGCAGGATCCGCTCGATGGCCTGGTAGTCGAAGGGGACGGTCAGTTCCATGCGCAGGGGCAGTATAATCCCCCCTTCCGCCGCGGTCCTTGGCGCGCCGAAGCCGTAGGGCGACGGCGGGCGACCGCTCTTCCGCCGCGATGCGCGGCGTGACGTTCCCTTGACTCAGACACCTCTGCCCAGCGAGCTTGTGCCCGCCGCGCGGTCCATCAGCGATCAGGAGACTCTCCGCTCGCTGTTCGACCTGGGGCGTCGTGTCATGTCGGTCCTCGCGCTCGAGGACCTGCTGCAGACGATCCCGCGGCTGATCGAGCGCCTCATCCAGTTCGACGCGTTCGCGATCTACATGCTGGACGGGACGGCGACGTCCCTGCACATCGACTATGCGGTGGGCTACCCGACCGGCGTCGCCGAGTCGATCCGGCTGCCGGTGGGCGAAGGGCTGGTCGGCCTGGCCGCGCAGGATCGGCGCGCCGTCCTGGTGAACGACCTCGAGCACGACCCGCACTACAAGGGGTACGTGCCCGGGATGCGGTCGGCGATCGTCGTGCCGCTCGTCTACCGCACCCGGACGATCGGCGCGCTCAACATCCTGAGCAGCCAGAAGCACGCGTTCACCGAGAAGGACCTGGCGATCGTCCGCCAGTTCGGGGTCCACGCGGCCACCGCGCTGGAGAACGCGCGCCTCTACTCGGAAGCCGCCAAGAACGCCAAGGTCTTCGAGACGCTTCTGGAGGTCAGCCGCGAGGTCTCGTCGATCCTCGACATCGACCTGCTGTTCGAGCGCATTGCCGCCGCCACCCGGAAGGTCATCGACTACAAGGCCTTCGCGATCATGCTGCTCAACCCCCACACGCAGCGCCTCGAGGTGAAGCACCTCGCGTCGCCGTACGGGGTCAACGAGAAGGTGACGTCGATTGCCGTCGGTGAGGGGCTCACCGGCTATGCGGCGCTGCACCGGATGCCCGTCGTGGTGGGCGACGTCCATCAGGATCCGCGCTACATCGAACTGTTCGACACGGTGACGTCCGAGCTCGCGGTCCCGCTGCTGTACCAGGGCGACTGCATCGGTGTGCTCGACTTCAGCACCGACGACCGCGACGCGTTCGACGCCGGTGACGTGGAGTTCGCCACCCTGCTGGCGGTGCAGTTCGCGATCGCCATCCAGAATGCGCGGCTCTATCACGAGCTCACGACCAACCAGTCGCGCATCGAGCGCGAACTGCGGTTCGCGCAGCGTGTGCAGGCGGCGCTGTTGCCGCAGGAAGTGCCGGCCCGGATCCGGGGCCTCGACATCGCGGCCCGCTTCGATGCCGCGCGCGAACTGGGGGGTGACTTCCACGACTACCTCGATCCGCTCGCCAACCAGTTGGTGGTGGCGCTCGGCGACGTGTCGGGCAAGGGCGTGCCGGCGGCGCTCTACAGTGCGTTCGCGTCGGAACTGGTGCGCTCGCGCACGTTCCGCAAGCGCTACATGCCGACAGCCGTCACACCGTCGTCGGTGCTGCAGATCGTCAACACCATCCTGCACGAGCGCCAGCTCGAAGAGATGTACTGCACGTTGTGTTACAGCCTGTTCGACCTGAAGAAGAAGACGGTCACCGTCGCCAACTCCGGCGTGCCGTATCCGCTCAAGATGTCGGCAGAAGGCGAGATCGCGTGGCTCGACGTGACCGGCGTGCCGCTCGGCTCGTTCCCCGGCATCGAGTACGAGGAGCACGTCATCCCGTACGCGAAGGGTGACCTGTTCCTGTTCTATTCGGACGGGGTGTCCGAGGCGATGAACGCGGCGGGTGACGAATTCGGGCGCGACCGCATCGCCGAGGTCGTGTCGGCCTATCACGGCCGCCCGTCCCGGGAAGTCGTCGACGCCGTCTTCGCGGCGATCGAGGAGTTCCGCGGCGACGCCGCGCAGAACGACGACATCACCGCCCTGGCGGTCCGCGCGCTGTGATTCGCGGACTCCTGCTGGCCGCTGGCGTCACGCTGCTCTTTCCAGTCGGGTCACCCGCGGCCTCGCGCGACCCGGTCGCCGTGCAACGTGCCGAGGCGCCGTCGAAGACCGACGAACTCGCGACGCACTTCGCCAGGGCCCTCGAGAAGATTGCCGAAGGCGTCGACGGCAGCGTCTCCTACGTCGTCGTCGACCTGACGACTGGCGCTCGCATCGAGCGGCGGGCGGGCGAGCCGTTCCCGACCGCCTCCGCGATCAAGGTCGGCATCCTCTACGAGCTGTTCGCGCAGGCTGATGCCGGCACGGTGGTGCTCGACGATCCGAAGCCGATGCCGGAAGCCAGCCGGGTGGGTGGGTCAGGCATCCTGCAACGCCTGAAATCCCCGGTGTTGTCGCTGCGCGATCACGCGATGCTGATGATCCTGCTCAGCGACAACTCGTCGACCAACGTGTTGATCGACACGCTGGGCATGGCGCGCATCAACGCCCGCATGCAGCAGCTCGGCACGACGAGCTATCACCTGCGTCGCCGGATGATGGATGGCGCGGCGGCAGCCCGCGGCGACGAGAACGTCGCCAGCGCCGCCGACCTCGTCGTGGTGATGGATGCGTTGAGGATGGGTAAGGGATTGCGACCGGAGAGCCGCGCTGCCGCGCACGCCATCCTGCAGGAATTCGGACCGACGTCGATCCGCGCGGGTGTCCCGTCCGACGTCGTGGTCGCCGCCAAGCCTGGCGGCCTCGACGGCGTGCGTACCGAGGTCGCCTGGATTGACCTGAAGGGGCGTCCTTACCTGTTGTGCGTGATGACCACCTTCCTCGCCGACGATTCGGCGGGGGGCAAGGCGATCACCGACATCTCGCGGACGGCGTTCGCCTACTTCTCGCGCCTGGCCCGGGCCGGCACCGAAGGCCGCCTGCTGGACTCCGCCGTCCTCGGCATTAGATAGTCTGCCTTTCTGCCGACTTCTTCGTCGGCCCCTCCCGAAGCCCCATTTGCCGGGTCGCCCTCTTGGGTGACTTTTGTCCGCGCCTGGGCGATCAAAGCCGATAGAACTCCAGTCCTCTGTGCAGGTTGCGCGGTTTCGTAAAGCGCGCCGACACATGTTTTACCGAAGCGAATCGCCAATGTCGGCGTTGTCGCTCGGACGTCAAACCGACTGGCAACAATCGTGCGTAATGGGGTGCTCGTCCCGTGCACTTCAACTCGGGACGGCGGCCGCCGATAACCAAAGGTATTCGGCGCGTCCCGGTGCGATCGGGGTCCGCTTTCGTCAGTGCTCCAGCACGCGGTCGACGCAGGTCGAGAGCGGTTCCGCAACCCGAGGGGTTGGGACTGACGGGGCGGTAGCCTGTCCGACGCGCGGGAGCGAGGTCGCGGGGAACGTCGATGTCGATGAGTTCAGGTATGGAATGGTTCGCCCTCAGGGTCAAGCCGCGCACCGAACGCGTGGTCGCGGCAATGCTCGACGGCAAAGGCTATGAGCGACTCCTGCCGTTGCACATGGAGCGGCGCCGCTGGTCCGACCGCATCACGACCGTCGAGGCGCCGGTGTTTGCCGGCTACGTGTTCTGCCGATTCGACGTGCAGAAGCGGCTGCCGATCCTCACGACGCCGGGCGTGCTGAGCGTGGTAGGCATCGGCAAGGCGCCCTACCCGATCGACGACGCGGAGATCGAATCGATCCGCGTGCTCAGTGCGTCAGGCCTGGCCGTCGAACCGCATGCCTTCCTGCACGAAGGCCAGCGCATCGAGATCGTTGCGGGGCCGCTCACCGGCGCGACGGGCGTCCTGATGAGCGTCAAGGGCCGCGACCGTCTGATCGTCTCGGTCACCTTGCTTCAGCGTTCGGTGTCGGTGGAAGTCCCGCAGTCCTGCGCCTGGCCGATCGGCGCGTAACCATGTTCGCCCTCATGTTTCGTACGCGCGCCCGGCAGGTGGTGATGGCGCTCGCTCTCTTCGTGGGCGCTGAAGGGGCCGCGGTCGCGCAGCCCGCGCCGACATCGCCGACCTCCCCAACCGCCACGGACGCCGCCGCCGCGCCGGTCGACGCAGGCTTCACCATCGGGCCTGAAGACGTCCTCAGCGTCCTGGTGTGGCGTGAAGCCGACGTCAGTGGCGAGGTCACGGTCCGCGCCGACGGCATGATCACGTTGCCGCTGATCCGCGATGTGAAGGCGGCTGGCCTCACGCCCAACCAGCTCGCCGAGCAGGTCCAGGCGCAGCTGCGCGAGTTCATCACGGACGCGTCGGTCACCGTGGTCGTCCGCCAGATGAACAGCCGCAAGGCCTTCATCACCGGCGAGGTCGCCAAGCCCGGCGCCTACCCGCTGGTTGCGACGACGACCGTGATGCAGTTGATCGCGTTGGCCGGCGGCTTGACCGAATTCGCGGAGAGCAACGCGATTTCCGTCATGCGGATCGAAGACGGCAAGACCACCACGTTGAAGTTCGCTTACAAGGACGTCGCCAAGGGCAAGAAGGCCGAGCAGAACATCGTGCTGCGGCCTGGCGATACCGTCGTCGTTCCCGAGAAATAGCCGTCGTGCGGCTGCGAGACTTCACCGGGCGTTGTGTGCTGCTGCTGCTGACGGCAGCGGGGCCAGCGGCTGCGCAGTCACCGGCCTCGCCGGCGCAACCCGCGGCTGGTCAGCCGGCCACGACGCAACCGCCGACCGACACCGATCGGCGTGGCCGGGACGCTCGGCCGCCGCGGCCGTCGCGTCGGACCGGGCGAGGGGCCGGACAAGGCGGGCGGGGCGGCATGCTGTCGCGAGTGCCGAGGACTGGCGGCCCGGTGACCCAGACGTTGAGCCTCGACGCCAACCTGGGCGCCGGCTATGACGACAACGTGGCGGGCGACACCACGTCTGGCAATGCCGACCCCACATCGATGCGTAGCGGCACGGCGGCCACGCTCGATGGCGGTCTCCAGTACGTCAGGGGCAATGCACGGCATTCCCTGCGGCTCGATTCCCGTGGAATGGCCTACCACTACCCCGATTACCTCTCCGACCCTGTCGCCGGCGTGTCCGTCGTCGCCGGCTTGCGCACGACCGTCGGTCGCAGTACCGCGCTCGATGGATCGCAGACCTTCGGATCGGAGCCCTTCTTCAGCGCGTTTGCTCCCGCTGCCAACGTCAGCACGCCGACGCTGGCCACCCAGCAGGCGATTCCGATCACCGGCCTCTTCGAGCGGCGCTCGCGCCACGCGCGTACCAGCGTCTCCGTGGCGCAGCCGCTCGGTGCCCGTCACAGCCTGAGCGCCGGCTATACCTATGGCACGCGGCAGTTCTCCGATGATCAGGTCGGGGACAACTCGTCGCACGCCACGAACACTGGATATGCCGTTGCCGTGTCGGACGCCCTGCGTCTCCGCGGGGACTACCAGTACACCACCTTCGACCTTCGGGCGGAGGACAGCCTCGCCGCTCCGCAGACCGACAGAACGCACCGCGTCGAGGGTGGCCTCGACCTGCAGCTGGCCTCGCGCGGTGACCGCCCGCTCACGCTGATGGCGGTCGCCGGTGCGGCACGTCTCGAGTCCACGGGGGCGACGGATGCCGCCGTGCCGGGTGCCACGGCCTGGGTGCCGGTCGCCACCGCCGGCCTCGGCGTGCCGCTCGGCGCGACCTGGTCGATCGAAGCGAGTTACCGCCGTGAGTTCTCGCTGCTCCAGGGCATCAGTACCCAGCTGTTCTCGAACGACGCCTCGAGCCTGTCGTTGCGTGGCGCGCTGACACGCCGCACCGCGGTCCTGGTGGGCGCCACGCTGGGCGACTGGCGAGTGCCGAACCAGTCAGGCCGACCGGAGCGCTTCCGCGTCTATGGCGTCAACCTGCAGGTACGGCAAATGTTGAACAACGTTCTCGGCCTCACTGCCGGCTACACGTACTACCAGCATCGGCTGGCGGACCTGGAAACGCTCCCGCTCGGCTTTCCATCCGAGTACGGCAGGCGCGCGGTCCGTATCGGCTTGTCGTTGCGTCTGCCCTTGATCGGCCCGCGTCCGGCGCAGGCATCAGTGACCCGATAGGTAAGACCATGCTGCCTGGACGTGAGATCTCCATTCCGGCGTTGCTCGCCACCCTGCGGCGTTACCGGTGGCTGGTCATCGTGCCGCTCTTCGCCGGGACGATCGGAGGCCTGCTGGCGTCACGGTTTCTCCCGAGCCGCTATCGGTCCGACGCGTTGATCCAGGTGGTGCCCCAGCGCGTGCCCGAGTCCTATGTCAATGCCACGGTGACCGAGCGAGTGGAGGACCGGCTGCGCGCCATCAGTCAACAGGTGCTCAGTCGAACGCAGCTCGAGAAACTGATTACCGACCTGGA
>Ga0335075_10013477_pt1 | contig 12304 bp, 11 predicted proteins | sample Lox_Sample_24_FD_206723 | JGI IMG/M metagenome (GOLD analysis project Ga0335075, IMG submission 206723) | Soil microbial communities from Loxahatchee National Wildlife Refuge, Florida, United States - Lox_Sample_2.4 | ecosystem: Environmental > Terrestrial > Soil > Wetlands | place: USA... | reverse complement strand
ACCTTCTCGGCGTCGTCTTCGACGCGATCCTCGGCGCCCGCACCGCGCAATAGTGGAAACCTCGGCGCGCGCATCGCGCCGCGAGCAACCAGTCACTACTCAGCACCCATTTCCTGTGGCACACTCGAAGTTCGATGGCCACGCCTTCCGGGACGACCTCCAGGCCTACTGGACGCATCGCATTCACCTACCCGTCGTTCACGCTCTACCAAATCGCGCGCTTTTGCATCGTTCTCGCAACGGAGATGCAATCGGTCGCCGTCGGCTGGCAGGTCTACGAAATCACCAACCGCTCGCTCGATCTCGGCCTCATCGGCCTCGCGCAGTTCCTGCCCGGAATCATTTGCCTGCCGCTCTCGGGCCACACCGCCGACCGCTACAATCGCTCGAAAGTGCTCAGCGTCGGTTACGTGGGCCTCGGGATCTGTTCGGCGCTGCTGCTCGCGATCACTCTTCACGGCGCCCGCACGGTCTATCCCATCTACGTGGTGATCGGGCTCGTAGGCGTGGCGCGCGCGTTCACCGGGCCGGCCGGCCGGGCGATCCTGCCGCTGATCGTCCCCGAGGAGCATTTCGAAAACGCCTTCGCGTGGGGAGCCACATTTTTCGAGATTGCCACGATCCTCGGCCCGGCCGTGGGCGGCGTGGTCTACACGATTTTCCGCGGGCCCGCGGCGGTATACGCGATTGCGATGGCGGGCGGAGTGTGCGGCGCGGCGGCAATGTCGCGCGTGAAACTCGCGCCGCGAAAAACGAAGCTCGAGGTGCTCGACTGGAAAACCGTTTTCGCGGGATTGCACTACATCTGGCGCGAGAAAATCGTGCTCGGCTCGATTTCGCTCGATCTCTTCGCGGTGCTGCTCGGCGGCGCCGTCGCGCTGCTGCCGGTTTACGCGCGCGACATTCTCCACACCGGCCCCTGGGGACTCGGCCTGCTGCGCTGCGCGCCCGCGGTGGGCGCGGGGATCATGGCGCTGCTTCTGGCGTACCGCCCGCTCGGCAAGCGCGCCGGGATAAAGATGCTATGGTGCGTCGCGGGCTTCGGCGTCTGCACGATTCTCTTCGGCGTGTCGCACAGCCTCGCGCTCTCGCTCGCGGCGCTCGTTTTCGTCGGCGCCACCGACATGGTCAGCGTCGTGGTCCGCGGCATCCTGATCCAGCTGCGCACGCCCGACGAAATGCGCGGCCGCGTGAACGCCGTCGACATGGTCTTCATCGGCGCGTCCAACGAACTCGGCGCCTTCGAGTCCGGCGCCACCGCGTGGGCGTTTGGCACCGTGCCGGCGGTCGTGCTCGGCGGCGTCGGCACGCTCGTCGTCACCGCGCTCTGGGCCTGGCTGTTCCCCGACCTGCGCAATGCCGACGAGCTCGTGACGCCCACGCGACGAGACTAATCCGCGGCCTGCTTCTTCTCTTCGACCACCGCGCCGTGATACACCGCGGCCGGCCGCCACGCCTGGACGTTCGTCCCCGCCGCTCACGCGCGTCTGCATCTCGCCGCTAATGTTTTCGGTGCGCCGATCCGCACACGAGGCGCAGCGCGCAGTCCGCGCCAGTATCGCCCGGTGGAAGGGCGGGGTTTCAACCCCGCCAAAAGACGTCGGGGCGAAGCCCCTTCCAATGCGCAGCCTCACCCGCAGCAAGTGTTCGCGTTTCCCTGCCACGAGCTGCTCGCGCGCGCCCGCCGAATCGCCCAATCTCGCCGGCCGCCGTGCGCTAATCCGCGGCCTGCTTTTTCTCCTCGACCACCGCGCCGTGATACACCGCGGCCGGCCGCCACGCCTGGACGTTCGTCCCGCCGCTCACGCGCGTCTGCATCGTCGAATTGTAGAAATTGTACGGATGGACCGCCTCGATCGCGCTCGCATCGTCGAGCTTCTTGTAGAGCTCGGCGGGCAGCGTCCACTCGATCGCGGCGAGGTTGTCGTCGAGCTGCGCCACTTTCGTCGCGCCCAGAATGATCGACGTCACTCCCGGCTTCGCGGCGAGCCAATTGAGCGCCACCTGCGCGGGAGGCTTGCCCGCCTGCTTCGCCACGTCGAGCAGCACGTCGAGAATCCGCCAGTTGCGCTCCGTGAAGCGATTGAAAAGCCCGCCCGACGGCAGCGCCAGCCGCCCTTCGCCCTTGCCCTTGTCGCCCTCGCGCTTGTATTTCCCCGCGAGGAATCCGCCGGCCAGCGGACTCCACGGGCACAGCCCGATGCCCATCTCCTGCGCCACGGGAATATGTTCGCGCTCGATATTGCGCTCGGTGAGCGCGTATTCGAGCTGCAGCGTCGCCACCGGCTCCCAGCCGTGGTGCTGCGCGATCGTCTGCGCCCGCGCCACGTACCACGCCGGCGTATCCGAAAGCCCCCAGTAGCGGATCTTTCCTTCCTGCACCAGATGCTGCATCGTCGACGCCACTTCCTCCACCGGCGTCACCGTGTCCCACGCGTGAACGTAATACAGGTCGATGTAGTCCGTCTTCAGCCGCCGCAGCGAGCCTTCGAGCGCGCGATAGAGATTTTTTCGGCCGTTGCCGCCGCCATTCGGATTGCCCGGCTGCCCGAAATTGAATGTGTACTTCGTCGCGATCGCCACTTTGTCGCGCAGGCCGCGCTCGCCGACGAATTTGCCGGTCAGCTCCTCGGCCTGCCCGTTCGTGTAGCCGTCGGCCGTATCGAGAAAATTTCCGCCCGCGTCGATGAACCGGTCGAACATCTCCTTCGACGCTTTTTCCTCCGCGCCGAATCCCCATCCGGTGCCGAACGTCATCGTCCCCATGCACAGCGGGCTCACCCGCAGCCCCGTCCGCCCCAATGTCGTGTAGTCCGTCAATTTCATGGAAGCCTCCGTAGCGTCTCCCCGGCATTTTACGCCAATCCTCGTCGGATTGGCGCCTGCCCGCCCGAGGCGGGCCTGCCCTCCCAAGCTTCAGCGCAGGCGGATCGCCTTCGTAGCGGCCACCTTTAGGTGGGCGGGTTTTCTCCGTCGGGGCGCTGCTCGCTGCGCCCGCCCTTGCCCGGTGTTCCCCGTTGCTGTGCGCGCTGTGTGCGTCCGCCGCGGCGGATAGCGCCGGGTTCCTTTCACCCTGACGCAGGAAGGGTGCCCGGCATTCTTCGCATGCCTTCGTAGCGGCGGCCTTTCAGGCCGGCGGGTTTTCCTTTTGGTGTGCTTCTGCAGCAGCGGCCTCGCACTCAGGCGACCTTTGCTTGCGGATTTCCCTCGTTCGCTTGAATATGGAATGCTCCTCATATGCTCTTTTGGGCGACCTCTGTCGCTGGTTGGGATTGAATAAATTTATGCCGCTCCAATTCTTACGGAAACTGAAGCTGAAACGGAAGCCCTCATCCGTTTCCCTTCTAAAACAATGTATGACACACGGCATTCCTTCGGTTCCTGGAGTGTACCTTCTTATCGCCAAGCATCGCCGATTCCAGTATCCGAATGGGCGGAGTCCGGTTTATTACATAGGGCAAACGAAATCGCTCAATAAACGAATTGTAAAGCAGCATAGCGTGTGGCATGCCCGCGTCCGATCAGGCAAGTATGTCATTGAGGCTCGCCACGAGTATGGAGGAGTTTACGGGGGCAGATACTGCTACATCCAGACGTGGCCAGGAATTTCTCCAGAGAAACTAGAGAAAAAGGTGATTCGGGCTTTTATGCAGCGCTACTATGCCCCGCCCGTTGCAAACGGTGCGCAGGTTTGGGGATGGGTAGAGAAAATTCACTTTAGGAAATCAAAGTAGCCCACTACCGGCGCGCGCCTTTTCCTGCCCTTATGCCAAGATGGGCATCGAGCAGCGCCGGCTCACCCATGAACAGGCCGCACAAATATCCGGGCTGACACAGCCAAAGATTTCGCGATTGCTCCACGGACAATTTCGAGGAGTCTCGGAACGCAGCCTGCTGCACTGCCTCACAAAGCTTGAAGTGTGTTCCGGAACGCACCATCAGCTTGTTCAAAGACCGGACATGAACTCGGAGTCCTATCTCAAGAGTTAGTATACGGGGTATCATCATGCGCGGTGGCACGGATCTTGGGAGGGCCCACCCTTGTCAGAAGAGCTGGCAGCAATGCTGGATCTCGAAATGGCCTGGCGGCGCGTTAAAAGCGACTTTTCCAAGCGCATATTCCTGCGTCATCCGTACGCCCTGCAGCTAATCGAGTTTGATCTACCCGGGTGGTTGAATAGATGCAGAGAAAAAATTGTGCAGGGCTATCACCCTCATCCGATGTTTGTTTGTGACGTACCCAAGCCAGGCGGTCTAATTAGACCCGGCTCGCACCTTGCCCATGACGACCGGCTCGTGTATGCGGCCCTCGTCGGAGCGTGCTTCCCAGCTATCCATGAAAGACTCCTTTGGTCTCAGGGCGTAGTAGACTTTTCCTACCGTCTTGCTGCCGATGCACAAAACACGCAGTGGCTTAGAGACCGCTTTACCGGCTGGAAGGCGTTTCAAGATGGCACGCTCGCTAAATTCAATCAAGGGTACGCTTGGTGCGTGCTGACCGACATCTCGGCCTTCTACGAGAATATCGACGTAAGCCTTCTCATATCGGATCTTCGAGAGACACGCGCTCCATCACTTGCGATCGAACAAATCAGCGTCTGTTTGAATAGATGGGCACAAGCACCGGGGCGTGGCATCCCACAAGGTCAAAGTCCATCGGATATTCTAGCAAAGCTTTACCTGAACAACGTTGACCAAGCTCTGCGGAACGCTGGCTTTGCGCATCTGCGATACGTCGACGATGTCCGAATCTTCTGTCGAACTGAAGAGGACTGCAAACGAATGCTCATCTTCTTTAGCGCTGAGTTACGGAGACGGGGACTCAATTTGCAGTCGGCCAAAACCCACATCTACCGCGCTGAGGAAGCGAGGGACAAAGTCGAGGAGATTACCGCCGAACTCAAGCTGGTGCGCCTGGACTTTATCGCCGACATAGTGCGAGAAACGGGGCACGGCGATCCTTACATGAGCGTTCACGAAGCAGACGAGATTCTAGATGAGAACCCTGAGGAAGCGCCGTTAGAAATACTGAGGCGAGCCTACGAAGTCAACATCATGGATCACCGCCATCGATTCAACCACACGCTTTTTCATTTCCTCCTGGGCCGACTGGGCAAGCAGCGAAATTCGTTCGCGGCGGAACACTGCGTAACCCTTTTGGAACCGCGCCCGGAAGAAACCGAGCCGATTCTGGATTACCTGGGGAATATCGGCCCCGGCGCTGAAATTGAGGAGCGGCTTTTAGGCGTCCTAAGATCGCCTCAAATGATATACCACTACCAAATTTACCAGATCATTGAATGGTTTTTTGATCGCTCGACCGGCCCCTCGGCCTCGCTTATCGACTATGTGCGGGGCGTCGCATTCAACCCTGCCTTCCCGCGCTATCTCAAGACCGTCTCAAGAGCCCTTCTCGGGAAATTCGGCTCGGCTGCCGATCTGGAACGCATCGCACGGGAGTACGATGCAACAAACGACCCTTCTGAGCGCGCTGATATCGTCTGCTCCATTTCCAGGATGGAGAGGATGAAGCGAAACGCGCTTCTCCGCCGGTTCGAAGGTGACGGTGCGATGATTCGGCGGGCGTGCAGGTGGGTGAGGAACCAGGATGCCCAGCCGCAACTTTGACGCCGACGGCCAGCGATTGACTATCGTACTCTGGTCGGGTACGATCGTATCCTAAATGAGTACAGGCGAGAGTATATCGCGGGGCCTATTCGGCCGGACCCGCACAGCGATTCTGTCGCTTCTCTACGGGCATGCGGACGAATCCTTCTATCTCCGCCAGTTGGTTCGCGAGACCGGGGCGGGAAACGGGGCTGTCCAGCGAGAAGTGAAGCAACTCAGCGACGCGGGGCTGATCGTTCGAAAAACCGTTGGCAATCTCGTATTTTATCAGGCGAATCGCAAGAGTCCGGTGTTTTCGGAGCTCCGGGGATTGCTTTTGAAAACGGCGGGGGTTTGCGACGTTCTGCGCGAAGCGCTTGCGCCGCTGAAAAGTCGTATCGAAGTTGCCTTCGTTTATGGTTCCATTGCCGCGCAGAAGGAACGAGCCGATAGCGACGTCGATTTGATGATTGTCGGCAACGCGAGTTTTGAGGAAATCGTTTCGAGGCTGGGCAACGCCGAAGACCGCCTGCGTCGAGAGATTGATCCGACGATTTATCCGGTGAGCGAATTCCAGTCGAAGCTGGAATCCGGGAACCATTTCCTGACAAGCGTTCTACAGAACAAAAAGCTCTTTGTTTTCGGGAATGAGAATGACCTTAGAGAGCTATCGACAAAACGGCTGGCTAAGCGCGCACCAAAGCAGCGCCAACGAAATCCGCAATCTTCTGGGCATCGCCGACACGAAGATCTCCGATTATAAGAAAGCGAAAGCGCTTTCCGCGGATTCCCGTTTGACGATCGCCTATAACGCGATCACCGCGTCGGCCACGGCGGTATTGGCTGCGGCGGGCTATAGAACCATGCGAGGCGGAAACGAGCATTACCACACGATACAGTCCCTCGAATTCACGATCGATCCCGGCAAAAACCTCGTCCAGCGAATCGACACTCTGAGAAAGAAGCGCAATCAGAGCGCCTACGAAGTAAGCGGCGCCGTTTCGGACATGGAAGCCGATGCTGCGTTCGCCCTCGCGATCCAAGTTCGCGGCGAAGTGGAAAAATGGATCAAAATCCACCACGCCGAACTAATGTCCTAATGCCGGACATCACGATCAACGGATACGTCACGCACTACGAGGACGACGACTTCACCGATCCTTGGAAGCCGCGGCAGACGATCGTCATCCAGCACGGATTCGGGCGCAACTCGCAATTCTGGCGGCGCTGGGTGCCGATGCTGGCGGGCGACTATCGCGTGATCCGGCGCGACCTGCGCGGGCACGGCGGCTCGGACGATCCCGGACCAAGCGATCCGTGGTCGTTCGACGGGCTCGTCCGCGATCTCGGCGCCTTTTGCGACGCGCTCGATCTCGAAAACTTTCATCTTCTGGGCGAATCGACGGGCGGGATGCTGGCCGTGGGCTACGCGGCCACCGCGCCAAGGCATGATCCGGCTGGGGCGCGGCTCCGTTCGCTGACGCTGTGCGCGACGCCGAAGACGATTGGCCCCGCGGCGCAAAAGCTTTTCTCTTTCGGCCGCGCGTCGTGGCAGGCGGCGCTGATGGAAATGGGCTCGGAGGGCTGGGCGCGCGAGCTGCTGTCGCGTCCCGGAACATTTCCGAGCAGCGATCCCGCGCAAATCGAGTGGGCCATCAAGCAATTCGGCCGCGCGTCGGCCGCGTCGCTTGCCGGCTACTCGACCGTGATTTCGACGACGGACATCACGCCGCTGCTGCCCGCGGTGAAAGCGCCGGCGTTGATTCTCGCGCCCACGCGCAGCGCCGCGACATCGATCGAGGAGCAGGAAAGCATCGCCGCGGCGCTGCCGCAATCCGAACTCGTCCAGATCGATGGCTCGGGCCACGAAATCTACATCGACCGCGCCGAGGATTGCGTTGCCGCCCTGCGCGATTTCCTCGCCGGATTTCAGTAGCCGCCCCCCTGCGGTGAGGCTTCGGCGGGCGGACCCGGCCGACGGGCCGAATTTGGCGCGACCCGCCTCATCGCTGCGCGTCGGCGCGCAAAAAACCCGCCAAAATTGGCTTTTTCTGGCTATTTAAGGCCGTTTAAGCTCCCGACGAGCGCAACATTGTTGTATCTGTCGGAACAGATTTTGCAGGCGCTGAAAAGGCGAAGAATTCTGAGGCACGAGCGCGGACAGGATTGTCCATGCCGCTCGAATCTACGCTACAATTATGTGGTCGTGCTATCGATTAACAACATTACGATGCGCTTTGGCGGGCGAACCTTGTTCGAGGACGTGACCACGACGTTTCTCGCGGGGCGGCGCTACGCCATCAGCGGGCCCAACGGCGCCGGCAAGACCACGCTGATGAAAATTCTCGCGGGCGAGCTCGAGCCTTCGAAAGGCTCGGTGACGCGGCCGAAGAAACTCGGCATTCTGCGGCAGGATCAATTCGCGTTCGACGAATATCGCGTGATCGATACCGTCATCATGGGCAACGCGCCGCTGTGGAAGGCGCTCGTCGAGCGCGACGCGCTTTATGCAAAGCCGCACGAAGAGCTCACCGACGCGGACGGCATGCGGCTTGGCGAACTCGAAGGAATCGTGGGCGAGGAAGGCGGCTACACGGCGGAGGCGGACGCGGGGCGGCTGCTCGACGGGCTCGACGTTCCCGAATCGCTGCACGAACGAAAGATGAGCGAGCTGCAGGGCGGGCAGAAAGTCCGCGTGCTATTGGCGCAGGCGCTTTTCGGCAGCCCGCCGGCGCTGTTGCTCGACGAGCCGACGAACTATCTCGACCTCGATTCCGTTCACTGGCTGCAGGATTATTTGTGCGAGTACGAGGGAGTGCTGATCGTGATTTCGCACGACCGCCATTTCCTCAATAGCGTGTGCACGCACACCGCCGACATCGATTATGAAACGGTGATCATGTACAACGGCGGGTACGACGACATGGTGGTGGCGAAGACGGCGATCCGCGCGCGCATCGAATCGGAAAACGCGCAGCGCGAGAAGAAAATTGCGCAGCTGAATGAGTTTATCGCGCGGTTTTCAGCGGGTACGCGCTCGGCGCAGGCCACCTCGCGGAAGAAGGAAGTCGAGCGGCTGCAGACGACCGAGCTGGCGCGGTCGAATATCGCGCGGCCGTTCATTCGCTTTCAAATGGATCAGCATTCGGGTCGGCATCCGCTCGAGATCAAGAGCGTGGTGAAGGCGTACGACGGCGTGAAGGTGTTCGCGCCGTTTTCGGCGAGCGTGACGCGCGGCGAAAAAATCGCGCTGATGGGGCGCAACGGAACCGGCAAAACGACTTTGCTGAAATCGCTGCTGCGCAATGCGACCGGCTATATCGAGGATTCAGACAAGGCGTTCACGATCGATGGCGGCAGCGTCGCATGGGGACACAACGCGCTGGTGGGATATTTCGCGCAGGATCATTCGGAGTCGATCGTGAAGGGCACGACGGCGATCGACTGGCTGCACCAGTTCAAGCTGCAGGCGACGCAGGAGGAATTGCGCGGGCTGCTGGGGCAGATGCTCTTCAGCGGCGAAGACGCTTTGAAGCAGACGAGCACGCTATCGGGAGGCGAGGCCGCGCGGCTGATTTTCTGCCGCCTGATGCTGCAGAAGCCGAATATCCTGGTGCTCGACGAACCGACGAACCACCTCGATCTGGAATCGATCAACGCGCTGAATATCGCGCTGCAGAAATACGACGGCACGATTCTGCTGGTGACGCACGATCACGACGTGATCGATGAAGTCGCGACGCGCATCTGGCATTTCAAGGGCGGGCGCGTCGAAGACTTCAAAGGACCGTACTCGGAGTATCAGACGTACGCGCAGGAAAAAGCCTCGTAGTATCCCCCTGCCGGGCTACCCGACTCCATTACTCCTAGAACCAGAAGCCACAAAGAAAAACGCCGCGCTATGAGAGCGCGGCGTGTGGAAGTTGTGTAGGTAGGAGCGATTACAGCGTGCGTGAGCGTGGACGGAGCAAGGCAGTACCGAGTAAGCCGACGAGTCCGAGCATGAGCAACTGGAACGTGGAAGGTTCCGGCGCTGCTGCAGAAGTTGTGGTGGATGGCGGACCGCCAGAATCACGTCGATCCCGACCCTTCCAGAGCCGATGTTCCGGCTGCCGGTCGATGAGCTCGAATTGACCTGAGTCGACGAACGAGGATAGGAGAAGGGCCAGCGGTTGTGCGTTGTGCGAATCGAACTCGCCGGAATCCCGAGTGTTGACCACGGTGGAATCCCGCGAGTGACCGGAAAGAGTATCCGACCACGCGGGTGCTGTGGCACATAGGATGCCGGTAAGAACGAGGGCTGCGATTCTTACCTTCATTGTTGAGGTCTCCGTCACTGAGAAGCTGGGCATTATGGCCAGGGATCCTTGCGGGTCCACGGTGCCCGAAAAAGATAGCCAACGTGGTGGGGGCGGACCATCCGATGAATCTTGTAATGGGTTGCGAGAATCGCTGTAGTGTCTCCTAGGCAAGAAAGGTCATTCGTCGGCGGCGCGCAATCGGGGGACGGATTCGGCTTGATCGCGCCGAATAGCCGAACGATCGAATGCAGGAGGGTTCATGCGGCACACGCGGAATCCGATTCTGTGGCGGATCAGGGATGAGGGGCTGGAGCATCCGGCGCGCACGACGGTGGCGGCGGTGGCGTCGCTCGTGGTGGCGGGAGCTTTCCGGCTGCCGGAGGCGTACTGGGCCGCGATCACAACGCTCGTGGTGATGCAATCGACGCTGGGCGCGGCGCTGAAGGTTTCCGGGCAGCGCTTTGCGGGGACCGCGCTGGGCGCCGCCGCCGGGGCGCTGATCGCGATGTATCTGCCGGCGAGGGCGGTGGTGTTTGGCGGCGGCATATTCGCGCTAGGTCTTGTGTGCGCGGCGCTCAAGCTCGACCGGGCGGCGTACCGGTTCGCCGGGATCACGCTCGCCATCATTTTGCTGGCGACGCGCAACAGTTCTGCGTGGGTGGCGGCAATACACCGGTTCATCGAAGTGTCGATTGGAATCGCGGTGGGGCTGGTGATCACGGCGGTGTGGCCGGAGCGGCACTCGGAGGAGCCGGCATGACGAAAACCAGGACCACAAATTTCTTCTCGCCGGCCGCGCGGACTTTCGATTTGGACTTCGTTTGAACTGTACGGTACTCTGCGAATTCCGGGAGGCCATATCATGAGCGCGAGCTTGAAACTGAGCCATGCGATCGAATTTGTGGCGGATATGGATGCGGCGGTGCGGTTCTATCGGGATGTCGTGGGGCTGCCGCTGAAGTTCCAATCGCCGGGCTGGAGCGAATTTGCGACCGGTGAGACGAGCCTCGCGCTGCATCCGGCTTCCGAGGGCAAGCCCGCGGGTAGCGTGGAGCTGGGCTTCACGGTGGGCGACCTTCCGGCGTTCCATCAGGAGATGAGCGCGAAGGGCGTGAGATTCAGCATGCCTCCGACGAAGCAGGAATACGGCAGAATGCTGGCGCAATTCGTAGATTCGGAAGGCGCGCATTCGAGCGTTTCCGCATCGATGTAGGCAGCGGCAGGGACATCCGCGCGACAGGAATTCAGCGGGAGATCGAATTTGGCGACGCTACCAAAACCGCCGGAAGTGCAACCGGAAACGCAAGAAGAGCTTTTACCGTCGACCGGAGGCAACGGCCCCGGATTTCGCGGCGGCGGCGCGGACGACTGGGACGACGATTGGCGCGCGCGCTTCTACGCAAAGAACCGGCCCGTGCCGCCGGACGTGTACCGCGCGGGGATGTTCTACGGGATCGGGTCGATCGTTTCGCTGTTTGCGACGATGACGGCGATGTTGACGATCCGCTGGGTGGGGTCGCGGGAGTGGCGGCCGATTCAGCTGCCGGAAATTCTGTACGCGAACACCATCGTTATCGTGCTGAGCAGCTTTGCGCTGCAACTGGCGCGCATCCATGCGGACGATGCGCGGCGGTTCGCCCGCTATCTGGGGGCGACGCTCGTGCTGGGGCTCGCGTTCGTCGCCGGGCAGTTGATTGCGTGGCGCGAGCTGCTTTCCGAGGGCGTGTACGTGGCGTCGAATCCGGGCAGCGCGCTTTTCTATACGATGACGGCGGCGCATGCCGTCCATCTGCTGGGCGGAATCATCGCGTTGGCGTGGCTCGTTTCGAGGGCGCGCCATCTGCGGACGACCGGGAAGCTTGGGCTCGCGGCGGAAGTTGTGGGCATCTACTGGCATTTCATGGATGGACTCTGGGTGTTTCTGATGGGGCTGCTGCTGCTCGGAGTGCAAGGGCGCGGATTCGGGATTTCGCTGTAGGAATACTGGACGCCGCACGAAAAACCCCGTGGCTCAAGCTTCATTCTTTCGCGCTTGAAGCACGGGCGCACGCGGTGTGCGGGGAGCACGCCCGGGCAAGCCCGAGCGGCAGGCGGCGGGTGCGAGCTTCCGCCCGCCGCGGGGCAATTTCAGTGCCCACACCAATTCTGAGGGCCCAGAAGGCGGCCCCGCCCGGCCAGACCGAGAGCGAGATCACGAAGGATGAGGCGGCGGGGCGGGAAAACGAAATTCCCCGCCCCGGCGAACGCGTGGTTATGAGCTGAGCCTGTAATCGACTCTGACGGTGAGGCGGATTGCGACGGGCTGGCCATCGAGGACTGTGGGCGCATATCTGCGTCCTTCGACGGCCCTGAGCGCCGATGGAACGAGCATCGCGGGGCCGCTGATGAAGTGGACC
>Ga0335075_10013476_pt1 | contig 12305 bp, 10 predicted proteins | sample Lox_Sample_24_FD_206723 | JGI IMG/M metagenome (GOLD analysis project Ga0335075, IMG submission 206723) | Soil microbial communities from Loxahatchee National Wildlife Refuge, Florida, United States - Lox_Sample_2.4 | ecosystem: Environmental > Terrestrial > Soil > Wetlands | place: USA... | reverse complement strand
CAGTCATTGTAAGAGACGGTTCTGAGACCGTGGCACCAGAGTATTCAATGGATGTGCAAGCATCGGCGGATTGGGCAGAAGGAGTCATTGTGAGCGGAGTTCGGACGCATTTCTATTCGAATGTGAGTCATATGTAATCAGAAAAACTGCACATGATCCATTACTAATGTAGAAACAGAACAAGCTCTTCAAAGAACATCTTCAGCCAACCATTATGCTAGGGCTAGTGGTGTCGTAAAGCCGAATCGGCAACGTATCATAGAAAGTACTACGCTTCTAGAGAGGACCCAGAAGGTAATGGACGCCTCGAAGAGGAATGAAGTGAGTGGCGAAAGACTCGTTTAGCGTATTCCTGAATGAGTAGTAGAGGAAAGAATGTCAGTAACAAGTAATCCTTGGAGCTATTCTTCCTAGACTCTTTTCATGAAGCAAAGAGCTTAAATTTTTTTGAGCCAGTCTCTCAAAAATTGGACCCTTGAAAATAGGTCAGACATCATATACTCACCAGAAACTTATCTTTTACAACTTACAAAGCGTTGTGAGATGCCCTCCGATTCTAAATAATTCACTATGATAGTCGTACTACAATGTTAGAGCACGATAAATTCTGGTAGTATGGAGTCTTCTCACCGCTCCCTTGTAGCATGTCTTAAATGATAATAGCAAAGATGGTCATGTCCAAAGTAGAACTGGAGATCAACGACCCAAAGCATCACGTTTCGAAAGGCTACCTTTCCTACGGTATAGTTGCCTCACCCAGGGTTACTTCACTGTGGCTTTTATATTCCGGTACTCTTGCTCCACAACGAGATCTTACAGCGGTACTCTTTCCAAAATGTCATGTCTTTCGCGATACCACTTTCATGGTCGCATTTCTCACAGTCCTACTTTCGTCATAACATTACCTTTTGCAATTGTATCCTATAATATCAATTATTGCTGTCTTTTGTCCATTAGGATATTGCTCTCTTTGCAATGAATGATCAACAATGTCACTTCTCTCGTAGTGGCCACCTTTCCTGCAACATTACCTTGCATCGCATGATTATAAGTGCGAGACGTCAAATTATTCATATCTTTCCAGATATCTTTCGGTAGAAATTGGGGCTCAATGATAGTTGATGCAGTATTCAATGCCCAAATCATCAAAATAATAGTTGTTCGTTCACCCACTGCTAATTGTTTTCAGCACGTGATGCTCCAGACGATGCATCACCTTAGCGGCGGAGGTTAAAAGGGCCGGTAGCGCTAGGCAACATTAGGCCTCAATGTCCTGAACATTCGCTTCCGACGATTTCGTTACGAATTCACGAAGTAAATCGAACTTTGATATTATTGTTCATTCTCCTTTAACACTCGTCTCTTTTTGCACCCAGACATTCCGTGGAGTGCTATCTATTTTAGCTCAGTATATTGCCCGCACATCGTCTGAACTGCCCTACATGCAATCGATCTAGGATCCCGTCGTTACTCTCCCTCATTCTCTCCGTTCGTGGCCTCATTTCTTACCCATTTCCAATTGCCTGATTGGATCCGTCTTCATACCAAAATTTTATTAGTCTGTAAGTTCGTTACTCTTTTCCCAGCTGCAGATACTCCTGCAAGTGTCATGGTTTCGATCTAATCACTCTTAAGGATTTTTGCGCAGCTTAGGACCTAGCTGAAGACTGAACTCGTCTCACGGACCTAGAATACGGCTTACCAGAGTTTATCCATTATGTCATCTCAAAACCCCACTGCCTCAGCGAATACTAGTAGCGGTGGCCTATCAGCCGCTCAGAAATTAATGCAGAAGCATGCAGATGAAGCGCATAGGACCAGCATGGAGGAAGTTCCCGATGAAGAAGATTTGAAGCATGGTGAAATACCGAAATCCACCAGTATTCTCGAGCCTGCAGACGATGAGGATGTTTCTGTACCTACATGGATACAACCGATATCTGTGAAGACTGCCGGGAAGCAGAAGGCTCAAGAGCTTCCTGCGCAAGCAAATGGGCCTGCTCTTGACACGCAGTCGCATGACCTATTCCCAGAGCTTGGGGGCGCCCCCAAACCTCAGAATGGTCCGGCAGTGGCATCGATATGGAGTGTAAAAAAACCCATGAACGTCAGCGCAACTGGGACTAATGGCAAAGCAAATGGTCTCACCCCCACCAACAATTCCTCAAGAGCATCAACTCCCACATCTGGTATAGCAACACCCACCTCAACAAACAATTCTGCTACTCCAAGAGGATCTCCTGCTATGATGGCCATTCCGGGTCGCCATACCGAACGCATTTCATTAGCTCCAAGCCAACTGCTTCCCCGCACGCAGATGAAGAAACCTTTGGCCGAAATATTGAAAGATGTCAATAAAAGATCAAAGGCGAACATTACGAACACGACTGGTCAGGGTGGAACACAATGGTTTACAGCAATTGGCCCTGTTGATGCTTGCAGACAAGCGCTTAAGGATCTGGTTGAACAGATAGGTTCAAAGGTCAGCCAAGTTGAAACTATCTTAAAGTATGTACTGACCAGGTTCTAGCAATCTATCAAGGTTCCCATCCCTCGTTCAGCAAAAGCTCATATCATTGGCAAGGGAGGATCAACTATAAAGGCCCTCCAAGAAAAGTCTGGAGCTCGTATACAGATGCCGAAGAGTGATGATGTGGCCGTCGACGACGACGATGATGCAATGATCGACGTTATTATAGAAGGAAATGCTCTGTCCGCGGAGATGGCCCGAATAGACATTTTGAAGATTGCAGATGAGAAAACTGCTACAATCAGCCATAAGTTACGAGGCATCCCTGCAGAGTTCTACCCATTCATCGCTGGCCCGCATAACGAGCGACTTCACATGCTGCGAGAGGCCAAAAATGTTGAAATCCAAGTCCCTGATCACCACACTTGGACCAGACAACCCCCGCCCCAAGTTACTATTCCTGGCCAGCCGCCTAATTTCCTTCCCGCCCCGCATGATAACCCTATCGTTATTTCAGGCGACAGACTGGCCGTGCAAGAAATACGAGCAGAAATCGAAAGACAAGCCGAGGAGTTGAGACGCCAACTTACCTTGGAGCAGTTTGCCATCAATAGGGGTCGCCATCAATTCATTGTTGGAGAGCGGGGCGTTCCTGTCAGTCAATTTCTGGCAGATACCGGTTGTGCAATTATTCTACCCTCAGAAGCTGATGACGAGACGATCACGATTATTGGTCCTTCCGATCAAGTTCAAGCCGGTGTGGAGAGAGCTATGGACTTAGCCTCTAGCATGCATTCAACGAATATCGATATCTCAAGACATCATCGGAATGCCCCTGGAGGCCCTGCTTCTCATGCCCGAAATCTTACAAGGTATTTGCAACAACGCAAGGAGATCGAGCGTCTTGAAAAACTTTATAATGCTCATATTGTTACACCAATTCCGTCGGAAGGCACCGCCCCTTGGGAGCTTTACTCTCGCGATGGTAAGAATGCGATCCGTGCGCAATCAGAAATTACCAGTATCATTAATGGACATCCGCCATCAAGGATGATTAATATCGATGTGGATCCGTTCTTCCATCAACACCTGCAGAGGGACATCTTACCAAAAGTTCATAAAGATTATGGAGTTCACACTATAATTCCGAGTGAGTCCGAGTCTGATTCGCCGGTCCTCCTTGTTTTCGAAGGACCTAGCGGATTGGAGCCTGGCTACCAAGTTCCTCGAACCCAGCCTACACTTTCTGAAGTGCAACAATTTCAGCGAGCATTAGAAGATGCCAGAAAATACATTCTGGACATAATAGGCCGCCAGGAAGAGATTACGAGTCAGTCAATCGACGTGCCGATGATGTGAGTTATATATTCCTAAATTGGAACGTACCACTAATACCCGTTTAGATTTCACGACAAGCTTAGAAGATTCATCCAGGAGGAACAGAAAAATCGAGCCATCGACCAAATCCCTGTTCGAGTTTCTGCGAACAGGAGCATTGTTACACTTCGAGGACCTTCTTCTGCAGTTGGGTCTTTGGCCAGCAAAGTGAATGCATTTATTGAACAGGAGATTGAAGACGATAAAGAACGTGGATTTACAATGTCGTTTGACTTCCCACAGAAACATGCCAACCAGCTCATTGGGAAAAATGGTCTCAATATCCGCGAATTGCGTCAAAAGTTTGACGTCGATATCCAAGTCGATAACGGCAAAGTTGAACTTAAAGGTCCCAAGGCTAAAGCTGAAGCCGCAAAAGCTCACATTACAGCACTTGGAAAGCAATGGGCGGATGAAGCTACTCATGCCCTAAAAATCGAACCAAAGTATCATCGGGAACTCATTGGCGCCGGGGGTAGTCAGATCAATAAATTACAGACTCGTTATAAGGTTCAGATCCATTTCCCGCGTTCGGCCCGTCCTAGTAAGGATGATCAATCCTTAGCTGATGGCGCTAGTGAGAGTGGTACAAAAGGGGCGCGGCGTAATCAAGCAGAAGATGAGGTGATCATCCGCGGACCTTCCAAAGGTGCAGATGAGGCGAGGGATGAGATCCTTTCCCTACTGCAATACCTCAAGGACAATTCCCATTCCGCAACCATAAGTGTACAGCAGAGTCAGATTCCATCACTGATTGGTCAAGGAGGCAAAGGCATGGATGAGCTTCGGCAATTGACTGGAGCAAAAATCGACGTACCTGGTTCTCGAGATGCTAAAGATCCCTCTGGCCAAGTAGAGATCCAGCTAAAGGGCACAAAGGCTCAGGTGGCGCTAGCAAAGAAGCTCATTGAGGAGAAGAAGCAAGTTTTTGACCAGACCGTATCTAAAACCTTAGAAGTAGACAAGAAGCATCACAGTGCCCTCATTGGCGGCGGAGGTGAGTCATCTTGGAATCTTTTCAGATTAAGCTCCACTAATACAAAACAGGCTCAAAGATTCGAGAGATTGTTGTCAATGCTGGTGGCCCTGATAATCAGCGAGACATCGCACGTGCCGTACAATTCCCTCGGTCTGAAGCTGATGGAAATCTAGTCAGGATTGAAGGCAATAAAGATGTCGTTGACAAGATAATCGCAACCATGCAAGCAATAATTGCTGAGCGCGAGACTCAAATCGTCGAAACCATCGACGTGCCCACTGAGAAACATCGCTCCCTAATTGGTCGCCAAGGCGAGACCAGGAAGGAGCTTGAGAGGAAGTTCAATGTCTCCATTGAGATTCCACGTCAAGGCGATGGCAAGACCGGAGTCACAATCAGTGGGCAGCCCAAAGACGTTGCAAAGGCGAAGGAGCACATCCAAGGACTTGTGAAGGGTGAGGAAGGTGAAACCGTACAGGTTCCCAAGAACCTCCATCACGCCATTTCGGACAATGGACAGTTCTTCCGGAAGCTGAAGAAAGACCATCAGGTCACTGTTGACCATGCTGGCCATAAGCTTCCACCCAAGCCAGCGGCACCGTCTAAAACAAGACCGAATGGTGGAGCATTGCCTCTGATTACGGATGACCAGAACACATCAGCTGATGTACACTCTTGGCACACTGACAGTCTTCTAGACTCTAACCTCGGTGGCGAAATTCCCTGGATCCTTCGTGGCCCTTCAGAAAATGTTTCTAAGGCTAAAGATAACTTGATGGCTGCTATTGAACAGGCTTCAAAGATGACAAATATAGGTTATCTGGTCCTTCCCGACCCTCGCACATACCGATACGTCATTGGACAAGGCGGCAACAAGGTTAACAGCATTAGAAACCAAACAGGCTGCAAGATCAATGTGCCACGGGACCAGGCAAAGGACGAAGCCATAGAGATCTGCGGTAGCGCAGAAGGAGTTGAAAAGGCAAAGGAGTTGATCCTGCAAGCTGTGAAGGAAGGAATTAACAATGGATCGAATGGTAGCAAAGCATAGATGTGAACCGAGAAACGAATTCAACGATTCTAGATGGAGAGGGTCATAGTGCTTTTTCTGCTCATGAGATGCATGGCCATGGTTGTATCAAAAGTTGGAATTCCCAGTCTTACATGCAGCATCAATCAAAAATACTTCGGCGGCAACTGCTTTACATTTCCATAACGTGACGTTTAGCATGGGGATTCCCCATGTCGGATGAGTTTTGCTGACATTCGTCTATGATCCAGACACAAATCTTATTCTTTCTCATGCATTTATGATTTGGTATAACTGTCTACGCCGCCAGCCCTGGCTCAAACCTCATCATATCATTCGACATCTCCATACTAAACCTATCTCTCTCACACAAACTAAGCAGCCACTTCTGCATCCATCAAGTGATTACTCTCTCGCCCAGACTCTATAATGCTCAGGCCAATCACGAGCCGTTGTGCTCTGTGCCTGCGTCTGCGCCCGCGACTGTGACTGAGAATGCGAATGCGAGGGGCTCTTTTATACTGGCAGTAGTGGGGAATGTATATTCCTGTTATTGTGGGCTCAGGGGCGAGTTGGCGGGTGCCCGGGCAATGTATTCCATAGTGGCGCTGATGGTGGTCTCGAGGGCGCTGCAGTACTTCTTCATGCTGGGGGTGCGCTCGGTCATGACGAAGAGGGTGGAGGAGCGGGCGCGGAGGTCGTTGGAGACGGCGAATGCCCAGGGGGGGGGGGAGAAAGGAGGCAGGAGCTGGATGGTGTTAGAGACTGTTCTTATAGCATGACGTTCAAAAAGGGGGGGAACAACTCAAAATATATGTGACTGAGGCCTCAGAATCGTCAGGAACGGCTGTAGTAGAAGCCGAATCGCTTTATTATAATGCACATCAAGGTAATCTGATTCAGATGCGGTCATTGGAGGTGACGTGTTATGCCAGTCCTTCAGAAGTCGTAGGGTTGGCGAAACTTTTGATACGAGTGAAGCCGCGGGACAATCCACGCGATAAGTGGTGATCTGAATATAAGAGTCAAGATGCATGAGTCTGAAATATTGAATGCCAAGTATGAGGTTAGAGGAAGGCCTTAATGCTTGGGAGGTTGGTGAAGGGATACTATAAGAGTTCTTGTGAGATATGCGTCCAGAATCCGAGAGCCCATGTCATCATTGGAGGCCCAGCACTGTTTCATTTGACCTCCGCTAAACTATTAATTCTTGGGCAGTATTCGCTGACAATGGAGGCAAGCGCTTTGTTCCAAACAGCTGCCTGTACCGGCCGTCCCAAACAGGATGCCAGTACAAAACCTGATGAAGACCCAACATAAGCTGGCTAGACTCAGAAAGCCCACGATATCAGCAATACTTCCCCGCCTAAGCTCTTCTTCAGAGCCAAATGGTGAGAATGCATGCTAGGAATCATTTTGTACGCCGTATAATTGGCCTGGCTCTGATTTGGGAGTGCCAGTATACACTGCAAGCTAGGTTTCCAAATATGATATTCGTTTAAGCAGAGCTTGATCCGGGCCGCTGGCTCTTCTTAGAATACTTCAAGAAGCTCGAGAAGAAGGAAGTTCAACTACTTCTTGTATTCTTCAATTGCAAAAGGAGGCTGCTTGCAATGCTCCTTGGCAGACTGGCAATTCGAGCAGAGAGAGAAGCCAACACATTTCTGCTTTCTTGTTCTGCAACTTTCACAAGGTTTACGAGTTCGCTTTGTAGGCCTTGGATTGTCATCCGTAGTCAGTATGGAGAGGTCTTTAAGAGTTATATGACTCTCCTCTGCATGAACTCGCGTAACAAGAAATAAAGGAAATCGATGTACAGGGACAATGCAGCCAAGGATAAAGATTAGCCTTATCACCACCTTGATAGTCACTACACAATACGACGACAAAGATCCACTTCGATCATTGTGCGCCCTCTCGTACATGTATAAGGAGAGACCATGTCCTGTACTCCACCCCCCTCCACGAACCAGCTGCCGCAATCAAGTTGTAAACCCTATTCGGGTAGCGAGGACACGCTGGAAGATTAGGGACTGGTCACTAAACACACTAAAGAAACTCGCTACAGAATCTAATGTACCCAGCTAGCGACCACACCCGAATAGGGTTAAATCACGCCACCTGCCGGATTCCCGTGCAGAGGGATACAAGGATATGCTTGCATCTTGTTGCTACAGCCTTGGCCTTCGCGTTGCAAAGTCTATCAGCGAGGACTGCCTGCTAGGACTTTTAAATGTTAAGGCAAGAGCGTTGCTAGTTGTTAGGGGCAATGAATCTGTAGCAAGACAAGCCAGAGATAGGGCGTTGTTGCTGAGGAAAGGAAATTTGCGGAGTAAAGGGTTTAGAGTAGAAGGAATGGAATATGCATAGAATTTACAAAACCCAGACCTACTTGCGGAGGGCATCGTGGCTTGGAATGAGAAAAGGAGATGCCTAAGGAATTCATTTCTCTTGAACAAGATCAATGAATGACAGGTCGAGATAATTTTCAACTATGATGAATGATGAATAATGACAGCGTACCTCTTCATAAAATTTATAAAACGATGACCTGAATCGGAGAGAATAAAGTTCGCCCCGACGGAAATAACAGTAAGGCTACTGTATGATCAAGTACCTAATCTTTGCAAGAGGAATCTGTCAAATTCAGCGCGGTGATGCATTCAGCCAACTTCTACGTAATTCCATGACCTCTCGAGCTTTATCCACTCTTCTTCATCCACAGTCCCAACTGTGATACGCTGCACTGCTCCTCCATCTTCCTGGCGTGCCACTAACATCACATTCAACGTGGGACGGTCTTCCCCCCCGAAGAGATCTATATTCCTTCTCGAGAGCACCATCAACTCATGCAGATCATCATTCCTATCATCATTCGCCGCCTCCCACGGCTTATGAGACCACGACAGGGAACCAATTTCCAGGCCCACGTCGTTGTGAATAATTGCTTTTCCTGTGTCATGGTCGATTTTGAGCCTCACATGTGCGTGGCTCGTGTACGCGCCTATGATCCCGGAGTCAATAAACTCAGCGGACGAGGCAGAAAGTGTGCGGTTGGGAGGACTAGAAGATGAATTACGCCACTGCGAGCGTAACAATTCATTCTTATCATGTCCGTGTTCGTGTATCTCCTCTCGCGACGTGATCATACGAGCACTACCATCCGTGCCAAGTGAGTACCACGTTATTTCTCGAATGACCGGACATTCGGTAGGCTTGCGCATGAGTTCTGCCCACCAGATAATGAGACCTTGCCAAGAGAGCCATGACCACGATGGAAAGCTTGTTTTATTCTTCTTTTGGTCTCTTTGGCGTCCCTGGGACTCCCATAGAAGTGCCCAATCGAAGTGGGACTCGGGGAGGGCGAAAAGAAACTCCTCGTCGTTGTTGATGGCCAGAGCTCGAAGGATACCGGTGAATGCATTGAGGATGTCAGCTTCGAATGTCAGCTCCCGATAAGTATAGTCCTGCACAAGCTCGGTGTATTTTGTGAATGCGTCTCCCGGTGCTAAGGGATGGCCTGCTTGGTACTGTCTTCCTGACTCGGCAAGGAGTCCTCTCAAGGGCCTAGATCCGTCGAAGATCGAATGTGTCTCCAAAGCAGTCTCTTCACACCAAGAATCACATTGACATTCCCAGAATAGTTGATCGATGTCAAAGCGTAGGCAGCGGCGGGACAATAGCTTTTCCTGAAGTGTCCATCCTCGTTTGTTCCACGTGGAAAATTCGAGCGAGGATTTGAGATTAACAACCCCCGATATCAATGCGTAGTCTCCAAAAGTTATTATCTCCTGGTGAGGTTCTCTTGAGCCGGATCTGACTCCTGGAAGCTGAGTATTTGCATCCCTACCACAGGCGGCGGCGATCGTTAAGAGCGCCCCTCCATAGACTCGCTCCATCTGCCGGATGCGGTTCATCTTGTTTTCGTAATCGTCTTGAACAATACAAAGTGCATCAACCCAGAGATATCTCTCCCCAATAGCAGCCGTAACTTCCATCGCATCCATAACGACTGCTGCTACTCCGTTCTCTTGTGTTAGAGCGCCATCCTGACTCAATTTATCGATATTATTCTTCAACAGCTGTAAAACCTCCAACTTGCCCCATACATAACTTAATGTGACATAGCTTGAATCTTGGTCAATATCAACAAGCGCCCGTCGCTGAACGTCAATCACCTTCAAATTCTTTGGTCGACTGAGCTTGACGAGCCAAGTTGGTTTCTCGCAGAGATCACCATGGACTCGACGACACAGGTCTAGCCAAACACCAAAAAGCGCCGGAGGACATAACTCAGAATCCACGTAGCGTCCACTAAATCTTCTGTGTTCCATCTCCTCTGCGGTCTGGGCCGCGCAAAAGGCCGATACTGTCGGAATAGGGAGTTCGCACCATTGGATGGCATGCGGAACATACAGCTGGTTGTTTGAGAAATGATAGTCCCCGCGGTCTTCCAAGGCTAAAGTTTCTAGCTCTAACCAACTCACTCTTTCTCTGAGGACTTCTGCCGCGCTGCCCTCTGAAGCAAGGCGCCGATAACCGATCATTGTCTCCGACCATGGATTGGCAAGGTTGCACTCTACCAAAGTCCCGTCTTGTAAGTTGTACAGAGCAGCTGTTTTACGCCTGGCATGTGCGCGAAGGATTATTGAGTGGATCCATCTGCAGCACACGCAGAATTCGCTTTTAGCCCTGATATCGCGCACTGGGCCTAGTTTTCTGTACTGAAAAGCAGCTGGGTAGTCCTTTGCTCCGGCCTCGACCTTCTGCAAGACAATGCTTTTAAGATTTGCTGCGGCACAAATCTCGCAGATTGACATTACAGATATGTTAAAAGAGATAAAACTATGGGCTTAATTTCTCTCAGCGGCAGCTGCCGGAGCGTGCTCTAGGTAGATGCCTTGTTTGCGCCAAGTTTGGGCTGAATCAGCTATAGTTTAGAAATGAAGTCGGGGTTATACTGTAGGAGCAATGGGGCAGAAGGAATAAAGCAGAAAACGTCACTTAAGGCAGGATTTTTTGGGCCTCTGAAGGAACTCGGTCTTAGAGCTCTAACGATGAGCTGCCGAAGCGAGTTTGCAAGTGCTTTTTGCTCAGCAAAGGGTCTGAAAGTTAAATAGAGGCTACCAATGGATTTGGTGCTCACCTTTATATATTTCCCTGGTAGCCTGTTCTAGCTTGCTTCGTTGGAGTTACAACTTCTGCTCAAGGCCCAAAAGGCACAGATATGGAAGGACTTCGACTCTTGCAGTATCATCTGAGCCTCTTGGAGATAGAGCCTGGGACTTGAAAAGGCGATTACAACGCTAACTCTCACTATGCCCGTACTTAAGCACGCAGAGATCCACTATGACACCTTTATTTCTGACTATGGTGGATCACCTTGCGAAGCCGCTTTCTTAGCGTCAAATCCTGATATCAAAGAGGCTCCACCAACGTCATCGCTCGAACAAGTATGAGTACCCGATGCTTCACCTCACCCTTGCTACTGTGACTGCTTATTAACATCCACTCTCACAAATTTATAAATCACTGCTGGAAGCCGTCTGCATCTCTTCTTCTGTTTTCGAGATGTTTGAATATAGAAGGTTTGCCTGAAGCATAATCCGATTTACAAGCTCCTTTTCAGACAGCTTTGCGGTAGTCAAGGGTTAGAAAAAAGAAAACTGAGAAGCACTGGGGACGAGTTTGGAAAAGCAACTGTTGACACCTTTTTTCCAACGTTACACGCACGACCTCGATGTGGCTTGGGTTAATCTTACCAGGAAGCCAGCCATCGACAAGGGTCTGTGTCGGATCTCCGATGGCTTCATCCCTTTTCATCACCACTTTTTTTTTTGACACCAAAGTTCCGTTATATCCGTAGTAATTTACCAATCCAAGGGTCTATTCTCATGAGACAAAGCATGAGGGCTACTCAGTCTCAATTCTATGCATTTTTCTGTTCTTTTCTTTCTGTTCTTTCTTCTCCATTTCTAACTAGAATCTTGTTATTGCTTCACTTTTAACATGTACATCCCGTATCGCCAATCCATACGCCATATCGCACTCAAGGGCAGCGTCTATCGAAGGATGCCTCGTACAAGCTATCGAAAAGTATCAGCTCGGCCATTTCGCCACTCCCTGGCAACCTATAGGTTATAATTTCATTTTATATTTTTTGGTGGTCGAATAGGTCATCATTCTTCTCCGACGGTTGGCATCCTGAGGGAACAAGCAGCTTTTGGACTTAGCAGATTCACCTTTACCGGAGCACCTAAGTCATGCAATGGGCATGACATGTAACGAGCTTTTCCGGGTTGAGGCGAACATTCTCCCCAAAGCGAAGCTTGTCATCGTTTCTGTTGTCTAGTCTTTGCACTCTTGATCAGCTATATAGACCAGAATTCCATTGACATTGCACTTCCTACCATTGGCCAGGACCTTAACTGTGCTAACACAATAGCATG
>Ga0335075_10013475_pt1 | contig 12306 bp, 12 predicted proteins | sample Lox_Sample_24_FD_206723 | JGI IMG/M metagenome (GOLD analysis project Ga0335075, IMG submission 206723) | Soil microbial communities from Loxahatchee National Wildlife Refuge, Florida, United States - Lox_Sample_2.4 | ecosystem: Environmental > Terrestrial > Soil > Wetlands | place: USA... | reverse complement strand
GCAAGGCCTACCGCCTGGGGCCCGACGATGAGCTGGCCACCGTCGTGGTGCGGCCGCGGGGCTGGCATCTTGACGAGAAGCACGTGCTGGTCGACGGGCAGCGGGTCTCCGGCAGCCTGTTCGACTTCGCGCTGTACTTCGCGCACTGCGCACGGCGGCAGCTGGACAAGGGCAAGGGGCCGTACTTCTACCTGGCCAAGAACGAGAGCCATCTGGAGGCGCGGCTCTGGAACGACGCCTTCAACCTGGCCCAGGACCGGCTGGGGATCCCCCGCGGCACGGTCCGCGCGACGGTGCTGATCGAGACGATCCCGGCGGCGTTCGAGATGGAGGAGATCCTCTACGAGCTGCGCGACCACAGCGCCGGGCTGAACGCGGGCCGCTGGGACTACCTGTTCAGCATCATCAAGAAGTTCCGCACCCGGGGCCGCGACTTCGTCCTGCCGGAGCGCAACGCGGTGACGATGACCGCGCCGTTCATGCGCGCCTACACCGAGCTGCTGGTCAAGACGTGCCACGACCGGGGCGCCCACGCGATGGGGGGCATGGCCGCGTTCATCCCGAGCCGCCGCGACCCCGAGGTCAACGCCAAGGCGCTGGCCAAGGTTCGCGAGGACAAGGCCCGCGAATCCGGTGATGGCTTCGACGGCTCCTGGGTCGCCCACCCCGACCTGGTGCCGGTCTGCCAGGAGGTGTTCGACGGCGTGCTCGGCGACCGGCCCAACCAGCTCGGCAAGCTGCGCGACGACGTCCAGGTGAGCGCCGCCGATCTGCTGGCGGTGGCCAAGACCCCCGGCGGGATCACCGAGGCCGGACTGCGCAACAACATCAGCGTGGGCCTGCAGTACCTGGCCAACTGGCTGGCCGGCACCGGGGCGGTGGCGATCTTCAACCTGATGGAGGACGCCGCCACGGCGGAGATCTCCCGGTCCCAGGTCTGGCAGTGGATCCACAACGACGTGACCCTTGCCGAGGGCCAGCAGGTCACCGCCGGCCTGGTGGAGCAGATCATCGCCGAGGAGCTGGCCAACATCCGCGAGCAGTACGGCGCGGCCTTTGACCAGGGCCAGTTCGACCAGGCCGTGGCGCTGTTCAAGGAGGTCGCCCTCGCGGACGACTACGCCGACTTCCTGACCATCCCGGCCTACGAGCGCATGCCCTGAGGGCTGCGCGTTGCGACCCGGAACCAGACGGTGCGCTCCGGGCCGTCGGCCGCCGGGCTGACGCCCCACTCGTCGGCGAGCCGGTCAACGAGGAACAGGCCGCGGCCGTGCGGGCTGCTGGCGGGGGGCAGCGGCTGCGCCTTGGGGTTCCCGCCACCGGAGTCGGTCACCGCCACCCGCAGGCTGTCGCCGGCGAGCTCGACGCTCACCACGAACGGGGTGCGCGCGTACTGAACCACGTTCATCGCGAGCTCGGACACCATCACCGAGATCGCGTCGTGCAGATCCGGGGCCAGGTCACCTACCGCGGCCAGCACGAACCGCCGCGCCGCGCGGATGGACGCGGCGTCCGGCGTGAAGCTGCGGTCTATGGTCACGGCACCATGATCAGGATGTCGGTGAGGCCGGTCAGCTCGATGATCCGGCGGACGATCGCGGTGGGGTTCCTGACTTCGACGGCCCTGGCCTTCCTGGTCATGGAGATCAGCAGCGCGATGCCGGAGCTGTCCATGAATTCCAGCGCGCTGACCTCGAAGACCAGCCGGTCGGCCGGGCTGGCCAGCGAGCCCTCGATCACCGAGCGGACGGTCTCCACGGACACCATGTCAAGCTCGCCGGACAGGCGGATCACCGCGACGGCGTCCTCACGGGACACTTCCGCGGCGCAGTACGTCTCGTCGGCGGGGTCTAGTTCAGCCATCTCAGCCCAATCAACGCTATGTCGTCGGTCGGCGAGTCACCGGTGAGTTCAGAAACGAGGCTGGTGAGCAGGTCGTCGAGGGAGGAGCCGCACCGGGCGGCCGCGGCTTGGATGAGACGCTGCAGCCCGGCGTCCAGGGTCTCACCCCGGCGCTCAACCAGGCCGTCAGTGTAGGCGATCAGCGTGCCGTGCGCGGCGGTGGTCAGCAGCGCCGGCTCGAACGCAGCGCCTCCGGCGACGCCGATCGGCGAGCCCGGCTTCGCCTCGGCCAGGCTCGCCCGTGCGGTCCCGTCGCCGCCGCACACCAGCGGCGGCAGGTGCCCGGCGTTGGCCAGGGTCACCTCGTGCGAGCCGACGTCGACAAGACCGCACAGCACGGTCGCGAAGTGGCCGTCGTCGGCGATGTCGATGGTCCGGGCGAGCCGGTCGAGGATCACGGCGGGCGGATGGCCCTCCAGGGCGTACGCCCTGCTCGCGTAGTGCAGCGACGCCATCAGCGCGGCGGCGCGCGCCCCGCGGCCGGACACGTCGCCGACCACGAACACGAACCGGTCGTCGCCCAGCGGCACAACGTCGTACCAGTCGCCGCCCACCTCGGTCCCGCTGACCCCGGGCAGGTAGCGGACGGCGATCTGCATGCCGGGGATGGCCGGCGCCTCTTCCGGCAGGATCGCCTGCTGGAGGGTCTCGGCGACCGACCGCTGCTCGACGTACAGCCGCCCGATCTCGGTGCTCACGCGCTCTGCCCTGGCCCGCCTGCGGACCAGGCGCTCGGCGAGCATCGCGCCGAGGATCGTGACCGCGACACCGCCGATGCCGATCGCCCACGGCAGGATCACGCCGAGGCTGCCGGTGAGCGAGCCCCTCGCCGAGGTCATGAGCGTGAGCTCCGTGTCGCCGAACGGGATCCTGGCCGTGTACGTGGTCCCGCGCAGCGGCACGGGCGCGCCGGAGGTGGCTTCCAGCAGCGCCGACCTGGTCTGCGAGCGCCCCAGATACACGGCGATGTTCAGGTCGGACAGGGGCGAGCTGGCCGACTCGGAGACCCGGCCGCCCGCCGGCAGCGACACCTCGGCGTAGGCGACGAAGCTGGCTCCGGAAGCGCCGGCTGCCGCGGCATACCCGAGCCGCGCGGCGCGGCCCGCCCTGAGCTTCGTCACCACGAACGTGCGGCTCGCCGCGGCCCGGCGCAGCAGCGCGGTCATGGCCGCAGACGCCGGCGCGAGCAGCGGCGCGGCGCCCTCTCGCGTGACCAGCTGCGGTGAGCCGCCGGCGAGGCGCCACAGAGACGCGGTCACGAACGGCCCCCCGGCCGTCACCGATCCGCTCAGCCCGCGGCTGAACGCCGCGGCGCTGCCGTTCGTCGCCGCCGCGAGGCTGGCGGCGCCGCCCAGGTGATCCTCGACGTACAGCGGGTCCGCCGCCGCTATCTCGCCTGCGATCAGGCTAGATTCCAGCGCGAGCAGCTTGGCGTTCGTCCGGTGATGCCCGCTGGCCGTCACCACGGACAGCGTGATCGTTATGCCGAGGCCGACCACGAGGACCACCGCGGCGGCGGCGTGGGTCGCCCAGCCGCGCCGTGCGCGCCCCGGGGAGCCGGCCTGGCCCGTCGGGCGTCCCGCGATCGCCATCGTGCTCCCGTCCGGTCGGCGTGCCTGTAGCAAGGGTGCGCCCGCACGGCCGGGCAAGGTAAGTGCTTTGAGCAAGTTTCGCCGCGCAGATCCGCGCGGCGCGACCGGAGGCGGCCGAAGACCCCCAGGGGCCGCCAGGAACGCGGCCGGAGCCCTCGAGATTGGCAAACCAGGCCAGCGAGGCGCAGGCTTGGGGGACGGGATCAGGCAGGAGGCGAGCCACATGACCGCGCAGGCAACCCGCGGCACGGCCCGGACGACGGCGCAGGGTGCAGGGAGCGGGGCGATTGGCGCGCTCATCCCGCGGATGACCGAGATCTGCGGGCGCGACGGCGTGCTGACCGATCCGGCGGAGCTGGCCACCTACGAGTGCGATGGGCTCACCGCGCACCGGTGCTCCCCCGGCCTCGTCGTGCTCCCGACCACGGCCGAGCAGGTCGCCGCCATCGTCTTCGCCTGCGCCCAGGCCAAGATCCCGTTCGTGGCCCGCGGCTCGGGCACCGGGCTGTCCGGCGGGGCGCTCCCCCGGGCCGACGGCGTCCTGATCGTCACCTCCAAGATGCGCCGGGTCATCGCGATCGACCCGGACAGTCGCCGGGCTATCGTGGAACCAGGCGTCACCAACCTGGCCGTGAGCAAGGCCGCCGAGCCGTTCGGGCTGTTCTACGCGCCCGACCCCTCCAGCCAGGTGGTGTGCTCGGTCGGCGGCAACGTGGCGGAGAACTCCGGCGGCGCGCACTGCCTCAAGAACGGCTTCACCGTGCACCACGTGACCGGCCTGCAGGTCGTGACCCCGGACGGCGATCTTTGCTGGCTGGGCGACGGCACCGGCGCCGCCCCCGGCTACGACCTGGTCGGCGCGTTCATCGGCTCGGAAGGCACGCTCGGCATCGTCACCAAGGTCATCGTGAAGCTGACCAGGATCCCGGAGGCGGTCACCACGCTGCTCGCCGCGTTCCGCACCATGGGGGCCGGCGGCGCCGCGGTTTCCGCGATCATCGGCTCCGGCATCCTGCCTGCGGCGATCGAGATGATGGACGCGCTCGCGATCGAGGCCGCCGAGGCCGCGGTCGCCTGCCGCTACCCCGAGGGAGCCGGCGCGGTGCTGATCGTCGAGCTCGACGGGCCCGCCGGTGACGTGGTGCGGGAGACCGAAGCGGTCCGGGCGATCTGCGAGCGGGAAGGCGCCTACGAGATCCGGGCCGCGCACGACGCGGCCGAGCGCACGGCGATCTGGACCGGGCGCAAGTCCGCGTTCGCCGCGGTGGGCCGGATCAGCCCGGCCTACATCGTGCAGGACGGCGTGGTGCCGCGGACCGCGCTGGGCGAAGTCCTCGACCGGATCGCCGAGCTGTCGGCGGCGTCCGGGGTCCGGGTCGCGAACGTGTTCCACGCCGGCGACGGCAACCTGCACCCGCTGGTGCTCTTCGACGACGCCAAGCCCGGTGCGGAGGAGGCCGCCGAGGAGGTGTCCGGCGCCATCCTCGACCTGTGCATCTCCCACGGCGGGTCGATCACCGGCGAGCACGGGGTCGGCGCGGACAAGTCGAAGTACATGCCGAAGATGTTCGGGCCCGGCGACCTGGACACCATGCAGTTGCTGCGCTGCGCGTTCGACCCGGCCGGGCTGTGCAACCCGGGCAAGATCTTCCCGACCCCGCGGCTGTGCGGCGAGGTCCCCGGTGTCCGGCGCGAGCCCCATCCGCTGGTTGCGGCGGGGAAGGTGGACCAATTCTGATGCCCGGAACGGGACGCCGCCTGGCCGGTCGCCTCCCCAAGGAACTCGCGCACGCGTGCGCGGACGTCGGCGAGGCCGGGCCGGGCGACGCTGTCGCCGGGGTGGCGCCGCGGTTCGTGGCGCGTCCCGCCAGCGTGGCGGAGGCCGCCGCGGTGCTGGCGGCCGCCTCGGCGCTGGGCATGACGTCAGTGCCGCGCGGATCCGGAACCAGGCTGGCCTGGGGCAGCCCGCCGGCCAGCTGCGACCTGGTGATCGACACCTCAAGGATGAACAAGGTGCTCGAGCACGCCGCCGGCGACCTGGTCGTGCGGGTCGAGGCCGGAGTCGGCCTGGACCAGCTCGCCGGCGTGCTCGCCCAGGCGGGCCAGCGGCTGGCGCTCGATCCGCCAGGAGCCGTGGCCAACGGGGCCGGTCCGGGCAGCGGCGCGAACGGGACGATCGGCGGGCTCCTCGCGACCGGCGCGGCCGGGCCGCTGCGGCTGCGCTACGGCACGCCGCGCGACCTGGCGATCGGGATCACCGTGGTGCGCGCGGACGGGACCGTGGCCAAATCCGGCGGCAAGGTCGTGAAGAACGTGGCCGGCTACGACCTCGGCAAGCTGTTCGCGGGCTCGTACGGGACGCTGGGCCTGATCGTGGAGGCCGCGTTCCGGCTGCATCCCCAGCCCGCCGCGACGTCGTTCGTCACGCTGGACGCCGCGGACGCGGACGAGGCCAGCGGCGTCGTCGCAGCCGCGGCCGGGTCGCCGCTCGCGCCGTCGGCCGTGGAACTGGACCGGCCGGCCCGCGGCGGGCCGTTCCGGGTCGGCGTGCTGCTGGAGGGCGACGAGGACGGGGTGGCCGAGCGCACGGCGCGCATGATCGAGTTGCTCGGCTCCGGCCTCGCTCACCCCTTCCCCCCCGCCCAGCCCTCCCCTCCCCCCTGGTGGGGGCGCGGCGCCGCCGCGGCCAGCGAAGGCACCCTGATCAGGATCACGTTCTGGGCCGCTGAGCTCGCCCGGGTGCTTGCCGCCATCGACGCTGCCGCGTCGGACGCGGGGCTGGACCCGGCCGTCGGCGGTTCCGCGGCCGCGGGCGTGCTGTACGCGGCGGTGGGCGAGGAGGCGGAGCCGGCCGCGGTGGCCCGGTTCACGGCGGGCCTGCGCGACGCCGTCGGGCGCCCGGCGGCCGTTGCCGCCGGCGAGGGGCCCCCTGCCCAGGGCAGCGCCGTGGTGCTGCGCGCCCCTGGGGGCGTGCGCGCCGCCGTGGACATCTGGGGTCCCGCGCCGGGGCTGAGCCTGATGCGGGCGATCAAGGATCAGTTTGACCCCGGGCAAACGATGGCCCCTGGCCGGTTCGCGGGAGGGATCTGATGGCAGTGCAGGAATCAGGCCAGGGCCCGGTGCCGACCGAGGGGCCTGATGAGCTGCGCACGCTGGCCAGCGACTGCGTGCACTGCGGTTTCTGCCTCCCGGCCTGCCCCACCTACCAGCTATGGGGCGAGGAGATGGACTCGCCCCGTGGCCGGATCCACCTGATCACCCAGATCCTCGACGGCGCCGAGGGCAGCGCCGCGGCGTCCGAGCACCTGGACCGCTGTCTCGGCTGCATGGCCTGCGTGACCGCGTGCCCGTCCGGTGTCCGCTACGACCGGCTGATCGAGACAGCCCGTGGCTGGACCGAGGAGGATCGGGAGCGGCCGGACGCGCGGCCGACACCCACGCCCCGCCCACGCCTCCCCGCGCGGTCGGCGCGTGAGCGGGCGCTGCGCGCGGCGATCTTCCGGCTGTTCCCGTACCCGCGCCGGCTGCGGGTGGCCATCGCGCCGCTGCGCGCCGCCCAGCGGGCCCGCCTCGACGCGCTCATCAGCCGCGGTGGCCTGCCGGACCGGCTGCCCCCCGAGATCGCGGCGGCGCTGCGGCTCGCGCCGCAGCGGACCGCGGCGGGCCGCGGGGCCCGCGGGGTCCGCCGGGCGCTGCCCGAGCGGGTACCGGCCCAGGGCACCCGCCGCGCAACCGTCGGCATGCTCACCGGGTGCGTGCAGCGCGTCTTCTTTCCGCAGGTCAACGCCGCTACGGCGCGGGTGCTGGCGGCCGACGGCTGCGACGTCATCGTCCCAGCCGGCCAGGGCTGCTGCGGCGCATTGTCGCTGCACGGAGGCAGGCGGGCGGAGGCCGTCAGGTTCGCGCGGCAGACGATCGAGACGTTCGAGCGCGCCGGCGTCGATGCCGTCGTGGTCAACGTGGCCGGCTGCGGGTCGGCGATGAAGGAGTACACCGAACTGCTCGCCGGCGACCCGGCGTGGAGCGAGCGCGCCGCCGCCATGGCCGCCAAGGTCCGCGACCTCAGCGAGTTCCTCGCCGAGCTGGGCCCGGCCGCGCCCCGCCATCCGCTCGAGATGACCGCCACCTACCACCCGGCCTGCCACCTCGCGCACGCCCAGCGGATCACGGCGCAGCCGCGGGAACTGCTGGCCGCGATCCCCGGGCTGCGCCTGGCCGACATCGCCGACGCCGGCACCTGCTGCGGCTCAGCGGGCATCTACAACCTGGTTCAGCCGGAGCCCGCGCGCGAGCTCGGCGAGCGCAAGGCGGCCGCGGTCGCCGCGACCGGGGCCGACCTCCTGGTGTCGGCCAACCCGGGTTGCAGCATGCAGATCGCGTCGGCGCTGGCCGCGCGCGGCACCCCGATGCCGACGGCGCACACCGCCGAGGTGCTGGACGCCTCGATCCGCGGCGTGGGCGCACGCGAGTTCCGCGCGTCGCTCGGCTGAGCACGGCGCGTCACGTTCCGGCCCAAAGGGAAGCTGAGGCTGGGCGACACCATTGAGACGTCAACTTTGACGCAATGTGATGTCATTTTGATTTGACTTTTGACGTCATATGACGTCACTATGACGTCATGGAACTGTCAGAGTATGTAGCGAAGCTGCGCCGCGAGCTGACGTCGATCACCCGGTTCGCGGGCGAGGACGTGGCCAAGGCCGCCGAGCTGCTCGCCGAGACGCTGGAGTCCTCGGTCCGGCTGACCCTGCTCGACGTGCTGTCGGCCGCTGCCGCGGACATCACGGCCCGGCTGGGCGACACCGCGGTCGAGGTGCGGCTGGCCGACGGCGAGCCGGCCTTCGTCGTGCTGACCGCGCCAGAGGAGGACGACGAGCCGCTGCTTGCGGGCGTCACCCTCATGGCCGACGAGCTCGCCGAGGCCGGGCGCAAGCTCGCCGGGGATCCGGGCACGGCGCGGCTGACGCTCCGCCTGCCCGACTCGCTCAAGGCCCGCATCGAGACAGCGGCCGCGAACGACGGCACGTCGGTCAACACCTGGCTGGTCCGGGTGGCCGGCCGGGCCCTGGACAACCCAGGCCGCTCCGGGCAGGCGGGCCGGCGGGGTCCCGGGCAGCGGATCACCGGCTACGCCAGGAGCTGACGTGGCCAGCCCACCGACAAACCGAGCACTCGCGAGAAGAGGATCTAACGACATGACTTCCTGGGATTTCCCCACCAGCGACCCGATTGACCTGCAGATACGCGTTCCGGCTGGCGACGTGACCGTGCACGCCGTGGCCACGCAGGCCGCGACCGTGACGCTTCAGGCCAACCGCCGAGGCAGGGACGAGGGATACCTCGACGACACCCGCGTGGAATTCGATCATGGCGCCCTGTCGATCCTCGCGCCCGAGCGGTCCGGGTTCGGCCGGGGCGGCTCGCTCAGCGTCACGGTCGAGGTGCCGGCCGGCTCATCCTGCCTGGTGCACACCGCCTCGGCGGACGTGGACTGCACCGGCACGCTGAGCGCCCTCGATGTCCACTCGGCGAGCGGCGACGTTACCGCCGAGCGGGTCAGCGGCGTGGCCAGGGTCACCACGGCGTCCGGCGACGTGCATGTCGGCGAGACGGCCGAGGCCGACCTGGAGAGCGCGTCGGGCGACGTCAGCATCGGCACGGTCAGCGGCCCGGCCAGCGCGAAGACGGCCAGCGGCGACGTGCGCATTGACGCCGCGTCGGGCAGCCGGGTCGAGGCCAAGTCCACATCCGGCGACGTCCGCGTCGGGGTTGCGCCCGGCATCGGGGTGTACCTCGACCTGTCCACCCTGTCCGGCACGGCCAGCAGCGAGCTCGACCCCGCCGACGCCAGCGGCGGCGCCGACATGACGCTGAGCTGCCGCACGCTCAGCGGCGACGTGCTCGTCACCAGGGCAGCCCAGCCGGCGACGCGCTGAGCTCGGCCGCCCCGGGCCACCTCCCACACAGCTGAGGAGCACCCCATGCACCCGCACCAGATGGAACAGCTTGCCAGCCAGCACGCCGCGGAACTGCGCGCCCAGCGCACCCAGGCGCACCTGGCCAGAAGGCACGTGAAGCGTCCCGGCCCGCGAAACTCGGTCAGGCACCGGGCGGGCTGGACGCTGGTCGAGATTGGCCTGCGCCTTGCCGGCGCCTCCGACGATGCCTGACGCCGGTGCCCCCGGTCAGGCGGACCGGCCGCTCCACTCCTGCCACGCGGCATGGTTGTGGTCGGTCTCCGCCGGGGCGGGACCCGTGCGCTCGGCGCGCTCGGCGCGCGGGACCTCAAGGGCCGCCCAGACCGCCTTGCCGGGGCTGCCAAGCCGCGTCCAGCCCCACGTGACGGACAGCGCCTCGACCACGTGCAGGCCACGGCCCTGTTCGGCGAGGGGATCCGGATTCGCCATCGCCGGCGTGCCGGTTCCCGGATCGGTCACCGCGCAGATGATCTGCCCGGGGCGGCGCCACAAGATCAGCTCGATGCAGTCCCAGGCCGGGTCGCTGCGGCCGTTGACCCCGTGCCGGATCGCGTTGCTGACCAGCTCCGACACGATTACCGCGGCGTCGTCGGCCAGCGCCTGCAGGCCCCACCCACGCAGGACCCGCTCGCTGTACTCACGCGCCGCCTTGGCGGCAAGGCCCAGGTCCGGCCGACGCGAAACCACCCTGCGGCGCACCCAGTCCGGCGCGGGCAGCAGGGATGCGGACATGAGCAGCTCTGGCGGGCTGACCGACGGCGGCTCGTGGCCACCGTGCCAGCCTTCCTGCAAGACAGTGCGGGGGTGTCGCGACATTTTCGCAGACCTCGGGACTGCTCCTCATTGATCGGACGGCTAGCCGGTACTTGGACTACCATGCCACCCGGGATGTGCATTTGCAAATACTGATGCACGTGCATCCAGGAGTGCACTCAGGTTGCTGGCGGTAGGCGAGCCGGCTCGCTGGGTGAGTTTTGCCCCCGTATTTGTCGATACTCCCCTGCAGAAAGGACACCACGTGGATCTGGTGGCTTACGGCGCCAATGACACCCTGCTTGACGGCGTGACCTGGCGCAAGAGCCGGCACAGCAACCCAAGCGGCAACTGCGTCGAGCTGGCCGGGCTGGCCGACGGGACCGTCGCGATCCGCAACTCCCGGCACCCGGCCGGACCGGCTCTGCTCTGCGGGCCGGCCGAGTTCGCCGCTTTCCTCGCCGCCGCCAGGGAGGGCGAGTTCGACAGCCTGCTCGGCTAGCAGGCTTTCCGAGGGGCCGGTCAGGGGAGAGCCGGCCTGGGGGGAGGCCCGGGGGGTGCCGACCCGGCTGGTTTTCCGGCCGGGTCGGCGGGCCGATCGGACGTCAGTCCTTGCAAGCCACGCCGCACCACACGGGCACGGGACCGTCCGGGCGCCATCGCGACGCCCTCACCTAAGGACGTATCGGGCAAAGCGGGCAGCGTTCTGGCTCAGGCGACGGCGGTGGCGGCCGTCTGGGCGGCCAGCCAGGCCGGGTCGAGCTCGCCTTCGGCGACGATCACCGCCGGACCTGTGAGCAGGCTGGTCGTCGGGGAGAGCGTGACGGTGAGCGTGCCGCCGCGCACCTGCACGGTCCACGCGCCGGCCGGGTGAGCGTGACCGTTGCCGTTCGACGGCCTGGCCACGGCCACGGCCGCGGCGACAGCGCCAGTTCCGCAGGACAGCGTCTCGCCCGAGCCCCGCTCGTGGACGCGCATCTCCAGATGCCGCTCCCCCAGCAGGCGGACCACCTCGACGTTGACGCCGTCCGGGAACCGGCCGTGATCGACCACGGGCGCCGCGGTCAGGTCGAACCCGGCGACGGGGCCGTTCACCACGCAGGCGAGGTGCGGGTTGCCGAGGGACACCGCCAGGCCGTCGTACCGAACGGAGCCGATGACCGCGGTGGCGCGGCCGCCCACAACCGGGGCGCCCATGTCCACGGTGAACTCGCCGCCCGGTTCCGCGCGCACCAGCCGCAGCCCGGCCCGCGTCGCCAGGGCGAGCTCCGGCCCGTCCGCCAGGCCGTGCTCGAGCAGGTAGCGGGCGAAGACCCGGACCCCGTTGCCGCACATCTCCGCGACGCTGCCGTCGGCATTGCGGTAATCCATGAACCACTCGGCCTCGCCGGCGGGCCCGGCCGCCCCATCCGGCACCGCAGCGCCGGCGGCGCGCACCCGGACGGCGCGCAGGATCCCGTCGGCCCCGAGACCCGTGCGCCGGTCGCACAGGCGCGCAACGAGACCGGGCGACGGCTCCGTCGCGCCATCGGGGTCGGGCAGGATCAGGAAGTCGTTGCCCGTTCCGTGACCCTTGGCAAACCGCATGATCCGATCGTAGCCACCGCGCGACCAGCCAGGTCCGGTTCATCGGCCGTCAGCCAGGTAATCCTCGGGTCGCGCCGGAACCAGGAAAGCTGGCGCCGCGCGAACCGGCGGGTTGCCTTCACGGTCTGCGCGGCGGCCTCCTCCTCCGGCCACTGGCCGTCGAGGAAGCGCAGCACCTGAGCGTAGCCGAGCGCGCGGCTGGCCGTCCTGCCGTCCCGCAGGCCCGCCTCGGCGAGCCCGGCGACCTCGGCCACCAGCCCGTCCCGCCACATCCCGGCGACCCGTGCCGCGATCCGCTCGTCGAGGCGGTCCCGCGGCAGCTCCACGCCGATCTGGACGGTGTCATAAACGGCCTCGTAGCCGGGCAGCGTCGCGCTGAACGGCCGCCCGGAAAGCTCGAGCACCTCGAGAGCCCTGACGATCCGGCGCCCGTTGCCGGGCAGGATCGCGCCGGCCGCTGCCGGGTCCAGGCGGGCCAGCCTGGCGTGCATGGC
>Ga0335075_10013474_pt1 | contig 12306 bp, 11 predicted proteins | sample Lox_Sample_24_FD_206723 | JGI IMG/M metagenome (GOLD analysis project Ga0335075, IMG submission 206723) | Soil microbial communities from Loxahatchee National Wildlife Refuge, Florida, United States - Lox_Sample_2.4 | ecosystem: Environmental > Terrestrial > Soil > Wetlands | place: USA... | reverse complement strand
ACGTGCCCATCCCCCAGCCCGAACGCCTTGCCGACTGCGCCGACGTGTGGGAGGCGGTGGTGAAGGCCGAGGCCGAGCTTGGCCACGACGGCCGCGTGCTGCTGCGTCCGAGCGGGACCGAGCCCTTCGTGCGCGTGATGGTCGAAGCCCGCATGGAGGAGCAGGCCGACGCGGTGGCCCTCCAGCTGGCCGCAGTCGTCGAGGCGGCCCTCGGGCAGGGCGGGTCGCAGGCCTGAGGTGCTGAGGCGCTGAGGCGCTGGTCAAGGCGCTGGTCGGGTCCCAGCCCGGCGCACACCAGGAGCCGCTGGCACCGCGAGAGCCCCAGGTAGCCTGGGTCACCATGTGCGGCATCATCGGCGTCACCGGCGAGGCCGACGCCGTCCCCTTGCTGCTCGGAGGGTTACACCAGCTCGAGTACCGCGGCTACGACTCCGCGGGCGTGGCCCTGGTCGCCGACGGCGCCATCTGGCGGGCCCGCGCCGCCGGCGGGACCGACTCGGTGGCCAAGCTGGGCGAGTTGACCGCGGGCGCCCCGAACGGCCACGCGGCGGCCATCGGGCACACGCGCTGGGCCACCCACGGGAGCCCGACCGAGGAGAACGCGCACCCGCACACCGACTGCACGGGCCGGCTGGCCCTGATCCACAACGGCATCATCGAGAACCACGCCGAGCTGCGGGCCGAGCTCGAGGCGTCGGGCCACACGCTCGCTTCTGACACCGACACCGAGGTGATGGCGCACCTGATCGAGGCGCAGATGGCGGGCGGCGCCTCGCTGCCCGACGCGACGCGGACCGTGCTCGGCCGGCTGCGCGGGTCGTTCTCCGTCGCGGTGATCAGCGCGGACGAGCCCGACACGATCGTGGCCGCCTGCCGTCTGACCCCCTTGGTCCTCGGCCTCCACGACGGCATGACGCTGCTCGCCTCGGACATCCCCGCCCTCATCGGGCACACGCGGCGCGTCTTCACCCTGGCCGACGACCAGCTCGCCGTGCTGACCCCCGGCGCGCTCACGGTGACGACGCTCGACGGCGAGCCGGTCGAGCCGGTCGAGCGCGCGATCACCTGGGACGTCGAGGCGGCGCAGAAGGGCGGCTACGAGGACTTCATGTCCAAGGAGATCGAGGAGCAGCCGGTCGCCGTGCGCGACACACTGCTCGATCGCCGCGGCGCGGGCGGGGAGCTCATCCTCGACGAGATGCGGCTCGGGGCGGACGAGCTGCGCGACATCGACAAGGTGTTCATCGTCGCCTGCGGCACGAGCTACCACGCCGCGCTGGTGGCCAAGTACGCGATCGAGCACTGGGTGAAGCTGCCGACCGAGGTCGACATCGCGAGCGAGTTCCGCTACCGCGACCCGGTGCTCAACGAGCGGACGCTCTGCGTCGGGGTCTCGCAGTCGGGGGAGACCCTCGACACGGCCGAGGCCATGCGCGAGGCGGCCCGCCTGGGCGCCAAGGTGCTCGCCGTCTCCAACGTCGTGGACTCCTCCATGGCACGGGCCGCCGACGGGGTGCTCTACACCCGGGCCGGCCCCGAGATCGGCGTCGCCTCGACCAAGACCCACCTGGCCCAGATCCTGGCCCTCGAGCTCCTCGGCCTCTACCTGGCCCAGCTCCTCGGCACCCAGCCCGCGGCCGCGATCGACGGGGTGTTCGACCACATGGAGCGGCTGCCCGATCTCGTCGCGGACACGCTGCGGCGCGCCGACGACGTCGACGACGTCGCGGCCAAGCTCACCGACGCACGCGACTTCTTCTTCCTCGGCCGCCACGTCGGGTTCCCGGTGGCGCTCGAAGGCGCGCTGAAGCTCAAGGAGCTGGCGTACCTGCGGGCCGAGGGCTATCCCGCGGGCGAGCTCAAGCACGGCCCGATCGCGCTCATCGAGCCGGGGACCGTCGTCGTCGCCATCGCGACGCGCAACCGCCTGTGGGAGAAGATGCTCTCCAACGTGGCCGAGGTGCGCAGCCGCGGCGCGACGATGGTGCTCCTCGCCGAGGACGGCGACGAGGAGACCGCTGCCGCGGCGGACCACGTCTTGTGGGTGCCGCCGACGGATCCGCTGCTCTCGCCGGTCGTGGGCGTCGTCCCGTTGCAACAGCTCGCGTACCGCCTGGCCCGCCTGCACGGGCACGATCCCGACCGCCCGCGCAACCTGGCCAAGACGGTGACCGTCGAGTGAGCGCGGCGGCCGGCATCGTCGGCGTGGGTGTCGACGCCGTCGACGTGGGCCGGTTCCGCCGTGTGCTCGACCGGACGCCCGGCTTGGCGACGCGTTGTTTCACCGAAGGTGAGCGCTCCGACGCGCACGGCTCCGCCGACGCCGTCCAGAGTCTCGCCGCCCGTTTCGCTGCCAAGGAAGCGGTGATGAAGGCGCTCGGCGCCGGCATCGGCGCCTTCGCGCTCACCGACGTCGAGGTGTGCCGGACCAGCGGGACGGGGGCGACGCGTCACGCCCCCTATCTGGTCCTGCACGGCGGAGCGGCCGAGGTCGCCGGTGCCCGGGGCGCGCGCACGTTCCACCTCTCGCTCACCCACACCGACGACGTCGCCATAGCGTTCGTCGTCGCCGAGCAGTCGGGTCATGCGGACACCGCGGCGCGCTCGGCGCGCGCAGAACACTCCCCGTCGTGCGCGCCGTCCTGACCCGCGACGAGATGCGGGCGGCCGACGCCGCCGCGCTGGCGTCGGTGTCGCACGAGGTCCTCGTGGAGCGCGCGGGGACGGCCGTGGCCCACGCCGCGCTGCGCCTCCTCGGCGGTGCCTACGGCCGCCGGGTCGTCGTCGTGGCGGGCAAGGGGAGCAACGGCGCCGACGGGCGCGTGGCGGCCGAGGTGCTGTCCCGGCGGGGCGCCCGGGTGCGCATCGTGGACGCGGCGTCGGTGCCCGGAGGCGCAGCCTTGCCCGACTGTGACCTCGTGGTCGACGGGGCCTACGGCACCGGCTTCCGGGGTTCCTACGACGCTCCCGCCGCGCCGGCGGATGCGGTGGTGCTGGCGATCGACGTCCCTTCGGGCGTCGACGCCGACACGGGCGACGCGCCGGGCGACGCAGTGGAGGCCGACGCCACGGTGACGTTCGCCGCGCTCAAGCCCGGCTTGCTCCAGGGCGACGGTGAAGGCCTGAGCGGGCTCGTCGAGGTGGCCGACATCGGCATCGGCTTCGACGTCCCCAAGGCGATGCTCGCCGAGGACGCCGACGTGCCGGCCATGGTGCCGCGCCGCGAGCGAGACGGGAACAAGTGGACGCACGCCGTGGGCATCGCGGCGGGCTCGCCCGGCATGGAGGGCTCGGCGATCCTGTCGAGCCGCGGCGCCATGGCCGCCGGCGCCGGCATGATCCGGCTCGGGTCACCGGGGGACCCGACCGCAGCCTGGCCGACCGAGGCGGTGCGCATGTCCCTGCCGCGCCAAGGGTGGTCCGGGGCGTTCTTGGAGGCGACCGCCAAGTGCAAGGCGGCCGTGGTCGGGCCGGGCCTCGGCACCGGGCACGAGGTGGCCGAAGAGATCCGCGCCGTCATCGCGGCAGCGCCCGTGCCGCTGGTCATCGACGCCGACGCGTTGACGGCCCTCGGCGAGGCGAACGCCGCCCGCACCGTGCTGGCAAAGCGCAGCGCGCCCAGCATCCTCACGCCGCATGACGGTGAGTACGCGCGCATGGCGGGCTCCATGCCGGGGCCCGACCGCCTGGCGGCCGCGCGCAGCCTGGCCGCCGCGACCGGCGCCATCGTGCTGCTGAAAGGGCCGCTCACGGCGGTGGCCGCCCCGGACGCGACGCTGACGCCGGACGTGCTCCTCTCGGGTGCCGGCGTGCCCGCGCTCGCGACGGCGGGCAGCGGTGACGTCCTCTCGGGGATCATCGGCGCGTTCTGCGCCCGCGGCATGGGCGCGCTGGAGGCGGCGGCCCTCGGGGCCCACGTGCACGGCAGGGCGGCCCTGCTCGGGCACCCCGAGGGGCTGGTGGCGGGTGACCTCCCCGCGCTGGTGGCCCGGGTGCTGAGCGCCCTCGAGTACGGCGTCGTGGACCATGGCGCGCGGGCGGGCGGTGACGTCGATGGCTGAGGGTGCGCCCATGCGCCTGGTGGCTCCGGTGCCCGACGACACCGACGACGCCGACCACGAGGTGACCATGGCCCAGGGCCGCTCGCGCCCGGCGTGGGCGGAGATCGATCTGAGCGCCGTCGCCCACAACGCCGGCGTCCTGGCGCGCCTGGTCGCCCCGGCCGAGCTGTGCGCCGTGGTCAAGGCGCACGGGTACGGGCACGGTGGCCCCGCGGTGGCACGCGCCGCGCTGGCGGGCGGCGCACGGCGCCTGGCGGTCGCGCTGGTCGACGAGGGGATCGAGCTGCGCGCGCACGGCATCACGGCGCCGGTGCTCCTCTTGAGCGAATGCGGCCCCGAGGCCGCGCCGAGCGCGCTCGAACACGGGCTGACGCCCACCCTGTACACGGCCGAGGGCATCGCCGCCTTCGCCGCGGCCGCCCGGTCGGCCGGGCGGCGCGTCCCCGTCCACGTCAAGGTCGACACGGGGATGCACCGCGTCGGCGCCGACCCCGACGAGCTGGTCGCGTTGGCGCTCGGCGTCGCGGACGAGCCGATGCTCGAACTCGAGAGTGTGTGGACCCACCTGCCGGTGGCCGACGGCGAGCGCACCGAGGACCGCGCCTTCACCGAAGGACAGCTCGCTCTGTTCGACCGCCTCGTCGCCGGCCTGGCGGCCGCCGGCGTGCAGGCGCCGCTCTTGCACGCGGCCAATACGGCCGCCGCCGTCGCGTTCCCTGCGTCGCGTTACGACCTGGTGCGCTGCGGGCTCGGCATCTACGGCTACCTCCCGGGGACGCCGGGCGGCAGCGTCGCCACGTCCTTCGCGGCGCAGGTGGGGACAGAAACCCTCCGTCCCGCGATGGCGCTCAAGGCGCGCGTCGTCGCCGTGCGTACCCTCGAGGCCGGCAAGCGTCCCTCCTATGGTCGTGTGCGCCCGCTGCCCGCACGCGCCGTCGTGGCGACAATCCCCATCGGGTACGCCGACGGGGTGCCGCGCGCGCTCTTCGACGGCGGCTACGAGGTGCTCATCGGTGGCGTGCGACGGCCGCTGGCCGGGATGGTGACCATGGACCAGATCGTGGTGGACTGCGGCGACGACGCGTCCGTGCGGCCCGGTGACGAGGTGGTGCTGCTCGGGAGCCAGGGTGACGAGACCATCACGGCGGACGACTGGGCGGCGATGCTGGGGACGATCAGCTACGAAGTGGTGTGCGGCGTCGGACCGCGCATGCCGCGCATTGTGGTCAACCGTCCCGACCTGCCCGGTGGCTGACGCCACGGCGCTCGAGCACCTGGCCGTCACGGCGTCGACGTGCACCCTGTGCCCGCTGGCCAAAGGGCGGACGCAGGTCGTCTTCGGGGTCGGGAACCCGGCGGCGGACCTTATGTTCGTCGGTGAAGGGCCCGGTCGCGAGGAGGACCTCGCCGGCGAACCCTTCGTGGGCCGCTCCGGGCGCCTACTCGACCGTCTCATGTGGGAAGAGGTCGGCCTGACCCGCGCCGAGTGCTATATCGCCAACGTCGTCAAGTGCCGCCCGCCCCAGAACCGGGACCCCGCGCCGCGCGAGATCGAGGCGTGCCGCCCCTATCTCGAGGAGCAGATCGAGCTGATCGGGCCGTCGGTCATCGTGACGCTCGGCAACTTCGCCTCCAAGTTGCTGCTCGAGAGCACACGAGGGATCCGCGAACTGCGCGGGCAGGTGTTCGAGCGGGGCGCGGCGTCGGTCGTGCCGACGTATCACCCCGCCTACGTGCTGCGCGCCGGCGGCGAGGCGATGGCCGAGATGCGCGCCGATCTCGTGCGGGCGAAGCGCCTCCTGGGATCCGCCGGCGAGTGAGCTGGCCCCTGCGGCGCACGACGGCTGCGCCCGCACAGACCCGCGAGCTGGCGAGCCGCGTGGCCGCGATCTGCCGGGCGGGCGACGTCGTGCTCCTGGTCGGCGATCTCGGTGCGGGCAAGACGGTGTTCGCACAGGGCTTCGCCGCGGGGCTGGGCGTGGCCGGCCCGGTCACGAGCCCGACCTTCGCACTGGTGCGCCACTACCGCGCCGGCCCGGGTGCACCGGTGGGACAGCTGATCCACGCCGACGTCTACCGCACGGGCTCGGTTGCGGAGGTGGCCGACCTCGCGCTGGCCGAGCTCGTCGAAGAGGACGCCGTGGCGGTGGTCGAGTGGGGCGACCTGGCTGTCCCGGCCTTCGGCGACAGCACCTTGGAGATCACGTTGGTCGCGCCCGATGCGGTCGGGGACCCGACCGCGCGGGAGGTCACCATCACCGGGCGCGGCAGCTGGGTGCCACGGGCGGCCGAGGTCGACGCCGCGCTCGGCGACCACGGCCACGAGGCGCCGCACGAGGTGACGCGGTGAGCGTCGTCGCGCCGGCTTCGGCGCTGGTCGCGATCGAGACGGCGACCGAGACGGTCGGCGTGGCGGTGCGGACCGAGGCCGGCGTGGAGGCCGAGTTCGCGCTGACCGGCCGGCGGCGTCATGTGGAGACCTTGACCCCGGCGCTCGAGCAGCTGCTGGAACACGTCGGCCTCGAACCCTCTGCCATCGGGGCGGTCGCGGTCGACGTGGGCCCCGGGCTTTTCACCGGGCTGCGCGTCGGCGTCGCCGCGGCCAAGGCGTTGGCGTTCGCACTGGGCGTCGGCGTCGTCGGTGCCACGAGCCTGGACATCCTGACCGCGGCGGCAGCGGAAGTGGGCGGGCGCGGCCCCGTCCTCGCCTGCGTCGACGCACGGCGGGGCGAAGTGTTCGCCTCGTTGCGCGTGCTCGGGGAGGACGGCTCAGTGGAGAGCGAGCCGATCGCGCCCGGCCTCTTCGCGCCCGAGTCGCTGGCGGTCGCCTTGGCGGCCGCTCCCCGCCCCGAACACCAGGCAGGGGTGCTGGCCGTCGGTGACGGGGCTCAGCGCTACGGCGACGTGCTCGGAGAGGTTGCCGGGGTCGACGTCGTGGCGCCCGGACTGGCCTATCCGCCGCCCGCGGCGCTGCTCCGGCTCGCACTGGCACGCCTGGTTGGGGGAGAATCGCCAGAAGAGCCCTCGTCGGTCGTTCCCCTGTACATGCGTGAGGCGGACGCACGGAGCAACTTCGCTCAAGCGGAGCGGGCCTAAGGAGTTGCCATGGCGACAGTGCGCATCGAAAAGCTCCGGCGGCGGGACCTTCGTCAGCTCTTGCGTATCGAGAGCGCGGTCTTTCCCGAGCCGTGGTCACCAGCCGTCTTCAATTCGGAGCTCGCGCTGCGCAAGGGCCGCCTCTACCGCGCCGCCTGGGCGGGAGAAGAGCTAGCGGGCTACATCGGCTTCATGATCGTCGATGAGGAGGCGCACATGACGACCATCGCCACCGCGCCTGACTTCCAGCGCGGCGGCGTCGCCACGACGATGATCGTGGACGGGTTCCGCACGCTCCGGGCGGACGGGGTGAAGCACATCTCGCTGGAAGTGGCGGCCAACAACGATCCGGCGCAATCGCTCTACCGGCGCTTCGGTTTCGCTCCCGTCGCCGTGCGCAAGAACTACTACCCGGTCACGGGTCAGGACGCACTGGTCATGTGGGTGTACGACATCGACACTGCCGAGTACGCCGCGCGGCTCGAGAAGCTCGCGGCGAGGACCGTCGCCGTCGAACACGATCGGACGCCCTGAGGCTCAGCACGCCGGCGTGCCGACCGCCTCGATCTGCAGCGTGATGCGCGACGAGGCGGCCAGTCGCAAGGCCGTCACGCCGAACGCGCGACGATTCACCTCGGCGGTGGCGCTGATGCGCACCGCCCCACTGCCCTGCAGCGTCGCGGCGCGCAGGACGAGTGCGGCCGGCGCGGCGACACCGTGCACGCTGAGCGTGCCGCGGACCTCCCAGTGCCCGTCGACCGGGACGACCTCTCGTGACACGAACTCGATCACCGGATAGCGCGCGACGTCGAGCAGCTTGACGCCCTTGACGTGCTCGTCGCGCTTGACCATGGGTGTCGTGAAGGTGTCCGCGGCCAGCACCGCATGGACCGAGGAACGTTCGGGTGGGTTCCCGACGGCGAACTCGCCGGACGCCAGACCCATCGTCCCTTTGATGGTGAAGAGGCCGAGCTTCCGTGCCGTGAACGCCACCGTCGACCGCGCCGGGTCGAGCCAGTAGTTCCCCGGGGGGACCGCGATGCCGTCCGGCTTGTGGGTCAGGTCCTCGATCGCCATGGTCATCTCCTGCTCCGAGTCGGGTCGTGCGCCCGTCTCCGCCTGTCTGACCCGGCGCAGCCCCGCAACGTGACGGGCGGAGTCGCGGCCACACGGGCCCTGCCGAAACGGGAGCCGTGGGAGGCCAACGGCCAACTGAGGTTGCGGCGACACCGGCGCCCGTAGGGTGGGACGCGGTGGCCCCACCACTCGCCGAGGCCGGTCGGGGCGCCGCCCGCCGTCGCCACGAGAGGAGCCCAGTCATGGAAACGATCGCGCTCGGGAGCCAAGGCCTGGAGGTCTCGCGCCAGGGCCTGGGATGCATGGGGATGTCGGAGTTCTACGGGCCGGGGGACGACGACGAATCGATCGCCACGATCCACCGCGCCCTCGACCTCGGCGTGACGTTCTTCGACACGGCCGACGTCTACGGGCCGCACACCAACGAGGTCCTCGTCGGCAAGGCGCTGGCCGGCCGCCGCGACGGTGCGATCATCGCAACCAAGTTCGGCATCGTGCGCGATCCCGACGACCCGACCGCGCGCGCCGTCAACGGCCGGCCCGACTACGTGCGTCAGTGCTGCGACAATTCGCTGGCCCGCCTGGGCGTCGATCACATCGACCTCTACTACCAACACCGCGTCGACCCGGGCACACCCATCGAAGAGACGGTGGGCGCGATGGGCGAGCTGGTCGCCCAAGGCAAAGTGCGCTACCTCGGGCTCTCCGAAGCGGCGCCGGCCACCATCCGCCGCGCCCACGCGGTCCACCCGATCTCCGCCCTGCAGACCGAGTACTCGGTCTGGGCGCGGGACCCCGAGGCCGAGATCCTGCCCACGTTGCGCGAGCTCGGGATCGGTTTCGTGCCCTACAGCCCGCTCGGACGGGGGTTCCTGACGGGCACCCTGCGCTCCGTCGACGCACTCGACGCATCGGACTTCCGGCGCTTCCAGCCGCGGTTCCAGGGCGACAACCTGGCGCACAACGTGGCCATCGTCGAGGTCATCGACCAGCTGGCCCAGGCCAAGGGCTGCACGCCGGCCCAAGTGGCGCTGGCCTTCGTGCACGCGGCGGGGCGGGACGTCGCGCCGATCCCGGGAACCAAGCGACGCACCTATCTCGAGGAGAACGTCGCCGCGCTCGGCGTGGAGCTGACCGAGGAGGATCTCGCGGTGCTCGACACCGTGGCGCCGGTCGCCGGCGAGCGCTACGCCGACATGTCGGTGCTCAACGGGTGACGCGTTGCGGCTCGTGCGCGCGCTCGGCGCGCGTCGCGCACAGGTCGGCCAGGCCGGCGCTGATCGTCCCGAGGGGGTCGCTCGCTGCGATCTCGGCGGCGAGCGCGCGGGCGCGGCGGCGGTACGACGCGTGCGAGAGGACGCGGCGCACGGCGCGGGCGACCATCGCCGGTGACGGGCTGCCCGTGTGCAGGTTGACGCCGGCGCCAGACCACTGGACGCGCGCCGCCACCTCGGGCTTGTCCTCGCTGTTGCCCGCGACCACGAGCGGGACGCCGTGCGCCAGCGCCTGCTGGACGCCGCCGTAGCCGCCGTTGGTCACCATGGCGTCGACGTGCGGGAGCAGGACGTCGTGGGGGATGAAGCGCTCGAGGCGGACGTTGGCGGGCAGGCCGTGGCGCAAGGGTGCGGGATCGGGACCGCCCGTCGTGGCCACGACGAGCACGTCGTCGCGTGCCAGCGCGCGGGCGCTCAGCAACACGAGCCGCCCGAGGTCGGCGTTGTCGAGTGTGCCCTGGGTGACGTGCACGACGGGGCGGTCCGCCGCCAGCTCGTCCCACCACAACGGCGGTTCGAACGAGACGGACGGCGGGACGAGGACAGGGCCGACGAAGCGCACGCTCGGGGCGAGGTCCGAGCGCGGGTACTCGAAGCCGGCCACGCTCAGCTGGAAGAAGGCGTCGACCACCTTGGGCTGGAGGTCGATGAAGTACCCCGGGAAACCCGCCACGCCCACCTCGGCCAGCCGGCGCCGGGCGAAGCGCTGGATGTCGACCAGGGCGACGTGCTGGGTGAGCCAGTTCAAGGTGCGGTTCCGGGCGCGGGCGAGCGGGCCCGTCCCGGGCTGCAAGGCCGTGCCGAACGGCGCGGTGTCCCGGCTCGACGACGCGTACGGCATCACGCCGACGCAGGCGAGTGCCGGTCGGTCCGGGGCCGGCGCGAGCGCGAGCGGGAGGGCGCCGAAGAACATGGTGTCGACGACGACGCAGTCGGCGGGCTCGTCGGCCAGGATCGCGGCCAGCGCACGGTACTGACCGGGCAGCGGGCCGATGAAGATCCGTCGCAGATCGTCCTTCACCCCACCGACGCCGCGGCGCCCCGCCGCCTCGCGGTCGGGGTTGGCGACCATCAGGTCATGGGCGTCGTCCTCCGGCGCGAACGCAACGAACGCCGCGCCGGTCGCCTCGACCTGCGCGCGGTAGTGCGCCGTCGTGAAGAAGGTGACGGCGTCGCCCTGCTCCACCAGCCGCCGCGCCAGGGCCAGCAGCGGCGCCGTGTGGCCGTGGGCCGGTGTGGTGCAGATGACGTAGCGACGGCGCCCGGGCGGCCCGCCGCTCATCGCGCGATGACGGCCCCGCTCCACGCTGGCAGGGTGAGCGCCCCTTCGACCGGCGACCCCTCGAGGCCGACGTCGGTGCTCACCGTGACGACGCCGTGCACCGCCTCGAACGTCGCCGGGTCGTCGGACATGTTCAGCACGACGGTCGTGCCTTCCCCGCGCGCATAGGCCCAGGTCTGCTCCGGCGCGGGCAGGGTCCGGTAGGCGCCGACGGCGAGATCGTCACTGGCGCGTCGCGCCGCGACGATCCGCCGGCAGCACTCGAGGACCGACGACGGATCGCCGTCCTGGTCGGCCACGTTGCATGCGGCGGGGTCGGCCATCGGCAGCCACGGGACCACCCCGGGCTCGGTGAACCCGCCGCCGGGCCCACCGTCCCACGGCATCGGCGTGCGCTCGGGATCGCGCCCGGCGTAGGGGTAGAAGCGGACGCCGACCGGGTCGAGCAACTGGTCCTGCGGCACGTCACCGTCGACGAGACCGATCTCGTCGCCCTGATACAGGAACGGCGTCCCGCGCAGGGTGAGCACGAGCAGGAGCGCGACCTTCACCTTGGCGGGGTCGCCGCCGGCCCACCGGGTGGCGAGACGGGAGAAGTCGTGATTGGACGCGTGCCAGGTGGGCCATGCGCCGGGCGGCAGGAGGTCCTCGGTGCCCTCGACGACGCTGCGCAACGCCGCCGCCTCGAAGGGCGCGTGCATGAACTGGAAGTTGAACCCGCCGTGGAGCTCGTTGCGCCCCGAGCCGTAGAACTGGACGAGCCGTTCGAGTGTCTCGACGTTGGTCTCGCCGATAAGGAGGCGGGCGGGGTCGTAGCTGTCGGCGATCGTGCGCCAGTGGCGCAAGATGTCGTGCGCCTCGGGCCGGTCGGTGTTGTAGACGTAGCGCACGCCCATGAACTGCTGTTCGATGGGGTCGTCCTCCGTCGCCGGCGGGTTGTCGCGCAGCTCCTTGTCCTTGATCATCATGTTGCACACGTCGATGCGGAAGCCGGCGACCCCGCGGTCCCACCAGAAGCGCACGATCTCGTCGAATTCGCGCCGGACGTCGTCGTTCCACCAGTTGAGGTCGGGCTGTCCCGCCTCGAAGTTGTGCAAGAAGAACTGGCCGCTCGGCTCGTCGAGTTTCCACGCCGGCCCGCCGAAGATGCTGACCCAGTTGTTGGGGGGGCTGCCGTCCGGCTTCGGGTCTGCCCACACGTAGTAGTCGCGATGCGCCGCGTCGCGGCCACTGAGCGCGTCGACGAACCACGCGTGCTGGTCGCTCGTGTGGTTGGGCACCAGGTCCATCAAGATGCGGATGCCGCGGGTGCGCGCCTCGCGTACCAGGGTGTCGAGATCGTCGAGGGTGCCGAAGCTCGGGTCGATGTCGCGGTAGTCCGAGACGTCGTAACCCCAGTCGCGGTTGGGCGAGCACGTGACCGGGGACAGCCACACGCCGTCGATGCCCAGGCGGGCGAGGTGGTCGAGCTTCGAGATGATGCCCGGCAGGTCACCCACACCGTCGCCGTTGGAGT
>Ga0335075_10013473_pt1 | contig 12306 bp, 15 predicted proteins | sample Lox_Sample_24_FD_206723 | JGI IMG/M metagenome (GOLD analysis project Ga0335075, IMG submission 206723) | Soil microbial communities from Loxahatchee National Wildlife Refuge, Florida, United States - Lox_Sample_2.4 | ecosystem: Environmental > Terrestrial > Soil > Wetlands | place: USA... | reverse complement strand
AACGGCCCGCTAGCGCGAGAATCTGCAGCTAGCGGGCCGTTTTCGCAGGTGGTGGCAGGTGATGGGTTCGAACCATCGTAGGCTAAGCCGACGGTTTTACAGCCCGTCGCTCCTACCCGAGGCCAGGCCGCTGACCAGCACATACGCCGTCCGAGGCGGTTTCCCGGGCCGCCGCCGTCCGCTATGCGTCCGTGCGCACCGGACCTGGTCCACGGACGGGGTCGGAAAACCCACGGACGGGGGCGGTGGGAGCGGTTATACCGACCGTCCCGCCCGGCTTTCCGCCTCCGACCTGCCATTTCAGGAGGCCTGCTCGGTGTCGTCGTCGTCCTCGTCACTAGGGTCTGGCTCGGCGTCGCGGATGCCGAGGGCGTCGGTGATGCGCTGGCTGGTGGCGGCCGGAGGCCCGGCGGGACGTGAGAGCTGGGGGCGCGGGTGGGACGTTCGGCTCATTATCTGAGTGCTGCAGTTTGACCTGCTGAGCTGGGCGTCGGGTGGCTGCGAGGGCGGGGTATACGAGGGGAACTCGTACCGTGTTTCAGTGAGCGCCCTGCACAATCGCGGTCTGATCAGGGTTGAGCGCCGTGGCCCGGCCGGGACGGTGAAGATCACCGATCGTCTTGGGCTAGCGCTGGCGGGACGCTGGAGCTCCTCGAGCTCAGTCCGCGCAGCATCAGGCGGAGCGCGTGATCGAAGCGGTCGTGCCCCTCACCGGCTGTCAGCTCCCTCGCGAACGCGACCGTGTTGGGAAACTGGTCTACCGGGAGCATCTTCAGGCGTTCCGCGATCTCTGCGCGATCGACGACCTCGCCGTGAACGTCCTCACCCTGCCGCTCGGCCACCGACGCTTCAAGGCAGTAGGCGGTGATGTACAGGAAAGCAGCGTCGCTGGTCCAGGCGGCGTCCTGCGCGGAGACGCCGCCGGCAAGCAGGAATGCAAAGAGCGCTTCGCCCACACGCAGCACGGTCAAGTCCGCCGGCACAACCGCCAACGCGGCCTGCGCGATACCGGGGTACTGCAGCAACTGATCGCGCAGCTGCCCGCAGACGTCGAGGAACTGCTCCTGCCACCGCGCCGGGTCCGGCTCCGGCAGATCGATCCTAGAACAAAGCTCGCCGACTAGGAGGTCGCCGAGCTGCGCCTTGTTCCGTACGTGCGCGTACAGCGACGCCGGGCCGGTGTCCAGCGCATCCGCGACGGTCCGCATCGTCAGACGGTCGTATCCGATTGCCGCAATTGCCCCGAGCGCTGCGTCCACGATCCGCTGCCGAGAGATGGGCACCCTACCGCGCCGTGCAGGAGGTCGGATCTCGTCCTCCCGATGGGCGTCCGCGCGCTTCGACGCGGCGATGACCGCCGCCCACTGCTCCCGGGTGATCGCATCGCGCGATGCTCGCCTGCCTGCCATACGCCTACCCTACCAGCTGACAAGAACATTGTTCGTATAGAATGTTGTTCGTAACGCCGTCGGTCGTCGGAGCCGGCGCCCTAATGGGAAGGACTGTCATGACCCCTACGGTCTCGATCATCGGTGCCGGCCTCGGCGGGCTCACGCTCGCCCGTGTCCTGCACGTCGCCGGAGTGTCCGCGACTGTGTACGAAGCAGAAGCCTCTGCTGGTTCTCGAACGCAGGGCGGCCAGCTCGACCTGCACGAAGAAGACGGCCAGCGTGCGCTCGAGATCGCCGAACTGACCGCGCAGTACCACGCGATCATCCATCGCGGTGGCGGCGCTCGGCGGGTCTACGACACCGCCGGCGGCGTCCTCGTCGAGGTTCCCGACGACGGTTCGATGACCCGTCCGGAGACCCTTCGCGGCGACATCCGCCGGATCCTGCTGGAATCGCTGCCGGAAGACACGGTGCAGTGGGCCAAGAAACTCGTCTCGGCGACCTCGGTCGGTGACGGCCGACACGAGCTGGCCTTCACCGACGGCACGAGAGCTACCACCGACATCCTCGTGGGCGCAGACGGGACCTGGTCGAAGGTGCGTCCGCTGCTTTCGGACGAGAAGCCGACCTACGCAGGCTTGAGTTACGTCGATTCGTATCTCCACGACGTGGACGAGCTCCACCCCGATATCGCAGTGACTGTCGGGGACGGCGCAATGTACGCCATCCTGCCAGGCAAAGGGCTCCTCTCACACCGCGAGACCGGGAACGTGGTGCATACGTACGTCATCCTGCACCGACCCGTGGACTGGTTCGACGAGATCGATTTCGCCGACGCTGCCGGCTCCCGGGCGCGGGTTGCGGCCGAGTTTAACGGGTGGTCACCGAAGCTGACCGCACTGATTACAGAAGGGACCGGAACTCTGGTGCTGCGCAGTATCTACCAGCTCCCCGACCGGCACTGCTGGAACCGAGTGCCCGGCATCACACTCATCGGCGACGCGGCGCACGTGACCGTCCCCGGTGGAGACGGCGCGAACCTCGCTATGTTCGACGGCGCCCAGCTGGGACAGGCGATCGCAGCGCACCTCGACGACGTCGAGGCCGCGTTGACCAACTACGAAGCGATCATGTTCCCTCGCAGCGAGGCAGCGGCCATCGCCGCGCATCGCATGATCAACCTGATCTTCGGAGACGGCGCCCCGGACGGCGTAGTGAACCTCTTCAAGGGAGTGCTCACACAGCAGCAGCAACAGCACTCGTGACGCCGGTGATACGGCGTGGGCCGAGAGATTCCACACCACATCACAGCCATCTTGAGCTAACCCGCGCAGCTCAAAGATGCGGCTGCCGCGTTGCTCGCGGATCCACTGGACGAGGTTCCGTCCGGGTACTGCGGCCGTCTTGCCGGACATGCGGCGCCGGCGCGGCCCGTCCGTGGCCGTCCGTGAAACAGCCGACGGTGCGTACCGACCGTTCCAGGGCACGGATCCCGTCCGCTATACGTCCGTGGACACCGCGACACAGCGCCCTACAACGCGACAAGATGACACACGGCGGGACAGTGAAGAAACGGATGCCACAACGCGCTTTGCCACAAGGTGTTCTTCGACCAGTCCAAGAACAACAGCCGAACCTGGTTCGACACCGCCACCTGTGCCAACGCGCTCAACCTGCGCGCATACCGGGAACGGCGCAAGGCCGCGCGATTTTCTGACCGGAAATAACAACCTCAGCCGTCCAACGTGACCGTCGTTGGGTCTGTCAACTTAACGGTTTGCGCCGTGAGGCGCTGTTATTCGAGTGGAGGTGAGAGACCTTCGCCGTCGTCCTGTTGCAGCAGGGCGGTGTAGCTGAGGGCAGCCTGATCCGGGTGGTGCCGGGGAGGGCGGGAGCAGCCCTGACAAAGCCGGGACGTGCCAGTACTGCCAGATGGTGCGGGTCCGGCGAGCGTGGCGGAAAGGAGTACGCGAGGAACCGGCGCTTTACGTCCTTGACTTTGACACCGGCTCGAATCTGGCGGATGTGGGCCGGGCGCGGCGCGTCCCGCTGTATGTCGTTGCGGCGGGAACTTCCGGGCAGGGTGCTTGAGCAGGCCCGGGAGGCCACAGGGAAGGTCTGCGGCGTACCTGTGGCGAGGCCGCCGGGATACAGCCGGGCTCCTCCTCCGCTGAGCGAATGACAGTGAACACGGGAACCGCCCGGCCGCGGCTCCCGGCAGCGGGCATCCGGCCCGCTGGACGGGATAGGCGCGCCGACCGCTGAACGGGCCGGGCGGGGCGGAGCCGCCGTAGTACTCCGAGCCGGGGAGAGCCCGGCACATGGGGAAGGGCGGCAGCGGTTTCGAGAAGGGAAGGAGGCTGCAATGCCGCAAGATGCGCCGCCGAATGGCAGCGCTCCCGGCCCGGCCCCGCAGGGGCCGTGGTCGCGGGTAGCGGGGATGCAGGCCAAGCTTCACCGTTGGGCGGCGGCCGATCCTGGCCGCCGGTTTGATGACCTGTTCAACCTCGTGCACGACCCGGCGACGCTGATGGTGGCGTTCGACCGGGTCGCGGGCGACAAGGGCGCGAACACCCCCGGCGTGGACGGCGTCACTGCCGCCTGGGTCGAGGAACAAGTGGGAGTGCCCGGGTTCCTGGACGATCTGCGGGCCGCCTTGAAGGACGGCTCGTTCCGGCCGCTGCCGGTGCGGGAACGGCTGATTCCCAAGCCAGGCGGGTCGGGAAAGCTCCGCAAGCTGGGTATACCCCGCATAGCGGACCGGGTCGTGCAGGCCGCGCTGAAGCTGGTTCTGGAACCCCTCTTCGAGGCGGACTTCAAGCCGTGCTCATACGGGTTCCGGCCGAAGCGGCGCGCCCAGGACGCGATCGCCGAGATCCATCCCTTCGGCACCCACGGTTACCGGTGGGTGCTGGACGCGGACATCGAGGCGGCCTTCGACAACGTCTCGCATACGGCCGTCATGGACCGGGTGCGGGTCAGGGTCAAGGACAAGCGGTGCTGGCGCTGGTGAAAGCCTTCCTCAAGGCCGGGGTGCTCACCGAACTCGGCGAGCACCGCGAAACTCTCACCGGCACGCCGCAGGGCGGCATCTTGTCCCCGCTGATCTTCAACATAACCCTCAGCGCGCTCGATGAGCACCTGACGGCGCCGTGGGAGCCCGGCGGGACGATGTCGACTGAATACAGGCGCGCGGCCCGCCGCCGTAAGGGACTGCCGACCTGGCGGATTGTCCGCTACGCCGATTTATGCCGAGCTCGGCATAAATCGGCTTATGCCGAGGTCCGGATTATGCCGACCCTGACAGCGAAAGCCCTGGCCAGATGGCTGCTGGCCGTTCCCGGATCGGCATAATCCGGCTGTCCCTGCCGACGGCTATAGGCTGTCGAGGAACGCGAGCAGGGTGTCAGGCGGCCGGTAGCGGCCGGGGCTTGTCCCTGGCTGCTGAACGCGGGCAAGTGCCTGTTCCTTGATGGTCATGTCGGCATGAAGGTAGACCTGCGTGGTTTCCGGACCCTCGTGACCGAGCCAAAGAGCGATGACCGAGGTATCGACGCCGGCTTTCAGGAGCGTCATGGCCGCGGTATGCCGAAGCGTGTGCGGGGTGACGTTCTTCTCCTTGACCGACGGGCAGTTCCCGGCTGCCGTGGCTGCGTGCTTGGCGACGAGCCGTTCGACGGCGTCCCGGGACATGCGCCCGCCGGGCTGTGTCGGGAACAGCGGGCCGCCGGGGGCGGGGCTGAGCTCGGCAAGCCAGGTCCTGAGCACCTTGACGGTCTGGGTGGTGAGCGGCGTGGCCCGGTCCTTGCGGCCTTTCCCGTGGCATCGGACGTGCGGCCCGGCGCCCAGGTGCATGTCCTGGCGGGTGAGTCCGGTGAGTTCGGAGACCCGCAGCCCGGTCTGGACGGCGAGCAGCAGCAGGGCGTGGTCGCGGCGGCCGTGCCACGTCGTCCGGTCAGGGGCTGCGACCAGCGCGTCGACCTCCTCGGGGGTGAGGTAACTGACAATGGCCCGTTCCCGCCGCCGCGGCGGGATGGCCAGGACCTGGCTGATCACCGCGGCGTGCTCGGGTGCCCGCGGGGCCGCGTACTTGAACAGCGAGTGGATTGCGGCCAGGCGCGCGTTCCGGGTGGCGCTCCCGTTCCCCCTTTCTTCTTCCAGGTGCTGCAGGAACGCGCCGACCAGGGCGGCGTCGAGGTCGGCGAGGCTGAGCCCGCTAGGCGGCTTACCCGTCTTGCCGCGTGCGAAGGCGAGCAGCAGCCTGCACGTGTCGCGGTAGGCGGCTACCGTGTTCGGGCTGGCCTTCTTCTGCCGGCCCCCAGCGCCAGGTACACCGGCCGGTTGGCGACCTGACCCTCGCGGATCTTGACCTGGATCGCGTCGATGAACACCACCGCGTAGACCGGGTCCAGCGGCCGGGACTGCCATTCCGCCATTCCCTCCATCACCCGGTCGGTAATGGTGCTGACCTCCGGCATTCAGCTCACCTAGTGAGTTAGCGGCGTTTCTGCTTTCGCGTCTCTCTGAGCTGGAGTTTTAGCGTGTTCTCCCTGGCCGGGGGCGTGAAGCGGGCGCACCTGAATGGTGCAGGGTTCCGGAAGCCCGCACGGGCGAGTGAAATGACGGGTTCAGCAGCGAAGGGCGCCCTGGCCCTGGAAGATTGCGGGTTACCACACCAAGCAAATTCCAGACTGGAGCGCCCTTCGCGATGAAGGATACGTCCTGGGACCGTGCCCTGGAGGTCACCGCCGACGGAAGCGGTCTCGTCGGCCATGCCGGCGGGATCCTGCTGCGCAAGCTCGCCGACCACTGCGGGCTGACCGCCGCACTCGACGGGGCACTGACCCTGAAGGGAAGGTTCCCGCAGCTCAGCCGGGGAATGGTCCTGATCTCCACGGCGATCGCCATCGCGATGGGCGCCACCGCGATGGCCGACATCGCCGTCCTGGGCCAGCTCTCCCCGGTCCTCGGGGCGGCGCCGTCCGGCTCGACGGTCCGCCGGGTCCTGGACCTGGCCACTGACCGGACCCTGGCCAGGATCGCGCAGGCCAGGGCGCGGATCCGCAAGCACGTCTGGGCCCAGATCGAGGCCGCAGCGGGGTTCCCCTGGCTGGATGTGGCCGGGAAGACCCTGGCCGGGTGGCTGGTCATCGACCTCGACGGCACCCTGGTCACCGCGCACTCGGACAAACAGGGAGCCTCCGCCACGTGGAAGATGGGCTGGGGCTTCCACCCGCTCGGCGCCTGGGCCGCCAATACCCGGGAGTGCCTGGCCATGCTCCTGCGCACCGGCAGCGCGGGCTCGAACACCTTCGCCGATCACAAGGAAGTCCTGTCCGCCGCGCTGAAGCAGGTCCCCGCCGCGTTCCGCCGCCGGGTCCTGGTCCGGATCGACGGGGCCGGGGCCAGCCACAAGCTCGTCGAGCACATGATCGCCCTGACCACCAGGGACACGGCAAAGTCCGTTCACGCAGCTTGAAGCAGATTTAGGGTCCGCTGGGGGTCTCGTGCGTGATGACGGTTGGCCTTCGCGATGTTCTTGTGGCCGTCCAGGCGCAGGAGACTGATGGCCAGGCTTCTCAGCGATGCCATGACGCGGGGCGCGTTACCGGTCCTGACCAGGGACTTATCCTCCTGATAGGTGACGTCGCGAACCCAGTGGAGCTTGTTCTCGATGTGCCAGTGGCCGCGGACCCAGGCGGCCAGGGTCTCCGGGCTCGCCATGCGGTCGCTGGTGATCAGGTAGACGACCTCGACGGTCTTCTTGCCCTTCTTCGTGACGGTGCGGCGCAGCTGCGCCACCTGGGCGGCGCCCTCGAACCCGATCCAGGCCGGGGCCAGCGCCACCTTGATCGTGCGGCGGGCGCGCCGGCCGTGGTCCTTGCCCACGGACGAGACGGAGGCGATCTGGGACCAGGGCAGCTTCTTGAGCTGCCTGTACAGCGTCGGCATGTTGCCTTTGACGGTCATCACGTAGTCGGCTCCCCGGCTGATGATGAGCTGCGCGGTGTCGTGCTGTGTGTGCAGTGCGTCGATCGTCAAGACCGCGCCGGCCAGGTCGGCGAACGCCTTCAGCAGTTCCCGGACCGCGGGGATCTCGTTGCTCCTGGCGTCCACGGCGACCTGGCCGAGGACCGCGCCGAGGCCGTGGGCCAGCGCCGCGACCAGGTGCGGGGCCTTGCCGCCCTTGTTCTTCGCGCCGCGGACGGTCTTGCCGTCGATCGCGATGACCATCCGCCCGCCGGCCCGCGCGGCCCGGGTCCACAGCCAGGCACCCAGTACCTGGTCGAGCACGTCTGCGCTGACCAGCGCGAACGCGCGCCGGTAGGTGGATTCCTCCGCAGCGCCGCGGTCCGCTCCCAGCGCGGCCAGGATCTCCGGCCCGGCGTCGGCCGCCCACTGGCCGATCGCGGCAAACGACCGCGAGCCCGCGATCACCGCCGCGACGCCGACGGCGAGCAGCCCGGCCAGCGCATGCCTGCGGCCTCGTCTTTTACGCGGGTCCGGGACCTGGGCCAGGAGATCGAGCAGGTACCGGCTGCGGGCGGCATCCGGCATGGAGGAAGATGTCATGAGCGGGCGGGCGTCCTCGTAGCGGTGATGGTGAGCGTAGGAACTTCCATCGTTCCGCCCGGGCCCCGCCCGTTCCCGTAAACCCGTTAAACCCCCCGGTACCGATTAGAACACTGCAGGTCACACCCCTACTTCACGACTTTGCCGGGTCCCTGCCCTGACCACCGCACGCAAGACCCTGCTGTTCACCTGCGGCTGGACCATCCTCGACGCCGACGAGGACGCCATCGCCGCTTTGCCCGCCGGCGCCTGGGAACCCGGCCTCCGCCAGGACGGCGCCGCCGAGGACGACAAGGACGTCGCCGAGATCACCCGCCTCATGAGCAGGGCGGGCACCTGGCCCGAGGGGCTGCGGTTCATCGCCCGGCGGGTGAAGCCGTCCCGCCGGCACAAGAAGAACATGACCGCCTTCGAGAAGAAGACCGGCTGGAAATACTCCGTCACCTGCACGAACATCCCTGACACCGGGATCGCCGGGGTTCCCGGCAGTCACCACCCCCAGTACATCGACGCGGTCCAGCGCGACCACGCCACCGTCGAGACCGTCGGCGTCCGCACGGCCAAGGCCATGGGGCTGCGGAACCTGCCGTCGAGGGCCTGGCAGGTCAACAAGGGCTGGGTCCTGGCGGCGAACCTCGCCGCCGACCTCACCGCCTGGGCCCGTCTCCTCGGCCTCCACGACCAGCCTGACCTGCGGAATGCCGAGCCGGACACACTCCGCTACCGGATCTGGCACCTGCCCGCCCGGCTCGTAAGCCACGCCCGCAGGAGGATCCTCAAGATCAGCCCGGACTGGCCCTGGAACGAAGCCTTCATCACCTGCTGGAACCGGCTCTGCGTCCTCCCCGCGCCCAGCTGACCAGCACGAACTGTCCCGACAACACGAGAGGAGACGCATCCCGGCCAGGTGGAAGCCGGTGCCGCCCCGGGCACACCGGGCAGCACCCTGTGCCACCCGCCAGAATTGAAACGGACATGAAGCTCAAAAACCGGCCCCAGCACGAACAGTAACGAGCGACGGGCCGCCTGACTCATTGAGGCTGATCTGCTGCTTGGAGACCTCGCGCCGTAAACCTCCGCCAGGTGCGCCGCTATTTCCCCGTGGGTCAGTCCTTTAGCGGACAGGGAAATGACCATATCCTCGACCCCGGACAGCCGCCGCTGCCTTTTCGCGACGATCTTCGGCTCGAAGCTGGAATCCCGGTCCCGCGGCACCGAGATCTCCACCGGCCCGCCCTCGGTGAGTACCGACTTCGCGCGGTGGCCGTTCCGGGAATTGCCGCCGTCACGTCCTTCCGGGGCGTGCTTCGAATAGCCGAGATGGTCATCCATCTCGCCCTCCAGCGCACCCTCGACGACCATCTTCGTCAGCCTCCCCAGCAGGCCGCCCTCGCCGGTCAGCTTCAGGCCGCCGGCCCTAGCCCGCTCGGCGAGCTCACGCAGCACCCGCTCGTCAGCCGCCGACAGGCCAGCCGACTCGTTAGCGTTCGTCACGTCTGTCATCTGGTGTCTCCTCCTTGTTGGAAGTTACACCGTTGTATTTACAGTCCCGGACCAGGTCATGACACGACGCGCAGACGACGAGTGTCTTGCGCCGTTTCCTTGCCATGAGGGCTGCCCACCGCAGGGGCCGGCGCCGGTTACAGGTGCCTTTCCGGCGGGTGCCCAATTTCACCTTCTGGAGACTAGAATTCAGGCAGTCAGGCTTTCGCCATATCACGCGGACCTCCCGGCGCGGCGCCCCGTGCACCTGGGCGCGCCCGCCGGTTTACTGGCATGCTATTTTCCCTTTCGCCCTTTCGGGCTCCGGTCAGCCATCAGATCCAGAAATAACTCCTCTCATTTCTGCCCGCTGAACGGGCTATATGACAATGCGCCTCATGGCGCACGTCCGTCTTCGGCCGGCCCGGCAGGTTGCGGGTCTGAGAGGCGTTCACCAGCTGCACTTCCAGCCCGGCGGCCTCAAGCACCGAGAACCACGTGCGCCAGTAATCGGAGGTACTTTCCATCGAGACCAGCTCCAGCCGCGAGCAGCTCGGCCGCCACCGCCTGGGCCTCCGGGACCGTCGACCCGGTCTCCCAGACCTTGGAGCGCCGCTTGCCTCCCTCATCCTCCGGGGGCAGCCGCAGGCAGATCATCCCGGACGCCTTGGCCACGTCGATCCCCGCGACCCTCTCGTGCCGCAGCGGGTAGTCCTCGTCCTCTACGATCCGCGCGCTCATGCGCTTGCGCCCGGGCGGCTTCCTTGCCGTCTTCTTCCTCGGTGCCGTCGCGGCCACCTGGTCTCCTATCCTTGAACCGGGTAACACCAGGCGGGCTGCCCGGGGACCAGGTCAGCAGGCTCGAAAGCCGTAAATCTGACCGGCGCGCTCGCAGCAGCAGAAGTCGACCCGGCAGGGTCAGGTCCCGGCGCCAGGCTGACCTTCGGGCTCCTATCCCACAGAAAAACCGGCGTCACGTGCAGCCCGCTGCCGCCATCCAACCCCACGCGCACCGGATCCGCCCACGGGACTGACCGCACCCGCGCAGCCCCAGAACCCGAAACGATCCGGGGGCCGGAGCCTCCGGATCCGCCCGGTGAAACCGGCAGCGAACTAACCCCGGCCGCCAGCCGCCCGCACCGTCGGCCATTTCTCGCAGACGCGACCATCACACAGATGAGGAGGGCTGACCTGCCGTTGACGATCACGTTTCGGAAGCGGCCTCCGATACCCCCGTGAGGCAGGACGGCTCCTGGTACACGGAAGGTAACCAGCCATTCCAGCCCAGGAGCCGTCATGACTGTATATGAGGGGACCACGTTCATTCCGGAACTCACTGTGAACGGGTATGCCCTGTTCAGGGCGGGGGTGAAGGTCAGCGCCGGGACCTGCGGAGACCTCGCCGCGTCGCTGCGGCGCCGGCACGAGCGGAACCGGGTCCGGTGGCGGCTGCTGTCCCCGCTGGCGCAGGCGGTGCTGGTCATCGCGTTTATCCGCACCGGCCTCACCTATGCCGAGCTGGCCGCCGGGTTCGGGATCTCGGAGTCCACGTGCTGGCGGGCGGTCGCGGAGGGGATCAGGGTGCTCGCGGACCGGGGTCGGCGGATCAGCCTGCGTGACGTGGCCCGGCTGGCGGTGAAGATGGGCTGGGAGTACGTGATCGTGGACGGCGTGCACGTGCCCACGGTGACGTTCGGCCGGAAAACGGGAGGCCAGAAGGCGTTCTACTCCGGCAAGCACAAGCGGCACGGGCTGAACGTGCAGACCGTGTGCTCCCCGGACGGGGAACTGCTGTGGGCATCGGCGCCGCTGCCGGGCGCGACCGTCGACATCACCGCCGCACGCAAGGCCGGCATCGCGGGGATGAGACGATCGCCGGTGCGCTGCGCGCACTGGGCCACGACCCGGTCATCCTCAAAGGCGGCATGGGCGCCAAGGACCGGGCCGCTGCCCTGGCCCGCCTGACCCCGCAACGGGGCGGCCCTGCGCTGCTCGCCGTGGCTACCGGACCCTACGCGGGAGAAGGGTTCGACTGCCCGCCGCTGGACCCTGTTCCTCGCCGCCCCCGTCGCTAGCAAGGGACGCCTCCTGCAGTACGCCGGGCGGATTCTGCGCCCTTACGACGGCAAAGCCACCGCTGAAGTCCACGACTACCACGACGAGCAGGCCGGCGTGCTCGCCTCATCGCTGGCCAAGCGCGCACCCGGGTACACCAGCCTCGGCTTCCCCGACCCCCGCAAGCTCCCCTACTCCCCAAGCGCCGCCGCGGTGCCCCCAGTGGTCCAGGCGTCAAGTGGTTAGCTGCGGACGCAGATTCTGCCCAAGAACACGGGAGTCCCACCCCGGCTAGGAGAACTGCCTTCTCTGGCCGGTGCTCCTATACTGGCTGCATGAGTGCGATGCGCGAAGAACTGCATCACCTAGTGGACGAGCTTCCCGAAGCGGAGGTTCGCCCGGTTCTTGAGCTGATCCGGAGCCGGGCTGACGCAGCTCATGGCGTACGGGATCTGCCGTTCTTCGCGTCCTTCGAGTCTGATCCGGATCTGGCGGAGAAGTCAGAGGAGATCCTGCGGGCCGAACTCGGCCGCTGACATGTTGCTGTGCGATACCGGTGTCCTGCTCGCCGCTGGCAACGTGAAGGACCATCATCACGCCGCGTGCCTCGCACTGATGCGCACCGCCGAGGGGCCGGTCCTCGTTCCGTCGCCGGTCTTGGGCGAGATCGGCTACCTACTCCAGTCACGCGTCGGGCCGCACGCGGAGGTCACCTTCCTGAAATCATTCGGCGGCAATGGCTTCCACGTTGCCGAAATCGAGGAAGGCGACATCTCGCGCATCGCGGAACTCGTTGAGCAGTACC
>Ga0335075_10013472_pt1 | contig 12306 bp, 11 predicted proteins | sample Lox_Sample_24_FD_206723 | JGI IMG/M metagenome (GOLD analysis project Ga0335075, IMG submission 206723) | Soil microbial communities from Loxahatchee National Wildlife Refuge, Florida, United States - Lox_Sample_2.4 | ecosystem: Environmental > Terrestrial > Soil > Wetlands | place: USA... | reverse complement strand
TACATGACGTTCGTATCCGCCGGCGGAGGAAAGAACGAGAAATCGTGGGCGTACTCGTTGCCCTCGAGAATGATCATGTGATCGGGGTCGACCGAGCGAATGGCGGCGGTGATGGCGCCGTAGAGATCCACAAGTTCGCTCTTGAGCACGCCCGAAGGCAGCGCGGGTTCGTTCAGCAGATCGTATCCACCGACGGAGCCGGCCTTCGCATAACGCGCCGCGAGAGCGCGCCACAGCTCGACGGTCATTTTCTGATTCGCGGGCGCGTCCGGCACGAGCCACAGGCGCGCTACCGCGTCGCTGGACGGCACATCCGCGACGGTCGAAGTCGAATTCTGCCCGCCGGGCGCGGCGTGCAGGTCCAGGATCACGTAGATGCCGTACTCCGCCCCCCACGCGACGGCGTGGTCCACCGGCGCGAGCCCGGCTTCGCTGAGCGCGATCGCGCCGTCGGACGAAGCGGCGACGATATTCTTATAATTGAGCGGCAGGCGCACGCAGTTGAATCCCTGTTCCTTAAGCCGCGCGAAATCCGCGCGCGTGATAAACGCATCCTCCCACTGCCGCCAGAAAGCCTGCGCGTCGCCAGGACCAACCAGCTCCGCCAGCTTTTGTTTCAGCTCCGAGGGAGAGCGCGTTAGCCCGGCCAGCCCTTTTCCAATGAGGTATGGCTCCGGCTCGAGCCACGGGCTCAGGTTCACGCAGCGCAACTGGACTGGCGCGCCTTCGGCATCCACCACGGCGCCATTGGCGGCATGGAGCATCGCATTTCCTGATCCTTGCGCGCGCGCCAAGGGCCCGGAAACCAGCAGCAGAGCAAGGATGGCCGCGACAGTTTTCATCGTGTGCATGAGTGGTCGTCCAACAGTCAGTCTAGCCTACCCAGCCGGGGTCAGCCCGCTGCCAGTTCACCATCGCATTCGAAAAAGTGACCTCCGTCACAGACTCCCATCGGACGTGGTGGTATGCAGGGGCCCGATGACGCGCAGAAGAAAATGCGACTCCTCAGTTATCTCGGCTTTTTGGGCCAATGGCCTCCGCCATCAAGAACAGCCACGGGACAGCCGGCTCGCCTCGATCATTGCCTCGATACCCTCGTCCAGGCGACCTGGCATCGCTCGGACCTTCCCGAGCGCACTCGCCTGAGTATTTCGACCATCTTTCAGAAGCGCCGTTACGTGCGCGAGATGATTATCCCGGATGAGATTACGACGAAGCTGTTTTGCGAATTCCTCAACAAGCACTCCGGCAAAACAATCAAGGAGATCGGTGAGCTGGACGTAGAATTCCTGGGTTAATCTGCAGAAGCCCTCGAAGAGTCCGATCGGAAGCTTGGGTCGCGGGACTTGTGAATATGGACACCGAGTCGAAATGCCCGGTCAGCGGCAAACGCAAGTACGCAACCGAAGGCGAAGCTATGGCGACCGCCGCGCACCAGATCGCGACCACCAATGCGCCGAAGGATCTTCGCGCCTATTTCTGCGCGTGGTGCGATGCCTGGCACCTGACGAAAAATGCGGGGAAAACCAAAAAAGGCCGCCGGTAACACTCCACCCACCCTTCATAGCATGCGACGTGCTCAGCGCGGAGTCTGAGACCAACAGCGCGCCTGACAGCTCGAAATTCGTTGTGTCCAGCACAGGACGGGCATAGGATGCGCGGGAAAGAGGTCCGGGTCGGCGCCCGGACTGGAAAGTCATTTCTGGACCTGGGTGGGAACGCAATGAATACTCCGAAGAAAATTTCGGTCGCGAGGTCGATGGCGATTTCGATCGCGCTTGCGGCCGGGCTGGCGTACGGAGCGGCGGCGCAACAAGCGCCCGCTCATCCGGCGCCCGCGCAGCAGCCGTTGCCGCGCGATGGCTTTCCGGTAGGGCCCAATGCGCACATCGACAGCTTCACCGCGAGCCCCGGCGCGATCCAGCCGGGCCAATCCGTCACGCTCGACTGGTCGGCGGTCAACGCGGACCGCGTGACGCTTGATCCGGACATCGGCATCGTCGCGACGCGCGATAGCCGCATGGTGACGCCGCGCGTGACGACGACGTATGTTTTGCGAGTCTTCGGATACGGCGGCAAGCTCGCCGACACGCGATCGGTCATTGTGCTCGTTGCGGGCACAAATCCCGCGCCCGTCGAGAGCGCTCTTGCCGCGGACGATTCGCTCGCGAACAAGCCAGTCCCGCGCATGTCCGACGGCCATCCCGACCTCAACGGAATCTACATCGCGCCCTACCACTCGATTCACACGGTCGGTGAGATCAAGCTGAAGCCGGGCGCCGAAAAGTATCATGTCGGGCCCGAGTACACTTTCGCGCTCGGCGAGCACTGCCTGCCGCGCGGCGTGCCTGATGTGATTGGCGAGCCGTATCCGATCCAGATCGTCCAGAACGCAACCGAGGTGGTGATCCTCTACGAAGCGGGCGAATATTACCGCGTGATTCCCACCGACGGCCGCGGCCACCCCAAGGACCTCGACCCGACCTGGATGGGAAACTCCGTAGGCTACTGGGACGGCGACACGCTGGTGGTCGATGCGATCGGCTTCAACGACAAAGTGTCCGTCGGCGAGTACCGGCACACCACTGCGTATCATGTCGTCGAGCGATTCCAGCGCACAGCCTACGACACGCTGAAATATTCAGCCACGATCGACGATACCAACGTCTTCGCGGCGCCGTGGACCGAAGTCGGCACTTTCACGCTGCATCCCGAATGGTACCTGCAGGAATACATCTGCGACGAAAACAATCACGACTACCAGAAATTGTTCGACCAGTACAAGCCGTAGGCGACGACGTGGCTGCGGCAAACACACAGAATTGATTTCTAAGCAGGTGACGATTCCGCCCCAGCCGCGGCAGCTAGGGCACGTAGCATCTCGGCGAAGGAGCATCCGTGACAACGTCATCGAACCGCACTACACTTATTTCACGACGTTATGCCCGACTATCATTGGAAACCAATCGAACCTCTTTCCGACCAGGAAAAAAAGATTGACCTCGCCGCTATGCGCCCGCTGTACGAGAGTTGGCGGGCGTCGAAACAACGCCTCCAGGAGTCGAGCCCTGCGCAACTCGCAGATTTTAATCGACGCTTAATTCGCCGCCTAAGCGTCGAAACAGGCATACTCGAGCGCTTGTACGACTTAGATCGCGGGACAACGGAAGCGTTGATTGTCCATGGCTTCGCCGAAGATCTCGTCTCACATTCCAGCACCAACATCGAGCCTTCGCGGCTCATCGACATTCTCCGAGACCAGGAAGCAGCGATTCAGCTTGTCGTCGACGCGGTCGCCAAGAACCGGGAATTAACCAAAGGCTTACTACACGAACTTCACACGATTCTGACCCGACATCAGGACACGACCGCCGCGGTTGATCAATTTGGGCATAGGCGCGAAATACCATTGCTGAAAGGGCAATTCAAGACCCAGCCCAACAACCCGAAGCGCGAGGACGGGTCGGTGCATGAGTACTGCCCGCCGATACATGTTGATTCCGAGGTCGAGAAACTCCTCGGGTGGTTGCCCGCCTACGCAAATGAGGATGCCATTATTGTCGCGGCTTGGTTTCATCATCGCTTTACCCAGATACATCCGTATCAAGATGGGAACGGGCGAGTGGCTCGTGCGCTGACCACGCTGATTCTTCTGCGAGCCGATCTACTTCCGCTTGTTGTCGACCGCGACCTCAGGACCGAATATATCAAGGCGCTTGAGCTTGCCGATCAGGCGCAACTCTCCACGCTCGCGGAGATATTCGCCCGGCTGGAGCGAAACGCCATTCTTCAGGCTCTGAGCGTCGACTCTGATTCTGAAATCTCGCACCAGAAGAGCTTAACCTCGGCCGTTATCGAAAGCCTCGCCGAAAAGTTCGGAAAGCGAAGAATTCAGAAGCTGGCCGAACTTCGCCAAGTCAATCTGGTTGCTATCGAGCTGAGGACCGAGAGTCGGACTTTGCTCGAACGGTACTTTGCCGAGTTTTCCGAAACTCTCAGCGGGCTGGGAGAACCAAGAATTGCTATCAACGATGGCGGCCCCGATAGAGGAAATGCTCATTGGTACAAATTCGAGGTCGTTCAATCGGCGAAGGAAGCTGGCAAGTTCGCCAACTTTGCCGAGGACCACTATTTCATCAAAGGCTCTATCAGAGTAAACACGGAACGCCTGATCTTTGTGGTTTCATTCCATCACGTTGGAAGAGACCTTTCGGGAATCATGGAAGCTACCGCCTTTTCGAAACTGGAGACTTACGAGGACTCCGACGACCGGGAATCCGCGTCCGAACGGTTCTCTTTATCCTCGATTGAACCGTTCGTTTTCACTTATAAAACCAGAGCGATTGAAATTGCAGAGGCGTTCAGTAGATGGCTCGACGCGGCCCTCGCTATCTCATTTAAAGAATTCGGAGACCGGCTGTAGCATCGGGTCTTCGACGAGTTTGCCTCAGAACAGGCGGCTTCGTGCAGCACAGTGCGTGACGCTGATCACGGCGAGGCGTGACGATCGTCACGGACTTTCGGCATGCGCGGACGTAAAGAGAGAGATGAAGAAGGGAGACCGCCAAAGGGAATGAGCTGCGGGGCCGCCGAGAAAGAAAAAACGGTTCGGCCATCGGCTCTGCCTTGGGACACTGAAAAAGGCTCGACCTTGGTGGATCGAATCCTTCTTACGTGAAACAGCGGCAAGACGCGAAGTCCACGTAAAGCGCCAACTGTTTCGACGCACCGGCCATCGGGCCGGAAAATGCTTCGGTCTTGCCGCTGCCTCCGAATGCAAGTAGCGAATCGCCTCTGGTGAGGCGAGGAGGAGTGGTCATGAGAAATCTATATGAAGAGCTGTTCGGTTTTCGTCGGGAATTCGACGAGCTGTTCAATCGGATCCTGGGCGGCAAGCCCTGGGTAGGGCAAGCAGAGTTGCAGTTGCCTGCATACACCCGGGAATTCAATTTCACCCCCGCAGTGGAAGCCTACGTCGACAAAGAAGGTAAGAAGTACGTTTGCCGCGTGACGCTGCCGGGCGTGGAGCCGAAAGACGTGCAAGTCAACGCACAAGGCAACCTGCTCACGATTCACGGCGAGAGGAAATTCACTCGCACCGCGAAGGAAGTCGAGTTCATGGAGCAGGAAGTTGCGTACGGTGTGTTCGACAGGACCATCACGCTGCCCGAAGGCGTGGTTGCCGAAAAACTGAACGCCGAGTACGCCAACGGCGTGCTCGAAATCTCAGCGCCGATCGCCGTGGCAGCCCTGCCGCGGAAGATCGAAATCAAGACGATCGCGCCGGCAACTGCAAAGCACGCAGTCGCAGCGTAAGCAGCAAGCGAAAGAGAAGAGCCCCGGGACTGAATCGGTTCCGGGCTCTTTTTCTTGCTCGCGTTTCGCTTCGGGGCCGCACTCGAGTCGCCGTCGGCAGAAATGGCCAGTTCCGCGGCCCCGCCTTTTCCTGTACCTCTGGCCACTACTTATCGATCCACCAACGTGCTTACATGGTTCTGAGTCCCGCGTTTCTCCCGGGCGCACAACGTGAGCTGCGATCGACAAGACGAAAAGCAAGCCGTCGCCATAAGCGAGATTTCCCGCGCTCGCCGCTCGTCGCTTATCGCCCCATTTCTAATCGACATTTGGCGATTAGAAATCGGCGCAACTCGCTGCAAACAAACGACGCGTGTACGTTCTAATCGACACAGTTACGCACCCAGGCGATTCGGCTTTTTCAGCCTGTCAGGACAGCAGATCCATCAGGTGCGAAACCTGCTCGGGCGTGTTGTAAAGATACGGCGAGATGCGGATCGCGCCTTCGCGCAGGCTGACGAAGATGCGATTCGCGCGCAGCTTCTCGAAAAGCGCGGGCGTCTCGCTCGCATCGCGGCCGGCGATGCAGACGTAAGGTCCGCGCCGCTCGCGTTCCGCCGGCGAGGCGAGCGTGCAGCGGCTTGCCGGCAGCCGCTCGATGATTTGGCTGATCAGGGCGTGATTGTGGCAGGCGACCGTATCGACGCCGACCGCGAGAACCAGATCGAGCGAAGCATCGAGCGCCGCCAGATTCGTGAAGTTCGCAGTCTCGGCCGCGTCCCAGCGGCGCGCTCCCGGCACGGCGCGCAAGTTGTTGACCGGGAGCCCGGCGAAATTGCGCGCGCCTTCGAGCGCTTGATAGTTGAGCGGCCCGAGCTTCAACCGCTCGCCCGCTTCGGGAGCGACCCAGAAAAATCCCGCGCCGTACGGGCCGAGCAGCCATTTGTATCCGCTGCAAACCAAGAAATCTGCGCCGAGTTCCGCGACCGTCATCGGCATCGCGCCCGTGCACTGGCTCGCGTCGAGCAGCAGCATCGCGCCCACGGCGTGGCACGCCTCGGCCACGCGCGCCGCATCCAGCCGCGCGCCGTCGTCGAATCGCACCAGGCTTGCCGAGACGATTCGCGTTCGCGGGCCGATTGCGCGGACGTAATCGTCCGCGGCGATGAACCGGCCGGCGGGAGAGATCACGCGCATCTTCAGCTTTCCGGCGCTCTCGTAGGGCAGCCAGCTCGAATAATGAATGGGAAACTCGCGCTGTCCGATCAGCACCTCGTCGCCCGGCTGCCAGTCGATGCCTGCGGCCACGCACGCCGAGCCGGCGCCCGCGCCCGTGGTGATCGCCACGTCGTCCGGCTGCGCTCCGATGATTCGCGCGATCTTCGCGCGCACGCGGTCGGGCAGATCGAAGTGCAGGCCGTCGGGAATGTTGAACGGCAGCATCTTCCATTTGAGCGCTTCTTCGGCCGCGCGCACCGCGGAGAGCGGCAGCGGCCCTTGATAGGAAACGTTCATGTAGATCGCGTCGCCAAAGTCGGCGAATTCCGTGCGGTAGTCGGTTGCCAATTTCGTTGCGTTAGCCATGTGAGAATCTTAGCCGCGATGCGGCACCGGCGGGAAGACGCGCGGTGTCCCGCGCCGTGGACAATTTGGCCTGTGAATGTTTCGCAAGATCGCGCGACCGGCAGCCGATCAGAAATGCCCGCGCAGCTCGCGGAATGCGGAAAGAATCAGCAGGCGCCCGGTCCCGCTTTCGAGCTCGGCTTTCTCAAGCTCCCAAGTGGCCGAGTGCGGAATAAACACGGCGTTGAGGCCCGATTGCAGCGCGGGATTGATGTCGCTGCGCGGGCTATTGCCGACCATCCACCCGTGCGACTTCACGATTTTGAATTGCTCGATCATGCGGCTGTACGTGGAAAATTCTTTTTCGAGCACGATTTCGATCGCGTCGAAATAAGACTGCAATCCCGACCGCTCAACCTTCGCCGCTTGTTCCGCCGGCTCGCCCTTGGTGAGCAGGATCAGCCGGTGGTGCTTGGCGAGATACGCCAGCGTTTCCGGGACGCCATCGAGGATGTGCGGGGGCGTGTTCTCGAGCTCCTTCGCCATCCGCTCGATTTCCTTCACGATGTCGCGGCGCGCCGAGTTCCCTGCCAGCTTCAGATAGGTGTCTTCGAGCGAACGCCGGAAGCTGCGCACTCCGTAGCCGTGCTGGCGGATGTTGCGGTGCTCGGTTTCGTTGAGGATGTGCCGGATATATTCGCGCGTGTAGCCCAAATGTTCGAGCTGCGTGATGAAATCATCGATCGTCTTCTCGAAGAAGATGTTGTTTTCCCAGAGGGTGTCGTCCGCGTCGATGAGAAGGGTGTGGCGCGCCATGCCGAATCTCCAATTAGGAATCTTGCTTCAGCGGGAAAAATAAGAGAAGAGAATTCTGGTCCGCGCCGTTTGGTCGAGGTGCGCACGATGCGTAGAGCCGGGCGCGCGTTCAGGCTATTTCAACACAGAAATCACAGAGGACCTCAGAAGGCACGGAGACGCTTCGCCGATTCTCCGTGCCCCCTATGGCAGTTCTCTGTGTCCTCTGTGTTTAGGCGGATTACGAATCGTGTGCCGGAACACGATGGATGCGGTCTCGCGACGGGAAGCAGATGCCTAGGCGGTTGCGGGAAGGAACTCGTAGCGCTCGATGCGCGCCGCCACGCCGCGCCGCCCGTTGTGCGGTTCGACGCGCAGCACGCGCGCGTAGCAGCGGATGTGGACGTCGCCCGCCAGCGTGATCTGCTGCGGCAGCGTGAGGACGAACTCGATCGAGCTGCCGGTTTCGACGCTCGCCTCGATCAGGAAATACAGTCCGCGAAAGCTGACGTCGCGGGTCTCGCCCTGCTTTTCGATCACGCCCTCGCTCGCGGAAAACCGTACCTTCAACGGCAGCATCATCGAAAAACGCCGCGCCGCACGCCGGTCCACACTGTCTTCCATCAGCGTCCTCGTTTTTTTGCTCGACTGCGCCAAAGCTATCATCGCTGCCCACAGGGCGCAATGGATTTTAGGTGATTGAAGCGACCGGCTCCTGTTGTCTTTCGGCACAGCTTCGCTCGGGATGTTTGACCTCCACAGTCGTCGCGGCTACGATGTACCCCCATGCCCGATCCGGTCACTCCGGTCGATTTGCGGAAGTCCCCTCGCGCCCGCCTCCGCCTGCCCGCGCGGGTTCGCTGGTTCGGCCCGCTCGGCATGCGCCTGGAGATCACCGAGACGATCGACGTGTCCCGCGAGGGCCTCTTGATCCGCCGCTCCGAGCCGTGCAACCCGCAGGCGCGTGTGTGGGTCGCCTACCCGTTCGATCCGTCGGCAGCTGCGATTCAGCCCGAGACGCCGGCCCGCATCGCGCGCGTTCACGAAGGAGCGAAAGGCGGCTTCTACGTTGGCCTGCAGCTCGAGCCGGCGCCGCGCGAGTCGCCGCGGCCTGCCGAGGACGAGCGCCGAAGGTCTTCGCGCTTTGCGTTCGGGCTGCCCATTTTCGTGCGGCCGGCCGGCAGCCTCTGGCCCGAGGAGTCGATGACGCAGAACATTTCGAACAATGGCGTCCAGTTCGAGAGCGCGCGCAGCTATAAAATCGGCGAGATGGTCCGGACGAAGATTCCCTGGGGCGAGTGGGCGAAGGCGGGCGAAATTCTTGGGCGCGTGGTGCGCGTGGAAGGTTCAGCGGCAGCGCCAGCGCCGGACGCCGGGCCGGACAGCGCGGACCCGCAGCCCGGCGCGAATCCCGTGCTGACGTCCATTGCGGTCGAATGGATGAGCGTCGAACGGAACGGCAACGCCGGCGCCATGAAAACCTCCATGGTGGGCACTCCCTAAGACATCAGCACGGGCGATTCGAAGTGATCGCGGATCGCGCCTCTTACACCTTTCATGGCGGACGTCTTCCATCGCAGCTTTTTTCTTGCAGGCCCGGCCGGCCGTCTCGAGGCGCTGCTCTGGACATCCTCCGAGGCAGACCCGAATTTTGCGGCTGTCGTCTGTCACCCGCATCCGCTCTTCGGCGGGACGATGCACAACAAGGTCGTGTATCAGACCGCCAAGGCCCTGCATGACCGCGGCGCGCCCGTGCTGCGCTTCAATTTTCGCGGTGCGGGACTCAGCGAAGGCGAACACGACAAAGGACGGGGCGAACAGGACGATGTTCGCGCGGCGCTGGATTATCTGGCGGCGGAATTTTCCGGCAAACCGATTCTGCTCGCCGGATTCAGCTTCGGATCATCGGTCGGGCTGCGCGTGGGATGCGCGGACGCTCGCGTCGACAAGCTGATCGGCCTCGGGCTGCCGGTCGATAACGTCGACATGAGTTTTCTGCGCGCGTGCGCGAAACCGAAGCTCGTGATTCAGGGCGGCAACGATCAATTCGGCTCTCGCGCGAATATCGAAGCGCTCTTCGCGACGCTGCCCGGGCCGAAGCGCCTCGCAATCGTCGACGGCGCCGACCACTTCTTCACCGGGCGCTTGGACCAAATCGGCGTGGCCATCCATGCGTGGCTCGATGCGTAGCTTGGCGCCTCGGTAGTAAGTTGCGTAAAAACCCGGGCTCACCGCAGAGACGCAGAGGACGCAGAGAAAACTGCGACAGCGAGCTGGATTCGCGATTTCAGCCGCGCGGCTCGAAAAGCTTGAGGAACTGATCGCGGGGCGCCGGCTCGATGCCGACGAGCGCGAGATTGGCGCGCACATGCTCGACGCGGCTCATGCCCACGAGCGCGGTGGTAACGCCCGGCACCGACCGCGCGAATTGCAGCGCCTGCTCGGAATTTTTCTCGAGCCCCAGCGCCGCGCCGATGTACGGCGGCAGATTTCGCGTGAGCTGGCCCTGCAACAGCGCCGCGCTCGACACCAGCGTGATCCCGAGCGCTCGCGCCGCCTGCACCATCGCCAGCGTCTTGCCCTGTACGATTTGATTCGGCCGGATCAGCGCCTCGGGCATGGCCAGATTCACGGGCAGCTGGACGAATCGAAAATGATGATCGCTGCCGCCAACTTCGCGAGCGATTTCTTCCATCTCGGCGAGCGAAAAATATCCCTGCGCCTTCGATTCCTCGCGGAACGCGTTCCACGTCGCGAGGCCATACGCCCCAATCTTGCCCGCCGCTACTTGCGACTCGAAGAAAACGAACGCTTCCCGGATGCGCTTCTTCAGCTCGTCGCCCGAAATCTCGCTCAACTGCGTCTCGGGATTGTGCAGATAGAAGACGTCCACGCACTCGACGCCGAGATTCCGCAGGCTACGGTCCAGCTGGTCGGCCAAATAACGCGGAGTCATGCAGTGGCATCCGGCGGCGATGTCCTCGGGCCGGAAGACGCCGCGATCGAGATATTCGCGCGCAAAGTATTCGTTGGCGTCGTCCGGCATTTCGCCGTCCGGCGTCAGAAAGCCGGCCTTCGTACACAACACGATTTCGTCGCGCGCAAAGCCTCTCGCGAAAAGTTCCTTCAGCGCCGCGCCAATCGAGCGCTCGCTGCGCTGCAGGCGATAGTTGATCGCCGAGTCCACCACGTTGATGCCGCCTTCGATCGCCGCGACAACGGCGTCAGCGTAGCCCTTATCGGTGGCTGCGTCGGGCTCTCCGAGATACGTTCCGATCCCGATCGACGAGAAGAGCAAGCCGCCCGGAATCTCGCGGAAATGTCCGGCGGCGGTGCGTCCCTGAAATCGCGCGGCGTAGCGCAAAGTTCCCTGCGCGGTGGCGCGGCCGGGCATGCGTTTGCTATCGATCGTGGCGGAAGTGGACATGAATACCCTTCAATCTCTTTCGATGCGGATTCTTGCGGCGCGCGAAGTATACCAGAACGGGTTCGCCGAATTGCGCGGCGCCTACGGATCTTGAGTCGTGACCGCTGTCACTCCAGGCTCGAGCGCCGGCTCGCCGCCGGCCATGCCCTGTGCGACGATCAACTGGCGCGCCTCGACGCGAATCTTCGGCAAGTTCTTCGCAAACAGAATCGCGCCGCAAATCGCGATGGCCCCGCCGATCGTCAAAGTGCGCGGCGCGCCGATCCGCTCGGCGAGCGCGCCACACAGCAGCGACCCTAGAGGCGCCATCCCCATGAACACGATCGAGTACACGCCCATAATCCGGCCGCGCAACCGGTCCGGCACCATCACCTGGATCAGCGTATTCGACGACGCCATTTGCGTCATCATCGAAAATCCCATCGGGACCAGCAGGCACAGCGACACCAAATACCAACGGGACTGGGAGAAGAGAAGGAGGCACGTCCCGAATCCGGCGCAAGCCATGGCGACCCACCGTCCGAGGCCGTTCACGCCGCGCCGGGATGCCAGCGTTAATCCGCCGATGAGCGCGCCGACTCCCGTGGCGCCCATCAGCACCCCGTAGGTGCGCGCGGTGCCGTGCAGGATCTTCACGGCGAAAACCGGCATGAGAACCGAATAGGGCATAGCTACCAGACTCACGAGCGCGATCAGTAAAAGCAGCGCCCGGATCGGCGCGGTATTTCGCGCGAAGCGGAATCCTTCGATCACGTGCTCGAGCGGCGAATCGCTGCGGCGCTCGAGTTTCCGGGGCGCGACGCGCATCATCAGCAGGCCCGCGATCACCGCGATGTAGCTCGCCGAATTGGCGAAAAAGCACCAGCCCTCTCCGATCTTGTACACGATGATCCCCGCGATCACGGGGCCGACCACGCGCGCGCCCTGAAACATCGAGGAATTCAGCGCGATGGCGTTCATCAAATCCTCGTGCCCGACCATCTGCACGAGAAACGCCTGCCGTGTGGGAATGTCGAAGCCATTCACCACGCCCATCAGCGCCGCGAGCACGATCACTTCGCCGACGGTCACGCGGTGCGTCAGCGTGAGAAACGCGAGAGCGCCCGCCAGAATCATCGACAGCGTCTGCGTGGCGATCACGATTTTGCGGCGGTCGAAGCGGTCCGCCACGTACCCGCCGGCCGTCGCGCAGAGTGCGATGGGAATCTGTCCTGCGAAGGCGACCG
>Ga0335075_10013471_pt1 | contig 12307 bp, 14 predicted proteins | sample Lox_Sample_24_FD_206723 | JGI IMG/M metagenome (GOLD analysis project Ga0335075, IMG submission 206723) | Soil microbial communities from Loxahatchee National Wildlife Refuge, Florida, United States - Lox_Sample_2.4 | ecosystem: Environmental > Terrestrial > Soil > Wetlands | place: USA... | reverse complement strand
ATGAACGTCTCCCAATCGAGCGCGGGGCGCATCTGGATACGCAGATGCACAGGCTCAGCAGTCGGGTTCCAGGCCTGGTGCGGTACGCCTGGCTCGGCGACGATCACCTCCCCGAGACCGGCCGTCCGCTCTACACCATCGATGCGAAAGCACGCTGTGCCGGCGATGACCTTCCAGCTCTCCTGCATCTCGGGGTGGATGTGTTCTGATGCTCGGTGTCCGGGTCGCGTCCAGTAGTCATCCATCTCCAGCAGCATGCCGCCCGTTTCCGCGGCGGTCTTGCGGAACACGATCCGCTCGCCGGTCACGGGATTGACCAGCTCCTCTCCAGCGCGCGCCACGATTCGATCATGGCATAGCGATCCCGCGACTCTCCTGGGGCGGAGTCCGACTCGATCGACCCCCATGTCCCGCCACGACATACCGCAACAGCGCCAGACCCGGGGGCCGTCACGCGCTGCGCACATATGCTGGCCGAGCATGTGCGGGCGCTACACCAACACCCTCGGCCCCGAAGAGCTCGGCAAACAGCTCGGTCAGCGCTTCGGCGTACAGATCCGTGAGACCGCGGACGGCGACCCCTACAACATCGCCCCCACCGAGCACGTCCTGGCGATCGTCGCCCCCAAAGGCCAACCGCAGGCCCGGCTGCTGCGCTGGGGCCTGGCCCCCTCCTGGGCGCACGAGCTCAAGCAGCGACACCTGATGATCAACGCGCGCATCGAGAGCGCGCGCTCGAACCCCGTCTATCGAGAGCTAATCCCCAACGCGTCACGTCGTGCGCTGCAGATCGCCGACGGCTACTACGAGTGGATCAAGCCCGAGAAGCCCAGCGAGCCACGCCAACCCTTCTACTTCCAGGTCGACGACGGCGCCCCGTTCGCGTTCGCCGCGCTGTGGAGCCCGGCGAAGATCGAGGACGAGTGGATCGCCAGCTGCACGATGCTCACATGCAGCTCGGCTCCCAACCGCGTGGCCGCGGCGATCCACGACCGTATGCCGGTGATCCTCGCCGACCCAGACGCCCAGCGCGCGTGGCTCGACCCCACTGTCGGCGCCGAGGATGCGCTCGCGTTCTGCGGGCCGCTCCCGGCCGACCGCATGACCGCCCGGCCGGTCAACCCGGCCGTCAACAAGGTCGGTGAGGTCGAAGGGCCCGAGCTGCTCACGGCGCCGGTGTAGGACACGCCGCGCCGGATACGAAGCGATCGGATGGTCCTCAGAAGCGCCAGCGTGTTGCGCCGTAGGGTTCCGTGGTGGCGACACCGAAGGCGGTGTGGAAGCGCATGCGGTACAGGTGCCAAGGTGGGGGTCCCGCGCTGGGTGCGCTGTAGGGGGCCCTGAACGCATCGTCCTTGATCTCTGCCGGCCAGCCCGCCTCGCGGTAGCACGCGACGGCTCGCTCCAGCGTGGCCCGGTCGGTGACCCGGGTCGCCTCGCCCTCGACGACGAGGTCGATGCCGGGCAGCCTGACCGACAGCGTGCAGGCCGGATTTGCCGCCAGGTTGCGCGCCTTGCGCGTACCGGGACCGCTCGTGAAATAGAGATCGCCGTCGAGCCACGCCGCGCCGACACCGGCCGCGTGAGGGCGCCCATCCGGTCGAAGCGTTCCCAGGAAGAACGTGGTGCCCGGTCCCAGCGGACCGGCCGCGAGAAGATCGCGCGGTCGACTCCAGGGCAATGCCGGGCATCCGTAACGGTCGAGGTTGGTGGTCTCGACGGGCTCTCGATCGCTCATCTGCTCACTCCCTTGGATGTTAGGTTACGCACAGCCAAGCGCCATCGCCGATCAGGAGGCAGACCAGTATGACTCCGCAGAATCCCGAATATCCCGCTCGACTGGACATCGCCTACCCGCAACGACTCAACCGGCTGCTGCCGCTCGTCAAGTGGCTGCTGCTCCTGCCTCACTTCCTGGTCCTGTGGCTGTTGGGAATCGTCGTGCTCGTCGTGCTCGCCATCTCCGCGGTCGCGGTGCTGATCACCGGAACCTATCCTCCCGGGATGTTCAACTTCATCGTCGGGTTTGAGCGCTGGCGCTTACGGGTCGGCGCCTACCTGTTGCTGCAGACCGACCGTTACCCACCGTTCTCGCTCGATGACGACCCGTCCTACCCCGTTCGATTCGCCGTCGATTACCCGCAGCGGATCGCGCGCTGGAGGCCACTGGTGAACTGGTTGCTGGTGATCCCCGCGGTCATCGGAGCGGCGGTGCTCAGCGTCATCGCCTCGCTCGCCGTGCTCATCGCGTTCTTCGCGATCCTGTTCACCGGGCGCTATCCCGAGGGCCTGTTCAGCACCGTCACGATCGCGGAGCGGTGGGCTGCGCGAACGCTGATGTTCAGCTACTGGATGACCGAGGACTACCCGCCGTTCGTATGGGCGTAGTCGGTCAGAGCGTGAGCCGCGCCGGCCATGACGGGCTTCGGTCAGTACGCTGGCGCCATGCCGATGCGCCGAGGGTGGGTTCACGCTCGCATCCATGACAAAGCCCGCGTATCGTGCATTCGCGGGTCTCGGCCGCTCGCCGGACACCGGCACCTGGCCGTTCTACTCCGTTTTATCCGCCGCCCGCAGTTATGGGCCGGGAGCAGACGGTAGGTGGCGGTCTTGAGCGCGCGTTTGGGCTATTCGCCGAGCTCGGAGAGCATTCGGACCTGCCGGGCGTGTACGCCGGGCAGAAAGTCTTGGCCGAAGGTCGCGTCTGGGCTGAGGCGCGCATCGATGGGATCGTGGCCGTCGCGCAGCGTGATCACGTAGGCCCGATCTTGGTCCAGGCGTCGGCGAAGCTCATCGCCCGAGCCGACGGATCCGTGTCCAGGAATGAAGATGTCGGCCTCGGAGGCGATGTCCTCGAAGCGGCGCAACGCGTCGAGGTAGTCCTGCACCGGGTCGCCTGCGCCGTGTAGATCGAGCAGCGGGATCAAGATGTCGGAGACCATGTCGCCCGCGAGGAGCACCCGCTCGTTCTCGATCAGGAGCGCCGCGTGGCCAGGAGCATGAGCCTGGTGCTCGACGATGCGGACTCGCGGACCGTCCCAAGGGATGTACTCCGTCCCCGACGGTAAGGCGATGATCGCGCCGAACAGGTCACGCGAGACATCCTGAGCGCTCTCCCTGGCCATCGCACGTCCGATCTCCAGCCGGGCTTGGACGGTGGCCGCACACCGAGCGGTGCCGTAGCGGGTCGCCGAACCGAGCCGGGCGTGCCAAAGCAGATGGTCCCAATGCGGATGAGTCGAGAACCCAACCGACACCGTGTCGCCATGTTCGATCAGCTCATCCGCAAGCGCGACCAGCTCGTTGCCGTGTATTCCCGGGTCGACCAGCAGCACACCGGTATCTCCCCTCACGACCACCGCATTGGTCTGCATGAAGTCGCTCTGGCGCACCAGTATGTTCTCGGTGATCTGCGTCAGCATCTCAGCCATGACCGGCAGTATCCCGCGTGCCCTCGACTGTCGCTTTGCGCGGTTGAGCGAGCGGCTGCGCTACAGCAGCTCAGACGACTCCATCGGACAAGATCCGAGTGCGGAGCGGCACACACGCCTGCTTGCGGAACCTAACGCGCGGGAGAGACCCGGTAACGAAGGTAGACGACCCGAGAGCCGAAGGTCTTCGTCTCGACCAGTTCCAGATTTATCCGCTCCCCCGGGGTCGGGAAGTAGGGCGTGCCACCGCCCAGGAGGACCGGGCTGACGAACAGCCGGTACTCGTCGATGAGGCCCAGCTTCATGCAGGTGGCGGCCAGGCCGGCGCCGCCGACGGCGATGTCCTTGCCGGGCTGTTCCTTGAGCCTTGCGACCTCCTCGCCGACGCCGCCAGTGGCCAGCCTGGTGTTGCCCACCACGCTCTGAAGGGTCGTTGAGAACACGACCTTCGGCAGCGCCTTCCAGGTCTGGGCGAACTCGGCCTGCTCCGCGGCCAGCGGACTCTCATCCGCAGCGGTCTCCCAGTAGACCATCGTTTCATACAGCCGCCGTCCACAGAGATGCACACCGAGCTCCTGCACCTGCTGGTGGTGAAACCGAAACAGCTCTTCGTCGGGCGCCGACCAGTCGATCGCGCCATCCGGTCCGGCGATGTAGCCGTCCAGCGACACAGTCATCGAGTAGATCAGCTTCCCCATCACGGTGATCCTTCATCGACGGGCGGATCGTCACCGCACAACTCATCGCTGAGCAGGTCCATCAGCAGGTTGTCGTGCCATCGGCCATCGGCGCCGCGTTCGTAGCGGCGCATTACCCCCACCGGGCGAAAGCCGACCAGCGCATATGCACGAATCGCGCGCTCGTTCTCGCACGCCGGGTCGATCGTGAGGCGATGGTGTCCGCGCTGGCCGAAGAACCATTCCGCGGCGAGCCGCAGCGCAGCTACTCCCAACCGTTGGCCTTGATACTCGGGCGCCAGAAAGATGTCCAGGCTGGCGTGGCGGTGATCGGGATCGGTCTGCTCGTTGTATCCAAGCCACCCAGCCAGCACACCGTCGACTTCGATCGCAAACGCGGCGCCGTCGTTGTCAAGACCCTCGCGCGTGTGCTCGGGATCATCGAGTGAGCCCCACCACTCACGCACGCCAGGGCGCCTCAGAATGGCCGCGAGCCGCTCAACCTCGCCGTCTTCCAAGGGCCGCAATGTCACGCGCCCAGCGCGCAGGCTCGGATGCACCATGCCAGTGTGCCACTCGTCGGCGTCCACCGGGACTGATGATTGGCACGGCCGCCGATCGTCGTCTATCTCGAAACGTGACAGCGGGAAAGGTTGCGCTGAGCGCTACTTCGCCCATGAGGCAGTCGAAGCCTGGCGGGCGATGCAGGAGTTCCAGAAGCACGCCGAGAGCTTGGGCGAGACACCCTACTCGGAGGGGGAAGTGGAAGTTATGAAGCAGCGGTTCGACGCACTGATCCAGCGCTACGGATCGCGGTTCGGCGACCCGTATGGATGGGCGCAGGCCGCCCTCGCAGCCAAGGATTCACGTTACTCCAAGCAGAACGCGACCTTGGCTGCAATCGAGCTGAGCGTGGGAACACCGCACATGCGCCCGTACTATCGGATGGCAAGCCACGGCATCCACGCGAACCCCAAGGGCATCACCTGGACCCCGGACCTGCTTCCAACCGACGGCCGTGGCTCACTCCTCACTGGCCCAAGTCCGGCGGGGCTTGCGGATCCCGGCCATTCCGCGCTCATCTCGCTCACGCGCGTGACGGCCACCACCCTTGCGTCCAAGAAAGGCGAGGCGGCCGGACTCATCATCCTGGCGTTGCTTCAACTCACCGACGAGGCGGGCGAGGCTTACCTGCGAGCCCACCGCGCTCTCGAAGCAAAAGGGCGAAAGCGCCCGGTGCCTGCGGCGGGGAGCAACACCGGCGGCGCAGGCTCGGCCCGGTTCGACTGGCCGTAGCTCGCCGAGCGTGCGCTTGAGGCCAAGCACTGCAACCCGGAGGTCCGTGAGCCGCTCATCGCGGCCCTGGCCGCTCTCGTAAGGCGACCATGACGGGCCGCGATGCTTGGGGACCTGCGACGGCTCGCCGTCAAGCCGCGAGGCTGTAGCGGCGCGGACGCTCGCTGACCTCGCGCACCTGCTGGTTCAGGGTCAGGCGCACAACTGGCGGAGGTGGGTTATTCACCTCGTCCTGAATGCCTCTCGATGTGGGTGTGGATGCCCTCGCGGAGCTGGAGCCCGGAGGGCGGAGGCGTAGTGAGAGCATCCGGCGCGGTCGGTCTGGGGCACAATCGCCATCGCGCGTGTCGCCGTCTGGGGTGCATCGTGAGCAGGTCAGGCGGACTCGAAAGTCAGCATGCCCGCTATCGGCAGAGAAATCCGTGACGTCGAGCCGTGCAGCCTCCTGGCGGCGCAACCCCCACGCATAGATCGTCTTGAATAGCGCCGCGTCACGCAACGCCGCCAGCGCGCCCTAGCGCCCCCGCGCCCGGCGATCCGATACCCGCGCATCGCAGTAGTCGAAGAACATCACGAGCTCCTCCCGGCTCAACGGCCGCCGGCCCGGCTGCCCCTCGTACTCGATGACGTGACGGATCACGTTGCGCTCATCGAGAACCTGCACCGGTCGCTCGCCGAACTCCGCCTCGCAGATCGCCGCCCACGGGTAGCGCTCATCCGTCAGATACTCAAGAAACCCTCGCAGCGATGCCTGGTAGCTGCGCAGCGTCCCGACCGCACGGCGCTTCGGCGGCGTAGCGAGATCCTCCAGCCACTCATCGACGTGGATCGCCCGCCACTGCCACGGCCACAGCCCCGTCTCAGCCCGAAAGCGCCTGACGATCTGCGCGCCCCGCTGCTTCGTTCCCTCCGCCAAATGACGCGCCGCCTGCTGGCGCAGCCAGCCCATAAGCGCCGCGTCGAACACCGCCTCGCCCATCCGCAAAGGACGCACGCCATCACCGAACACCAACGCCAGCGCAGCCTCCGCGCGGCCATCCCCGCTCGTCCCGGCCGACCCTGCTGGTAGCGACACCTCGACTTGCATCCGATGAAACCACACTCGCATCAGATGAAAGCTGGCCCGTCAGCCAAGAAAACCTCGCACCCTCCGATAACTTTCACTCCAACGCGGCCCAAACAGCAAGCACCCATGGAAAGGGCGCCAAAGGAAACCCGCACTACGCGGCTTGCGTCAAATGCAATAACCGCGGGTTCAGGCAGTTGCCGACGGCGCCGGAGGACCGGTTCAGCGCTCGCGCGATGGCGGTCGGACCGTGCGGAGCGCTGTCGGCGTTGCGCTTCAGGTACGCCATCACGAGCCCGTCGAGCTCGCCGGGCTTCAGGCGCTCCGCCACCGGCTTCCCCGCGGCTGCCTTTGTCGCGGAGGTCTTCGCTTTGGCGGCCTTCCTCGCCTGGCTCGGCTTGGTGGCCATGCTCGCCTTCCCCTTGGTTGCAGCCGGGCGCTGCCGGCCGGTCTTCGGCTTGGCGGCCTTCGACTTCGCGGGTGCTGTCGTGGTCTTGGGCATCGTGCTTTCTCCTTTGTGATCGCCTTGGAGGCGTTGGTCGGTCGAACGTCGTAGCTCGACCTGCCCGGAAGCGCAAGTCCTTCGCTCAGGCTGCCTGGGGTGCGCCCCGTCCCCGGCGGCCCAAGGTGTCGGCGTGCTCGCCCAGCCTCACGTTGGCCGCCACAGGGCACGTGTCGGCCCGACAGGCGCCCGGAGCCGCGCCAGGCGGGGTTCATGGGCCAGTGCCGTGCGGTACGGCGCCCAGGCGCCGCTGTCGCGGCGGACACATCGGGCTCGACTTGATCTCTGCCCGGAGTCGAGCTATCCGCTCGTGCTCGACGAATCGGCGCGCGCCGGCATAGCCGCGCTGGCGAGCAGGAAGGAGACGAGAAGATGACCGCAGTGCTGAGCCTCGCCGCGACCGGCGTCCTGATCTACTCGGAGTCTGGGTGCTCGGCGGGCTGGTGCTGCGCATCGGTGGGGTGCTGCTGATGGGCTGGCGGACTGCTGAGCACCGCCGCCACCGGGTCGCCCTCGTCGGCGCTGCTGACCGTGGTCGGCGCTCTCGCCTGGCTGGCTGGGCATTGGTTGTACGCGGTGCGCTACCACTACTACAGATCGCCGCTGGCGCGGCGGGTGTTCCTCGAGGTGCTGCCCGCGTGTCTTGATCCGACCCGGCGGTGGGGGATTCCGAACGTGCCGTATCACCGCCGCTAGGACTCCTGTCCGCCAAGCCGTGGCGAGCCCGTCCTGCTGTTGCGCAATCCTGGGTGGATGTTCGCTTGACCCCCGGAATCCAGGGTTGATACCGGCGCCAAAGCCGATATCATACCGGCTGTTATGCCAGTATCCCGGACTGCGGCGGTGGCGTTGTTCCCGACGAGTGGCGCGATCCCCGAGGAGCTACAGATCGGGCGGGCTTCAGCCATCGCCGACATGACGACGGCCGCGGAAGGCGGCAGCACTATGATCTTCGCCGAGGATCGTCGGCTTGGCAAGTCGAGCATGCTGCTGGCGATGACCGACCGGATTCTGCGCAGCGGCCAGGACCGGATGGCGCTCTCGGTGGATCTCCGTGACGGGATCGCCGACTCGGGCGTCCTTGCTGCGACCCTGCTCACGCAGGCCGGCAAGCAGGGAGCGGGCGCGAAGGTCAAAGCGATGAGCGCGAAGGGGATGCTGAAGAGGCTCACACCGGGCTCCTCTGCCGGGGTGCGCGCCGCGGGTGTGCTCTTGGACGAGCAGGACGACGCGGCCGCTCTCGGCAAGCTCCTGGATCTGCTGACCCCGAAGGGCGCGACACTGCGCCAAGCGCTCCTCGCCCTGGATGCGCACGGGCGCGCAGCAGATCAGCGCACGGTGATCGTGCTCGATGAGGCGCAGGACCTGGTGCGCTGGAGCGACGCAGACGAGGTGCAGCAGGAGATCGCGAACGCGATCAAGCGCCCGGACAGCACCGTGAACTTCGTCTTCAGCGGCAGCGAAAAGAGCACGCTGCTGGCGCTCTATGAGACCTCCAAGGCTCCATTGCATGGTCTCGGCCGTCGATTCTTGCTGCCCGAGATAAGCCGCGATGACTGGTACGCGGGACTGCGAGAGCGCTTCGAGCGCTGTGGGATCGCGATCGAGAGCAGCCAGCTTCAGCAGATCGTCTTCCACAGCGAGGGACACCCGCTGCGAACGATGCTGATCTGCTCCCACGCACTTGACTGGCTGTTCGAGGATGCCGTCACCTTCGACACGGTCGAGCGTGCGATCAAAGACGCCGAACGTCACCCATCCTGGAGTCTGCCATGACGGTGTGGGAGCGCATGACCAAGGCTCGCGAGCCCGCGGTGGAGCGGATAGTCGAGACCGCCACCGAGCAGTCGTTCACCGGCCTGGTGGGCGAGGCCGACGTCGGTAAGACCGCGCTGCTTCACGCGGCTCTTCCTCGCCTCGAGCAGGACTGGACGATCGTCACCCTGGACCTCGATTGCGCCTGGTCACCCAACCGTCTGGCGTGGCGTTGGGCGCGCGAGCTCGCACGCGCCGTGATCGGCGACGTCGCGCTCTCCCACCTGACAGCCCTGAGCCCGGAAATGTGGCCGGCCAACACGCGCAGCGCACTGCTCGAGCTTCCGACGCGGCTCGGCCGCGAGGTGGCCACCCTCGTAGAGGCCCAGACGCCGCCACGCGGCGTTGGCAAGCCCGACGTACTGAGCGCGCCGATCCAGGCAACCCACCAACTCGCCCGGCAACAACCACTTCTGCTGGCCATCGACCACCTGGAGGCACCGCGTGCCGCGGGGCTCAACTCTCCCGACATCGGAGAGATCCTCTGGCGACTCCGCTCCCGCGGCCAGTACGCGCGCAACCTCCACGTGCTCGTGTGCGCCCGCCCGCCAGCACAGAGCATCGCCGCCGGACCAGACGCCGCGTATCGACTGGACGGTCGCTGGCTAACGCTCGATCCCCCCTCGCCCCAGACATTCGGCGATGCCACCGGAGACGACATCACCCTCTGCCAGCTAGCCCACGCACGCACTGGTGGACATCCGCGTGCGACCATCGAGCTACTGCAAGAAATCCCTGCCGATTCGGCAACACGTGACCCGGATTCGTTGATGGGCCGTCTCGCGGAGCGTCACAGCGACCTCGCTCGCCGCTACGTGCAACACGCACGTTCGGTGCATCGCCTCGGGGCCCACCTGCTGCTCGCGATCGCACAGGGTCTCGGCCCCTACGGAGCCACTCCCGAGATCGCCGCATCCGAGATCGCGCCCGCAATGACTCGTCTGCACCTAAATGGCCTCATTCGACGCACAGGTCCCCGCGAGTGGGCGATTGCGGACCCGCGCGTCGCATGGATGCTCGGTGGAAACCGCAGCTACGAGCTGACCCAGCTGGAGCACACCGCAGCCGGGCACAACTCGCCCTGATCGAGCTGGCCGGCCACGGCCGACGAATACGCACGCGGAGCGGCCGGGAATCCCCTCCTAGATAATCCAGGCACTCATCGCCATAAGTGCCTGAAACGGCGATAATCGCCCTCAATCCGCGCATATCGGAGTCGATCCTGACGCCGCGGTGCCGGCCAAAATCCCCAGCAAACACGCGCCTTTCAGCACGGATCGGGCGTCCAGATTGGTGTTTTTGCAAGCAGGAGGTCACCGGTTCGATCCCGGTTGGCTTCACCAAAACGTCGCTAATCGAACCATGGGCGGGGTTCGAGAGAGCTCCGCCCTGTTCCACGCTTCGTCCTCAATCACGATCGGGGCGTGAGTGATGAAGTCGTAGCGCTCATCGAGTTCGACAGGGTGGCCGGCAGTGCTTAGCGTCACGCGGGGACCGATCAGAACCCGATCGCCGATCGTGATGCCACCAAAGTCGAGGAAGAAGCATCCCTGGTTGATGAACACCCGCTCGCCGAAAGTGGCTCCGAGGCCATAGTCGCAGTAAAAGGGCGGCAGGATCGACAACGAATCAGGAATGGGCTGACCGAAAATCTCGCTGAGCAGCGACTTCCGTGCGCCAAGGTCATCAAACGGCGCCACGTTCAGGCGCGCCGTGAGACTCATGACGAGCTGCACGCGCTCGGCAAAAGCTCTGGACTCGGGCGTTCTGCGGGGCAGGCGTCGCTCATTGCGCACGGGGCTAATCCTCGGGTTTGTTCGTTCTCGAGGCGATCGGGTCTAGACGGGACCGCTCGCCGACTTTTTGTCCCCTAGCTTGCGGTTCTCCTGCTCGACGCGTGCGGCGTGTTGCTCGTTGAACTCGCGTCCCTCGCGCACGAACCGCAGCAGCAGCGTCAGCTGCTTCTCGCTGTAGCGCCCGTAGAGGCGCTCAGAGAGGGCGGCGTGCTCGCTGTAGAAGCGCCCTGTGTCACGAAGCGCCTGTGGCGTCACCTCGACGAGCACGCGGCGCCGATCTGAGCGGTCGCGTACGCGGCGCGTGTAGCCGGCTCGTTCGAGGCGATCGAGCGCGGTGGTCATCGCGCCGCTCGTGAGTCCCGTTGCCGCTGCGAGTCGTCCTGCGGTCACCGAGCCCTCACGCTCCAAGGCATCCAGGCAACGCATGTCGGTTCTGTTCAGGCCCAACGCGTCGGCGACGGCCTGATCGAAGCGGTCGGTGGCGCTCTGCGAGCGCCGGACCTCGTCTATCAGTTCCTCGAAGACCTGTCGCTTTTGCCTTGACACTATGATCTCTTTACGCTAAAGATACTTTACTCCTAGACATTATAGGCTGACCGACCCAGGGAGACCGAGATGGAACTTGCAATCGACGCGCACGAGCTGACCAAGACCTATCCACCCGACGTACGGGCGCTCGACAGGCTGAGCCTATCGGTGCAGGCCGGCACCATCTTTGGGCTGCTGGGACCCAACGGCGCCGGCAAGTCCACGACCGTTCGGATCCTGACGACCCTCAGCCGGCCGGACAGTGGCAGCGCCCGGGTCGCCGGCGTCGATGTCCTGGAGGATCCGGTCGGGGTGCGCCGCGCGATCGGCGTCGTCGGCCAGAAGCACGGTGCCGATCCGGAAGCCACCGGTCGCGAGAATCTCGTTCTGCAGGGCGAGTTCCACGGGATCACCGGCGCCGAGCTGCGCCGGCGGGTCCTCGCGGCGCTCGAGCGCTTCGGGCTCGCCGACGCCGCGGACCGCCAGGCAAAGACCTACTCCGGCGGCATGCAGCGCCGGCTGGACGTGGCGATGGGATTGCTCCACCGCCCGCAGGTCCTGTTCCTGGACGAGCCCACGACGGGCCTTGACCCCGAGGCGCGCACCGAGATGTGGCAGGAGATCGAGCGGCTGGCCCGCGAGGAGCAGATGACGATCCTGCTCACCACCCACTACCTCGAGGAGGCAGACCGTCTCGCTTCACGGCTGGCGATCGTCGATCGAGGACGTATCGTGGTCGAGGGATCACCGCAGCAGCTAAAGAGCGACCTGCAGGGCGACACGATCCAGGTCGAGCTCGGCGCCTGCAAGGACGCAGATGCGCGGGCTGCACTGGCGCGCGTGAGCGACATCACCGACCTCTCGCTGGAAGGCCGGACACTTCGCGCCCGCGCCCGTGACGGCGGCGCGGCGATCCCGGCCGTGCTCACGGCGCTCGACACGCACGGTGTGAAGGTCGCCTCGGTCACGCTCGCGCGCCCGTCGCTGGACGAGGTCTACCTGCGACACGCCGGGCGAGCGTTCCATCCAGCCGAGGATGCCTATGCAAAGGAGGCGGCATGATCGCCGTGCGACAGACCTGGCAGGTGAGCCTGCGCGGAGTACGCGCGCTGATACGACAACCGGGATACCTGGGCATCACGCTCACCCAGCCGATCATCTGGCTGCTGCTGTTCGGGGCCCTGTTCAAGGCCGTC
>Ga0335075_10013470_pt1 | contig 12307 bp, 14 predicted proteins | sample Lox_Sample_24_FD_206723 | JGI IMG/M metagenome (GOLD analysis project Ga0335075, IMG submission 206723) | Soil microbial communities from Loxahatchee National Wildlife Refuge, Florida, United States - Lox_Sample_2.4 | ecosystem: Environmental > Terrestrial > Soil > Wetlands | place: USA... | reverse complement strand
GCGTGCAGCGCGAGCACGCCGGCCCCCGGCTGACCGTCCGCACCGACACCCGGATGATGCTGCAGCGCGACACCCTGCTGTGGCAGGTCGAGGTCACCAACACCACCGGCGATCCGGTCGACTGCACCATCTCCCAGGACCTGTTCGCGATGGTGGCGCAGACCGAGGCCGGCTGGGGCTGGCTCTACGACGTTCCCTGGACCGGCGGCAACTACCACGACTTCATGACCCTCGAGCGGATCCGCTCGTCCGTCGTGCGCGAACCGGGGTCGGCGTATCTGCTCGGGCCCGGCCCTCGGCGGCTGCGGCTCGGCAAGCCACGACTGCCCGGCATCCAGCGCGACGCCGACACCGAGCCGATGTCGCTCGCCTACGAGCTGCCCCGTCACGTCAGCCCGGACACCGTCTACCCGTACCAGCGCAGCGCCGTCGCCACCGTGCGGAACATCCGGTGCCGCGCCGCCGGAGCCGACCGGCCGATCCTGGTCGCCTCGGCCGAGATCGCGTTGCAGCCCGCGAGCGAAGTGACGCTGGGGACCTTCGAGCTGCGCGCGGGTCAGCTCATCGAGCTGGACCTGCGGCTGGATGCGCCCGACCAGACCGGCGTCGTCTTCACTCACGGCAACCACCCGGACTCGCTCCAGCTTGGCGTGGACGCCGGCCGGCTCTGGTTCGGGATCTCGGGCGAGAAGGAGTACGCCAACGGCGACGTTGCCGCCGGACGCTGGCACCAGGTCACGATCGCGCTGGACGACGAGCGGGTCGCCCTGTCCGTCGACGGCGACGAGGTCGCCGCCACCGGCCACTGGTCTGCCTCGCCGCGGTGGAAGTCGCTGCCGGACGGCGCGCTGGTGAGCATCGCCGACACCTGCTCCGCCGCCCGCGCCAGCTACGCATTCGACACCGTCCCTGATGCCCTGACGATGATCGGCGCGGGCGCCCGCGCCGAATGGGCGCTGCGGCTGGCGGCTCATCAGACCGTCTCGATCGGGATCGTCTGCGCTTACGGCGATGACGCCCTCACCGCCGGCGCCGCTGCCGCGCGGGCGGCGGCGGACTTCGGTGCCGCGCTCGCCCGCTCCGAGGCCGGCTACCGGGACCTGTGGCGGAGCATGTTCACCGCCGGCAACCCCCACTTCAGCGGTCACCTGCCCACGCTCACGACGACGGACGAAGGCATCTCGACGTCGTATTACATGGCGGCGCTGCTGGCTCTTTATATGCGCAACACGCGGGTCAGCGCGACGGAACCGGTCTTCCTGACCGGCGGGCCGCGGCTCGGCCCGACGACTACGTACTTCTGGGACCACACCGAATGGAGCCGGCTCTACGCCCTGCTTGAGCCGGCCGGCCTGCGCTCGTGGCTGCTGCGGGCGCTCGGCAGCCCCTATGACAGCGCGTTCGGGTTCGATACCAGGAGCGGCGGGCCGCTCGGCAACAGCTACGCGGCCAACCATTATTCGCTGTTCCGGCTGGTCGAGCACTACGTCTGCATCAGCGGCGACCGGGCGTTCCTGGATGAGCAGGCCGGACCGCGGACGGTGCTCGCCCACCTCGAGCGGATGGCCTACGGCTGGAAGACGCGGCAGACGGCGGCGACGGGCGGCGTGCTGGCCGACTTCGGGGCCGACCCCTGGACCCTGCTCGAATGCGTGCCCAACTACGTCAACGCGGTCGCCTCCTTCAACGCCGCCTACGCCGGAATGACGCGCTCGCTGGCCGGCCTGCTCGGCAGCCTGGGGTGCGCGGACGAGTCCGCGGCGGCGGCGTCGGAGGCGGATGCGCTGGCCCGGGCCGTCGTCGGGATGGCGCTGCCATCCGGGCGCTGGCAGATCCGGCATCCCGGCGCCACCGAGTCGATCGGGCACTGCCTGGACTTCGGCCTGGTGTCGGCGCACCTGCACGCCGACCTGAGCTCGGCCCAGCGCTCGGAGGCGGTCGCATTCGCGTCAGAGAAGCTGCTGGCGTCCACCTGGATGCGGGCGCTGGCACTCGACGACCCCGCTGCCCCGTTCTCTGACCGGCCTGACCACGGCGCCGCCGGGGCGTTCTGCGCGTGGCCCGGCGTGACCGCGTACGGCCTGGCCAGGCTCGGCCGCAAGGACCTGGCGGCGAGGCTGCTCGGCGCCGTGCACCAGTCCGCATCGGGCGGGCTGTGGGGTCAGGCGATGGAGATCGTGACCGACGAGCGCGGCCAGCGGGTGCGAGTAGCGGAAGACGGAGCGTCGAACCGCGACTCCATCGCCGGCGTTGCCACCGCCGAGGCGGTGCTGGCGGGCCTGTTCGGCTTCGAGCCGACCTTCCGGGACCCGGACGGCGTCGCGTTGCCGCGCAGCATCGAGATGCCCGGGATCGGATCCCTGACCAACATCAACGTCCATCGAGCCTGATCCCGAGAGGCGAGTCGACCGCGGCTACGGCTGGGTGACCTGGAAGCAGACGGCGCAGATGACGATGACGCCGCCGACGATCGTGGCGGCGGGCGGACGCTCGATGCCGGCCAGCCACACCCACAGGGGCCCCAGGACATTCTCGAGCTGGGTGATCAGGGCCGCCTCGGCGGCCGGGATAAGCCGCGCGCCCAGCGAGAGGAAGAACAGGCCAAGTCCCATCTGGACGATGCCGAGCAGGGCCAGGTAGCGCAGGTTCGCTCCGCCCATCTCGCCGACGTGGGCGAAGGGGGCGAACGCGGCGAGCACGAGGACCTGCGACAGGCACGTCGCCGGGGCCATCGACACGTCGGCGTTGTGCCGGGCGATGACGATCGTCGCGGCGAACGTCACCACGGTGATCAGGGAGAACACGGTGCCGGCGAGGTCCGGGCGGGTCGGCGCCCCGGCCATGACCGCGAAACCCGCGATCGCGACGCCCATCGCCGCCCACGTCCTGGGACGCACCGGGTCGCCCACCACCCGGCCGAGCAGCGCGGCCACCAGCGGGACGAGCGCCTGGATGACCAGAACGTTCGCGACCGTGGTGTCGTTGAGCGCGGTGATGAACGACGCCGACGAGGCCGCCATGAGCGCCGCGATCGCCAGTCCCGGCCTCCCGATGGCGCGAAAGGCGGCGAGCACCCGGCCCCGCTCGGCGACGGCGACGAACACGAGGATGGCGAGGATCGCGAACGCCGCCCGCCCGGCGATCTGAGAGGCCAGGTTCAGGTGCAGCTGCCGCTGCAGGATTCCGGCCAGGGACCACATCAGCGCGGCCAGCGCGATGTAGGCCGAGCCGAGCGAGCGCGTGCCAGCCCTGGCCGCCGTGATAGCCACTGCAGCGGTCCTCCCGACGACCAGACTCCAACGTCAATGCGAGGTTATCGGTCATCGAGGTGCGAACAGCATTGCGGGCCGGCGGTCCGCGGGCTTCGGCACCGGATTCGATACGCTTGACCATGGCCTCGCTGATCACTGCCGCCGATCTTGGCATCGACACCCGGACCGACCAGGGACTGTTCGACTGGCTGCTGGCCAGCCTGCTCTTCGGGCGTCCGGTGCAGCAGCAGACGGCCGCCACCGCCTACCGCAAGTTCAAGGCGGACGGCTGGGATACGCCCGAGCACTTCACCGCCGACGACCAGCACCCGCTCTGGCACGAGCTCTGGGAGGGCGACTACCACCGGATGAGCTCGGTGATGAGCGAGGAACTGCGTGACGTGATGCGCGGGCTGTCAGCCGACTACGGGGGCTCCGTCGCGCGCCTGGTACGCACCGCCGGCTCGCGCGCGGAGGTGACCGCCCGGCTTGAGCGGTTCAAGGGCGTCGGGCCCAAGACCGCCGAGATCTTCCTCCGCGAGGTTCCTGACGCGCTGATCGGCAGCGGCTGAGGCTCCCTGGCTTCCGCCGAGGCCGAGCCTGACCCGGTTCACTGGCGGTTGGCGGGGCTGGCGTTGCCGACGATGGCGGCAAACGGCGGGATCACCAGCGCGACCACCGACATGATCACAGCCGCGATGATCGAGTACCGGTAGACCACCATCCACGCCAGCACGATGAGCACTAGGCAGACGCCCATCATGATGAAGTAGGCCCGCTTCCGCGTCCCCAGGCCGAGCGGCCCGGGCTGGCGCGGCGGTCCCGGCTCTGGCGGCGGTCCCGGTTCTCGCGGCGGTCCTGACTCGGGCGGCGGAGAACCGTCGCGCGACGACGGCGATGACGGCATCTGCATTGCGCTCGCCTCCTTTCCGGTTCCCCTCCCTGTGCACCCTTCCCCGGGCAGGACGCCCAGAACGTGACCTTCGCCCGGGTCTACTGAAGCAGCGACAGCAGTCCGACGAGCTCGGTGACCTGTCCGGCGTCGAGCGCGCGGAGCGCGGCAGGCGGCTCGCCGATGATGCGGTCGGCCAGCGCGGCCGCGTCCCGCCCGGCCGGGGTCAGGCGGACGAGCTTGCTCCGCCGGTCGCTGGGATGCGGCTGCCGTTCCACGAAGCCGAGCTGCTCGAGCTTGTCCACGATGATCGTGGCGTAGGGGCGGTCGACGCCGTGCGCGTCGGCCAGCTGGGCGAGCGTCATCGGCTGATCGCGCAGCAGGAACAGGACCTTGACCCGTCCCCTGCCCGCGCCAAGGCCCAGCCGTTCCCGCAGTTCGCTGTGGGTGCTGTTGGCCTCGACGAACTGCCGCATCAGCTGCCACGCGGCAGCGGCCGGATCAGCGGTGCCGGATGCGGCCCGCGCGGGCGCCACCGGGATGGGCTCGGACGATCGGTCAGCAGACGGCGGCTGAGTCGCGGTCATGGACCTTACCTTCCTCCGGCTCGACGATGAGCAGTTCACGGGTCCGCCGCGCGGTCGCCCGGGCCCAGTTGCTGGTCGACGCCAGGCCGATCAGCAGCACCGCCAGCCCGCAGCCGCACACGACCGCCCAGCCGCCGTGACTGGCGGTGATGAACCCGGCCGCGTCCCGGCCGGCCACCATCGATCCCAGGACGGCGACCCCGAGGGTGGCGCCGACCTGGCGACAGGTCGATGCTATCGAAGCCGCGACCCCGGCCTGGGCGGGCGGCATTCCCGACACGGCGGTGGTGGAGATCGGCGGGTTGACGAACCCGAAGCCGATCCCGAACACGATGTAGACCACGACGATCTCGGCGATCGGGGCGGTCACGCCAACCGTGACAAGCACCGCCGATCCCGCCGTCAGGGCCAGCCCGGCGATGACCAGCGACCACCGGGCCCGCCCGGCCGCGACCAGCCGCCCCGACAGCCGCGCGGTCACCCCGATGGAGGCCGCCATCGGCAGGATCAGCAGGCCGGCCTCGATGGCCGGGTAGCCGCGGGCGGTCTGCAGGTACAGCGTGTTGAGGAACAGGAACCCGGCCAGCGCCCCGAACGCCGCCACCGCGATCAGCGCCGCCCCGGAGAACGGGGCGGAGCCGAAGAACCGGGGGTCGATCAGCGGCTCCCGCCTCCGGAACTCCACCATCGTCACGGCGACGGCGGCGATCACGGCGGCCGCGTAGCAGCCGACGATCAGCGGTGACGTCCAGCCCTGCTGCGGTCCCTCGATGGTGCCAGCGGTGACCCCGGCCAGCAGCACCACGATCAGGACCTGCGCGATCGGGTCGAGCCGCCGCGGCCGCGCCGCCCGCGACTCGGGCACGAACCGCCGGGTCAGCGCGATCGCGGCCAGCCCGACCGGCACGTTGACCCAGAAGATGGAGCGCCAGCCGACCGTGCCGACCAGCACCCCGCCGAGCACCGGTCCGACCGCGAGGCTGATACCGAACACGCTCCCCCACACGCCCATCGCCCGGGCCCGCTTGACCGGATCGGTGAAGGTGTTGGCGATGATCGCCAGCGCGACCGGGTTGAGCATCGATCCGCCGACGGCCTGCAGCATCCGGAACGCCACCAGCCAGCCCAGCCCGGGGGCGAGGCTGCACAGCAGCGAGCCGACCGTGAACAGCGCCAGCCCGGCCTGGAAGACTCGCCGCCGGCCGAGCCGGTCGGCCAGCGAGCCGGACAGCATCAGCAGGCTCGCCAGCACCACCGTGTACGCGTCGATCGTCCACTGCAGCCCGGCGGTCGAGGCGCCGAAGCTCCGCTGGATCGACGGCAGCGCGATGTTGACGATCGTGCTGTCCACCCCGACCACGAACAGGCTGAGACAGCAGGTGGCGAGGATGATGCTCAGCCGCCGATCCCGCGCCTTCTGCTCAGTCAGAGTGTTTGTATCCATACGATGATTATATGCCTACAACTATCTACCGTCAAACCGCGCCCGGTCGCCGATGAAGCCCGAGAGCCCGACGGGATCCGGGGGCTCGGCATGCAGCCACCCGGACCCGGCCGACCGCTGCCGTCAGGCAGCGGTCTGGAGGACGGCTCCCACGTCCCGCCCTGCGCGGCGGAGCTGACTGCGCGCGGCGATCTGGGTGACGCCGTAGGTCAGCGCGAACAGGCCGTACAGCAGCGCGAGGGTGAGCGCGCCGACGCCCGGACGGGCGAGCACGACCACGCCCGCTGCGATATCGACCAGGGCGAGCAGCAGGTGGCCGAGGACGGGGCCGAAGCCGTCGCTGCTGAACGCGCGCGAGCCCTGGGTGAAGGCGGCGCTGAACGCGTGGCATCCCCCTGTCGGCCATCCTCACCTTCTGCGGCGTGGTGTTCGGCTATCCGCTCCTGAACGGGGTGACCCACCTGGCCCGAGAGCTGCCGTCGTACACCTCGTCTATAGGCCGAGGCAATAGGGCGAGAGACGCCACCATCTTTGCCGCTGCGCAATGACCTGATGGACTGCCTAGGCAGGCGGAATTCACCGCTCGCGCCACCAGTAACCCGGAGGGGGAAGTGTTTCATGAGCAGCACCAAGGATATCCGCGAGGCTGTCGAGGACGAGCTGAACTTCGACCCGCTCGTCGACGCGTCGAACATCTCGGTGAAGAACGTGAACGGGGATGTCGCGCTCAACGGCACCGCGACGAGCTACCCGCAGTACCTGGAGGCCGCCGTTGCGACGCAGCGCGTCGTCGGGGTGAAGCACGTGCACAACCACCTTGCCGTCGTGCTGCCTGACGGCGACTACCGCGACGACGTGCAGCTGGCCACCGCCGCCAACAACGCCCTCGGGTGGGACGTCACGGTGCCCGACGGCATCGAGGCAACCGCACGCGACGGCAACGTCACGCTGACCGGGACGGTGCGCTACGCCGCCGTCCGCACAGCGGCCGAACGAGCCGTCGGCGGCCTGATCGGCATCCGCAACGTCAAGGACGAGATCTACGTCGACTCCGACGTCGCCGACCAAGGCGACGTCACCGCCGCGGTGCAGGCCGCGCTTGACCGCAACGCGCTGATCCTCGACGACAGCGACGTCCTGGTCGACACCGCCGGCAGCACCGTGTCGCTGACCGGGCACGTCCGGACCTGGGCCGAGCACGACGCGGTGCTCGACGCCACCTGGAGGGCCAGCGGCGTTTACGACGTCATCGACGACCTCGTGATCACCGGTTGACGGCCGGAGCCCACGCGACGGGCAGCACGCCGTGAACACGGCGTGCTGCCCGTCGTCCTGGCCGAGTCAGGAAGCGGCCGGAAGCCCCGGAAGCTGCTCCGCCGTGTCGGCGGCCTCGGGACAGCGCCGTCCGTGACTCCTCAAGCAGGACGCGGCCCGCGTCGGTCAGCGGCACGCCGTCACGCCTGCGGTCAAGCAATGGCGTGCCGATCATCTCCTCCAGCCGACGGATCTGCTGGCTCAGCGTCGGCTGCGCGACGAACAGCCGCTCCGCCGCGTGGGTGAACGTGCCAGCATCGGCGACCGCCACCAGATACCGCAAATGCCACAACTCGACGCCCTGATGCGCGTCGCCCGGCGCTCCGGATCCAGCGCCTTGGTTCATTACCTTTCACTCGCATTCCAGGGTGGAGGACAGCCCCTGCACGGTGCCACAGCAGCTTCGCACGCCATACTGCCCGACCGGACTGACCGGCCTCGATAGACACATGACCAGATGAGGTAGACGGATGTTGCTTCTTATTACGCCCTGCACAGGACACTCCTAGGGCTGGCAAAATGGTCGAATATGACTGACACCATGGTCGAATCGATCGTCCGGGACTCCGCGGCCCCGCTCGCGGCGGTGGAACTCCCGTCCGGACGGTTCCTGGCGGTGAACCCGGCGCTGGCCAAGGTGCTCGGCTCCACCGTCGACGCTCTGACCGGTCCGTCTGGGTGAATGCCCGCCTGCTCGACGGCCACCGGGCCGCCGCGATCGCCGCGGACCTCTTCGTCAGCCCGAGCACGGTCCGCAATCACCTGTCCTCGATCTATGCCAAGTTGCACGTCAGCGGCCAGGTAGACCTGCTCGGGACGCTGCTCAGCGAGACGTCGGCGTAGGTAACGACCTTGCGATAATGGATCAATTTCGCGACTAGGCAGACAGCGCCGACGTCCACGGGCTACGCGCGCTGCTGCTGGTCACCGACGCGCGACCCGGACCGACCTGCTCGCCCGGCTCGGCCGCGCCGACGAGGCGGCGGGCGCCTACCGGCGGACGCTCGCGCTGACCGCCAACGAGGCCGAACGGGCCGTCCTCCTGGCGCAGACCAAAGAGTAAATTCATCATTTCGAACGGACCGTGGCGTCTCTCGGCCAAGCACATCGCGACCGGACGCCGGGGGTAACCGTCTCGGCTGGCCCCGTCCCTAACCTGTGAGCGGAGCGGGGCGGATGCAGCTGACGCGTGCCGGGGGCGGATGCGGCAGCACACCGAGCGCGCTTAGGGTGGAGAGTGTTCCGCCGGAACTTGTCCGACGGGCACAGGGGGGTGTTATTTAGCATGGCGAAAGTCCTTTTCGTGGTCACCGGGGCCACGTATCTCGTGCTGAAAGACGGCACCAGGTACGCCACCGGATACTGGGCCGAGGAGTTCGCGAACCCGTACAAGGAGCTGACCGACGCGGGCCATGAGGTGGTCGTGGCGACGCCCGGCGGCGTGACGCCGAACGTCGACATGATGAGCCTGCGCCCGTCGATGGCGGGCGGCGAGCAGGGGGCCCTCGACCTTGAGGCCATCATCCGCTCGGCGGAGGTGATGCGGCGGCCGCTCAAGGTGTCGGACGTCCGTCCCGAGGACTACGACGCGATCTACTTTCCCGGCGGCCACGGCCCGATGCAGGACCTGGCCTTCGACGCCGACGTGGGCCGGCTGCTGACGGCGCAGCTCGCCTCGGGCAGGCCGCTCGCGATCGTATGCCACGCCCCGGCCGCGATCCTGTCCACCAGGATCCACGGCGTGTCGCCGTTCAAGGGCTACCGGGCCACCTGCTTCACCAACGACGAGGAGGAGGCCGTCGGGCTTGCCTCCAAGACGCAGTGGCTGCTCGAGACCGAGCTGAAGGAGAAGGTCGGCGTCCAGTTCAGTCGCGGCCCGATCTGGGAGCCGTTCATGGTGGAGGACCGCAACCTGATCACCGGGCAGAATCCCCACTCGGCGGCGGTCCTCGGAGAGCGCCTGCTGAAGGTTCTCGGGTAGCGGCGGCTCGGGGCGATTCGCCCCTCGCCGTGATTCCTCGCCGCCGGCCGCCGAAGGAGTAGCGTTACAGTGGCCGGCAGTCACCAGGACTGCCGGCCAGCCGGGGAGGGCGGGCGGTCCATGGCACGCAAATCAACCGAACACTGGCAGGACGAGCCCGAGGCGCAGGACTACCCGGCGGCCGAGAACTACCTTTCCCTGCTGGTCGGCCGTCCGGTGGCGCACAAGCTGGCCAAGGCCCTGCGCAAAGAGGGCGCGCTTGAGCACTTCGCCGCCAAGGACATTCTCCGTGCCTCCGGCCTGGCGCTGCTCGCGGCCGACGACTCCGAGGTCCTGGCCGACTTCGCCAAGGTCAAGAAGGGCGAGAAGCTCTCCCCGGTGCTGCTCATCCAGGGCGAGCCGCTCTGGGTCGCCGACGGCTATCACCGGATCTGCACCAGCTACCACCTGGACGAGAAGGTCCTGGTGCCGTGCCGGATGGTGGCCCGCACGATCTAATCGGCCTCGGCCGGCCCGGCCGGCGGGTGCCGCGGCGGACCGTCCGGAGCCTCGGAGACGCCGACGCGGCCCGGCCGCCAGCTGACGCCGAGCGTGCCCTTGGCCGCTCGCGAACTGATCGGCCCGCCGCCCGGGCCGCGCAGCACGTAGGCGATGCCGGCCGCGATGGCGGCGCCGATGGCCGGCCCGGCCAGGTAGGCCCACCAGGCGGTCCAGTCGCCAAGCACGAGGGCGGGCCCGAGCGACCGGACCGGGTTCATCGAGGCGCCGCTGACCGGCCCTCCCCACAGCCCGGCGAGAACGATGTAGCTGCCGACGGCGATGGCGGCGAGCGAGCCGACCGCCTGCGCGCCCGACGCGGTGCCGAGGATCACGCTCACCAGCCCGGCGGTCAGCACCGCCTCCCACCACATCGCGGTGATCGTCGAGATGCCGCTGCCCGGCAGCGTCAGCCCGGCGCTGCCGTGCCTGCCGATCAGCGCCCACAGCAGCAGCGTGGCGAGCACCGCCCCGGCGAACTGGGAGACGATGTAGGACGGGACCCGTTTCCAGGGGAAGTCGCCGCGCAGCGCGAAGGCGACGCTGACGACGGGATTGAGGTGCGCCCCGGAGACGGTGCCCATGAACAGGATGATGGCCGCGACCATCAGGCCAGGCGCGGTCACCCGGGCGGCAGCGGGCACGGCCTGGCCGCCGAACCGGGCGTTGACCATCCCGCCGCCGACCGCGACCAGGACCAGGAAGAACGTGCCGACTACCTCAGAGAACAGCCGCCGCCACTCGTAGCTGTCGTCGGTGAAGTCAAACTGGCGGGCGACCGCGTTCGGCTGCCCCATGGACCGCAGGGCGACCTCGGCCCGGTGCACCGCCGCCCGCTCCCTGTCGGGCAGCTGCCCGACAGGCTCCGCTGACCGGGGATCCTCTTCGGGCTGGCTGGTCATGGTGCCTGTCCTCCGACTTCCGGTCTCGCGCTCGGCGCCCGCTGACGGACCGCAGCCGCATACCTCTAGCCTAGAGGCACCCCCGCTGCGAGGCTGGGAACGCGCGTCGGCTACTTTGCACGCACCGCCCTGCGCGACGGCCATCCCCCCGGTGGAAGGGTCCTGTGATGAGCACTCGAGCCGCGATCGAGGTCAGTCACCTGACCAAGGTCTTCGGTACCAGGACGGCGGTGCGCGACGTGTCCTTCACCGTCGCGCGCGGCGAGGTCTTCGGGTTCCTCGGGCCGAACGGCGCGGGCAAGACCACGACGGTCCGGATCCTCGGCACGCTGATCGCCCCGACATCCGGGTCCGCCTCGGTGGCGGGCATCCCGCTCGGCTCGGCCGCCGACGAGGAGATCCGGCAGTGCATCTCGATCACGACCGAGGCGCCCGGCCTGTACAACCGGCTCACCGTGGCGGAGAACCTGGAGTTCTTCGCGCGGCTCTACGGCCTGCCCGGTCGCGGCACCCGGGTCTACGACGCGCTGTCGGCCGTCGGCCTCACCAACCGGGCCGACGACCTGTGCGGGTCGCTGTCCAAGGGGCTCAAGCAGCGCGCCTCGCTCGCCCGGTCGCTGCTCAACGAGCCCGAGGTGATGTTCCTCGACGAACCGACCTCGGGCCTTGACCCGGCCGCCGCGCACGAGGTGCTCGGCCTGGTCAACGGGCTGCGCGAGCGCGGGGTGACGGTCTTCCTGACGACCCACCGGCTGGACGAGGCGGAACGGCTCTGTGACCGGGTGGCGATCATGAACACCAGCCTGCGCACCATCGGCACCCCCGACGAGCTGCGAAGGACGCTGTTCACCCGGTCGATCGCCGTTGCCACGGCCGCACCGCTCGAGCACCCGGACAAGGTATTCGGCGGCCTCACGGCGGTGGAAGGCTGGCAGGCCACCGACCCGGCCGGCTATCTGGTGACGGTGACCGACCCGGCGGTGGCCGCGCCCGGGATCACCAGGGCGCTGGTCGCGGCCGGGGCCGACGTGCTGTCGATCGGCGAGACGCGCCACTCGCTCGAGGACGTCTACCTGGAGCTGATCGAGGATAGGGAGGGGCGGTCATGATCAACGCGACCCGGACCGGCGCGGTCATCCGCAAGGAACTCGCGGAGTTCCGCCGCAACCGGCTCATCGTCGTCACGGCCACCCTCTTGCCGATCGTGTTCCTCATCAGCCCCACAGCCAGCATTCTCGCGATCCACGCCTCGACCTCGAGCGCGCTGCTGTCCAAACGGGTCGATTACTCGCTGTTCCTGCCGCTGCTGGTCCCGCTGTTCGTCCCCGCCACGATGAGCGCGTACTCGGTGGTCGGCGAGAAGGAGCAGGGCACGCTCGAGCCGCTGCTGACCACGCCG